>Ga0315294_10001278_pt1 | contig 27248 bp, 35 predicted proteins | sample YL17G13_40_MG_FD_203626 | JGI IMG/M metagenome (GOLD analysis project Ga0315294, IMG submission 203626) | Sediment microbial communities from Yellowstone Lake, YNP, Wyoming, USA - YL17G13_40 | ecosystem: Environmental > Aquatic > Freshwater > Lake > Sediment | place: USA: Wyoming | collected... | reverse complement strand
TCCAAATATAACCCCAGATTGAGATAAATTAACAGCCCTTGTTTTATTAAAATGCAAAGCATTGCCTATTTTCCCTTCAAAAGTCTGCGTAGAATTTCCTGAATATATTGTTCCATTTTTTCCTGATGAACTTTCATAGGCTAATGTCGATGTATCCGCATTCAAATGAAAAACCCTTTTATATTGTCTCCAAGTCTGTATCTTATTTTGACCATCTGTTGCCGAAGCATTTCCATAATACATATAGATTGTATTGTTATTTGTTCCTGCATTTAAAGTTGGAAAAGTTATCCAAACTCCCGCTGAATTGCTGTTTATAACATTATCAAATTCATAAGGCAATTCTTCGTCTTCTGCGGAATTAATAAATCTTAAATCCTTAAAATCAACTTGCATATTGTTATCATAAGAAACATTAAAATAAATTGTAAAATTTATAAGCTCTGAATTTCCTCCTGAAATATTTATTTGTTTTTTATTTGTCCAACCCGCATCCCACCATGTCGCACTTGCTATATTTGTCATTAATATAATTAAAATCAATCCTGCCAAAGCGTTGAATATTATTTTGTTTTTCATTTTTACCACACTGTTATAATACACTGTCCATTTCCTCCGCTTCCTGCTTTTCCAAACTCACTTCCTCCTCCTCCGCCTCCAGGCTGAGTTCCATTTTCTGCAGCCCCACTATCAGTTGCTCCTGCTCCTCCTGCTCCGCCAAATACAGATGTTCCTCCAGCTCCTTCAGGTGCTCCAGCTCCATCTCCTCCTGCTCCTCCACCTCCGCCCCATATGGATTTTCCTCCACCATAAGCCGTTCCAGAATCTTCTCCTAATCCACCTCCACCGCCACCCCAATCTGCATAGCCTCCGACAGTAGTTCCTCCACCTCCTCCACAATGGAATCCATATGCTCCAGCGGCGACTCCTGCTCCTGCTGTTCCACATCCTATTCCTCCAACTCCTCCAGTTCCATCACCAGAACCAACTGTGCCAGCCCCATAAATTCCTCCGCCACCTCCTCCTCCTGATTGTGCGGCAGATGCTCCTTCTCCGCCTCCACCGCCATAAACTGTATAGGTTGTTCCATTTCCAGAGAAATTAGTAGGATTTCCAGTAGGGCCATCAGTTTCATTTGTATTAGGGGCGACTCCTCCCGCTCCAACTGCGCAAGTCATAGTTGTATTCATGTCAGTCATTGGTAAAATAATCTCTATATACCCTCCGCCTCCTCCACCTCCACCAGCATCAGCTAAACCCGCCTGCCCTCCTGCTCCGCCTCCTGCCCACATCTGAACTCTAACCCAAGTTCCTGATGCGGGTTTTGTCCAAACATTTCCATTTATTGAAGTGAATGTTGTAATATTAGATGTTGTTGGTGTGACACAAGTTGATGATAGAACTCCATTTGTCATCGTGATATTTTTAACTACATTTGAATTGCTGCATCCCGCCTGCTGTGTTCCCGTGATGTTTTGATATGCGAGAGTGTGTGTATCTGTAAGTGTAGGCAATCTTGCAAATGGAATTGTTCCCGCCGTAATATTTGCCCCATTAATAAGAACCCCATAATCAATCATTGCAGTCAGATAGCTTGAATTATACATCAATGCCCAACTGCTTCTGTTCGCTGTGACATCATCACTTGCAGCCTGATAAGTTGCATTTGTTGTTGAAAGATAGCTTGCATTATTAACACAAGTGGCATAAGTCGAATTGAATGTTGTTTCCCAATTAGTTCTGTTCGCTGTTACATCATTACTTGTTGCTGCATAAGTCGCATTGAATGTTCCACCGATTGAAGCGTATAATTGATCAATTATGGAATCAAGAAGCTCTCCTAAATAAGAAGTTCCTGAATCTTTGATTACATCAGATGCCGAAATTGTGTAGTTTGCACTGCCTCCGCCAATTCCGTCGACATTTATTATCAATGTTGATCCATTATATCCAATATTTGCCTGGCATCCATCTCCATAACAAGAATAAGTATTGTTGTTATGAGTCAAATTTCCAGTCATATTATCTCCTGCGACATTCACATATAATCCATCTGTTACTGTTTGATTAAAAGAAACATTACCTATATTTGCTGCATAAGTCGCATTGAAAGTGCTTTCCCAGTTAGTTCTATTTGCTGTGACATCTGCACTTGTTGCTGTATAAGTCGCATTGAATGTTGTTTCCCAATTGCTTCTATTCGCAGTTACATCTGCTGATGTCGTCGCATAAGTAGTATTAAATGAAGTAGTCAGATAATTATAAGTTTTGATAAAGATATCCATCCAGCTCTCATTCAAACTCCATTCTGTGCTTACATTATAGAATTGTGTTGCATTCAATGTGTCTATGAATGTCCCATTAATCCCATCAGCACCATTAGAACCATTTGTACCATTCACTCCATCTACTCCATTAGTTCCATTGATGTAATCCACCCCATAGACAGGTGTTGTCCCATTTATGCCATCAGTTCCATTCACACCATCGATACCATTAGATCCATTAGTCCCATTGATATAATCTACTCCATAGACTGGAGTTGTACCATTAACTCCATCAATACCGTTAGTCCCATTAGTAATATTCAAGAAATTTATTCTATCATCAACAGTAGAATTTAATTTAGTGTCGTTAAAATAAAGATAAGTGCTATCATTATATAGATAACCATTAGATGTATCTGGAATTAGCCAGGTTGTTATGTAATTATAAGTTTTTATGAAAATATCCAACCAGCTTTCATTCAAGTTCCAAGTTGTTGTTACATTATAAAATTGGGTTGTATTCAATAGATCTGTAAATGTTCCATTAATGCCATCTATTCCATTAGTTCCATTAGTACCATCGATACCATTGCTACCATTAGTTCCGTCAATTCCGTTAGTTCCATTTGTACCGTTAATCCCATCAATTCCATTAGAACCGTTTGTACCATTGATTCCATCTGCTCCATTAGTCCCGTTAATATAATCAATACCATAAACGGGTGTTGTACCATTAATACCATCAGTCCCATTTAATCCATCTATTCCATTAGTTCCATTAGTTCCATTCGTACCATCAATACCATTAGTTCCGTTAATATAATCTACCCCATAAATAGGAGTAGTACCATTTATTCCGTCTATGCCATTTGTCCCATTTGTCCCATTAATCCCATCAACTCCATTAGTCCCATTGATATAATCTACTCCATAGACTGGAGTTGTCCCGTTAATTCCATCCACACCATTCGAACCATTAGTTCCATTTACACCATCTACTCCATTAGTTCCGTTGATGTAATCAACTCCATAAACTGGAGTAGTGCCATTTATCCCGTCAGTTCCATTGATTCCATCAATTCCATTAGTGCCATTTATACCATCAACACCATTAGATCCATTTGTTCCATTTATTCCATCGACGCCATTAGTCCCGTTGATGTAATCCACCCCATAAACTGGAGTTGTTCCATTTGTACCATCAATACCATTCGTTCCATTCACTCCATCTATTCCATTCGTCCCATTAATCCCATCCATAAAAGTTGGGACATTTTGTAGCCAGCTCCAATTAATTTTTCCAAAAAACCAATCTGCTGTCATATTCCCGCTTCCATTGAAATTATTGTTTTCAAACTGGTAGTCTGCCTTGTTTTGATAAGTTGAATTGAATTTAGAAAACCAGTCAGTCCTATTCGCAGTCACATCATCGCTTGTGGTTTGATATGTCGCATTAAAGACTGAACTCCAGATAGTATTCCATAAACTATAAACGGTATTGGTATGATTTATCCATGTCAACGAGTAAGTATCATAATATCCTTGATAAGTGGCATTGTAAGAAGTGCCGCTGACATTATAATAAGAATTATTATTTGTCACATTATAATAATTATTGGTTGTTCCGCCTGTTCCACCACCAGTTGTCGGCGTGTCATATTCAAATGTTGCGCTGACGAGAGGCAAAGCTAATAATATCGCAATTATTATCGCTATTCGCCTCATTTTTTGTTTCACCGAGATTTTCTTTTTCTATAAATTATCGCACTTCCAACTTCAGGACCACCTAAATCTATTGTTTCAGTCCATTCTCCTGGAGATAAACCTGATATTTTCTTAATTGCTTTTCTATCAACCCCCCTTGCTACCCAATAACTTGGAACTTTTATTGCAACATTTGGATTCCTTTTAAGTTGAGATACAATTTGGTTCACTGCTTCATTTCGTTTTTTAAAAAACATGTTATTTTCTTTTCCTCCTTTTTATTCCAGTAATGATAGGTCTTATCCCTATTCCAGTATAAGATAAGCGTGGGATTTTTGGGGCTTTGATATTAAAGATTAAAGCCCGCAACGAGGGCTGATATGCCTTTGATTGTTTTTTTATTATTGATTTCATTCCCATTGCCTCACCAAAGCCTAATTGTCTTATATTCGGATAAAAAGGCGGAAAAACCATAAATGGGGGGGCAAAAGCAGGCGTTAAAGTTATTGGCGGAGAAATAATTGCGGGCATAATTGTTGGGGTTATTACCGGAACAGTTATTAGAGTTGTAATTTGAGCAGTCATTTGTGCTGTTCTTATTCTTTGGGGGGTTATTTGATGTGCTATTTGCGGAGTGATTGTAATAGCTGTTCTTGATTCAATAACACTTTTTTGAGTTGTTGTTAGTTTTGGAGCTAAAATAGATGTTACTTTTCCAATTCCTAATAATGGAATAAGAGCCAAAGATGGCGAAAAGCCCGAATAGGATGCAGGAACATTTTGCCCAAAGGCAAAACTAATTTTTCCTGTTTCTATTGCTGTTATTACTGGAGTTGTCTGCAATCCTAATGATATTTGCGCTTTTGTCCCTTTTGGCCAGAATGAAAATCCTTTTTCTATTGGCTTTATTATCAAAGGCAATTTTTCCACAAGAGTTATTGATGCTGGCGATGAAATGACTATTCCTTTCCCGCCTTGCGTGATTAGACCGATATCTTTTATTGAACTAAGAATCTTTCCGTCTATTTTTGTCAATGATGTGACTGTTCCTTTTCCATAAGAAATATCTCCTATTTTCAAATCTGTTTCTGATACAGTTATTGCTTCAAATCCTTTTGCCGAAACTTTGCCAGCGCCTTTATAAGTTGTCACTTCTCCTCCCGGATATTCAACTGTTCCAATTTCTTTTATCGCTGCTGTTCCACTATAAGGCGTCTGAACTTTTACATAATATTCTGATTCTTTCCCTATAAGCGGTTTTGAAGTTATCTTGAGGATTGTCTGCTTTTCACCGTAAATTTTCAAAAGCTCTGATTTATCTGATGTTGATAATATTCTTTGAGTTTCACTGCCTAATGACCGGATTTCTTCTATTGTTATTTTTGGCTTGAAAAGATGATATCCTGCAAAGCTTCCCGCATAAGAACCTGCTGCCCCTCCTGCAAGCCCTGCAGAAATTTGCAATAAACTAAATCCGATTGTTTCTTTTGGGGCTAATTCATAAGATTTTTTCAAGTCAGGATATGCTGTTGCGAATTGATATCCACCATAACCAACACCAGCGGTTATTGCCGCAATATTAAGAGCGGGAGCAATGGCGGGGATTGCAGTTCCTCCAGAAGCGATAATAAATCCTCCTGCAAGGCCTATTCTTGTTGCGGTTATTCCAGTTTGCACTGTTTGTATTGCAACTGTTCCTTTTAATACATCTTTTTGAATCTGTTTTGTTGTCTGCAATCCAAGATCATTTACTTTGCTGTAATATTCTGTTTCGGAAATATCTCCTCTTTCCGCTTTAACTTGCAAAAACTGGACATCAATGACGTAACTCCTCATTGATTTCTCAGTTTCATATCTGGATATATCCTGTTTTTTAAGCTCTAAATACCTTTCTCCAATGCTTCCGGGAATGCCGCCTAATGAAGTTAAAACATTTGCTTTAAAAAAAGGGGATTTAATCTCCTGAACTGCCGCTTGAATAAATAAAGATGCTGCTGATTTCTTTTCCGGTTGTTCTGGAATAATTATTTCTTTAGTTCTTGATGGCGCTGTTTCCATTTTATATTTTGTAACTGTCGCTGTTTCAATTCCGTTTTCTGTTTTATAGTCTACAGTTTCCAAGTCCTTAATGTTCGAAGAATAAGGCTTGCCCTCTTTGGCTAATCTTGCGGCTTCCTGCAAATCTTTTGATGTCGGCCGTGGCTTGACATAAACAACCTTCATCGGTCTTCCAGGAGTATCTGATTTTGGCTGTTCTGTCGGCGCTGTTGATGATTTAACATAACCGCCAGGAAGAACCCCGCCTAATTTTGTATCTACCTTTGTATAGACCTCTTTCGCTTTTTGCCCTATACTTGTGAAAATAGACATGATTTACAATATCCTTTTCTATTTATATTGCAACCTTTTTGTATACAGCAGTTTACTTTGCAATATAAACAATATTCCTTTCTTATTTTCATAACTTCCTGCATATGAATCCGAAGATGCGATAAACAAACGCACGGTGATGCAGGAATCATATTAATAAAATTATAAGGAGGTATAAATAAAACCAAAACAATGAATAAGAAGGGAAATATTAATCAATTATTCCCTGCAGTTCTTGCGTTAGTTCTCGTTGGTGTTCTATTGGGCGCTGGCTTGATGATATTGTCATCTTTCCAGACTGCTGCATTGAACTCTTCAGGCGGGGCTACAAGCGCAAGCACTGCAACAGGCCAAGTTATAACATCAATGGCGACTTTAGCAACAACGTGGCTTCCAATAATCGTGGTAGTCGTGGCTGCTGGAATTGTCCTTGCTATACTGCTTGGAGCGTTTGGCGGAAAACAAAAATAGAATGATGAACAAAAAAGGTAATATCAATCAATTGTTTCCAGCCGTTCTTGCATTAGTTCTTGTAGGCGTGCTTCTTGGCGCTGGCTTGATGATTCTTTCATCTTTCCAGAATGCTGCTGACAGCGGCTCTCCAGGAACAACAATCGCAGGAAATGCAACAGGATCTGTTATAACCGCAATGGGAACTCTGGCTTCAACATGGCTGCCTATAATTGTAGTCGTGATTGCTGCGGGAATTGTCCTTGCTATCTTGTTGGGGGCATTCGGAGGAGGTAAGAGGATGTAGTTCCTCTTCTCCGAATAAAATGACTTCAAAATGAATAAGAAAGGAAATATTAATCAATTATTTCCAGCTGTTCTTGCTTTGATTCTTGTAGGCGCCTTGCTTACTGTCGGAATAATGATTCTGACAAGTTTTCAGGATACGGCTTATTTGAATACTGCAGGAACTATTTTAAATGAAAGTATAGCAACTCCAAATATGACAGGAGTAACTCTTGCAAGTGCAAGTTTGAGAAACGGTGCATGTGGAGCTGCCACAAGCATCCTTAATGGAACAACAGGAAATTATGTGATTTCATTGACTAATTTCTCGCAAACAGATTGCACAATTGTCAATTTGACGAGCATGGCGCTTTATACAGGCGGAGTAAGAGTAAGCTATCCTTACACCTTTGACAATGTGACAAAAGTGACAAACGCAATAAGCTCGACTAATACATCGCTTGTCTCGTTGGCAACAACTTGGCTGCCGATTATTGTAGTAGTATTGGCTGCAGGAATAGTCCTGGCAATACTGCTTGGAGCATTTGCTGGCAAAAGGAAATAATTGCATAGAAGTCAATAAACTTTATTTTTTATTCGGGGGCTTTTGCCCCATTTTTCTTTTTTAATTTATAAACAGGGATTTTCTCTGTATTTTCCTTGATAATCTCATTATATTTAATCAGCTGATGCAAGGCTTTTGTTACAGCCTGATGGGTTAATTGAAGTCTTTCCTGAATCTCTTTTCTCGTCAATTCATTCTCTTCCAATACTTTCAGAATCTGTTCCTGCGACATTTCCCCTCCTTTAAATCATGACTGGCCAATTATCTTATCAAGGCAATAACATCCTGCATTTTTGCAGTAAATGACTGGGTTTGTTTTTATAAACTGCAAATTGGCAATAAGATAAATAATAAGGGCTATCATTGCTATCGAAACAAAAGCCACTAAAATGCCTTTATATTTATCAATAAACTGGTTTATCTGCTCTGTGGCTTTTTGGCTTGAAGTCTGCGGCAATTGTTCATCAAAAAATGCCGGAGGGATTGATAAATTTTCATCAATCATTGTTTTTTCTCCTCCATCATTTTTGCTATAAGCCAGTCTATTTTGTCGTTGATTATATTAAGCATTTCTTCAATGCTCACTGCTCTCGGAATTATTATCGGCTTCTGCTCTTTTTTTATTTCGTCAGTCATTTTTTACCTCCTTTTGGTTATATTGCAAATATTCCTTTGAAAAGACTTTCAATCATCATTTTGAACACAAAAAATGATGCTGAAATAATTATGATAATGTAGAACATTGACTGGAAGTCAGGCCAATGGTGATAATGGTGAATGATTGTTTCTTTTATTTTCATTTTATGCTATTATCTCCTTCTCCTTTGTCAGCTCGAAAAAGACTTTGCCTTTCTCCTTCAGGATTCTTTTTATATTGTTGAAGGCATAATACACTTCGGCAATATCATCCAATCCATATCCTATAACCCCTAACATAATCACAACATCAAAATAATTATCTGGGAACGGTAGTTCTGTTGTCAAATTAAGAACATAATGTTTTTCCGCCCCAAATTCAGACCTTAATAACTCTTTGTCCATAGTCGTTAAATCATTATTGCTTTCAAGTTCCTTTATCAAATCTTTATCTCTTTTCTTAGGGCTTATACCGACATAAAGGATTCTTTTTTTACTGAAACTATAACAAATGCGTTTGTATACTTTTCGGCTGAAATCGTATATATTCATCTTTTCTCCTCTTCGAGTTTGGCAATTTGCTCATCAATATTATCTAATATTCTGCATCTCGCACAATTTTGCTGAAGTCCTTCTGAACAACAACAATTATATTGCGCAAATTTCTTAATCTTTTCAAGGGCTTTGGCGTAGCCTTGCTCATACATTTCAAGACAATGAGGACATCCGTATAAAAACTTTGGTAGTTTGTTGTTTGAGGTATTTGTTTTCATTTGCTCTCCTTGCCGAGTTTGGCGATTTCCTGCTTAATTGCTTGTCTAATTAATCTATCTAAAATTATTGCTGTATCTGATTTCAGATATTCTGATAAACATAATCCATCAATTATCTTCCCAACATCATCAAGTGTCTTTTTAACGCCGTCTTTAAATCCGGCTGAATAGTTTGTGGAAACTTTGCTGAACTTTTCAAGGGCTTTGGCGTAGCCTTGCCTAAACTCTGCTTTGCAATTAGGGCATGGCTTTCCACTTCCACCTATAAAAGCATGACAATCGCATAAACATTTGTGTTCGTCGTTGTTTGAGGTTTGTTTCGCTTGTCTTATCTCATCTAATATAATTTCTTTGCCTTTTTTCATTTTTTCTCCTTGGCGAGTTTGGCGATTTCCTGCTTTAATCCTCTTTTAATTTCAGAAGTTCTAATTAGTACATCATCATACAAAGGATATTCTTTTATTATCTTCTCAACATCATCACGGGCTTTGGCGTAGCCTTGCTTGATGCCTTCATTTATTCCTGAATTAAAATAAATTTCATATAATTCTCCTTTAGACAACTTCTTTGATTTTGGTTTCAATTTATTCTTACACAAATAGCATAAATAGCCTTTTTTTCCACAAATTCCTCTATTATTAATAAATCCACATCCTTTTAATTTGTGTTCGCCGTTGTTTGAGGTGTTTGGTTTCATTTCTGCACTTCTCCCCATTGCTTGTCTTTCCAAATTCCGCAAAAGCCATAGGCTTGGTCATCTGTGCTTTTGCATTTCTTGCCAAGCCTGCATGACTTTTTGAAGCGGCATTCTTTAGCCATATTTTGCCCTCACGCTTTCTGCCCTCGACACTGCTTTTCTCAGCACTTCGTCTTTCTCGTATTCATGCAATGCCTCATACATCCATTTTTTAAACATTTTTTTTGTGAACTTATAGATTATGAAAAGCAAAAGGATGAATGCCATCCAGTTTGCCATCAATGCTATGATTGTTGTCCAGTCCATTTTTCATTTTATTATAAATCAGGATTAATCTTGATTTTTCCTCCTTCTTCTTTTGCTAAATTATTTCTTTTTAATAGAGGAATTGCAGTATTGGAAACTCCATTATATGAAGTTCCTAATGCCAAAGCAATCTGTTCTCTTGTGAATCCAATATTAGGTCTTTCTGAAAGAAATTTTAATATCTTTGATGGAATACTATTTCCTAATTTTTCAAGCCATAAAGAAAGATTGCTTGATGAAACATTTTGAACAATTTGATTATTTTCATTCATTCCCAAAATCTTTCTCATCTGATTAATCAATTCATCTTTTTTCTTTATATCCAAATCTTTTTGCATAATCTTAGTTTCATAATCATTTTTTAAGGCAATTAAATCCTTTTCAGATATGGAAGAAATTAGATTCGAATCAAGATATGAACCTATATTTTCCTTTAAACCCTTATGCCGAACCGCTGTATCCTCTTTTCGCATTGATTCTGAAAATTCATTTATAAAATCCTGAATATCTGTTTGTTCTAATTGGGGCATTTCAAAATTAATGCCTAATTTTTCTCTGTCTGGATGAAAGGTTTCTCTTTGTCTTATTTTTATTTTCTGAAAGATTCCAAGAAATTCGGGAGACCATATCCATCCTTCTCCTGTCGGCAATGACGGCAAAGATTGCATAAATTTCTCGAAATCACCTTCTGCGGAATGATATTCAACCCATTCTTTTAATGCTTTTCTGTCTTGTGGGCTTACATTTCTGAATGCTAATAAAGTATCAAGCTGTGTCAGAACATCTTTATTCAATGTTGCTGCTCTTTGATTGATTAATGTTACACCAAGACCTCTATTTCTCCCCATAACAACAAGATTAGACACTGAATTGAAAGTTTTTCCAAGACCTCCAAAAACTCTCTGAGGGACATATTCATGCGCCTCTTCTATAAAAATATGCCTTGGGGTGTTATTGATATTTAATATTTCCTCTGCAAATTCCGAAATTAGATGTCTTTGTGCAACTTTTGGCATTCCAAATGTAGAAATAACACAAGAAATATTATGCTTAACAACTGATTGGGCAATTTTTCTGCCCATTTCTCTATCTAATTTTATATCTGCATGTTCAAGCCCAAAAACAACAATAGGCAACCCTTTTGACTTTCCATCTTTATTTAATTTCAAACCCCACCAGACATCTATTGGGTCAAAAACAATAAAGGGAATATTATTCTTATAAAATTCCTCTGCCAAAACAGCGCCTGTATAGGACTTTCCAGCTCCTCGTTTTGCAAGTATTGCAAATGTTTTCGTTGCTGAAGTTATAGGCATTTTTAATGTGCCTAAGTTTATTTCATTCATTTTGATTTGTGATTATGAAATGCAGGCAAATCTGCTAACTGGGGAGGAAGGCGAATTTGGGGGAACGGCAGCTCCCCGACTTTCAAAAGAGCCACAGGAGGCGAACCTCTTGTGTGTTTGCCTTTTGCAGATTTTGCCTTTTTTCAAGTCCTCCATGAACAAGGAAAAGTGGTTACCAACCTTGTTCCCCTTAAGATGCCTGCATTTGTCTCCTTTTGCCTGGAGATTATGATAGGCTTATTCCATCGGTATGACGGAATATTTTGTGTTCATTCCAGATCCTTTTTTGATTACCTTGACTGTTTTAAGAGTCGGTTTTGCTTCAAGCAGAGTTTTTATGTCTGCAAGGACTGAAGCTGGAACTCTGTATTCATTTCCCACAACTATCGCTACTTTGTAGGAAAATTCCTCTCCATTTTTGTCAGTTCCGATTCTTGATTCTATCTTTGAATCCAAAGAGAGAACTTCCAAATCGGCGACATTAAGAGTTTTCTTTGGCTCGAATGCCTTTGCTTCTTCCCGTAAGTTTCCCATTTTGATTTTTACCTCCTTTGTAGTTCTTTTTTCTGAAAATAATCAAAGGCATTTTTTGAAATAAAGCACTTTCTGCAATGGATGACTTTATTCCGGCCTTCTTTGTATTCAACCCATTCGTGGCTGCATTGTGATTTGGTCATGTTCGTTTTTGTTTATGATTATGGCTGCTTTGTCAACCGTGATGTTATACTGAGTCATGCTGATTTTTTTTTCCGATTTGTCGTCTAATGATTCCGATTTGATTGCCTCATTGCTGAATATCATGGCCTTTTCTTTTGCCTTGTCAAAGTTTATTCTGACCATTCTTCCTTGAGCTATCCTTTTCTTTTCAATGATGAAATTAAGCCTTTTCAGAGCCCTTCCTATCCAATGGCTTTTCAGCCAGTCAAATTCCCTATTCTTTTCATCAAATTCAGCCCATTCCCTGTATTTTCCAAGAATGTCCCTTTCTTTTACAAAGCCGTCTTCAGCTATTGTCTTGAAGTATAATTCTGAGTTTGCGATAAAATTAATGAAATTAACATCTCTATTTTCAAGCCAATCTTCATCTTTCTTTGACTTAACCACTTCTTTTGCTATTTCTATAGCTCTATCAAGAAGATCCTGGCCTAAGCTGTCTGCAATAACAAATAAAGGGAAAAAGAGCTCTAAATTCCTGCTGTCAATCCGTGCGGAGTCTATTTTTTGATAAAAGTTAAGCTTAGTGTCGGTAGTGTATGTCGGATAGGCTGTAGAAGGTATAGTGTTAGTTATGTTGTTAGTGTCTGAGTGTCTATTAATATCATTTCTCACCACATAGTCATTCCAACCACCCCCCTTGATTCTGGAATCGCATACCGACACGGCACTTCCGACACTAAAAGTTCGCTTAATTTCTATGATGTCATTGTCTATGTCAAATAACTCAAGAAGCCTTGTTATTCTCTTATTGTTAGACTTCTCCAAAACCATTGAAATGCACCTGTCAGAAAGAACTTCTTCCATCCCGCTTATGTTGGCCATGATAATAGGGCAATACACATCAAAGGCTTCAATCTTCCACTTTTCGCCATCTTTCTGCATGCTTTTATGCGCCCTTTCAACACAAGTTCCCTTTTTGTAGGCTGAATTAAGCAGCTCCCTTAAACTGCCCTTTTCCTTGCTTTGAATCTGCTCAAATTCATCTATGCCCAAAGTTCTCTGGCTGGCTGTCCTGAAAAGGACTGCTTCTGAGAGATTATTGACCATTTTCCCATTATTGCTAAGGTGGAGGACAAGCTTCAGCAGCCTTGACTTGCCGCTGCCTTTCATGGCATTAAAAAAGAGATATGGATATGTGACAAACTCTTTGTGAGCATAAGTCCCTATGATCCATAAAGAAACAAGCGGATAGTATTCTTCATTCAAATCGCAGTATTTTTTAAGCACTTTAATGATTCTCTCATAATTGCTTCTCAAAGCATCTTTTTCCTCACTGAACAGCTTTTTATCCCAGCTTGCGCAATTATCATCGTCATTTGTCTTGTTATGGCTGTCGGCGCAGATTCCGTCGCTGAAATGCCTGCAGTTCTTGCATGTCATCACATCTATTGCGCTTTCATTCAGGGCTAAAGCCCTTTCAGTCGCTATGTCTATATCGTCCATCTTTTTTCACCTTATTTTTAATAAAATTAGGCGAAAAAGAAATAGTATAGTCTACAGTATCAGGCAGTCCAGAATTTCCAACACTGCGCAAATAGACTCCCTCAACATTCCTTTCAAAAGCAAGCATTGTTTTTAAGGCTTTCATTTTGCTTTCAAGGCCTGGAGTTTGTCTTTATGCTGCGTTATCAGATGGATATCAAGGTTATATTTGACCTGGCTTTCGCTTGTTCCCATTATTTCCTTTCCGCAAAGAAAACATTTATCTCTATAAGCAACCTTTTGAATATTTACTTTCTCCATTTCCTTTTCACCTCCTTTTAAGTCATCTTTCATAGACTACTATAGTAGCAAAGGTTTTAAATACTTTACTATTTCCATTTATTAACTTCGAAGTAGTCATAGAAAGCGCTTTCTATATAGTGCAAACTATATATTCAATTACCTATAAATACAAACATTTCAACATCCTCGTGAAAATGGGGTGTTGAGGTGTTGGGAAACCAACATGGAGCGCCTTAACTATAATGGCACAAGAAAGCTGCCTGAGATCTTTACAGAGCAGGAAGTGATGCAGATAGTTCTGCAGCCACTAAAAAGCCAGGATTATTGGACTAAAGACGGCTATGCTGATTGGGGCGAGTTCTTCAGGATGAGGGATGTTTGTCTTTTAGCGACAATCTATCTTCTCGGTTTAAGGCCAAAAGAGGCATGCTGCTTGAGATTTGATGATTTTGATTTTCGTTCTGGCAATGTAAAAATAAGAGCCAGCTCGAATAAAGTAAGAAAAGAAAGGGTCTTGCCTATTCCTGCAACACTTATGAAATTCTATAGGAAATATCTTACTTTTCCAAAGGCAAGGTTCTGGAAAGGCTCAAAATTCCTCTTCCCGTCATTTGGAAGCGAGCATCTTTCAGCCTCTGCCTTAAAGACAATCATGCGTGAGAAAATCCTGAAACCTTTAAATTTATGGGAGATGCCAGTTAATTCGAAGAAATCTAAATTCTCAACATATACCCTTCGTCATTCAAGAGCTTCCCATCTCCTCAACAAACAAATCCAAGAATCAGGACAGCCAGACATTTATGCCATTGCTAATATTCTTGGGCATTCAGATATAAGAAGCACGACGGTTTATTTGCATACTGACAAGAAATATCAGGATTATTTGAGAGAATTAATGTCTTAATTTTTTTCTTTAATTCCTTTAATTATTGATCTTGCAATAAACCAGCCTATGCTTATGCCTGTAAATGCTCCAATAGTTCCAGCCGAAAATAAAATCAAAATATAGCCATAACTTTCTGGATAGCCAAAAACTTTTATATATTCAAATCCATTGATAAATGCTAAGCATAATCCTAAGATCAAAGATAAAATCATAATATTTCTTAATTCTTTATATGAAAAAAAAGCCATGAAAAACAAAGCAATATCAAGGATTTAAACCTTATCAATTAGTTTAACCTTTAAACAAAATAGCCTGCAATATAAACCTAAACCTTAATCTTATGGCATGGATTATCCCCCAGGATTCTGTCCGCCCCAAGAACAGGAACAACAAGTCGAACAGCAGCAGCCTCAAGGCAATCGTTATGATCTTCCATTCGGCGGCTATCCGATTGTCAATCCCCAAATGAAGGAAACGACAGTCATTTCCCAGACAAATCCAAAGTTTGTAATTGAAGAGCTAAAGCATTTGTTAAGAGGCGAGGAAGAAAAGATTGATGAAAATGGCAAATCAACATGGACAAAAGATGCGAATACAAAACCATTGATGAATGAAATTGGCATAAAAAGCATACTTGCAAACTTGCATGGCGCAAATCAGGGCGTTGTTTTCTCGAATTATGAAGAGGAAAATCTGCTTGCTATTGTAAGAAATGACGGCTATATTCTTATAGACAAATTGGGAGAAAATAAGGATTTATGGGAAATAGAACAGGGCAATCTCAACACCATTTTATATACAATTTTAAACACAATTTATTCTTCTTATCGAAGAGGAATGAACCAGGGCGAAAGAATATTTGTCAAGACATTCTATACAGAAAATAACACACAAGTCACAAGGCCAATTGAAATGCCGCAGCAAAGAAAGAAATTTCTAGGGATATTTTAAATGGCAGACAGCGTGATTCCCGGCTTTGATATTCAAAACTTCTTCCTTCATGGAATGGGCGGAACTATGATTCTTGTCATTATTGCCCTTGTTTTTTTGGGCTGTCTTGGCGGACTGGCTTACTGGCTGAAAACCAGGAAAAGATATGACATCAAAGTAAGGATTTATTCAAAAAGATTTGGAGCACCAAAAACCTGGGATGACTGGGGAGCAATTTACAGGGATGCAAAAACCGGGACAGCGAATGGCTTTAAATTAAAATCTGAAAAAGATGTCATCAGCCCTCCTTCTTATGAGCTAATGATGATGTCCACAAAAGGAAATGTAATCCATATGCAGCAGGATGCAACAGGGCATTATAGTTTTTTAAATCCAAATTTTGAGGAGGCTGACAATATTAAATTTAAAGTTGTTTCCGAAGATGTCAGATTATGGCAATCAGCCCAAAGACAGCAGGTTGATATTCTATATACTAAAACCCATTGGTATTCAGGGCTGCTTGCGTTTGTCCCATATATGATAACTGCTGTGCTTATCATGGTTCTCATATACCTTTTATTGCAGAAGTTTGAAGTATTACAGGGCATAGCAAATACGCTGGATCATGTTGCAACGACGCTGCATGAAACCCAGCAATCTGGGGCTTTAGTCTCTACGGGAGCATAAGATGGCAGAGATTTCCTCTGATACAAAAGATAATATAGAATTATATAATGCCGCTGCAGAAGTTGCAAAAAATCTTATTTATTATTTTAGATTGGCTAATTTGGCGATGCAGAATAATGACTTGAAATATTGGTGGGTGAATCTTGATTCAGCATATATGGAAGCTGATTTTTCTTTTAAAGAAGAAGATAGAATCAAGATGGAAAAGTTATGGAATAAAATAGATCCTAATTTGAAATCATCTTTTGGGCTGCTTAAAGAATATCATCTTGAATTAAGAAAGCTTTGCAAGAAATTCTTTACAATGGGCGAAACAAAAACTGGTCCTGCAATCTGGAGGAGATAATGGCAAGCGTGAGAGTATGTCCTGGATATTTGCCTTGGTGTCCTGAAGGATTCTGGATGGATGAATGGAAAATAAGAGAATTAGATACTATGATCAAAGCTATTGACAAAGACTTTGATTTTATTGGGTTATATTCAGGAAGAGGCGGAGTAAGAATTGGAAAGAGTGTTAATGCCATGCAGGATGGATTGTATATCACTTTGGAAGTAAGAAGAAAATTTAAAGTTGATATTCCTTTCAATGAAATAGATAATTTTGCGTTTAAAGGCGATGAACTCATAGAAAAAGCAAAGAAACTTCCGCCATATTCTGTTATAATATATGATGAAGCTGGCAGCGATCTTGTCGGAAGAAAATTCATGCAAGCGACAACGCAGGCGTTGTTAGATTTTTTCAGGGAATGCGGCCAGCTTAATTTGTTTTTTTTATGCGTGCTTCCTGATTTCTTTGAACTTCCTCGAAGTATAGCCATTAATAGAAGCACTTATCTTGTTGATGTTGATTTTAAAGAAGCATTTGAAAGAGGCAAGTTCAGATTCTATGGTCCGAAAGCAAAAAAATTGCTTTATCTTATGGGGAAAAAATGGCTTGATTACGATGCTTATAAGCCAGATTTTTATGGCAGCTTCCCTAATGTTTATACTATCGATGAAAAGGCTTATCGACAAAGGAAATTTCAAGCATTGACTGGAAGAAGCAAAGATGAAACTGATAAAATAAATAAAAGGGAAACAAAGGCATTTGTTCAAAGAGATAAAGTCATAAAAAGACTTTATGAAAGAGGAGATTCACAGCAAGAAATTGCTGATGTAATTGGATTAACACAATCACAAATATCAACTATTCTTTTAAAATTTGATGGAGTTAAGGCTTAATTAATGAAAATTTGCGGTATTAATAAAAGAGCAGGAGAATATTATGGAAAGCAGCATAGAATAATCTGGCAAAGATATAATGGCTTGATACCTGCAGGTTATATGATTCATCATATTAATGGAAAGAAAAGAGATAATAGAATAGAGAATCTTGAATTAATTAGCCGAAAAGAACATGGATTAAGAACAAGAAAACCAAATAGAATTAGAATTGTTTATTATACTGGATCAATTAAAGTTAAAAAAATTGATGAATTACCGCCTAATTCATCAAAAATTTAAGGCTATGAGCAATACATCATTATATTTTTCACCCGCAAGGCAAAATGGCACTAATTAGCAGTTATATAATTATGAGCATACATACTGCTCTTTGTATTAACAAACGATAATGGAAGGTAAGATAAGCAAAAGGAATGAATTGAAAAGACTTTATTTGGATGGCACTATAACTAATATAGAGTTTAAAGATAAACTGGCAGAGCTTGAACTAAAACAAAAGAAAGCAACAGATAATAATGCCAATAAAAAAGCATGGGTATATCAGAATCAGATTATAAGCTCCTTTGAAAAGAATGGAAGACCTACAATCAATGATATTATAGATAAAATTAAGTTATTGAAAAAAGAGAAGTATAAAGCTTTGTTTGCATTGCTTTATTTAACTGCTGCCAGAATAAGCGAGATTGTAAAGATAACAACTAAGAGACATATAGTTCAGGAAATAAGAAGAAGCAGGCCTTTCCTTGTTGTAAGGCTTGAAAATAGAAAGAACAAACAAAGGAAATTTAAAGAGATATTAGTTCCTATGGATTATCCCTCGCAAGAAAAAGAACTATCAAGCATAGTGCTTGCATATATTGAAAAGAATGATAGAGATGAAGTTTTATTTACTATGACAAAAAATGCTGTACATCATTATTTCAAGAAATATATCGGCTGGAATTGTCATGTAATCAGACATTTAAGATTAACCCATTTGATAACTATGTATGGTGCTGATCCAGAAAGGCTTAAAAAAATGGCTGGATGGACTGATTTAAGACCTGGAAAATATTACATCAATCTTGTAACTGATGATTTAATAGACATATTCCCAAAAGATGATACTAAAGTAGCCCAAATTTCCGACTAAAACATCACGATTTTTCACTACTTTCTCCATCCACGCTTCGTGGCTATGGCATAAGCTATGCTTGTGCCTCTCTTCTTGCCATATTCCTTGCGAGTTGCTCTTAGCAGTTTTTTAAATTTCTTTGTTTGTGGCATATTACCTCCTTATCTTGATTTTTCCTTTAGTCTTTCTATGCTCTTTCTGCAGATGCTTTGCTAACCAAAGGCCGTATCTTCGGCTTGTTTTTATTATAAGCTTCATTAAAATCTATATCCTCCTATGTTAAAGCCCATTCTTGAACTTCTTCTTTTTGGCTTTACTACTCCCTTTTCTCTTACAGCCTTTGCACAACCCTTATCCCATGCACTTCCTCTCTTTTTTTCATATTTCAAAATTGTTCTTTTAAGAGATGTATTTAAACGAGCCTTTTTTGCCCATGTATATCCCCTATTAAAGTCTCCCATTTTCTATTACCTCCTTACATTAAATTAGTATTCTTTATTGTTTGCAGAACGCAAACAGATAAGCGCAATAGCTGCCAGGATTATCGTGCCAACATAGATATATGCGCTGACAAGGCCGATAATTCCCAGCATTATGGCAATTAACATAGTGATAAATGAAGATGCGGCAAAAGCCCTTTCTGTCGGATATTGCTTGAATGACATGAAAAGTATTATAAATAAGCCGAACAAAATCAAAGGCCAGAAAAATCCCGTGGTAACAGAATTTGTCCAAACAGCCAAATCAACTAATTTTGTAATATTCGATGGGTAGCTATACATTTTACACCTTTTTCCTGAAAATTGCGGAAATTATTCCGAATAAAATTGTGATGCTTACAACAGCCATGAATCCCAGTATAAATACTGACGGAATATTATATTCATTTCCGATTGATTCGATAACTGCTTTTATTATTGCGCCTGAATTGATAAGCAGCTTTAATGATTGCCATGCTCCTGTTGAAATATATTCCAAAAAGCCGACTGGTGATGCCCCTGATGATGACAGGCTGTCCTGCATGATATTTGTTGTTGCCGTGACTTCACTGATTTTATTGTAAATAGTTGAATTATCAGAATAAGGCACACCATAGCTCCCGAACATTGATCCGACAATCAGGAAAGCGCCGACTACAAAAACACTGAACATAATTATTGAAATTAAAATGTCACGGGGGATCATTGCCTTTTTATTTTTCATCAAGTTTTGAGTTGCCAAATTATTATTCCTCCCAAAATAATTATCGAAACCAATGCAGCCCAGCCCAGAGATATAATACCCAGGATGCCAAGCAGCATAAATCCAACACATGCAAGCCCAATACTGACAACCGGATTCCAGATTCCGATGAATACAAGCGTGATTATGAAAAAGACAGAATAAAGCAGGCCTTCAGTTCCAGTTGTTTTGAAGAAATTAGCTGTTGATATTGATATCCTATCAAGGATATTCATTTCAGAGCTTGTATTCACATAAGCCTGGGCAAAGAAATTGCCGGTATATGCTGAAAGATTGCATGTTAGCAGCCCTGTTGTTGTCGTTGTTGTTGAATTGTCGCATATTATTCTCTGATTTGAAATATTAATCTGATTTACAAGAAGCTGGACTGTTTTCGGGCTTCCATCTATGGATGTAAACAAAACTGAGGCTGTTTGTGTGTTGTTGTTGTATGAAAGAGCGTAAGAAAGCCCTGAAGCATTGGTATAATACTGAAACAAATCCCCGCCAATTGAAGGAATAGTCAGTTCAATCTGGCAAGGATTGGCATAACAGACTATCTTGACAGTGTCAGTGGTGTAAATTATAGTCCCATTCTGGCTCAAGACAAACTTATAATTGACATCTTTTTCTATGACATGAAAGATTGTCTGGCCAAGCTCGTCGCTTACATCATTCCCGACATTAACCCATGTTGAAGTTGCCGGATAATATCTTAAAAGAGCGACATTAATGCTTTTCTGCGGAACAAGATTCGCATCAAGGACTTTTGCCACCAAGTCAGTTGATAGTGTTGAATTTAGCAAATATAATGTTATTGATTGCGAAACATTGCCAATATTGAGATTACTGAATGAATATTGTGTCAATTCATATCCCCATTCAGTGTTCTGATATGACAAAAGCCCGCTTGTTGTTATATTTGCAAATGACGGATAAATGCAGAAATCATATTCAAGACTATGCGTTGTATTTATATAGGAATAGTTCACAGTCATTGAATTATTATAAATACTGTAAACCCAGCTTGATACGAGCGTTGCGTTAAGCTTGGCAAATGAAGTTTCATCCATAAATGTGTAATTAACAGCAGTTATGTTTATAGTTGCATTGCAGATTGCCAGTGTCGGAAAAGCAAAAAAGGATGTTGCGCTATATCCACTATTGCCGAGAGAATCATTAGCCCATAAAATAACACTATTGTTCCCTAACTGCGAAATTATAAATGTTGAATTTTTGCAGTTTGTAAGAGTGACATTTGCTGCTCCATTGATTGAATATTTGCATGTATCTGGAATCATCAGATCAGAAATGCTGAAATTCAAGGAAGAATTAAGGTTTGCATCAGAACTTAAATACACAAGACTTGCATTCGGATATAAAAAAGTTATTGCAGGAGAAATGTTATCAATAGTTATTGTTCTATTCGTAGCCGCATAACCGCAGATTGTTGATGATGCGTTTATTGCGCAATAATTTATCGTCCAGTCATATATTCCATTAGATATATCTGAAAATGTCAAATTAACATCAATAATATCTGGACTTCCAGCAATTGCCGTAAAATTCGTTTTTATTATTCCTGTTGCATTAAAAAGATAAATAGTCGCATTTGTAAAATTTCCATTAACTGTCGTCGCATTGCTTTCAAATTTAATTGAAGTTGCTGTTGTATTATAATAATTAATCGGAGAGATTAAAATTGGAGTTATAGTCATTGCCGCAATTTCTTCAGCCCCATAGATAATAGTTGGTTCTGGATAAGCATATTGCATCAAGTAAATATAATCATACATATTATTCACATTATTTCCTGCTTCAAACTTAATTCCGCCGGTATCATAAGTATTGAATACCTTTATTGTGCTATTCTGGAAATTATCCAGTTCATACCAGTCTCCTGTTATATTAGTCGCATAAATGCTTCCATTATTGCCCCATTTTGTGACTCTTGCCCTTTTATAATTAAGCAAATATTTATAGTAAGCATAATCTTTCTCTGCTCCTGTTTCCGTTGAATTTAATACCTTTAATTTATTCTCATTTCCGTTTGCTGAATATGACGAGAATCCTTTCAAATCCACGCTTCCTGTTGCTGTATCTGAATGGAATGTGGCGCTCATCCAAGAATTACTTCCCCCTACTTCCTCCATTCCGACAATCATTGACAAATTCCCTGTGAAATTATTTGCAGTCAGCATTTTCAAATTCCCTCCGCTTACATTAATCCTGCTTCCTGCGCAGGCAGCATTTGTTATTATGCTCCACTTTGTTGTATTTACAGCATTATTCGGATCATTAAAATTATCATAAAACAAAAAAGCCTTGTCTCCATTAGATGTCGTTGATGCTCCTGCATTTCCATAATACATATAAATTGTGTTGTTTATGTTTGCTGTCAAACTTGTATTAATCCACACAATTGCTGAACTTGATATAGTATAATTTTCTATGAAATATCCAATCTCTGCTGTTTCAGTCCCATTTGTAAATCTCAAGTCATCAAAATCTGCCTGCATATCGCTGTCATAAGTGACATTTAATCTGACCGAATAGCCTGTCTGCGCAATATTTGAATTTTCAGAAACATTTATCGCTTTCTTTTTTGACCAGCCGGCATCCCACCAAGCCCATTGTTTCAAATCCACAGAATTAGATGTTGCAATCCAGTCAACTTTGTCATTTATTTCTTTTATTCCCTCTATCTTCCAATTATAAGTTCCTGCCTTTAATATTTCCCCGTTATATTCTATATCTTTATATCTTATTTCTTTATGCGCCCCAATTTGTTCATTATTGCAGGATTGATATTCTTTGCTTGTATTCACATCAATTTCTGTTGTGCATATTTGCTTATAATCAAAAATATCTGTTTCATAACTTTCTCCATTAATCAAAATTACTTTTGAATCCCTTATTTTCCCATTCAAAAACTTCAAATCTTCAAACAAAAACCCGTCTTTCAATAATACTGCAGTTCCAATAGCATAACAATCAATAAGGCATTGGTCTGTATTGTCTAACAGAGTATAGCTTGCAATCTTCTCATTTGCGAATATGATATTCCCGTCCCATACATCTATTGTTCCATACTTCCCTTCTTTGGTAAATTCTGCATAATTACTAAAAGATAATGTCGCTGAAGCATCTGGAATGCAGGCTGTCGCTAATAAAACTATAATTAATATCCAGAAAGTATTGGCAATTTTCATGGTGTTCCTGCAAAACCTCCCCCGCTTTGCGGATTTCCAGCCCTTGAAAAGATGATGATAGCCGCCAGAATGCCCACTACAATGGCTACAAGCGGCAAATTAAGCATAATATAGTTCATTATGGGCAAATCGCTGACTGCAGCAGTAAATGTCGCTGAAGAGGTTATTAGCTCATAAGTATTGCTTAGAACTACTGACACAATAATAAGCGCAAAGAAAATGATTATCGCAAATACATAAAAGATAGGATGAGTCGGAGTCATAAATGAAGTGATTATCAAAGAAATAATCAGCCCAAAGAAAACAGCCAGATAAACATAATTAAGAGTATTTTCAAATATTGAATCAACTGCCGTAAAGCCAATTGAGCTTCCAGGCGTGACATTTTCGAATGCAGGCGCTGCGACTGATGAAATAGCGCCATTAATGACATAAGCAAATACAAAAACAAGAGCGGTGATAAAAAGCAATATGATTATCAGTATAGAGTCCTCAATACTGCCTTTTTTATTCATCTTTGCATTCATTTTAATACACCTTCACTTTTCTTTTTGACAAAGGCCAATAATTCACAATATATCTTGGATTTTGCCTGTTATTTTCCCTGATTTGGCCCGCTATTTTCTTTGTAAGATTGACTTTTGACACTTCCCTGTTGCATTTTTCCCACATTTTGTTCAATTCATCCGCAAATTCCTGATGAACTCTTTCTATTCTGCTTTGTTTCATCTTAAACCTTCCATTTTAAGCTGTTTTTCTGAATTATAATTTGAAATGGCTTTGACAAAAATATAAACGATTATGTAAACCATGACAGCATAGCTCATCCATGTCAAGAGCTGCTCTATTGTGCTTATCATCCCAGACATTCCTGCATCAAAATAATTATTCTCAACAGCCATATTCGCCGTCTGTATCACAGGATTAAGCAGATAAAACCCTATTCCAGCGAATATAATTGCCAAAAGCGCATGTTCCTGATGCAATACAGCAGCCATAATAAGCAGAATTACAATCACTCCGAACAATGCAAAAATCAATATCATAAAATCCGTATTTGCGGAATTATAACCTGTTTTGGTAACATCAAAAGTATAGCTCCAAAATGTTTCAGTTCCTCCGTCATCACCCAGGCCATGAACTTTATACTGGCCTATTTCTGAAAGATTATTTCCGTCAACAACATAAGTATACTGATAGGCATCAGCAATCATGGCAACATCAGAAACTAAAATTGCAGAGCTCGGAGATATCAGTGTCATATTGATATAAGTGCAGTTAGTGCATACTTGATATAAAGTTATATTTGTATTTTCCTGATGATAACCAAAATCAGATATTGTAGCCGAAGCAATCGGCATGATTGCCATTAAAAAGATTATTCCAAAAATTAGCTGATTTATTTTTACCATTGTATAACTATAACCCTCCCATCCCCACCATTTCCTCCATTACTGTAAGTTGGCTTTCCTCCAACTGTGATTGTTACATTAGTTCCTGCTCCTCCACCTCCACCACCTGATCCAAATCCTCCTGCTCCTCCATTGCCACCCCATCCTGTCGCTGTAGCTGTTATTGAAGTATTATAAAATCCTCCACCACCTCCTCCTCCACCACAATAGGATATTGTCATTGCTCCTGCTGTTCCATTAACCCCTACTCCTGACATTGTTCCTCCATTTGCTCCTTGTGATGCAATTGAATAATTGCCTGTAACTCCCCCAGGTCCTGCTCCTCCTCCTAATCCTGCTGCTGTTAATCCTCCACCTGCTCCTCCACCTGGACAACCATATAATGAATTTCCACCACCACTTGCATTGGCTGCTGTTATTGTTGAGAAACCTCCTGTTGCTCCTCCCCATTCAGCAGGCAATACAACTGTTGTTGATGCTGTTGTTCCCTGCCCTGCAATTCCTCCAACTGATGTTGATGCAGGAACTCCTCCTGTTAATAAAACACTTCCATTAGCCATTGATGCACCTCCACCTCCACTTACAACTGCTGTTGACAATCCTCCTGCACCACCTCCTCCTCCATAACAATATAAGTAAGTTCCAAATGAACTCCAATTTCCATTTGCCCCATTAGTCGAATTTTTTCCTCCTGTTCCTCCTGTTCCAACAGTTATTGAAACTGATGCAGGTAATGAAGCGGCATTAAATCCTGCTTTTGTGACAGATGCTCCACCTCCTCCTCCACCACCTGTTCTTACTGCATTATATACTCCTTGTCTGCCTCCACCTCCACCTCCTCCTGCTCCAACACAGATGACTTCAATCCATTGTGCATTAGCCATTTTATACCAAGTTCCTCCTGCTGTTGTGTTGTATTCAGAATAATTTAGTAATGTTCCTCCTCCTGATGCAGTTGAGTTTATTCCTGTTATTACTCCATTTGTTATTGTAATATTTGAAAGATATTGCCCTGCTCCTGCCTGATATGATGCTGTGCCTGTGATGTTAAGGATATTCAAAGTCCTGTCATCATTTGGATGATAACTTGTGAGATTTGCATCTGATTGTGCCTTTGTGTAGAATAAACTCTTCAACCACGAAACAAGAATATTTAATGTTCCTCCTGCATTCTCCATCTGTGTCGCATTGAAAGGCATTGTCTGATTGTAAGCATAAGGGATACATGCATCATAGGAGATATTGAATTTATCCTTTGCCTCTGCCCATAAAGAACTGTTTTCTACTGTGAAAATAGGATCTAACTCTGTAAATGATGTCAGATAACTTGAATTAAATTTATTTTTTGCCTCTGCCCTCAATGATGCATTCTCATTCAAGAACAAAGTTTCATTATGCAATATCAAATTATTTATATGATCTTGATAAGATTGATTTTGAGTTGAACTCCATGAGGCATTATTATCGCTGATTTGAGTGTCTGTGTAAGTGTTTGCCAATGATGTCTGATTTACAAACCATTGCCCCCAAGTGTTAAAAACTTCAAGAGTATGATTTATCCATGTATTAGAAAAAGCCGTATAGTTTCCATTCCATGCCTTTGTTGTCGCATCATAAGTCTCATTAAAGCCTTCAACAATTGTCAGATTTGTATAATTGTTGTAATTGGTGATATTGTTATAATTATTAATATTGCCGCCAGTTGCCGGCAGATTATATTGAAATGAAGCGCTTACAAGAGGCAATGCCAAAAGAATGAAAATTGAAGCGATAAATAATTTTTGATTCATTTCTTTTTCCTTTTTCTTCTGCTAATAATAGGCCTTAATCCTATTCCTGTAAAAGATAATTTCGGGATTTTCGGAGCTTTAATATTAAAGACTAAAGCACGCAGCGAAGGCTGATATGCTTTTGGCTGCTTTTTCAATATTTTTTTCATTCCAAAAGCTTCGCCAAAGCCAAGCTGTCCGATATTTGGAAGAAATGGCGGAAGAGCTATAAACGGTGGGACAAAAGCAGGCGTTAAAGTTATTGGCGGAGAAACAACAGCAGGAGCAATTACCGGCATGATCACAGGAACAATTATTGGAGTTGTAATTTGAGTAATCATTTGAGCAGTTCTTATTCTTTGAGGAGTTATTTGCTGTGTTATTTGCGGAGTGATTGTAATCATAGTTTTTGATTCAACAACGCTTTTTTGAGTTGTTGTTAATTTCGGAGCTAAAATAGATGTTACTTTTCCAATTCCTAATAATGGAATAAGAGCCAAAGAAGGGGAAAAGCCGGAATAAGATGCAGGAACATTCTGCCCGAAGGCAAAGCTGACTTTTCCTGTTTCTATTGTGGTTATTGCTGGAGTTGTCTGTAATCCCAAAGAAATCTGCCCTTTTGTCCCTTTTGGCCATAATGTAAAACCTTTTTCTATTGGTTCAATTATCAAAGGAAGCTTTTCCACAAGAGTTATTGATGCTGGCGAAGAAATGACTATTCCTTTTCCTCCTTGCGTAATTAAGCCTATATTTTTTATTGAAGAAAGGGTTGTTCCATCTATTTTTGTAGTTGAAAGAACTGATCCTTTTCCATAAGATATATCACCTATTTTCAAATCTGTTTCTGATACAGTTATTGCTTCAAATCCTTTTGCCGAAACTTTGCCAGCGCCTTTATAAGTTGTCACTTCTCCTCCCGGATATTCAACTGTTCCAATTTCTTTTATCGCTG
>Ga0315294_10001276_pt1 | contig 27254 bp, 23 predicted proteins | sample YL17G13_40_MG_FD_203626 | JGI IMG/M metagenome (GOLD analysis project Ga0315294, IMG submission 203626) | Sediment microbial communities from Yellowstone Lake, YNP, Wyoming, USA - YL17G13_40 | ecosystem: Environmental > Aquatic > Freshwater > Lake > Sediment | place: USA: Wyoming | collected... | reverse complement strand
CAAACCTGTCAGTCGAATTAAGAACTATAATAGCTATGCTTATTTTATCATCTTTTAAAGGAATTTCAAAGATAGTCAAGAGACAATCTTTGGCATCAGGCGTGGAACCAGTTTTTCCTAACCATAAATATGGCAATTGACCAATTAAAATATTGGTATTTTTTAAATAGTGCGTAATTTGTCCATCGCTAGAAAAAACAGTATCTTCTGGTTTTCTAGTAATTTCCCCCAAAAGAGAATAATTTTTATAAATATCCTGGCTAAGCTTAAATAAATCTTCAATAGTAGTAAAATTACCTTTTCTATCTAAACCTGTAGCATCGAAAAAGGCTGTATTATACAAATCTAATTTTTGAGCCTTTTCATTCATTAAATCAACAAAGGCTTGATTCCCTTTTTCAAAAGACTCAGCCAAAGCTATAGCTGCATCATTAGAAGAAGAAATCAAGAGAATTTTTAATAAGTCCTCAACCTTTAGAATTTCTCCTATTTTTAGACCACCTTCTTCTCCCTCAGCACTCATCATATAAGGAGTAATGTAGATTTGTTTATTAAGGGGAAATTTATCAAGCGCTATCTCCCCTGTCATTAATTTTGAAAGAGAAGCTGGAAAAAGATGAAGATCTTTATTTCTTGACATTAAAATGTGTCCTGATGTTAAATCACCAACTAAATAAGCAGTAGCTTTTATTGATTCTGGAGCTGGAGGAAGAGTAACAAAAGCCTTGTGATTATTTGAAAGATAGTTTTTTAAATAACCTCCATAAGAGATTAGAATTAAGCTGAAGATAAAGATAAACCAGAAAAAAAGAGTTTTAATGGTTCGACTTCTCTCACCATTAATCCTGAGCAAAGTCGAAGGATTAACTGAAAGTTTTTTGATGAAGTTCTTCATAATTTGGTAAATCTTTGACACTGCTAATACCCAGATGATTCATAAATTTAAAAGAAATACTATAAAGAAAAGTATTTATTCTTTTGGGATTAGGAAAGTGTTCAATCAATTCGCGTAATAAAAGCTGGTGAAGAATATAACTTGAATCTACTCCTCGGATTTCATTGATTTCCGCTCGAGAAATTGGACCACGATAGCTAACAATAGCCAAAGTTTCAGCAGCAGCAGAACTTAAATCGCCTTCAAAAACTTCTTTTTTAAGCTTGTTCAAAAATGGCAAGGCAGCCGAATTAGTAGTTAATAACCATTTATTATCATTATTAATTAACCTTAATCCCCTTTTTTCATTTTCATAAGAATTTTTTAATTTAAAAAGCGCTTCTTGGATTATTTCCTCTTTTTCATTTAATAAAGAGCCCAACTCTTTAACACTTTGAGGTTCACCAGAAGCAAATAATAAACTTTCTAAGATTGGCTCGAGATCCATATTTCTCCAAAATTATTTTTTTGTTCAATTTTAATGATTTTTTGTTGGGCTAAGTGCAAAGTAGCTAAAAAAGTCAGAATTAAATCAATTCTTCGACTTTTCTCAGAATCGATGGTGAGCGTAGTCGAACCATCAATTTTATCTTGTTTTTCTTCGGCCAAATCTTGAAGTCGAAATATTTTACCTTGAGTAATCTTTTGGATTAATTCTTTAATCTTTTCTTTTAAACTAATAATCCTTTGAATTTTCTTCTCGGTTAAAGGTTTTGTCTCTTCTATTTGAATCTCCTTGAGAATTTTTAAGAAAGCAGCGTTTAAACTTTCGAAAGAGCAATGAGGAGGAGGTGAAAATTTTGCTTCTATATTTTTCCAATAAGGACGATCAAAAACATAAATCTCTTTTTTAAATATCTCTTTTAGCTTTCCTCCGGCTTCTTTATATAGTTTATAGATTTTTAAACGAGTTTCCAAGTCCATAATTTCTGCTTCTTCTTCTGGAGCTAAAACCAAAGATGGCAAAAGCGAACGGGATTTTATTAAAAGCAAAGTGGAAGCAATCACTAAAAAATCAGCTAAGTCCTCTGAATTAATTTTTTCTTGCTCGTTTAAAAATACCACGTACTCCTGAGTAACTTGAGCTAAGGACAATTCAGTGATGGCTAAATTTTGCTTCTCCACTAATTGAAGCAATAGATCCAAAGGACCAGAAAATTGTTGAATGTTAACTTGATACATAATTAAAAATTGAAAATTATCCTTCTAATAAGTTTTTGATATTTTGAACTAAAAGAGTTTTAAAGTTTTCACCTAATTCTTTATAAAAATAATAACTCTCTTTTTTATATTCAATTAATGGATCTTTGCCGCCATAAGCTCTCAAAGAAGTAGAATTTCTTAGAGATTCCATTTTTTCTATTTGCTCTATCCATAGGCTATCAAAGATTCTCAAAGCAAAGATTTTAAAAGTTGCTTTTAATTTTTCCTCATCAAAAGTTTGAATTTTTTGCTGAAGTTTCTCTTCGGGAAAAGCTATTCCCTTTTCATTAAAAATACTTTTCACATAATCAATTAATTGTTTTCCCTTTTCTTTCATCAAAATATCATCTCTCATTTTATAGAAAGCCGTTCTTTGTTTGTTAATGATGTCATCGTATTCCAAAATATGCTTTCTCATATCAAAATAATAACCTTCGATTTTTGATTGAGCCATTTCAATGGCTTTAGAAACCATCGAATGTTCTATAGGTTGATCTTCTGGCCAACCTAATTTTTCCATTAAATTAGACAGAGATTTAGGTGCAAAAATTCTTATTAAATCATCTCCCAAAGAAAGAAAAAATTGCGAAGAGCCAGGGTCGCCTTGACGACCGGATCGACCGCGCAATTGATTATCAATTCTTCTTGCTTCGTGTCTTTCTGTGCCAATAATATGAAGACCACCTAAAGCAAGAATTTTTTCTCGTTCTTCTCTATTCAACGGATTACCACCTAAAATAATATCTACTCCTCGGCCAGCCATATTAGTAGCAACAGTAACTTTATGTAATTTGCCAGCTTGGGCAATAATTTCTCCTTCTTTTTCATGTTTCTTAGCATTTAAAACATTATGGGGAATATTGGCTTTTTTCAGATATAAACTTAAAAGTTCATTTTTTTCTACTGAAGGCGTGCCAATTAAAATTGGCTGACCTTGATCATATTTTTCTTTCACAGCTTTAACAACGGCTTTTAATTTTACTTCTTGGTTTTTGTATATTCTATCTGGCAAATTTTTTCTTACCATTGGTTTATTAGTCGGAATAACTACCACATCAAGATTATATACTTTTTTAAATTCTTCGGCTGAAGTTGAAGCAGTACCAGTCATCCCAGCAAGCTTTTGATACATTCTAAAATAATTTTGTAAGGTGATTGTAGCTACTGTGCGACTTTCTTGCTGAACAGGTACTCTTTCCTTAGCTTCAATCGCTTGATGCAAACCGCCAGAATACCTTCTTTGAAATAATAGTCTACCGGTAAATTCATCAACAATAATCACTTTACCATCCTTCACTATATAATCTTTATCTTTTAAATAAAGATGATGGGCTTGGAGGGCTGTTTCTAAATAATGAGTAAAAACTATGCCTTTTTGATCAAAAATATTAAAACCAAAAATTTTTTCTGCTTTATCTAAACCTGTTTCGGTTAAACTAATAGCTTTTTGTTTTTCGTCAATAATAAAATCAACATCTTTTTTAAATTGAGGCGCTAAAGCAGCAAATTGCTGATAGAGTTTTGGAGCTTCTTCATCGGGAACAGAAATAATTAATGGCGTTCTGGCTTCATCAATTAAAACACTGTCCACCTCGTCAACTATGGCATAATGATGTGGTCTTTGAATCTTATCTTTTAAATCATAAACTAAATTATCTCTTAGATAATCAAAACCAAATTCTGTATTAGTACCATAAGTAATATCTGCTAGATAAGCTTCCCCTCTTGGAACTGGCATTAAAAATTCTTTAAAAACTTTAAAACCTCCGAATTCATCCCTTTGTTTATCTAAAGTTTCTTTTTCGGGGTCATAGAGATATGCCCCTTCTTGAGTAATACAACCAATTGATAATCCTAAATAATCATAAATTTGTCCCATCCAAACTGTATCTCTTTGGGCTAAATAATCGTTAACAGTAATAATGTGAACTCCCTTTCCTTCAAGAGCATTTAAACTTGCTGCTAAAGTAGCTACTAAAGTTTTTCCCTCACCAGTTTTCATTTCTATCACTTTATTTTCATGAAGAGCTATACCACCTAAGAGCTGCACATCAAAATGACGCTGACCTAGAGTTCTTTGAGCCGCTATTCTTACTAAAACAAACATCTCAGGAAGAATATCCCCTAAAGTTAAATTATTGGATATTTGTTTCCTAAAGAATTGAATCTTTTTTTGAATTTCTTCCTTGGAAAGAGTTTCCCAATCTTTTTCTCGCTGGTTTATTTTTTCTAAGATGTTCTTCTTTCTATTTAAATAAGCTTCGTTGGGATTGAAAAATGAAAACATAATCAATACGAAATTCGTAGTTATTCCCCTTTTCGAAAAATTTTAGTGAATCTTCTCCAGTTAGTTTGTTTAATTTCTTTATTCTCGATAATTAATCTTTTAAGGTTATCTTTTAATTTATCGACAGCTTCATCTAAACTAGAACCCTTTTCTTCACAAAACAAATCTTTCCCAGGAATTTGAAATTTTGCTTTGGCAAAGAAAATATCTCCAGTTTCATGACGATTAGTATCTTTAACAATAGTAACATCCAGATCGACTTTGGTTCCAAATTTCTTGGTAAATTTTTCTAGATTATTGAATTTAACTCCAATATTATTTTTATAAGTTTCTAATAATTCAAAGTTTTTGGAAGTAATAGTAATATTCATAATAGAACTATTTCTATTTTAGCTGAAAATCTCCCATAAAGCAAACCCCCTTCTTTCGATCGAAAGGAGGGGGTTAAAGCCAAGTCATTTTCTTAAGACTTATCTGCGATGTTTTTTACCGCCTTTTTTTGCCTTTTTTGCTTTTTTTGCTTTTCTGACTGGCTTCTTGGCTTTCTTTACTCTTTTTTTTGCCATGTTTTTTTATTGACCCCGCACCTTTAAAAGATGAAGCGTTATTTATTTTTATTAAATAAATTTATCTTCTAAAGGTAAAGGTGCGGGGAGGGTTAATTCTAAGCAGTCGACCTTTAATAAAATCCTGCTTGGTTTATCATTAATAAAATTTTAATTTAAAATTTTATTAATCTTCATTTCCATATCTTAATTTTACCGCTTCTATTTTTCGTGTCAAGTGTTTTTGTCTAAAAATCATTTACCCCGTTAGAAATTCAACCAAGTCTCTTGTTAATATAAAAATTATAAGGCGAAGCCGCCTCTCGGCTTTAGTCATTCAAAATAGATAAACTAACTTAAATCTCTAACGGGGTTTACAATTACAATTTCTTCTTCTAAATTAATTTGAAATTTCTTCCAAACACTTTTTTTTATTAAATTAATCAAAAATAAAATGTCTTTTGCTTTTGCTTGTTTAAAATTAATGATAACATTGGCATGAAAGTCAGAAATTTTTGCTCCACCACGAATTTTCCCTTTCAGACCGCATTTTTCTATAAACCAACCAGCAGAAATTTTCCCTCCCTTCACTTGAACTTCTTCGTCTTGGATTTTGACAAGCCGCTTTTTCGCATTATACGCTTTTTGATAAGGCGTTTCTTTAAGAATTATATTTTTAAAGATACTGCCAGCTGAGGAATATTTAAATATTTTATGTTGAAGTTTATATTGCCAGTTTTCTTGAATAATTTTTTGAATTTCAGCTTGATTTCCTTTCTTTACTCTAAGCTCTACCGCTAAAATGATTTCTTGATTCTTTTTAAAAATGCTTTCTCGATAACCAAATTTACATTGAGATAATAAATAATGCTTAATTTTGAAACTTTGAGGATTAAGAGTGATGATTTTTTTAACAAAATTTTTCATTTCATTTCCAAAAGCGCCAGCATTACCATAAATTGCTCCACCAATCGTACCAGGAATACCTGCCATCCATTCAAATCCTCGCCATTTATTTTGAACACATTTATTTAAAAATTCTCCTAAATGCAAACCAGCATCGACAAGAATGATAGTTTGATTAATCTTTTTAAGAGTAGAGTTTTTAATTTTTATTATTATTCCTTGATATCCCTCGTCAGAAAACAAAACATTGGAACCATTACCCAAAATAAAAAAAGACAAATGATTGTCTTTTGTCCATTGAATAATTTTTTTTAATTCTTGTAAATTTTTAACTTCAGCGAAGTATTTTACCTTACCACCAATCTTAAAAGTCGTGTAATTTTTTAAAGAAATATTTTGTTTAATTCCTTTTAATACCTTCATTCTTTTTTATATTTTCTAAAGCAGTGGGTCCGAAGGGGTGTACTCCAATGCTATTTGTTTAAGCGAGTGCTCAGCCTCCGGACCCATCTTCATTGTAAAACAAGGAAAATTAATAATCAAGAGTAAATATAATTAATGATAATAAAAACCGAGCGCCCAGGATAAATCCTGGGCGCTCGGCAACAAATAGCTGGATCACGTTATAGGAGATAAATCTCCGCTAGCGTAACGAACACTCACTCTATGCGGTATTATACGCCTATATTTTAAAAAAGTCAACTTCTCGCTCACCCCTTTCTCTTTCGCTTCTAATAATTAAGATGAGGGTATGTTGTTAACAAAAACCGTAGCGCAGGCCGAGCAGGCAGGGTTCGAACGAACGTAGTGAGTGAGAGAGCGAGGCCGAGCTCGAGCGAGATTTTCTCGCAGGGAAAATCGATAGCGTGTTTTTGTGACAACATATCCGAGCCTCAATGTGTTGGTATTTCAAAAGGAATTCTCCAAGCCTTTAAGGCAATAATTAAATCAAAGAAAAGATTCCGATTTTTAAAATAATAGAAATCATATTCTAATTTATGACGAGCATCTTCAATTGAAGAACCATGAGGATAATTAATTTGCGCCCAACCAATTGCTCCTGGTTTCATTAAAAAACGGTATTCATAAAAATGAATTTCCTTCTCAAAAAGTTCAATTAATTTTTTTTCCTCTGGTCTCGGTCCTACAAAAGAAATATCGCCTCTGATAATATTCAAAACTTGCGGAATTTCATCTAAATGAGTAAAGCGCAAGATTTTTCCGATTCTGGTAATCCTGGAATCATCTTCCAAAGTCCAAAAAGGTCCAATTTTATCAGCATTATTAACCATTGTTCTAAACTTGTAAATGATAAACTCTTTTCTATTTTTGCCTATTCTGATGGAACGATGCAAAACCGAACCTCGAGAATCAATTTTAATCAGCAAAGTGATTATCGGCCAAAGAGGAAAAGAAATAATGAGAAGCATAATACCGCCAACAAAATCAAAGAATCTTTTAATGGCTTCGTAAAAATCGAGATTTGATCGCGACAAAACAAAATCGAACCATTCTTTCGATAATAATTCTAAAGGCACGCGGCTCATTACTTTCTCATAAAAATCAAGGAGATTTTTTGAATCATGAATAATTAAAACTGGTGCTTCTTTTGGCTGCTCCTCCTTAACAATTTCGTAACCCAATTGAGGATTTTTTGAAAGAAAAGTTTCAAGTTCTCCAGCTGGAGAATTTTGACTCAAAAACACAACTTTTAATCTTTTAAATTGAAGAATTTTATTAGCCAAAGTTCGCCAGAAAATAAAAATAATAAAAGAAAAGGAAATCGTCATCACCAAAACTAAGGAAGGTCTGTAATAAGTTGGAGTAAAAAGATAAAAATATAAAGCAGCGATAAGGATATTAGCGAGAAAAATTTTTATTACTCTTTCAAAGAATTCTCTGCGGTTGGCAGTATAAGGCAATTCGTAAAGCCGGCCAATAAGAAAAATAATAAGCCAAATAAAAAACACAGGTAAGAAATAATTACCAGCAGAAATAAAGATTTCTTCTCTAAAAACAAAGTGATACCTTAAAAAAATTGCTAAAAACAGAGAAAAATAAAAAGTCAATAAGTCTCCTAAGGCTAAAAAGATAACTTTCAAAGAGTTTAATGTCTTCATGTTAATTAATGAAAAAGAGCATTTAAAATTCTTTCTAATCTTTGGCTAATTTCTTCCTTATCAAAATTATTAGCAGCATAAGTTTTAGCCAAAGTTCCCATTTTTTCCCTTAAAAATTTATCGGCATAAAGTTTTAAAATGCCATCAGCCAAAAACTGAGGATTTTCTGGCTTTACTAAAATTCCAGTTTGAGATTTTAAAAGAATGCTGCTTGCTTCGCCTTCTAAATTAATAATCATTGGTTTTCCGGCTGCCATATAATCAAACATTTTAGAAGGAATATTATCTTTAAAAGTCTTTTTATTTTTATAAGGGATAAGGCAGATATCAGCTAAAGTAACAAATTGAGGCATTTCTTCGTGAGGCCGTAAACCAGTAAAAATGACATTCGTTAATTTTAATTTTCTGACTTCAATTTTTAATTCTTCCTCAAGAGGTCCAGTACCAACAATTAGAAACACAATATCTTTTTTATTTCTTAAGACATCGGCAGCCTCAATCATTATTTCTGGTGCCTGAGCATAACCTAAAAGTCCAGTGTAAAGAACAACGAACCTTTTTTGAATATTGTATTTTTTATCAATTACCGAAGTATCAACATCTGTTTGAAAAAACTTTAAATCAGCGCCATTAGGAAGATATTCTATTTTTGCCTTAGGAACGCCGTAAGAACAGACTAATTCTTCTAAAATAGCCAGTGAATTAACTAAGATAGTATTTGTTTGATGATATAATTTTGCGGCTTTTTTAAGAAAATAAAAATAAAACCAACCCTTTTTTAAATAACCAGTTTCTTCAGCAGCTTCTGGCCACAAATCTCTTACGTCTAAAACTAAAGGTTTTTTTTGTTTTTTCGCTATTTTCTGGCCAATAAAACCGACTGACAACGGTGGTAAAGAAGCAATTATCAAATCATATTTTTTTAAAAAAAGACTATTAATAAAACTTGAAAAAGCAAAAGAACTATAATTTAAAAAGCGAGGAATAAATTTTCTCGAAGAAGAAATATAAGTCCAGTTGCGAATAATTTCTAAATCATCTTGACTTTCTTTTGAGCACCAACGATTCTTATAGCCGTCAAATATCTTGCCTAAAGGATGATTAGGATAAGAAGTCAAAACTGTTATTTCGTGTCCTTTTTCTTTTAGATATTTAGCAAAATAATCCCAACGATTGGCTGGCGCATTAGTTTCTGGAGGAAAATATTGAGTGTATAAAAGAATTCTCATCAGATTAATGTATTGGTTCAATTTTAAACTGAAATTCTTTTTGGCTGTCTTTTTTAGTTGAAAAATTTAGGAAACCGCTAAAACGAAGGGTTTTAGAAGGTATCTTTATTCCATATGATGGTGAAACTTCATCTTCTATAATAGCACAATTTAACTTTTTTGGGGCTTGAAAAAGAAAAGAGTTGCTTTTACTAATCAAAATCATCTCTCTGCTGTTATTTTTGTTATTTTTCATCCAGATTTTAATATCGGCTGCTAAATGAAAATTCCATTCTAGTCCATGATGTCCCTCCCCTATAAATTTATCAGTGATTGATAGTGATTTGTTCTGTTTATGCCAAAGCAAACTCCGTTGATAAATAACTGGTTGTCTTAAATATTTATAACCATCGTGTTCAGCTTCAAAAAAAATAAAATCCTTTTGTTCCTCATATTTTTTAACAGCCATCTGTGCTCTTTGCTCGAAGTAAAAAGGATCATTAACTAAAGGATTTTGTTCTTGATTATCTAATAAAGCTACGTTATGAGTTCGGGTGCTTCTAAATTTATTTCTTTCTTTATAATCTGATGTATACACATAAGTACCAGGATCAATAATTAAATCCTCGCCAAGCATGGAAAATTCTAAACTTAAAATATCATTATGAGTATGGCTTCCGCCTTTGCCATAACAAGCCTTATGCCGGCCAGTAATTAAATAAAAATTATTGTCTTTTAAAATATAAATACCTCCTTTGGGAAAAAAAGCGGAATTTAAAGGATAATTTTCTATTTGTTTACCACTTGTTAAACTAAAAAGTTTGATTAAAGAATCATATTTTCTTTTTTCCCAAGAAAAATAATTTTCCCAGACAAGATAAAGTCGCGAATCGTCACTATCTCCTATTTGAGGCGCTAAACCATTGGGTTTTATAATCGCTAACACAAAATTCATCATCTTGCCCAATTTTAACCAAAATTCATTAGAAAGATTAATTTTATTTCGAGCGAAGCTCTGCCTGTGGCGGAGCAAGCGAGAAAAAAGGTTCTGCCGACTAATAGGAGGCAGGCTCTTATTAATTTTTAACACATACGTCGCCCAAAGAAAAAGTTCTGTTTTATAACGATGATAAGAAACTGATAATTCATAATCAACGCCATCATTCAAAACTTGAAAGTCCATTTCTTTTTCTAAAGCCTGAACAGTAAATTTCTGCCATTTTTTAATTTTCGGATTTCCTTCTAAAAAGAAACTAATATGAATTAAACCAACAATATCAGATAAATAATGATTAGAACGAGTTGGCGCATATTCTAAATTATTAAAGATAAAGCGGCCATGCTCATAAAGAGAAGAAAGAAATCTTTCTACAAAATCCTTTGAGATTACTTCGTTGCTCACTTCGTTCGCTCCTCGCAATGACTCTTGGTTGTCATTGCGAGCGAAGCGAAGCAATCTCTTTTGAATAATTTCAAAAGACAAAATCCAATTTGAAGCTCTAATTGCCACTTCCATAGCATTTATCCAGTTTGGCCCATAATAAACAGGATTGTTTTTTATCCAATCTATAATTAATTCTTGCCATTTATCAAAATATTTTTCTTCGCCTGTCTTATAAAATGCTAAAGCCAAAGGAATTAAATAATGAAATCGTGATAATTCCCAAACATATTTTATATCCCACCCTTTATTATAATCTTTTGTTAATTTTTCTCTTAAATCTAAATAAAAATCACTGAGCCAAAGATGACCCGATTTTAAATCTTGATGCCAATTTATTTCCTTCAATGGCTTTGTTGTTATTCCTAAAAAAGAAAATTCATTATTGAGAATTCTCTTGGCGCTTTCAATGATGAAAGACTCCTCTATTGCGTTTTTAATTAAATCCTCTATTTCCCATTCGCGATATTTCAAACTTTTAACAATTTTTGATGATAATTCTTTTTTCGAATTAATTCTAATAATTTCTCCTTTCAAGTAATTTTTAAAATAATTCAACGCTGCTCCTGGATGGAGCAAGGCTTTTTTAATACGAGTAGAAGTGATAGTTAGCATAACTTTATAAAATTAGTAAAAGTATTATTGCCGTGTAAATTCCTGCTACAACATCATCAAATACTATTCCCCAGCCACCGAAAAGATATTCAATTTTATTAGCTGGAAATATCTTTATTGAATCCAGTAAGCTAAAAAATAATAAGGCAATCAGTACTTGGCTTAAGATAATCGCCATCGAAGAAAAACGAATCGGTAAAGTAGCAACAAGCATTCCAATAATTTCATCAAAAAAGATAATTTTTGTGTCTTTCTTTTTAAAAAACTTTTCTAGCTTAGTGGCTAAAGGAATAAAAATCCCTATTATTATAATCAATAATAAAATCCTTAGCCAGAAAGGGAAAAAGTAACAAAAAACAAAAGCAATAACAGCACCTAAAATCGCCCCAAAAGCGCTCTCTATAAAATCTTTAAAACTTAGAGAAATTTTGTTAGTAAAAATATTAATAAAAAAATTAGAACAAGGTATAAATAAATGGCGCTAAGGCAGATCCCTCAACAAAAATAATCAAGATACCAAGAACTAAAAGAAAAATTATGATTGGCGCCAGCCACCAAACTTTACGTGCTTTTAAAAAATAAAAGAACTCTTTAATAATACCCAAGCGAGATACTTTTTCTTTTATTGCTGAGATAAATTTTCCCATAGTTTTTAATTAAATTTATTCATTTTACCAGATTTAATAATTTTTGGCTAATTAAATTGTTAAAAATTGTTTCGGCAATTATCTTTTGACCTGCGCAATAAGGATGCATCGTATCAAAGAATAATCTACCTTTATCAGAAATCTGATTAATGGCTTTGTTTAAATCAATCAAAGTTACTTGTTCTTCTTTGACTATGTCTTCGATTGCTTTATTATATCTATCTTGAAGCATCTTTAATTTTTCTATATCCGAAGTAAAGCAAGGATAATGAACTTTTTTAATGTCGCCTTCTGCCATTTTATCCGAAAGAATGCTGGCTAAATTTATAAGCACTAATTTTATTTGATTTTCTCTAGCAGTTTCTATTATTTTTCTTAAGTTTCCTTTATAAATAACTGGCTCAAATTTTTGATAAATATCTTCAATGTTTTGGTTATAAGTGTTATTCATAAACTTCTGTTCTATTTTTGGTTTTATGCTGAGAAAAATCACTCGTCTAAAAGCTTTATAAAGATAGAAATTATTTAGAAATCTTGCCAAACCACTGAATTTTTTATAATTCAATGGAGAAAGAGGATTAACAGCATATAAATCATTCCAGCCAACATAAACAGTAATAATATCTGGCTTGTATTGAAGGATATCGTATTTTAATCGTTTTAAAACATATTCAGAACTATAACCCTCAACTCCGGCATTAATGACTTCTACTTTATTTGAATATTTTTGATTAAATAATTCTTGTAATTGGACAGAATAGGGACAAGTTTCTGGAGTTATGCCAAAAGTAACTGAATCTCCCATAGCAATAATACGAATAACATCAGCTTTTTTCTCTCTATTAAATTCCTTTCCTCGAAAACCTTTAGAATTTATTATTAAATTTTCTTCTTTTTGATAATTAGCTTTTAATCTCCACCCAAAATTAGGATCAGGTTCTTCATAGGGATCTAAATTAAGACTTTTATTGCCCAAAGGAGTCAGAAATAAAATCGCTCTTATTCCTAATTCTGCCACAATTAGAAAAATAACAAGGACAACCAGAGAAAAAATGATTTTCTTACATATACTCAATTTCATTCTTATGTTTTATTAAGTTTTTGCCCAATGATGATAAAAAAACCACCCTCGCGATGTTTACTAAAAATCCAACTTAGTTGTATTAGAAAATGCGTTAATTTAGCACCACGGCTATGTTTTTTGAAAATTGAATCCATCTTACCAAAAATTTCAATAGTCGGGATGGCATTTATAAATTTTATATTATTTTTATCGAACCATTGCAATACTTCATCTACTGTATGCGTACTCTCGTGTGGATTTTTATACTGGTCAGCGAACCAAACCTGTTTTTTGGGTAAATCAATATCTTTCTGTCTCATGTAATAATCTAAAAATAAAAATCTGCCTCCTGTTATTTTAAAAATAAACTTTCTTAGATTATGCAGTAATCTACCATAAGTATTATACAGACCTATAATGATATAGCCGCCTGGTTTTACTAGTTCAACTAATTTTTTAAAACCTCTGTAAGGATCGGGGGTATGATGTAAAACGCCATTACAAAAAACATAATCAAAAGATTCTGGTTTTAGAATAATATCAAAAATATTCTGATTCTCAAAAATCACATTATCAATTCCGAAATGATTCTTAAAATTATTAGCCTTATCTAGAGAATTCTGTGACAAATCTATACCTGTTACATATCTATTACCTAATGCAAGAAAAATGGATAGCTGACCAGTTCCGCAACCAGCATCAAGAACTCTGGAACCAGGTGGTATTTCTGTGTCTAACATTTGAGCGTATATACCTTTCTCAGCTTTTGCTATAAGAGTAGTGGGCGAATCCCATTTTTCATACTCAGGAAAAGAATATCTTTCGTAAAACTCTTTAATTTCTTTTTGGATTTGTTCTTTGTTCATACTGTTAATATATTTATTATTTAGTCCGGTTGAAAAATTTTGCGCCAATCAATATCCTCTTTAAGAGAAGGCTGTTTAGTTTTATCTAATAAAAACTTATCTATTACTAAATAATCCAAACCAGATCTCATAAAACATAAATAAGCATCAGCTGGGCTCAAAACAATCGGCTCACTGCGTAAATTAAAAGAAGTATTGAGAACAACTGAAACCCCAGTAAGTTTATAAAATTCATTTATCAATCCATAATAAAGAGGATTTTGTTCTTTATTAACTGTCTGATGCCGAGAAGTTCCATCTACATGAGTAACAGCTGGAATAACTTTTTTCTTTTCTTCCTTTACATGAGCAGTAAATAACATATAAGGACTGGGGATATCCATATCCAGATAATCTCCCGCATATTCTTCAAGCATTGATGGAGCAAATGGCCTAAATTCTTCCCGAAATTTAATCATTTTATTTACTAATTCCTTCATATCAGTTCTGCGAGGATCTGCTAAAACACTCCTATTGCCTAATGCTCGAGGTCCCCATTCCATTCTCCCCTGATACCAACCAATTATTGCGCCATCAGCTATAAGCTTTGCCACTTTTTTGGTTAATTCCTCTTCTTCTAATTCTGTATATGGAATTTTCCTTTCATCAAGGAAGTTTTTAATTTCATCTTCAGAAAATTGCGGACCTAAATAATTATCCTGCCAGAAAAATTTCCTGGGATTTCCTAAAATAGAATTCCAGATATAAAAAGCAATTCCCACTGCTCCGCCGGCATCGCCAGCTGCTGGTTGAATAAAAATATTTTTAAAAGGAGTTTCTTGCCAAATTTTATTATTAACCACGCAATTTAAGGCAACTCCTCCTGCCAAACAAAGATTATTGATACCAGTTTCTTTATACAAAGAATTTACCATCTTCAAAACTATCTCTTCTGTAATCTTTTGAATAGAAGCAGCAATATTTTGCTGACGTTCAGTTGCTTCGCTTTCGGGTTTTCGTGGTGAACCGCCAAAAAGCTTATTGAATCTTTTATTAGTCATGACTAATCCATAATGATAAGCAAAATATTTCATATTAAGCTTGAAACTGCCGTCTTCTTTAATATCAACAATTTCTTTTTTAATCAAATCATAATATGTAGGTTTACCATAAGAAGCCAGGCCCATTACTTTATATTCAGCGCTATTAACCCGAAAACCAAGATAATAAGTAAAAGCAGAGTACAACAAACCTAAAGAGTGGGGAAAATTAATATAATGAGTAAGAGTAATTTTATTTCCTTCTCCTATTCCCTTAGTGCCTGTCTCCCATTCACCTACCCCATCCAAAGTTAAAATCGCCGCCTTTTCAAATGGAGAAACAAAAAAAGAACTGGCGGCATGAGACATATGATGCTCAATAAAAATAATTTTCCCTTTATAATTTAATTCTTTTTTGATTATATAAGGAATCCAAAGTTTTTTCTTGAGCCACATTGGAATGGCACTATAAAAAGAGAATAATCCTCGAGGAAAAACAGAAAGATAAGTGCTTAAAATTCTTTCAAATTTCAAAAACGGCTTATCATAAAAACCAATATAAGATATATCGCTTATAGTAATATCAGCTTCTCTAAGACAATATTTAATGGCGTTGATTGGAAAAGATTCGTCGTATTTTTTGCGAGTGAATCTTTCTTCTGAAGCAGCAGCTATTACTTCGCCATCTTTAATCAAACAAGCAGCTGCATCATGATAAAAACAAGAAATTCCTAAGATATGCATGTTCAATAATTCAAAATTTAAAAATCAAAATTGGTGATAATAATCTTCTTCTTTCATTTCTTTTTGGGAGTGAGGCATCCAATAACTGTTCTTGTCAAACTTAAATTTTAAAGGATCTTTATTAAAAAGTTTCATTAAAAGAGAAATTGGTCCGATAACAACAAAGAAAATGATTGTTAAAAGAATTCTGGTCCAAATCAAGCCTAAAATTTCTCCAATTTTTAGCCAAATTTTATAAAGAGTTTTTAAAATTTTCATCATATCTTTTAACAAGAAATCAATTAAAATTAGCAGAAATTCAAATTTTAGTCAAAAAGAAATCAATAATTCTTTTCACATTTTCTGCCCAAGTATAATGAGTTATCACTTTTTCTCTGGCATTCCTTCCTAATTTTTCCCGCAAATCTTTATCTTCTATCAATTTTATTACTCCATCTGCTAAATCTTGAACATCTCCCGGCTTTACTAACCAAGCTGTTTTCTGATGTTCTAAAATTTCTCCAATCTGATCTAAGTCAGAAGCCACAATACCTTTACCCATTGCCATATATTCAAAAAGTTTGGTTGGCGAACCAAAAAATGACGTGCCATCAGCATTTGGAACATGGGGAGATGTTAAAATATCGCAAGCGACTAAATATTTAGGAATTTCTTTATAAGAAACTATACCAATAAAAGTAACATAATTTTCCATTCCGGTTTCTTTAATAATTCGTTCACATTCAGGCCGCTGAACTCCATCACCGATAAACAAAAAATGTACTCTGTATTTTGTATTCTGTATTCTGTTTACTATTGGTTGAACTGCTTGGGATAAAACCGGCATACCGTGCCAAGCGCCAAAAGTTGAGACAGCACCAATAACAATTTTATCTTCTAAATTCAATTTCTTTCTAATTTCTAAACCATCAATGTTAGGATTAAATTCCTCTGTATCAACACCATTATAATTAACCAAAATTCTCTTTTCAGGGATGCCTCTTTTAATTAATTCTTCTTTCAAAGGCTGGGAAACCACTATTATTAAATCAGCTTTCTTCAAAGAAAAATTCTCCATAAAATAGCAAAGTCTCTTAAAAATTAATAATCCTCCCCATTTTTGCCTAATCCAAGGCTCCGATCCGTTATATTCTAAAATTAGAGGAATAGCACTTAACTGAGACAGCATGGCGCCACAAACATTAAAAATACTATGGCGTTGATAAATAAAGTGTATACCCTGAGCTTGTCGAAGGGTTTTGATTATTTTGTAAGCTTTAGGAATAAATCTCAAATTATAATAAATCTCCGAAATTTCCGGAAGATTAAATTTCTTTGGATAAGGAATAGTTATTCTTGGAAAATTTATTTTGGGAATTTCTATGTCTTCAGAGCCGATATAATAAATTTTATAACCCTTTTTATCAAATCCTTTTATAACACCTCGAAAATGAGAAAAAGAACCACCTTGTTGTAATCCTCGAAAATTATCTGTTCGTAAATAAATAATGTTTTTGTTTTCCGTTTTTATTTTATTTATTGTTTTGTTTTGTACTTTTGGCAAAAAATTGAATAATCCTAAAATCAAAAAAGAAAAAACCACTAAAAACAAGCAAAATAATAATTCGATTAGAAAAAGGAACAAATCAATAAATAAAAATCTCCAAAAAGAAAAGTTTTCTTTTCTCTCTTGATTATCAAAAAAGTATTTATTTTTTGCCCTTGAAAAACAAAAGACTATTTCCAAAAAGAATTTGAATTGCTTATCATTTAAATTCCAAGTTCCGGCAATTAATTTCTCCGACTTTTTAAAAAAAACTGATTTAATATCTCTCAATCCTAAAATCAATAATAAACCCTTGTCTTTTAAGGTTTTTATTTTATCGATATTAAAACCATGATAGTTTATAAGAATGTTTTTTTCTGAATAGTGTTTCATTTTTCTGTTTTTATTATAAGATACCAACCAAACCATTGAGCTAAAAATTCAAAGAAAATTTTTATTGGTTTAATATTCAATATTTTTCCTAAAATTCTTCCAGATGTTGGTAGTCCTGCGTGCCTTGTTATAATTTTAACTTTTTTAAACTTTCTAAATAAATATCGCGCCTGTTTTTTAGTAAACAATTGGACAAGGGGTTTTGTTTCTTCTCCTCCTTTTTCAATAGTCGAAATTCTATCTTTAAGAGTCATTCTTAAAAACTTCCCTTTAAGAATAAAATTATATAAAAAAACAAAAAGCCAAAAAAATAAAGAATTTTTATGGTATAAACCAATAACAGCTTTCCCTTTTGGTTCTAATACTCTATAAACTTCATCTATTGCTTTTTGAATGTTTAGAGTATGATGTAATACCCCAAAAGAATAAACTATGTCAAATTCATTGTCATTAAACGGCAAATTTTCTGCATCAGCAACTAATAAATTAGATCTGTAGCCGTGCAATTCTAAATTCTTTTTAGTAAGCTCTATGGATTTTGGCGTAATATCAATTCCGGTTAAAATTGCTCCGGCTTTGGCAAACTGCAAATGATCTGTCCCACTCCCTACACCAACTTCTAAAACTTTTTTGCCTTTATATTGTTCAAATTTAAATGTTTTCAACATCCAAGGAGCGTAGTTTTCGTATCGATCTCTCCTAATCTCATCGAAAAACTCTATAGTTCCTTCTGGATATTTAGTGCTTTCGGCTCCAATAGGGTTTTTTGTCCATTGCTCTATGGCTCTTTGTTTATAAATGTTGTGATTTTCTATCATATATCTTTATTTTTTTGTATAAGAATAAAGTACCAGTCTATCGCCCAAGACGAAAGAAAATGATCACCTAACCAATTATTAAATTTTAGTAATGGTTTGCACCATCCAAATAGAGTTTCAGAAATTTGTCCACCAAATACACCAGCTCTTGATTCTCCAACCATATCAAGATTTGCTTTATCAAATAATAATCTTAATCTTTTATAGGTAAATCTTTGCAAATGTTTATCTTCTTTATTCAAAGTGGTCATTGGCAAAGATTTTTTTGAATTGATTAGTTTCCTGACGCGAATAATACTATTCAAAAATTTAAATAGAAATCTCAATCCGAGTTTTTCATACACAAATTTTTCAAATTCAAACCAGCCATAACCATTAGGAGTGGTCAAAATAATTATCCCTTCTTTTTTTAAACAACATTTCAAAGAAAGTAAAAAATTAAATGGATTTGGAACGTGTTCTAATACTTCTGAACAAATAACGATATCTATGTCTTTCAGGTCTGCTTTTTCTTCAATAAATCCGTTAAAGAAAGAAATATTTGGATAAATGTTAATTTTATTAGCTTCTTCTATGGAAATTAAATCTATATCTATCCCTAAGATTTTATATCCCAAGCTTGCAATAGGAAAGGTTATACCTATCCCTGTTCCGCATCCTACATCAAGAATTGATATGTCGCTTACTTTCTTCTGGGATTTTTGACAATAATCTTCTATTGCTTTTTTTATAAAATGGAGCCTTTTGCCATGGCTATAAATATCTTCTTTATCAAAAGGGAATCCTATATTTTTCATTGTTTAATAAAATAGGCTTTGAGAAAATCATAAATTTGTTCAGCTGCGAGTTTATGACCCATTTCTGTCCAATGCGGATCTATAGGGAAATACAACTGAGGAGAATAATTCTTTCTGAAGATAGGCAACAGATCTAATACTGTAATATCCTGAGAAACTAAAAACTTATTAAAAATATTTTGCGGTATAGTGTCCTGATATAAACTTTGATTCATAACGTTTGTATACAAAGGAATCCATTCTAGTTGTGATACCTGAACATCACGAGGTATCAGAAAAACAAAATATTCAATTCCACGTTTATCTAGGAGTTCTTTGGTTTCTTTTATACTCTCAAACCCTTTTTGCCACACCTCTTGATATTTTTTCTCACTATCTTTATTTAATAAACCTAAATCGCTGATAATCAATTGATTTTTTAAAAGTAAAACTTGTAATCTACTAATCACAAAATTTAATAATTTTGAATGCCCTTTCAGAAAATCAAGAAAAATATTCTTATCTTTAGTTTTTAGTAATCCATCTTTAGAAACATAAAAAGTAGGATCACTAATTTTGGTGATAACGCCGGGATTATTTTTATTCCAGATGTGGCTAGAAATTGTTCTCAAATGAGACCAATAAATTCCCTGGATAACCATATCAGGCTGATATTTTAACCCTATATCTTTTAAACGTAGAAATTGTTGGTCATAGGTATACATCCAAACGCCAAGATTAATTATTTCATATCTATATTTCGCATTTTTATCGCTATTGAGTTCACCTTCTAATATTTTCCACCAAGTATTATCTTGGTTTACTCCCCAACCGAATGTCATTGAATCCCCTAAGGCTATAATCCTATAAACATTTTTAGGTTTAGAGATGGAGTGATTCATATCTCTCAGGCCATCGCTATTAGTAGTAATATCCATTTTAAATTCTGGAGAAATATATTTTTGATAATAATTGGGTTTAAGTTCAAAAATTCTATCAGTATTAGAAATAGCCATTGGTAAAGTATCCAGTACATTTTCTGTTGTTTTATTTTTTATATATGAATAAATCCTTGCTAATCCTTCAAGAAGCAAAAACAAAATGAAAATAATGAAAATAGTAAACAGAAATGATTTAAAAAGAGATAATTTTCGTTCCATAAAATTGAAAGTTTTTTTAATTTAATGATTTTTAATCAAGTTTTTGATTTCCTGCTTTTTTGGAATAACAATCGTTGAAAGAGATGTTTTACTGTATTTCTGAAGATATATATAATGTAAAACGAATGTCAAAAGATATCCTATAAGCGAAGTAAAAGCAGCAGCAATAATCCCATATTTAGGAATATAAATAATATTTAATATAATATTGATAATTAATCCTGGTAACCAAATAAAAACAGCTATCCAAGGATAACCTTTGGAAGCAAAAAACTGGGTTAGAAAACTGGTAATTGACCAAAAATAAATAGCAGGAAGTAAAATATAAAAAGCGGGAAGAGAAGCTGTAAAATTTATACCAAATAATAAAGGGATCAGCCATCTAGCGAAAATGAAGCTTATTATGACAATAGTACCAATAATCAAAGAAATAACTCGGGAAACTTTAAAGGTGGTATCTAAACTTTGCTCTTGATTTTCCGTAATTTTAGGAAATAAAACTAAAGAAGTACTTGATACTATAAGTAAAATAGCATCGGCAAAATTAGTAGATATAGAGTAAAGACCAACTTCTTTTAAACCTCGAAATAAATTCAATAAATAAATATCCGAGCGTAAAACTAAATAGGCTAACAAGCAAGCAGTATAAGAACGGATGCCAAAATTGATCGCTTGCTTTAATAATAATCCATCAAAAACATTAGGAAGCCCTTCTTTAATCAAAAATTTAATCCCATAAAAAATTGAGGGCAAAATCATTAAAATAACATAATAATAAATCAGCCATTTAATATCTAACTTAAAAAAGAAAATCAAAATCACTAAACCTATGAAAAGAAGAAATTTATCAAGAAGGGCTACGATATTGAAAAACTTAAATTCTTGTTTGCCGACAAAAATACCTTGAAATAAATTCTCCCATAAAATAAAGGGGATTGTAAAAAGAGATAAAATAAAGAAACGATTTCCAAAATCCCCTTTACCCATTAATAGTTGGGGATAGAATCTGTATAAAGAAGCAAAAATAATGATGAAAAATAGACCAAGATATAAACCGAGCCAGAAAGAATTAGAAAAAGCATTCTTGCTTTTTGTCTTATTTTTACTAATTAAGTAAGTGTTGGCGTTCCCTAATCCTAAATGTCCCATATTTAAAGCCAATGCTGGCATAAAAGCCACCATCGTAAAAATGCCTTTTCCTATCGGCCCAAAACCTCGGGCGATAATAATAGTAGAGAGAAGAGTAAAAAAAGCTGATAAAAATCGAGCAGAAAAAGTTATAGCAATGTTTTTAGTAAAAGATGGCATAAATTTTAAGCTATCCACTTATCATACCATAATGACAAAGTAATTAGATTCCAGAGCTTAAAGGAGTTATCATGGCAACCAGTTTGATGGTCAGAAATGAGTTGACTGATATAATTATAGTTAAAGAGATTTAATCTTTTAATTTTTGAGTTTTGAATAATATCAATTAATTTTTGGCTGAATTCGGTTTTTGGTTTTAACCATTCAGAAACTGGCGCGCCAAAACCCTTTTTCTTGCGATCAATAATTTCTTGAGGAACAATACCTTCAACTGCTTTTTTAAGAATATATTTAGTGGTCTTATTTTTTAATTTTAGTTGCATGGGCATAGAAAAGGCTAACTCTACCAAACGGTGGTCCAAAAATGGGACTCGAGCTTCAATAGAAGAAATAGAAACCATTTTATCAACGCGCATTAAGAGTAGTTCTGGAAGACGAAGATTTAATTCCAGATAAAGATATTTTTGGAGAAAATCGAAAGAGATTGCTTCGCCACCTTTGGTGGCTCGCAATGACTTCATAATAGATTCTACTACTCCATCGGAAACATCAAAAGGAACTTGTTTTTTAAAAGATTCTGTTAATAAAAATTGTTTATCATAAGCAGAAAAAGCATTAGCCCCGCCATAAAATAAAGGTTTGTGATAAGCTAAACGGCGTAATAACTCTTTGGGTAAAACTAAAAAATTCTTTGGCAAGATTTTTGAAAGAAAATAAGGAATGATTTTTATAAATCGAGGTAATTTTTCCGCATAACGCCAGAATTTTTTCCAAAAATTATAAAAAATCAAATCCCTATCATAACCATTAAAAAGTTCATCTGAACCTTCGCCAACCTGACCCATAATTACTTTGTTATCTCTAAAAAGTTTGGCTAAATAATAAACCGGAAAACAAACCCAATCGCCATTTGGATCATCGGCAAAAGAAGCTAATTTTGGTAACCAATCTAAAAATTCTTCTTGACCAACTAAACTTTCGTGCCTTTTGGAACCTAAGATTTGAGCAATTTTTCTTGAATATTCAAATTCATCATATTGAGGCAGAACTTTATAAGAACCTGCCTCACTTCGTTCGGCAGAACCTTTTTTCTCGCTCTGCTCGAAATAAGAAATAGAAAAAGTTTCTACTGGCGCACCCATTGCTTGAGACATTAAAACCGCGTTGGTGGAAGAATCAATGCCGCCAGAAAGAAAACAACCAAAAGGAACATCAGAAACCATTTGACGTTCAATAGAATCTTGAAGCAAACCACGAACTTTATCTATATAAAATTCTTCTTTATCTTTCGAAGAGATTGCTTCGCGTTCGCTCGCAATGACAGAAGAAAAAGGCTGCCAGTAGCGATGGGTTTCTAAATGGCCAAATTTATCTAAGATTAAATAATGAGCTGCTGGAAGTTTTTTGATATTTTTAAATAAAGTATATGGTGCCGGTGCACAGGCAAAAGTTAAATAATGAGAAATTCCTTCTAAGTCTGGTTCTTTTTTTACATATGGATGTTTTAAAATAGCTTTAATTTCCGAACCAAATAAAAATATTCCGTTCTTATAGTAATAATAAAAAGGTTTAATGCCTAATCTATCGCGAGCAACAAATAATTTTTGTTGTTTTTCATCCCAAATCGCAAAAGCAAACATCCCATTTAAATCATCTAAACATTTTTCTTTTTTTTCTTCGTAAAGATGGAGAAGAACTTCACTATCAGTTTTCGATTTAAATTGATGGCCTTTTTTGATTAAATTTTCTTTAATTTCTTGAAAGTTATAAATTTCGCCATTGAAAACAAGCCAAAGAGTTTTGTCTTCGTTAGTCATTGGTTGGTTGCCTGCTTTTGACAAATCAATAATGGCCAAACGCCTGAAACCTAATCCTAATTTTTTATCTGGAGAAATATATAAACCATCATCATCAGGACCACGATGAATTAAAGTCTCACGCATTTTAATAAGCGTGTCTTTTTTTATTTCTGAAGGATTATTAACAATGTAAATACCTGTAATGCCGCACATAACAATTAATAACCATCTCCTAAAATTTTAACTTTAAATCCGGATTTTTGCCATTTTTCTTTGTCAATGGCATTTCGTGAATCAAAAATGATTTTATGCCGCATTCCTTTTAATTTTTCTGGTTTAAGTTGTTTATAAAAATTATGATCAGTCAATAAAAGCAGACAATCAGAACTTTTAACAGCTTTTTGGAAATTTCTTTCTATTTCATAAGAAAAATCTTTAACATAGGGATCATGAATTTGAAATTGCCATTTATTTTTTTTCATTATTTCAATAACCTTTAAGGCTGGGGTCTCGCGCCAATCATCAACATTTGCCTTATAAGCAACTCCTAAAATTGTTATTTTAGGGTTTTTGATTCCTTTTAATAATTTGGAGACACTTTCTATCACATAATAAGGCATTGAATCATTAATCAAGCGGCTAGTTTTAATCATCTTCGTGCCAGCTATTCCTCCTCTAACTAAAAACCAAGGATCAACACTTAAACAATGACCGCCAACTCCAGCTCCTGGGGAAAGAATATTTACTCTTGGATGAAAATTCGCTAATTTTCTCGCTTCCCAAACATTAATTTTTAATCCATCACAAAGCTTTGCCAATTCATTGGCAAAAGCAATATTTAAATCTCTAGAGCTATTCTCAATGATTTTTACAAACTCAGCAGTATTAATATCCGTTAAATAAAATTTGCCTTTAACAAAAGAAGAATATATTTCTTTCGTTAAAAAGACGGAATGCTCGTCAATGCCACCAATAATTCTGTTATTATTTACCATTTCTAACAAAGTCTTTCCGGGAATTGCCCTTTCGGGCGCATGAGAAAGGTAAACATCAAAATATTCTTTCCCTTTTAAAAGAGGTAAAACAATTTTTTCTCCGGTCCCCGGAGGCACAGTTGACTCAATGATGACTAAATTTTCATCTCTTATCACTTTATTTATATCTTTGGCTGCTTGAATTACATATTTTAAATCCACTTTCTTGTTTTTAGTGATAGGAGTTGGAACACAAATTAAAAAAACATCTGCTGGCTTGGGTTTTAAAGAAAATTCTAAATTTTTTCTTGCTTTTTTGAATAATTTATTTAAACCGGGCTCAGAAAAAGGCAATCTACTTTTCTTTAATAATTTTACCTTCTCTCTTTTCTTGTCAACACCAATAACTTGATAACCGCTTGAGGCTAAAAAGCAGGCGGTCGGTAAACCTATATAACCTAAACCTAAAACGCAAATTGTTTCATTCTTTTTCATATTTTTGGATAATATTTAAAATTTTTCTTCCGCTTTTCCCGTCACCAAATGGATTTTTCCATTCTCTTTTTGAATTTAACATTTTTTCGACTGATTTTACGATTTTTTGGGAATTACTATCGGCTAAAATATTGCTTTTTACTTTTAAAGTTTCTGGTCTTTCAGTATTATCTCTTAAAGTAACACAGGGTACTTTTAAAATACAAGTTTCTTCTTGGACTCCCCCGGAATCGGTTAAAACTAATAAGGCATTTGTTTCTAATTTTAAGAAATCCAAAAATCCTATCGGCTCAATAATTTTAATATTTTGAGAAATTTTAAGATTAAAAATTTTTATCATTTTTAAAGTTCGCGGGTGAATGGGATAAATTACAGGAAAATTTAAATTCTTAGAAACCGATTCTAATCCCTTTAAAATATTTTTTAATCTTTCTTTATTATCAACATTTTCTTGACGATGAAGGGTGACTAAAAAGTATTTGTTTTTATTGATTTTTAGTTTCTTTAAAATCTTAGATTTCTTTTGGGCAATTTTTAAATTCTCTAATACTGCATCAACAATCGTATTCCCGGTAATAAATATTTTTTCTTTTGGAATCTCTTCTTTAATTAAAATATCTTTTGCTATTTTCGTCGGTGCAAAAAGTAAATTAGAACAATGATCAACTAAAACTCTATTAATTTCTTCCGGCATTTCCTCGGAATAAGACCTCAATCCTGCTTCAATATGCCCTACTTTAATATGAATTTTTACAGCAGCTAGAGCGCCTGCTAACACTGTATTGGTATCACCTTCTACTAGAGCAATATCTGGCTTTTCTTTTAATAAAACCTCTTCTATCTTTATTAACATCTTTCCAGTTTGTTCTCCATGAGTTCCAGAACCAACTTTTAAATTATATTTTGGTAATGGTAGATTCAATTCTTTAAAAAATATTCTGTCTAAATTAAAAGAGTAATGTTGATTGGTGTGAATAATAAAATATTGAAGTCTTCTTTTTTGACATTCCCTTACAATAGGAGACATTTTGATAATCTCCGGTCTTGTGCCTAAAATAATAGCTATTTTCATAGATATTTTTGTCTCATCTCAAGATGATCCTCATAAGTTTTGGAATAAATTGTTTTGCCTGTTTTTCTATCAGTTAAATAATACCAGGATTGATTAGATAGAGGATTTAAGGCGGCTTTAATGGATTCTAATCCAGGATTACAAATTGGGCTTGGTGGCAGCCCTTTATAAAGGTAGGTATTATATTGAGAATCAATTTTAAAAGCTTTTTCTGTTAACTGGCAATCAATAAAACTCTGATTTTGAGCATAACATATTGTTGCATCAACTTGAAGAGGAATATTTTCTTTTAATCTCCGCCAAAGAATATCTGCTACCATTCTTTTATCTATTTCGGTTTGCACTTCTTTCTCTAAAATGGAAGCCATAATTAAATTTTCATAGAAATTATGCTGAAAATTACCTTGTTGAAATAAATCTACTTGGGTTAATTTTTTGGAAAAATTATTCAAAAAACTATTAATGATTTCTTTTTCACTCAAGCCCTGGGACAAATGATAGGAATCAGGAAAAAGATAACCTTCCAAAGAATTATCTGGAGCAATATCCTGGAACAAAACTGAGTACTCAGAAGAGAAATCTTTTATTTTCCAGCGATTTAAATTTTGAGAAGAAAGAAGGATTCCTTTTTGCTGCAGATTATTTTCAATCTCTTTTAGGGTTTCGCCTTCTTTAATTAAAAAATTACCATCAGTTGAAACATGACTATCAGTAATCATCTGAACAATATTTTTAATGCTGGCGCGAGCTGGCAAGAAGTAATAACCGGCCTTAATATCTTGGGTTTTGTTGATCATTTTTAAATAAAAACGAAAGATTAAATCAGAATAAATAAAATTTTCCTGTTTTAACCGAGAGCTAATAGACGCAATTGATTCGCCTTTAGCGATAGAGAATGATTGGGATACAAGTGTTGGTGAAGGGGCGTTAATAAGTAAATAAAACGCGCCGACTATTACGAGAGCAACAATAAAAGTTAATATTTTAATTAAAGAATTTCGTTTCATTGTAAATTAAAAATTAAAAATTAAAAATTGTTATTATGTTCTATGACGGATCATACTATTAATAATGCCTAAGCCAATAAAATCAGCTAATAAGTGAGAACCGCCATAAGAAATAAAAGGCAGAGCAAGACCAATAATCGGTAACAAACCGGTATTCATGCCAAGATTGATAAAACATTCTATTAATAATTTAATAGCAAAACCAAAAGTAAATAATTTGCAGAAATTATTCTCAAAAATTTTGGTCCAATGCGAAAGTCTAAAAAAAAGTAAAAGATAGCCTCCCAAAAGAATTAAAATACCAAGAAAACCTAACTCTTCAGCTAAAG
>Ga0315294_10001273_pt1 | contig 27282 bp, 43 predicted proteins | sample YL17G13_40_MG_FD_203626 | JGI IMG/M metagenome (GOLD analysis project Ga0315294, IMG submission 203626) | Sediment microbial communities from Yellowstone Lake, YNP, Wyoming, USA - YL17G13_40 | ecosystem: Environmental > Aquatic > Freshwater > Lake > Sediment | place: USA: Wyoming | collected... | reverse complement strand
CCCCGATATGGAGTTCTCGGAAGTGCTGAAGGTTGCCAAGAAGCATTATCATGGAGGCGGTTAGAATGGTGAACAGGGGATTTGTCAAATACGTAATCCAGAGGCAGATGCAGGATGCGGGAATCGACACTGCGTATTTCGACGAGCACGAGATAGACGATTCACTTACAATAAAGGAAAACTTAGAGCATCTCAGGGGAGTTTATCACATTGACACCGACTTGGATGAGAAATATTCCGCTGAAATCAAGAAGGCGCAGATGGATGAGAAATGGGATATGGCAAGGTCAGAAGAATCTCACACTATGCACGGAGATGTTGACAAGATAAAATTGGGTTTGTTGAGGTCGAGGAATGCGATGGGAGAGAAGGAAAAGTTAAGTCGTGAGCATAGATTCGCAAGCAAGATTTTCGGGCAGATGGAGAAGCGGGTTATCTCTGACAAGGGAACCTTGAAATCTCCTTCAAAACCGAAGCTGGCGAAGTATATCCCGAAGCCTGTGAATGTTAGCAGCACTGTGGAGAACATCCTTGGAATACCGCGCGGGATGAGTCTCAGACCGCTTGACAATAGAACTCCTCCTCTTGGCAATATATTAGCAAAACGTGACGGAAAAAAGAAGTTCAGCCTGTTCGATTAGGAGATGATTGAATGAAAGGGCAGATGACAATACCGAACCTTCTCATGGTTATTTGCATCCTTATATACTTCGCAGTTAGCATGCAATTTTTCTACGTCACAATAGCCCTTGGGCTTAGTGGTGTTCCTTCCACTTCTCCGGAGTATCTGATTGCAAATGTAATACCTGGAGCATTGACGTTGACAATTTTCAGTTCTATAATTGTGTATGTGATTATCAGATATGTTTCGGGGTGATTGTATGAGAAAAGGGCAACAGGGGATATATGGGATAACACTTGCGATTGTTCTATTGGCACTATGGGCAGCATTCAACCCGTTGATAGAAAGCGTAATCGCCTATGCTATGACATACCTCGTTCCTGGAAGCATGGAAGCATTAGTCACCCCGTATATCAATGCACTCATACCGACTGTGATAGTTGGGTACATCATAATCACTGCGGGGATTAGGAGATGAATTGATGAAGTTCTCGGTATTGCTTGCACTGCTCCTTTTCATAGGATTGGTTAGTTCTACAACCCTCGTTATGAACGAGAGCAACCTCAGAAATGTAGGAGACAGCTATGTCGCACAAGGTTCAGCAGGCAGTAATTACGGGACTGCAACATCAATGCAAGTCGTATCTTATACTTCAGCGAACCAGAGAACTTTTATCTTGTGGAATCTGACACTGCCTTCTGGGATAAACGTCACCAGTGCGAAACTGGCAATCTACATGAACACCGCACCTTCCGCAGGAAGAACCTACAACGCTTACAACACCACGAATGCTTGGACTGAAACCGGGATAACATGGACTAATCAGCCGGCAGCAGGAACTTTGCAACAGGGAATATCCACAGGGACTACAAACGGGGTATGGCTTGTGTGGGATGTGACGAATGCAGTCTCCTCGGCTATCCTGCAATCAAACCAGAACATGAGCATCGTGATAATAGACTCATCGGAAAATTCGGGAACTTCATACACAGGCAACTTCTACGCAAGGGATGGTGCGTCTGCGACATACAGACCGCAACTGAACATCACATACACCCCTGCCAGCAACCAGCCTGCAAGTGGACTTGTCGGATACTGGAGGTTCGACGAGAATACTGGAGCTATGACTGACGACAGTTCTGGGAACGGGAACATAGGGACACTTATTAACTCTCCGGCTTGGGTTACTGGAAAGAACTACCAGACACCATATGCTTTGAGTTACGATGGAACGAATGATTATGTGACTGTAGGGAACGCTTCTAACCTTAATCCTACTACCAACCTGACAATCTCGTTCTGGCTGAGAAGGACTGGAACTGATACTATTGCAAACACTTACGGAATAGTTACCAAGGGTGCAATCCAATACGGGGTTTATTTCTACGGGGGCAGCCTTTATGCGACCTGCAATTCAACAGGAGTAAGCCTCGGAGTAGAGGATACAGTATTCCCAGTAAACAATTGGGTTCATGTTGCGATTACCTGTGATGGAACGAACCTTCGTTACTACAATAATGGTGCATTAATATCCACGACCAGCAACCCTACATTTACCTCTGGGACTGGCAATCTCCAGTTCGGCTTCATAAATCAGCAATACCTGAACCAGTCTATTCTTGACGAGGTTAAAATTTGGAACAGGACATTATCCGCTTCTGAAATACTTAATGAGTCATTCCACTACTGCCCACTGAATCTAATAAACATTTTCCCATATAACGAGAGTTCAACTTCTCAGTTCATTGCTTCAAACCTCGTAGCATCAAACACAACCAGCACGTTCTCCCTTCTTATCCAAAGTTTATTTGTAGATGGAACGCAATCTTATACCAGCTACTATTGCAACTCGACATTCCCGACTGGTGCAGTGACATTAAGCATAAGCAACTCCTCGTTTTATTCACCAAGATATTACTACTCAACCCTGACATACGGTGGAAGTTACGGACTGAATGCCTACCTGCTCCCGCTTACAGACATGGATTATATACAAACTACAATACTCATCAAGAATGAGCTTGGCAATACCGTTCCTGGTGCAGTCGTCACCATCCAGAAAATGATAGATGGGGCGTATACAACTGTTGCGCAGGATACTGTTGATGGTGTTGGGCAGGTATTCTTCACTCTTGATAAGAATACGAACTATTACCTAATTGCTACCGCTTCAGGATATACTACAACAACCCTGTACTTCCAGCCTTCGCAGATTCAGTATACTGTTACGCTGTATGGTGGAGTAAATTACAACATCTGGGATAATTCGACAAGCGGTATTTACTGGAATGTCACTCCGGGCTCTTATATGCTTACTGGCTTGCAGAACTTCAACTTTTCTGTAGTAGATTCAAATACCAGCCTTTCATTCTGGGGCATGAGCATAGATTACAATGGAACACAGCTGTATTTTTCTAACCAGACTGCCTCGGCAGGCGGTTCGGTGAACTATTCTATAAATACCTCGAACTACCCCGGCCACATAAACATGACGGTATTCTTCAAACGGGTTAACGGAACTTTCTTTGATCCGGTATACCAATACTGGGGATATTCGATTATAGCCAACAACAACTCGTTGGTAAATGCAATGGCAAATGTTGGTAGCTCAGATTTGAGTCCTATCACCAAATCGCTGATAGCACTGTTGATTATCGTCGTAGTTGTTGGATATGTTGGTAGTCAAAGCTTCACTGGAGGCATATTGCTCTGTGTAACTATGATGTGGGGCTTCGCAAGCTTTGGGTTCCTTGCAGCCAATATTGTTTCGATGCTGACGATAATTGGATTGTGCATAATCATACTGAAGTATTTCCCGACTGGGTGAAAATATGGCAATGGCAACGAAAATAATAATATTCCTGCTCATCTTTGTCTCATGCATGCAGCTCTACTGCATGTTTCCCCTCTATGGCGGGGCTACATGCCCGTATACCGGTTATTACAACACTTTGGTGGTGGGAGTAACACTCGGGGACCTGCAAAACCTTATTTTCAACTCAACAACAGCAGGGATAGTCATAGCGATAATAGGAACCGTCATTTTCCCGAATCCTTATGTCATATTCTTTGGGATTGCTGTCGCCATAGGCGGGCTTGTGCAGCCTGGCGGAGTAATCGATGTCATACTGAGTAATACCGGCCTGCCGACTTTGATAATGCAGCCTTTTATCGATTCAATAAAGATTTTATTCGTGTTCGCGGTGATAGCATGGTACGGACTAAGGGATTTGTTTTGAAAACAAAAATGCTTGCAATCCTGCTCCTGCTTATGGGCATTGCTGGCGCTTCCAACATCCCACAGATTGCTGGAACTCCACGAATAAATATCATCAGCCAGACATACGTGGACTCATACTTCAACTGGACGTTCACGCAGATTGACAGCAAGACGTGGAGCGCAACCTTTGTGATTAACCCAGCCCTCTGGTCGGATGCGAAGACCTGCACTGGTTCTATAGATGTAGCGAAGACTACCTGCTTCCAGGCGCTGTGCGATACCTACCTGTCAAAAGAGATAGACTGCTCAAGCACAACCGACAAGGAGAAGCTGGCTATTGACATGGCGAATATGTCTAACTACCCCCAGATCAACCTCACAGCAAACATGAAGTTCTCGAAGTTCGTCATAGACACTGATAAGGGAATCGGCTCTTTCCAGATTGACTTCCCTGAAGGGTTCAAAAGCGGGGAGTCAGCTAAGTTCGGGTTCGGTTCCACTGTAGTGAACACAACCACCAGCAGCGAGGCGATTTCGCTCACAACCCAGAGAAGAACATTTTATGCCAGTGGACGGCACTGGGTGTTCTATTCCGACGGGACGAACTTCTCTTACAGTACAAGCACAGATGGAGTCACCTGGTCGGCAAAGATACTTGTCCACGCAGCGACTTCCGGGCCATATTGTGGGGTATGGTTCAATGGGACGAATGTTTCCTATGCCTGCACATCTATTGGTCCCACGTATTACCGAAGCGGGATACCGAACTCGGATGGGACGATAAGCTGGGTTGCGGCAGAGCAGAACATCGGGGTGCAGGGAACTGCATCGGCATATCCCTCAATCACGGTGGATAATACTGGCTGCCCCTGGATTTCAATTACCGGTTCTGACAATTACCCTAATGTGACAACTTCTTCTACCTGCAACGGGACATGGACCACCGCAGCCAGTTTCCCGTATAAACTCAACTCTACCTCAAGCGGCAGTTGGGTAACAATAATAGTCCCGTTGAGCGGGAACAAGACCGCAGCATTCTACACGAAGGGCGGTTTGCTGTATGCCAAGACTTGGAACGGGACTGCATGGAGCTCAGCAGGTTCATCTGCAAGCAATGTACTTCATGGGGAGTGGATGTCAGCATCCGCCTTGACAAATGATAATGTTTCTGTCACATTTCCTAAATCAGCAACTTCCATAATGTATATCGAATACAATAGTTCCACAAGTGCCTTCGGTGCTGAATCAACAATAAATTCCAGCATCTCTACGGTGGCATCTCTTTCGGTGGATACTGCAAACAACAACCTCACGATATTCTGGAGTGATTCCAGCACCAACGTTTATTACAAGAATTACACCTATGCCAGCCAGGCATGGAGCAATCCAGTTGTCTTCGCTACAAATCCTGCAACAACGTATCTCGTTTCTGCGTCACATCAGGCATACAGCAACGTAATCGGTGTTATAAGCATGAACGGTTCAGGAAGTCCTTGGAACATACACTACAGTTCTCTGAATACCCCGGCAGGCGGATTCAACCCGACTATCACCATAACCTGGAACTACCCAGCAAACAACACATGGAATATCACTGCCTCGAATATCTTGCATGGGTTCACCCCAGTCTGGTATGACTCCGCACCTTCGAACTGCTCAGTATGGACTAACTCTACTGGAGCATTCCAACTTGCTGGCACCAACACCACGCTCACAAACAACACAATCACGACAATCCTATACGACTACACGAATGACAATGCCCAGATTTATTCCTATATCAACTGCACAAACAGTTCGGGAACAAGCAACTACACCAGCAACTACACAATAAAGATAGACAGGACTGTCCCGACAACCCCGACGATAACCAACCAGTCCCAGGGAAGCAGTTGGGTGAATCTCACGATAGGTTCCTGCACTGATGCCACTTCCGGTGTAGCTAAGAAACTGCTATACAGGGACGGAGCCAATATCGTAAATTTCACTTCAGAAACCGGATACAACAGCACAGGTCTTACCAACTGCACGCAATACTCTTACTTACTTGGATGCCTCGACAACGCAGGTATGTACGGGAGCAATTCTACCCAGCTTTATGTGAACACTACGGGATGCTACATTCCAAATATGTTCTTCAACGTCTCGTGGAACTACCCAGCAAATAATACCTGGAACACCACCCAGACGATAACTCACGGCTACACTCCACTATGGTATGACGCAACAATGGCAAACTGCTCGCTGTGGTCGAATATCACGGGAGCATTTGGATACAAAGCAGTGAACGCAACAGTCACAAACAATTCAGTCAATACAATAACCTACAATTACGGGCAGGATACCCTTCTCGCATACTCCTACATCAACTGCACTAACTCCACAGGTTCGAGCAACTTCACAGGAAACTTCACAATAAAGATAGACACCACCGCACCGACCACAACTGCAAGCCCTACCGATTCTATGGGAGTTTACACCTTTACCACTTGGACTAAATCCAACTACGTCGAAGTTGCGTTGAGCTGTTCCGATACGACCTCAGGCTGTCAAGTCACTAAATATTGTAACGACACTTCAAACACCTGCACTCCTGCCACAACATATACATCCACAGTCAACATAACTACTACTGGAACTTCTTACTTCAGATACAATTCGACTGACAATGTGGGAAAGTCCGAAACCATAAAGAGCGGCGCAATAATGATAGACACGGACCTGCCTACTACGACCCCGACGGCAGTCAAGGATGATGCTTCAAGCTACACTTTCAACACGTGGGCCAAGACAACCTATGTTGACGTGACACTTACAGGAGCGGATGCGACAAGCGGGCTTTCGAACACAAAATACTGCGCGGATTCCACGAATACCTGCACGCCTACTACTGTCGTTATGGCACCGGTGCATGTCACAACGCAGGGAACTTCGTATGTCCGGTATTATTCAACTGACAATGCAGGGAATACCGAGACTGTGAGCAGCGTCATACTGAAGATTGATTCGACTGCACCAGTAGCAACCGCAACGGCAGTGAACAACGACAGTTCGACTTACACATTTGGGCAATGGACTGTCTCGCTTCAGGTGAATGTAACCCTGACCTGCTCGGATACTGGTGGAAGCGGATGCTTCGTCACGTACTACTGTGCGGATACTGGAAATACCTGCACTCCGAATGCCCAGTATACCGTTCCTGTTGAGATAACGACAAACGGAAGCTCGTTCATACGTTTTAATAGCACTGACAATGTCGGCAACTATGGAATAATCCAGAGCAAGAACATAATGATTGATCCAGAATGGAATGCATCGAATACAACAAACTTTACTGCATATGATTGGGAGCAGGCAATAGGTAAGCAACTTGGAAGCGTTTTCGGGAGCGGGGCCTACTGCTTTGGAGGGCAGGGCGAGAATTGCACTGGAGGATACGCGCTTGACATGGGAGGGCTGATTGCCTCTGTTTTGATAATATGCTTCTTCTTCATCTGGACTGCTACATCAGGCATAGCTTGGGATGGGGTGCTGATGCTTATGGTTATGGTTCTGGCGGTTCTTTCCCAGCCTGGAACCGGATTCCTTGGATTTGTAGGATTCTCCTTCCTGAGCATAATAGCTGCAATTTTGGGATTGGCCGTATTGTGGAGGATTTTCAGGGGATGAGTATGGAATTGCTACCGTATATCAGGGGAAAGCTGGAAAAAACCGTGTTTGGGGATTCAGATATTGTAGACATACCTAAATTCAAGGATAAGAGCTCCGACATAAGGCTTGGAGGGAAGGATTGGGCAGCATTTATGAAGGACCTTGAGGAAGCGAGAATCGTCAGGATGGAGAGGGGAAAGATAAGGTTAATAAAATGAGGTGATTTGATGAATAGGAAATATGGGATTGCTGAATTTCTGGTGTTGCTGGCAGCCTTTGGATTTTTTGCAATACCATCTATGAACTATGGTGTTATCGGAGGTAGTGAAAGCTATGTCGGACCAGTATCCACCGACAACGGACCGTATTTCAGGGTGACTTGGAATGGGTTAGCATGCGCGACAATAACAAGGAAAAGCGGTGCAGTTGAAGACTTGGGATGCAAGCACAACCTGATAGTGAACGGAGCCAAGGACATGGCGATAGGCGACCTGTTCGGGCTTACTGCGCAGGGAACCAATAATATATGGGACCAGATTGCTATAGGACAGAATGTAACACCATTCTCGGCAGCAGATACGGCACTGAGCGGGATATATACCAACTGTGGACTGGAGATAGCTACGGCTGTATTAACCCGGGTAGCAGTAGGAAATGTATCCTCAGTGTACACATGGACCTCGACCTGCGATTCAAAGACCATAACCGCAGTTGCAATGTACAACCATTCCAACAGTGTGCTGGCAACCGAGGCTGTTGTGAGTTCCGCAACCCTTAACACTGGGGACAAGCTGACAGTAACATACTACGGTGCGCAGACTTAGGCGGAGGTGGCCTAAGTGAAGATTGACTGGGAAGTTATCGGACTTCTCCTGCTTTTCCTAATCGGCATCATTGCGCAGGCATCGCAGGCATCCTCAATCGGCACGTTCCAACAAGAGAACAAGATAGAAATTTTAAGCCAGACTGGGGCAGAGGAGTATTTCGATTACTCATTCAAGGAACTCAACAAGACGCACTGGAACTCATCGTTCTGCATAACAAACCCTCTCACCGCAATCAATCCGCAGTCTTACAGCCTCACGGCACTTACTTCAAACATCGCATTCGAAACCGGAGCTTCAAAAGTGCAGTTCGACACAAGGACGAGGTGCGGGTGGTTCTACATCATATTCCCAAAGGGCTTCGTATCAGGGGAGAGGGCGAAATTCGGGAATGAAAGCACGGAGATAGGCACGACAAAAACAACTCCATTCGACTCTGCACAGCGTTCAATATGCAGGGATGGCAATGGCTACATCCACGCAGTCTGGTTATACAACATCAGCAGGATTGCATACGCAAACTCCTCGAACAACGGGACGACATGGAATTACAATTATTACTTCCAGGGCAACGTCTCAAATTCCAGTTCTTACAAGACCTATCCCTCGATAGACTGCAACGGGAACAACATCTCCGTATCCTACGAGGACTCCACCTTTGATGATTTGATAGTCGGGCTTTCAACAAACAACGGCGGCTCATGGTCTTGGCAAGGAGTCAGGACTTCCTGCGTAGCAACTTACAGCACAATAGCGAGGAGGGGGGATAGGGTTTATGTCGCATTCGTCACCCCCACATCATCAGCCTGCGGTTATGCAGATGGCAACATATCTTATTCAACCAATGGCGGTTCCACGTGGACTCATGTTAAGGCATTCGATGGCTGGTATATCCTGCACATGGGCAACCAGTATTACGATAGGATAGTCCTCGCAGTTGACGGTACGGGAACCGCATCGGACAAGGTTCATACTGTGGCAAGGTATTACGGGCTTGACGATATGGGTTATTCTTTCACTGGGATGAACTACCGAAATTCCAGCAATGGAGGGGCAAGCTATACAGTCATCGGAATAGAACTGCCATACGCATACTCTCCGGCACTCACATTCAACGGTTCAAATGTCTACTACCTGACGAGCAACCTCGCCGGAGTGTATTTTAACTCAAGCTCCGATTACGGAGCAACTTGGACTGGGCAATATTTAAACGATACGACTGGGAAATATTCATACGGTTCGATTAGCACGAACTATCTCGGCTATCCGCTTGCCTTCTGGACAGGAAACGACACAGGTTCGAGCAACTTTGACCCAGTTTACAGGAACTATTCAGGTTCATCTTGGGATGCGAAAGTATGGATTTACAGTGATGCAATCCAGGACAACTACATGACCGCCTCGCAATACTTCAATCCCGCCTCAAACTGTTCTGATGCAATTTGGATGAACGGCTCATACCCGAACTACAACATCACTTGGACTGCCGTATGCTACTCATCATCAACAACCCAGACATATTCAAGAAGCGCCTCTGATTGCATTACATTCTCTGATAATGGTGCCAGGAATTCCACCCTCATAAGAACCGGCTCCGGTTTTCTGGTATTTCTTGACAGTGATTCAAGGAACACGAGCATGTTCCGCTTGAGCTCTGAATATATTTCTTTTTCTGATAAGGGATATATTGGCCTTTACCGCTCAATCTCAGATGCGCTTGGATTCTCTGACTCGATTTCAAGGAACAGTAGTTTGTACCGGATTGGAGTCGAGCTCCTCAGCTTCCTGGATGCAGACGGCAGGAATACCAGCTTGTACATCTCGGTTGGCAGCTATCTTTCATTCATGGATTCTGGGCTCAGGAATACTTCATTGGTGCGCTCATCATCAGATTACATCGCTTTTGTTGATGGCGCTGGAAGGAATTCAAGCCTGCTAAGGTCCATTGCCGAGTATATGAGTTTTAGCGATATCGCCGTAAGAAACTCTACTCTTTTTCGCCATGTATCTGATAACCTGATTTATCTTGATAAGGCAAGCAAGGGAGGATGGCTGGTGAGGACTGCACAGGATTATCTGGCATATTCAGAGTATGTCAGCTCCGTTCTCATGCCACTGCTTGGGAATGTCACCCAACTGGCATCGCAGTATATCCCCACAAGCACCGACCCTTTTGTGAATGCGTCTATAATTCCTTATGGCTTCCTGCTTGTTTCAGGGACTTGTGCCGGGTTGTTCGGATTCCTGCGGTGGAAGAACGGCAGGGGAATCAGCAGGCAGAGTGAAGTTTGAGTTGACTCCTGCTTGGCATGATAAAAATGCAGGGTTTCCATTGCACATAGTCATTGCTTGGTGGCCCACGAGACATTCCTGATGGTTCTCATAGTTCTTTTCTGCTGCCTGGAATAATATCAGTCCCAGAGACAGCATGAACAGGTAGAATATGAAGCTTTTGACATTCTCCCAACTAAAAAACCACCGAATCCTTCCTGCTATGTATTCATCAAATGTTATCTTCCCTTTCAGCAGGTTCCACAGGTTCTTCTTTACTTCTTGTTCTTCTTCCATGGTTTCACCTCCCAATTCCCGACTACTTTCGCATTTATGATTTTCATTTCGACTGGCTTTTGCAGGTAAATTTCTTCCACTTCATCAATGTTGTGAAAATGCTTTATGTCTGGCTGCTCCCCACTAAAGAGTACCATCACACTGAGGAATAATAGTCCCGCCCCTATGGGTATTGATATTAACCTGGAACCTGCGATCCATTCGTAGTAGGCGTTGAGGAAGCAAGTAAGTTCAAGTAGTAAGAGCAGGAAGCTGAAATAGGGCCTGTCGTAATCTGGGAGTTCAATATGCAGGATGCGCTCGCCTTTCCTGAAGTTTCCCTCATCCTCATAAAAATCTGAACTACAAATACTACATTTCATTATTCCTCACCTCTTAGTTTTTTCATAAGCACTTCGAGCTTGCCGGCATTCCCCCTGTCCATCAGTTCAGCGGCCTGTTTCTCATATCTGCCTTCTACCGTTTCCAGTGGCTTATACGAATGCCCAGCTTGCAATGAGTACCAAAGTCTTGCCATTTCAGATTCCACCGAGCTTTTTGAGTTCAGCTTCTGCTTCCTGCTTCTGCGCTATGAGTTCAGCTTCCCGCTGCAATCGTTCTGCTTCATGCTTCACCCAGTAATCCGAGCACATCTTGTAATACTTGGCTAACTTCTTCGTGTTGGCTATCTTCTCATCAGCAAACCCGTGACTTTTCTGCAAGTATAAAAATAACCCCACCCGCCTTATTCCGGCCTTTTCTGCGCGCTTGACTTCCTCTGCGAACCTTTTTGGGTTCAGATAAACCTGCACGCATGCGCCTTTGTACCCTTTTTTCATACTACCACTTTTCCAACAAAATACTATTGTTTTTATCCGGTTGAAATGGAACTACCGCACAAGCGGCGTTAAACCTTAATTTTTACCTCCTCGAATCCGCAGTCAGGGCATTCAAGCCCCCCGGACATCAGGCAGTCCGATAGGAACGCCATGCTGCTCCACCTGGTTTTGCACTTAGGGCATCTCCACCTTCCAAGGATGTAGTCAAGCAACGACTGGCGCCTGTTCTTCAGCATCATCAGCCAGAGAACTGCCCACAAGCCTGCTCCTGCCAACAGCATCATTGGTAGGATAAGATTCCAGTTCGGTGTGGGGTCGGTCATCCGTAATCCCTCCCGTCGTATTCTCTCACCGGTGCTTTCTCATCGGGCTTGCCGTTAAACATCTTCTCGAGTATTCCGGCAATCCTGTTAAGCACGTCCCCGGTAGTATCCAGTTTGCCGTCTATCACTTCAAATCTCGCTTCCAGCCCGCCATCAAGCACCCATTCGAGCTTCTTGCCTTTCGAATATCCGGTCTCCCACTTTCCCTTATGGCTTGTCTGGTTCTTGGCTATCCCTTGAGGCATTTCCCCTGCCTTCGCTATCTTGTTCAATACCTTGGCAACAGACTTATCCTCAACAATGACATCAGGGCAGGCTTCGGTAGGCGGTTCGGACTTCAGCACTATGTTTCCCAGCCCGTACTTCATCCCGAACTTCCTCGCAATCATGTCTGCCCTTTCCCTGCATTCACCGAGCTGCTCGTCCAGTTTCATGCCTCTCGGCTTCTTAATCCAAACCATAAAGCAGTTCCTGAACACCTGTATGCCTGCCATCTCCTCGTGCCACCAGTAATAGACCTGCCTCCCCGAACCATCCCTGCCGAGCTTGCGTATCGAATATGCGTCTCGGGTCGGCTGAGTCCCTTCGTAAGTATATACGTAAGGAAGCTTATGAACCGAAAGAAGCTTGACCGGCTTCTGTCCCGGACTCAACGAACTCTGAATGGGTGTAGAAATTAATCCTACCATACCACGTCTTAGTTTTATGGTAGGGGTTATGGTATCAGTTATGGTATCCATAGCCCAGTCAAAAAGGGTGGTTTGTTTCATGCTCTCGCCCCGGTCATGCAGAACTCGGTCAGCTTAATCATGACCGTTTCCCGCTTCCTCTCGATGTTGTGGCGCTTCAGCCACTCGAAAACCGCCCCGACGTGCGAACAGCTCGGGCTGTTGTTCCCGTTCGGCTCCCTCTGGTACATCCTGTGCTTCGTAACCCAGCCCTGGCAGTTGCACTCGAACTCAAACTGCCTGTTCTGCCTGACTTCGTAATCGGTAGAATTGTAGCCGGGGATATGGTGGACAATCCAGTAGCCCCCGCCCTCGCTTACCGGAACGTACTGAACGCAGTCCTGCTCTATGAACTTCCTGATTTTGTGCTGCTGTGTGAACTTCAGCTCCCTTGCATGAGCAGAGTATAACTGCACCCCATTATCTCCATTCATTCCCACATCACCGCTATCTCACCGACTGTTTCTGGCTTCATCCTGCTTGAGCAGCAGTCCCCAATGAAAAGGTTGGGCTTGTGATGTATCCCTGAGCCGAGCTTCTTGCAGATTGAGCAGGTGTGCGTGTCCCTGTCGGTCATGGTTTCAACTCACCCATCAACTAACTTACGATATCCATTCGCAAGGATTTTTTCATACTTTCGAATCAGCATATCGAAATTATACAACTCGGATTTTAGGTTTAGGTTCATCCCTTCGACTTTTTTGACTTGTGCCTGCACATCTTCAGCCTTTGACAGTCCCGTTCGTATCATCAGTTTCAGCATATCCAGTTCGAGACGAAATGGAATGCATAAGTCTTGTATCTTTTGTGCTTGCATCGCTACTTCTTCCTGCGGTGAAAGCTCTTTGGCTGGTTCGGTCATGCTAATCCTCCACCTGCTTCTCGGTATAGTTCGGGTCTGCCTTCGGCTGCCTGTTCAAAGCGAGCAGCACTCCGCAGTCATCGCAGCGCAGCCTTCCGTCCTCTTCAGTCAGCCTGATGCTCCCGCATTCAGGACATGCTTCATCCGTTAAGCAGCAGCGACCAGTTTCGCGGGGAGAACCTCCATGGGTGGAATGAGAAGACTTTGTTACATCTGAATTCTCCCTGCGCCTATGCCCGGACGAAGCGGACTTCTTAATCATTGATGCGACTATGGCTGGGTTCATCCTATCTCACCAGATACGTCCTGTTCCCGACTTCCTCGATATGCCAGTCATCATGCTGCAATTTCAGGTCAAGCACTTCAGACCTGCTCATCTCGGTTGTGTCTATCCTCATCTAAAACACCTCACGATTTCTTTTCCTTCTTTGGGGCTACAACCTTTCCCAGAACTACATCGCCTTTCCTTATCTCTGCCTTGATTTCCTGCTCTTCCTTGATGTTGAATCCGACAGCAACCCTCAGGCAGGATAAGAATTTTGCCGTAATGCCTCCGCTATACAATGTGAAGATGCCCTCGCCTGCTTCGATGCCCGAGCCTGCTTTGATGCCCCAGCCTGCTTTGATGCCCCAGCCTGCTTCGATGCCCTCGCCTGCTTTGATGCCCGAGCCTGCTTCGATGCCCCAGCCTGCTTCGATGCCCGAGCCTGCTTCGATGCCCGAGCCTGCTTTGATGCCCCAGCCTGCTTTGATGCCCGAGCCTGCTTTGATGCCCCAGCCTGCTTCGATGCCCGAGCCTGCGGCCGCGAAAATGTATCCTGCTGCCTTTATGGATTTTTCAAAGAGAACGTACCCGAGCGAGCCTTCGATTTCGATATGCCCGTCGAAGTCAAGCTCTTTTTTATATGTCAGCCTGCCATCAATGAGTTCAAAATCCTTCTTTCCGAGTTTCAAAGTTTCCATGCTAATCTACCTCCTCATCTTCGTCTAACAGTATCTCGTCCTTCACCAGTGCCAGCCATCCCCAGAACGACATCAGTCAGCGCCTCCGTTAAGTACCTTTGAAACAATAGAACGCAGCCTCTGGATTGCAGGATGCGAATGCGAATAGAACTCATCCATCTGGGGATCACATTCTGCCTTCAGCTTGTCTGTGTCAATCTTGTTTTCAGGCATGCGATCACACCAGCTTCTCTACAATCAACTTGTTGTCTTCGAGCCTTACGGTCACCTTTGTCTTGTTGTCGAATCCAGTGGCATAGGCAATCTCCTTGGGTATGTAAACCCTGCCTGCCCCATCCGGATCCACGTAATAAGTTCCGACGTCAACCTTGCTCTCTTTTCCCATTTTAAATCACCTTTCCTTAAGCTTGGTTAAGCTTCAGTAAGGATATTAGGGGTACTAATATATAAACCTTACGGAAGGGATAGCTTCCAGTAGGATTAGGAAGATTTATAAATGAGGTAAAATAAAACTAAATCATGGAAGAAAACAGGGTAGCAGGCAAGGGAAGGATACATCTTGCGAAGGATGGCGAGGCAAGGATTTATGTTCCTGTCGAGGTAGCGAGTAAAGTTCCCTTCGAGAACAAGGAAAAGGTAAAGATAGAACTATTCATAAAGGAGAAAAAAATCGTAGTCTCGAAATGGGACTTATGAGAGCTCATACTCAACTTCTTCCCATAGCAGCCATTTCTTCTCAATTTCTCTGCTTGTCAATTTTCTCTTATCCCGTACTGTCGCTATTTTGTTAAGTTCGGAGACAAGCCTTCTCATTCTAAAGCTCTGCTTGTATTTTTCCCTAAGCCGTGAGATGAATTCCGAGAGTTCGTTGTCCATGAAATAGTATCACCCCCTTAAAATATGATTTTTTCACTATAAAAGACAGTTAGTTTACTTATTAATACTTGGTGAGGGGGTAACTTTCCAGTGATAGTTATTTTACTCTTATCCAGATTTGCTCTTCATCATCAGATTTCGGCTTGTAGGCAAATATCATACCGAATATAAATAATAGTATAGCAGCTGGAAAACCTAAACAGATTAAACCTGCAAACTGGGGTGGATTTACTGGATAGATTGCTTGCAACAGCATGAGCAAACCGCCGCACACTGCAACAAGAAGGAGTGCTGCAACCATCAGCATTTTCCCGATTAGTCTTGTCTCTCTGTATCCTTTAAGCCCCATTCTACCACCTACATCTTTGGAGTTGTCTTTTCTCGCTTGTCTGCCCTCTTCTTTAACGAGTCAAATATGAATTTAAACAGGCCGTATGTTAGTAAGAGACCGAGGAGAAAACCCAGATTTGGGAATACTATCAACGCAAATAGGAGTAGGACGAAGACGAAGAGGAACTTGATCATCTCATTGTTATCAGCCATGAGCGTATTCTGTATTTTCTTATATATTAACCTTGCTCTGCTACTTTCACGACCTGCGGCTTCTTCCTGCTGATTAGGTCATCCAGTATCGGCTTGGCTCTTGGGTCCTGTATCAGGTCGGCATAAAGGTCGAGCCATGCCTTCATCTTCTCGTCGTATGCTACCGCGACTTCCAGCCTTAACGGATACTGGCATATCGAGCAGAGGTTAGCCTCGGCCCCGTTCTCCTGCCTGCATCGGGGACAGATTTGCGGGGTGAGCTTGCTTTTCTCTGCAACTGCATCTTTTCCGAGGTTGTGCATCTTCAGCATTGCGTCGTCGGTATCCCTGTCAGAGAGATGCCCGTAACGCCCAGGCATGTCAGAATCAGGCCCCCAGCCCAGATACTTCTTCACCTGTGCCTCCGGGAGAATCCTAAGAAGGAATGTGGCGCGGGAATGCCTGAACTGGTAGGGATTCATCGGCTTCTGCATCCCTATCTTGTCCTTGAGCCTCTGCAATATTATCTCAAAGCACGCGTATTCCATCCGCTTCTTGTTTGAGTAGACCCATACTGGTGAATGGATAGTCTTATTGTCGGGGTGCTGTTCGAGCCATGCTTTCAGGTATGGGGCAGCCTCGACTGAACGGCATGTCCGGCTTCCGGTCTTACCGCTTAGCTGAATCTTGCATCCGTAATCGTCGAATTGGATGTCCCCTATCCGCATACCCAGCAGTTCGTGTGGCCTGCATCCGAGAGACCAGAGGCACATGATAAGCGCCTTGTCCCTCACCTTATTTGTCGCGTCCACCATGTGCATTATGTCATCTTCAGTGAACATATCCTCTGGTAGCTTCCTGTTTGCGACACGGACTGCCGTCCTGATGCCTTCCAGTTCGGGCGGGTGCGCATCCTTAACAACCCATTTGTAGAACCGCTTGAACTCCTTCTTGTGGTCGCTCTTAGTTTCCTCCGCATAATCAGAATTGTTTATCTTCTCTATTATTCCTATCACGTCCTGCCTTCCTTTGAACTTGCTCCAGGACTTCTTCTTCATCCTGCTCAGGTTCTTCATTGTGTTTATTACCTTCATGATCCGCCTGTCGCAGAGATTGGCGATTGCTTTTCTCTCCCTTGCGTACTCTGCTATGAGCTTCTTGTCCTCTGGGAGTATTGATCTGTCTTTGTTAAGCAGCTTCACCGATGCCAAGTAATCCCCTGCCATGATGTTGTTATGCCAAAAAGGGGATTATAAACATTATGTATAAAGCCCCAGGAGGAACCTCGACAAAATGTTGAGAATCCCCTGGCCCTTGGCTGCCAGTAGTATAGTACTATACAACCGCTTGGAACGGGCCGGAGGGCCAGCCCCGAGCTCCAGATTTCAAAAAAAGAATAGAAATATTGTGGTATATGCCTATCCTGCTAAGTCCATGACGCAGGACTGCCCTGCTTATCTATATATAGAGTGTTGCCTTTATTACCGGAATTGCAATCTGCCTCTGTTCACAACGGCAATTTTGCCTGAGTTGATTGCGGATGTTATTATATTGCGTGCTTGCCTTGTCTTAATCTGTTTCTTCCTTACTATTTCATTGCTTATGGTTGTACGGGAGATTATGCTCTCCTTGCCGTATTTCCTGCACATCTCGTCAATAATATCCTCAACCTCCTTCTCTTTGCGCTTGAACTTGATGTACACGTCCTTCTTCGCCTTGCATGCAATCCAGAGCGGGTCATCTTCGGGTATGGCGGAAAAGACATCCACCCCCGCCGGCTTCGGATATTTCATATTGCCGTCAACAGTTTTCCTTATCTGCCTGGTCTGCTTGCGCGTGTATATTTCCACTATGCCCCTTGTCAGCATTCCGTTTTTGTATTTTATCCTGACACGGCATAGGCACTTCAGGCGGTGGTTCTTGATGTATCTTTCCAGCAAAGAGAGGTCGGAGATGTTTATGCAGATGAATAGGTTTTTTTCGCCAATCTTCATAAGTTGCTGCGTAGCCTTGATGCTCTTCCTACTCATGGCTAACTTGGATATGAATGCGTCCCCGCCCTCATCACACAATACGGCAGAGCCTTGCGGGCATGTGTCTATCCTTTTCAGGAACTCTTCCAATCCGAGAGTGTAGTCGTCTACTCCGAAATTAGGGTTAGCCAATCTACACTTAATATACGAAAGAGTTGTCTTGCCTGCCCTTTCATCCCCAGTGGTTATGTCAATCCAGTCTATGTTGTTGAGAATAAGAAACTCAGTCAGTGGCCTCCTATTGCCGTCTCCGTAGATGTCTTCGGTGTATATCCTCTCCAAGATTTTCATGCTTAACCACTGTCACAAGAATCCCTTTTCACCCTTTCCGCGACATCCACCTTGTCAATCTCGAACTTGGTTATCCCCAGCTTCTCTATGAAGACGCGCTCAAGATAGAAATATTCCTTTGCCTCGGAAAATGTCATGTTCGCAGGACTCTTGCCATTGCGCTGGAAATAGTAGTCCTCCAATTCGCTTATTTTTTTGATTTTATCCGTGACGTATTCCAGCTTCGGGCCAAGCAGGACCCACAAGTCTATTATTGCAGCAACAAAATCAGAGCCGTACTTCATATACGGGATTTCCTTTGCCCCTGCCGGAATATCCTTGGTGTTGATGTCGTTCAGCTTGTCCAACGCTTCCTTCATCTTCAAGTAGATGTCTTTCTTTACCAAGTCGTAAAGCCCGTAGGTTTCCTTTTCCTCGGAGAGCTCATTGCTGATTTTCTGGGTTTCGGTCATAATTTTACCCTACACATGGGTTCCAAGCAATCCCACCGGTATAAGTATACTTTACAAATGTTTGCGAAGTCGGGTTGTAATCTATTCTTTCTTCATATCCTGTTCCGAAGTCACAGCAATAACTATGAAAATTCTGTGGCATCCTGCAAGTTGCATTTAAGATATGACTTGCGTATTCGGCTGTTGGGTATTGTGGTTGTGGTGAAAAGAATGAGGAGACAGGGATAACACGAGAGAACAAGTTGATTGTCATGAATGCGAAACCTGCCACGAGTGCCACGATAACAAACCACGCATATATGGATGGAAGTTCATTTTGTTTCGTCATGCTTGCACCATATCTCTAAGTTTAAATGCTTTCATTATACTTACAAATCCACATAAATATAAGAAGTTCTGCAAGACCTAATGCCCATGCGGCTTGTCCTTTTTTCATCCTCTCACTTAACCCTTGTCGCATTCATCGTAGCATTCTTTATCACGTCTATTGCCATGCCCTGAACCTGCTGGTTTGTGATAACTTCGTTCAGCTTCTGGACTGCCTGGAATCCGAAGAACGCGCCACCAGCTCCCACTAATATGGCTGCCCCGACTGCGAGGAGAACCTTCTGCGTGTTCTTGTCCTGCAATGCGGTCATGCCCCAGCTGATTGCCCTCATCACTATATCATTGTAGCCTTTCGGGTCGGGTATCGGCCAGATGGTCTGCAAGTCGAAGTCAGTGACTTTTTTGCAACTGGGGCATATCATAGAGAGTTTTTCATTCCTTGCCTGCGCCGTCATGTCTATAAGCTCGATGCTGCCCTCATTTGCGAATGCCTTCTGCACTCCTCGGTAGATATAGACTTTCTCAGGGTTGTTTTTGTATCGTTCCTTTCCTACCATCAGGTCTGGCTTGCGGAAGTCGACGATATGCTCGGTTATCAATCCTCCGGGCCTGTGGACTTCGAGTGTGCCTTGGCTGGACTTTCCTGTGCTGGCATATTTCTTCATCCTTGCCTGCTCTGTCTTGCTGATTAAGAAAACTCCGAGAGCCATTCCGAGTACAAGAGTATTCAAGTCCATTGTTTTACCTCCTATGGGTTACCTATAATTGGCTTTGGAGTCTCCTTCACATTCGACTCCTTCTTCTCGAAATGCCTTGAGGTCAGTGTCGTGACTGCTTCCAATGTCAGGCCTCCGATTCCCCTCTTGACATTCGCATCTCCCTGCATCAGCGCGTTGACCGCCTCGGCTGCATCGCTTAATCCTTGTTCAATACAAAGGATGAACAGCAGGTGGCCCTCCTTCTGGAAGTTTGCCCCCGCGTCGTCGAATTTGCTCAAAGTCTGGTTCCTTGTTATCGTGTCCTGGTATATCTCTTTTGAATTGACCTCCGGTGTTGAAACTATCACCATGTTCTCGGCTTGGTTGTCCACCCGGATATTCCTCTGCGGTGGCTTGTCCTCAATCCTTACCGGCATCTTTTGTCACCTCAGTATAAAGGTCTTTCCATTTTCTATCAGTCCTCTCAGTGTAGAAATGCCAGACTATCCCAGACACAGCGGATGTTATTCCAGCAAGACCGAATGAGATGGAGAGTGCCAAGTTTCTATTTACCTCCTGCATTGTTGAATACTTGGCTCCTATGGCTACAGCACAGAAAATGCTGAACATCATACAACACAATGAAATAATAATCGCCAGTCCAAATCCTGCGAGTGTTCCTCTCCTTTCCTTCAGAACCAGCTTCTCATACAACGCTAACCTATCTTCAATTTTCATGGTTTCACCTCTTTCTTATCCAATACCTCAACCAGTATTTTCCTGTCCGGGTAATCCTTCTTTGTCTTCGGGTCCTTGTCAAAAGTGAAATATACCATAGTCTGCGTGTAATTCAATGGGAGGTGCAGGTAAAGGCTAATTTTCCAGTACTCCCCTTCCTTGACGATATCGACCTTGTCGCACAGCTCCTTTATGCTCGTGTTTGAATTCGCTTCCTTCACTATGTCCCTGTTTTTAGGGTTCTTCGTTATTATCGTCACTATCATGTCCTGCTTCAGCAGGTCTGCATGCTGCCCTATTTGTTTCATTATCTCTTCTTTTGTAATCTTCGGGATTTTCGGCATCCCAGGTATCCTGAATCCAAATGGCATAATGCTCACTCCTTAACTTTCTCTATGACATGGACTTCCTTTGTGCATATCCCATGTTCCCTAATCCCCAGTCCAACCAGAGTAGAGAATATTACCAATGCGGTGCCAACCAAGTCTATGCGCGAAATCAATGTAAGCAGCACATAGAATGTCCCGATAAGGAGCCATTTCTTCTCTTCCTTGTTGAACACAGGCTGCTTCTTCTTGTCATCTTTTTCATCTATCATGCTATTACCTCCTCAAATCATCCAGGCTTTCCGCCTTGACGATTCTTTCCCCTTTTTTTGTCCTACGAAAGCGCAATGCCTTCGGTTCGGATAGCGCCTTTTCGATTACCTTTATGCTGCACATAATATTCAGCAATTCCCACATCCAGTTTTCCGAGTATTTCTTGCCGTTCTGCCTGCTCACCGACTTGGCGATTTCCTTTATGCTTTTCGTCGGCTCGACTTCTGCAAGAACATCCTTGTAGAGGATGAATACCTTCTCTTCTGTCAGCTTCAATCTTGCTCACCTTCCTGTGGCCCGCATCAGCATAATCTATCTGGTTGGGATGGACTTATGCATTCACGGTCCATTTCAGGGTTATCTTCTCCTAACTGCCCCCTGTGACTTTGCCGGTGCTGGCTCCTCTTTTGTGGCTGGCTCTTCCTCTGCGACAGGCACGAGATAGCTGTAGTACACCGCCATTACGCGCTCAGTCTGCATACCGTTGTCCGTTGCCTTCTCGGACACCACATGCTCCGTTATGGCAAACGCATCCTTCGGCAGCTTGGCTTCCCCATTCGCATCAAGATATGCGACTCTCCTCTGATTTATCGTATTTTCCACGTTATCCCCTCCATTTGAAATCTGTTCAGCATCTTCACGCTGCTCAATGACAGCCGACTTTTCAACCTTTCTTCTTATTCCAAGTGATTCAAGAATTCCCATTCAACACCAACTCGAATTGTATGCACACAGAATTGCATATGCTCTTGTCAGATTGTCTATCCTCTGAGTCTGGTAAGTGAGATTTCCGTTAATGCTGCTTATGTTGCCCGAGTGGTAATCTTGGACAATGATTAAAGTGTATATTGCCTCTGACTGGTTCGACTGGTTAAGAAATATGTTTGATTGGTTAAGAGATATGGAATTGACGGCTGCCTGCATCGCCGTAATATTTACCGCAAGCTGGGTATCCGAATTCTGCAACCCTTCTGTCATATTATCCATTCTTGCATTGGCAGCCGCCAGGCCCGATGAGAGAGCATTCCTTACTTCTGAGATATTGCCTTCATCTTGCGAAAGGTGCATCTCTGAGGAATTTAGCCTTATTCCGAACAAGTCGAAATCATGCGCCATCAGGAATACCTTGCCTGTAAGGTTGCCATGTGCATTCGAGAGGTTTGAATACTGCCCATTGCAGTAATCTATATCCGCCTTTGTCTGTTGGAATAAGTCCAATCTTGCACTCAGGTTTGCATTCTGCTGCCTAAGTTCCGAATCGTTGTACTGGGGTAGGAGGAAGTAAACGAGAACCAGAGATGCAATTATTGGGAGTGCAATGTTCTGCAAGTCCATCAATGGTTGCTTTGGCTGTTCTGGTTCGGTCATGGTTTCACCTTTGAGACTGAGACGTAATCACCTTTCTTTAAATCTGCATCTTTTGGTATGCTGACTAAGAGTTGTTTGCTGATAGAATTCTGGTAAATCTTCCTAATCAGAACCACGATATATTAATTTATACTCGCGGATATTTATATCGCTCAAATGAAAGGTATAAATACCTTTCATCCAGTCCCCAGTCCGGCTTTGCACAAACATGAACCCCCCGTTCTGGCAACGGGGGGAGGTTGCCCGCCCGGCTTCATATTACAGTCAGCCATTGCGAACTATAAAGGCCTGATTTTTCCACCTGATATTCGGTTGAGTATTGGAGTTGCTATGAATACCATCCCGAGTACCAGAGAAATAGTTCCGAATCCATTTGTATAGTCGTTCTTTACGGTATCATAGGAGTAACCAGCTGCTGTCGAGACTGAACTAAGCTGCGTGGTGTTTGTCGTACCGTTGAAGGAGTAGCTCATTGTCTGGTTCTCCGACTTCCCAGACATATTGTTGCCAGTTATTCCGTAGGTCAATAAGAGGTAGGCTAACAGGATGAGCGCAGAACCTGAGATGAAGTACAGCGGTTCAGAACGGAAAGTGATGGAGAGTACAGTAAAGAACATAATGAAAACAAAAAAAAAGGAGATTACCAGAATTTCCATGTGTCTCAACTCTATCCTGTCATTACTCGCACCAAGTAGATTATTATCAGCAGAATTACCAGTGTTTGCAGTATTCCACTTAGTGTCCTGTTTCCAGTTGACAGGTTGGCTGCTGTTGTACTCCCAACCCATGCAGTCCCGTTCCAGGTTGTTCCCCAGATGGCGTTTGCCGAGATTGGAAGCACTACCTGATAGGCAATGATTACTAAAACCATCGCGCCTATAAGGTTTGAGACAATGTCATCCATGTGTCTCAACTCTATCCTGTCATTACACGGACAAAGTATATCACTATTACCAGAATCACCAGTGTCTGTATGATTCCGCTCAGTGTGATGTTCTGGGTTGAAAGGTTCGCGCCAGTGTTTCCGTATATCGCAGTGTTCGTTGTTGGAAGCACTACATCATAAGCAATTATGATTACGACCATGCCTCCTATAAGATTCCCGACTATATTGTCCATCCCAACCAGCTCCGCCAGACTCCGTATGCTAATGTGTTTTCATGGGGTATTTATACCGTGCCAAAAAACCATACGATACCGAACCATAACCAAGAATAGCGGATAATACCGAATGATAATTGGGCAATTATTAAATTGAAATATAAAAAATTGATAGATACGTGACAACCTTATTCTCTCCAGCCGATGTTGCCCGTTTTCAGGCTGCCGGTTACACGCAGAATGCGCAGGGGCTTTGGGAATTCACTGGTACGGCAGCGCAAAGGATGAATATAACAGGCTCACCAATACGGCAAGCGGAAGGCCAGTATTACGCTCCGATTCAGAAGCTGTCTGTTCCTTTGTCTGAGCAGGTTCGTGCAATCAAGGAAAGCGGCCTCTATGATAGATATGGAAATTATGTCAATCCTAATTACCAAGCTGCGTTTGAGCGTGAGTTCAAACAGCAGTATGGTGCAAGGCCCTCAGCAACAATAGCACAAGTCCAGGAAGCGCAGGCTGCATACGCAAGGGAATACTCAAAAGTTGCCATTCCGAATCCTTTGGATCCGCTGGGGTATTACAAGGAAGTCGCATACATGCCTGGGAGACCTGCACTGAACCTTGAGACGCTTGTCATGACCGGATACGGTGCAGATGTGGGGGAACAGATTATAGGTTCTATTGCCGGACAGCATCTCCTTCCTGAGCAGGTTGCGGTACTGGAAAAGAATCCGATAATAGCGAGCAGGGAGAGAGAGAAATATTATGCAGGTGAGGCAGTCACATCGAAAGGAACTACAGTATCATTCTTCGGTCCTTCTAAAAAGCTTGGGTTTGATTTGGCACCAGTACTGAAGTCGCCTGAACCGACTCCTGCTGCAAAAGGTTTTGAAGGAACAACACTCATACGCTTGGGGATACCGGTAAGCAGTCCTGTTAAACTTTTTGGAGACATACCGGGAACTTGGATTCCTGAGAAGATGCCTCCCAGTACGTTCAGGAATATTGCTGGGCAGTATGTTTCTGTTGATGTCGGGAAAGGGGTTCCTGGCGGTTCCGAGAAGGTGGAAGGGTATTTGTGGAGAGAACCTCTGGTTAAGGCGATACAACCCGCACCTAAAGAGACAAGCCAGTTACAACTTACTGGAACTATTGAAGTTGCAAAGAAAAACATCGGAACAAGAACTGACATTGGACTGGTTCCCCAAGAAAGGAAGGTTGAGGATTCTGCTAAGGAAGATTATACATTCGGGCTTGGGTGGGGTCAGAAGGTAAGCGAACAGTTGGATATTCTTAACATACCGATTAGGAAGGCAGAAGCCAGCGGGTATGAACCTTTCTTCGGTCCCGCTTTACTTGAAGCTGGCATACTTGGTGAGAAGATTGTACTGACTGCGATTCCCAGTATGGTGGACTTATGGGCGGAACTTGCCAAGCATCCAGTGGAATATGGACAGCAATTTTTACGAGCAAGCACTCCGATGATACCGTTTGTTGAATCTACGCACTGGGGCCAGTTGGGATTGACTACCAGTCTTGGTGAATTTTCAGAAAAGAACCCCTGGATAAGTTCTGGGGCTGGCTTGAAGATTGCTGCTGCTGCTGCATGGGCTTCCGGGCATCCTTTTGAAACTGCTTATGGTATGAGCATACTCAGCATGACAGGTAACCTTATTTCCACTTCTTCTGAGGGAATCATTACTGGCAGGGCTGGACTTTCCGTGAAAACGCCAGTCCCGAAAGAAACTACACTCGAGATAGGATATGGATATGCAAGGAAAGGCGGTGGAACCAGTGTCGAAGGAGAAGTAGTATACTCAAGAGAAAGCATGCTGAGAAAGGCATTGCCAGAGGAATATTACAGCCCGATTGGAAAGGAACAGACAGCTATTGATAAAGCGCTTGGAGAAGTTGGGTTAGAAAGAGCACGGCAGTTCAGTTACGAGTACGCAGAAAACCCATTCGCATTGGAGACACTTAAACTTGGAGGGGGGAAAGCAGCAGTGCTGGAAGTCCCGAAGGGGATGTGGGAAGTTGCGGAAAGTCCGACTTTCATAGTTCGTGGTGAAGGGCTGGAAGCATTGCAGGTTATGAGGGAAGTCGGGATGTTCGGGGCGCAACAGGAAATTTTTACTAAGATTGATACTGGTGAACTTGGCGGCGGGCTCGTTACTTTGGAGAAAGGAAGAGGGATGTATACCGTATCGCACGAAGCTCCAATAATCGAGGGAGGGATAACAAGGGCTTATAGGCTGCCACCTAAGCCAATCGCAGAAGTTCTGAGCACTGATACGACCAGAGTATTCATACAGGGTGGGACTTCTGGAAAAGCAGGGATAACCGAACTCAGCACATTTCGAGGGGGGTTTGGTGAACCGTTAGTGACGAACATCCCGAAAGCCAGTGTGGATATTTCTGGGAATATAGTCGAAATTCTCAGGAAACCGGAGACTTTGGGTTTGAAGTTTTCATTGGAAAAAGACATCCTTGAGGATTTGTTTGAGGAGCATAACGCAGCCACATGGGTAGCTGAGAGGACCCTGATGGGTGGTGGTGCTAAAACTCCATTCGCAAAAACATTCCCAGAATTCATGGATTATGCACTGAAGGATGCCGAGAAGCTGGAATATATTCCCTCGAGCACTATGGCCGGCTCAAGGGATATGAGAATTGTTGATTACACTCCAAGTGGGAAATTGGTTCAGGAATCTGCACAAGTGGTTGCGAGAGTGACTGAGGGTGCATATCCAATATTCAGCAAGACAACGATATTTGATGAAGGTATTGAGACGTATTATCCACCTTCATTTATGATAGCTGGGAAAGCGAAAGAAGCGCCAATCATGGTTGAAACTCCATCACTGAAAGAGATTGTTCATCAGGCTTCTGGAACTTCCAGCTCACAGATTGCTCTTCCACAAATTAGGATTGCTCCTAAGACCATCGAATTATCCAAGGCCGGAGTAGAAGTATTGCCGATAATTTCTGTTAATCTAAGACCAATGGATATGGTTCGACAGCCAAGCAAAGTCATGGACTTGTCGAAGAATTCTGAACTACCTGATACGAAGATACTGCAACCACAGATGCAGGTTCAGTTGCAGAAAGTTATTGAGATAACAAAGCCTGCGAATGTAGAACCAGGCAGCCCTCCTACGAATCCACCTTGGGAACCTCCAAAGACTCGTCCTGAGTTCAACGGTTTTGAACTCAAGGAGAAGAAGCAGATGAAGTCCAAAATCCTCGGAGAAATCAGGGGAATTACAAGGGGAGTGCCTTTGCCTTGGGCTGACATCCTTTCAGTCCAGAGGACTCAGTTCAGATTCGGGGGCAGAAGCACACAGCCGCGCATCACCGTTGGAAATCTTGAGAAATGGACGCGGGCTGCTGGCGAGGGATTCATGCGCGGGTTCCCCACGCAGGAGATGGTGGAAATGAAATTAAAAACTTCCGGAATTGATTTTCTTGGAAGAAGGCAGGTCAATGAGAACCTATTCGGAAGGAAAAAGAATTGGAGGCTGATGGTATGAACGAATGGCAAAAATTGGTTAAGAAAACACAGAGAGAGAACCCCGATATGGAGTTCTCGGAAGTGCTGAAGGTTGCCAAGAAGCATTATCATGGAGGCGGTTAGAATGGTGAACAGGGGATTTGTCAAATACGTAATCCAGAGGCAGATGCAGGATGCGGGAATCGA
>Ga0315294_10001272_pt1 | contig 27301 bp, 16 predicted proteins | sample YL17G13_40_MG_FD_203626 | JGI IMG/M metagenome (GOLD analysis project Ga0315294, IMG submission 203626) | Sediment microbial communities from Yellowstone Lake, YNP, Wyoming, USA - YL17G13_40 | ecosystem: Environmental > Aquatic > Freshwater > Lake > Sediment | place: USA: Wyoming | collected... | reverse complement strand
ATGCTACGGTGCGCATCAAGGCGCGGATAGAAGGGTGGTTCACAAGACCGAGGCAGTAATGAAGAATAAAAAAAAGAACGAACCAGAGGCTTGCGTTTCGCCATCATAGAAGGGGGGTGAAGGATACCACTGGAAAAGAGGGGATTTTATTTTCGAACGGTGAAAAGCAACGCGGGCCGACCAAAGCCCCCGCGTCGATCCCCAGCGGATCCAGCCACTCTCGGACAACGACGTGTTCTCGACGTGGCTGGACTGCAAAGCCTATCCGGAGCTGGCCGAAGAGTTCCGTCTCATTCACGGGAGCGGAGAGCGACTGCGCGAGGCTTTGGCCGGCGCGGTCGAGAAATGGATCAGGATTTATCGGGGCCAGGGCAAACCAGTGTAAGGATTTATCACTCGGAGAGCCACGCTTTACAATTGTGGTCTCGAAATTCAGCTAGTTGTCCCCAAAAAAGGACATAACCGACTGGAAATAAATCAATTTCCTCCCGGCGAGGACCTCTCTCCGATGGCATGATACTTGCTGCGATATGAAAGGGAGGGTTTTAGGCGTTTGACGCGCTCTCTTCCCGAGATTAGAATGGCCGTGAAAATTCGTCCATGAAAAAAACCTTTCCTTTTGTGCTGATCCTCGCTTTGATTCTCCTCTCCGGCCCCTCGGCCCATGGAATCTCCACCGCCCAGGAGGCGGTTCGGCTCCAAAAGCCGCTCGAACACCAGGTCGTCGTGACCCTCAAGCTCATCCAGGTCTACGTAACGGATATTAAAGGCGCTCCTGTCCAGGACCTCAAAAAAGAAGATTTCGTCGTCTTCGACAACGGCCGGGAGATGACGCTGACCGAGTTCGAAAAGCACATCCTCGAAGCTTCGGCCCGGAAGCCGAAACCGCAGCCGCCCGAGGAGAAGATCGCCCCGACGCCCGTTCCCCCCGCCGACCGGGTCACGGCCATGAGCCGCAAATTCTTCCTTTTCTTCGACTTCGCCAACAACAACCAGCGCGGCGTCAACAAAGCCCAGGAAGCGGCGCTCCACTTCCTCGATACGGAGCTTTTGCCTGACGACGAAGTCGGATTGCTGTCCTATTCGACGGTCAAGGGGCTGTCCATCCATGAATATCTGACGACCGATCACAAGAAGCTCCGCCAGGCGGTGGAGGTCATGAATGCCAAGGGCCTCTCCGGCCGGGCCGACGACGTCGAACAGGAATATTGGCGGCTGGCGACGCAGGAATCGACCCCGCCGGACCTGTCCCTGGACGTTCTAGTCCGGCGGCAGGACGCCAAGAGCCAGGCCCGGGTGTTCATGCTCAAGTTGACGGACATGGCCAAGGCCTTCCGCTACATCCCCGGCCATAAGAATCTCCTTCTTTTCTCGACGGGCATCACCAGCTCGCTCATCTACGGCAACCAGGCGGGAACGCCCCAGGGCACAAGCGGCGTCTCGGACCGCTCGAAATTCGAGCCCCCGGACTTCGTCCTCCGCACGCAATACGAGGAAATGTACAAGGAGCTGAGCGCGGCCAATTGCTCGATCTTCGCCTTCGACAGCCGCGAGTCGGCCAAAGTGCCGACCCTTTTCGATTACGACGAGCAGACCTTCGGGTCGCGGTTCAGCCGCGACCTTTTCACGGTAGGTGGCGTTCAGCAGAATACTAACATGATCCTTAAGGACGAGAACGGCACCGGGCTCTACACGCTGACCAAGCTGTCCAAGGAAACGGGCGGCAAGTACTACGGGAACATCAACGAATACGAACGGAACATGGACCAGCTCCAGAACCTGACCGGCTCCTACTACATCCTCGGCTACTCCATCGGCGAGCAGTGGGACGGCAAGTTCCACGAGATCAAGGTCGAGGTGAAGCGCAAGGGCTGCGAGGTCCGGGCCCAATCGGGGTATTACAATCCGAAGCCGTTCGCGGAATATTCCGATCTCGAAAAACAGCTCCACCTTTTCGACTTGGCCCTGTCCGACCGGCCCCTGCTCCAGACGCCCCTGAAATTTTCGCTGAGCGCGCTCTCCTTCACCGCCGGCGAAGGGGCTCGTCTGGAGATGCTCTCCAGAATCCCTTCCAACGTCCTCGAAAAATTCTCAGGCAAGAAGGTCGAGCTCATCTCGCTCGTGCTTGATGAGAACGAGAATCTGGCCGGCCTCCAGAGGCTGGAGGCCGATCTGACGAAATACAAGGGCATGGACGTTTTTTGCGCCTCCGGTACAGCCCTGGCGCCAGGAAATTATAAGTGCCGCTTTGTCCTCAGGGATCTCGAGAACGGAACGGGCGCCGTGGCCTCGGGCCGCGCGTTCATTCCCCAAAAAGCGACCTTGGGCTTGAGCCTGCATTCGCCCCTCCTGCTTGTCCCGGGGAGCAACTTCCTCTATCTCGAGCCGGGAGGAAAGAAGGCCGACTCGGCGGCTTGGAAAGAGGCTTATCCCTACGACCGGGCCCTCTATTCGCCCGTCCCCGGAGAAGTTCCCGCGGGAACGGCGAAGCTCTTCGCCGTCGTCCCCTGCTCCGCGGCCGGGATCGTCCAGCCCGAAATCACGCTCAGCGCCGACCTTATCGATTCGGGCTCGGCGCGGAGGTTCCGCCTCCCGGGCTATGTCTTGGACAAAACGCCGAAAAACGGCGCGGAGATCTTCTTCCTCGAATTATCGCTGACCGGCGTCCCGCCCGGGAAATACACACTTTATCTCCGGGCCGACGAGGCAGGGACGAAGTCCGTTTCCTATTCGCAGACATCCTTTCTTGTCAAATAGATCGGGATTTGATAGGAGGCCATTATGGGGAAACTCAGAGTCCTCATTCCTCTGTTCGGCTTCGCTGGCTTGATGCTCCTCGGAGAGCCGTCAACCCGATCGAATTTAGCCTCTCAGCAAGCCGCCCAGCCCCAGAAGCCCCTCCAACACGAGGTCGCCGTCACCCTCAAGCTCATCCAAGTGTATGTCACGGATAAGAAGGGAAAACCCGCCCGCGACCTGGAGAAATCCGATTTCATCGTCTACGACAACGATAAGCCCCGGATCATCACGGAATTCGAGAAACACTTTTTGTTCCTGCCCGAAGCGAAGCTCGCGGAGACGAAGCCCGCCCCGGCCCGGGATACATCGTCGCTCATGGACCGCAAGTTCATCTTCGTCATCGACTTCAACAGCAACGATCTCGAAGGGATCGCCAAATCGCGGAATGCCGCCCTTCATTTCCTGGACACCCGGGTCCTGCCCGGCGAGGAGATCGCCCTCTTCTCCAATTCCTTCCCCAAGGGTTTGACCCTTCACGAATACTTGACCACCGACCATCAAAAGATCCGGGCGGCGCTCGATAAAGTGCTGGGCATTCCGGGCATAACGAAGGGGTGGGATTCGTTCGCCTCGCTCGGACACAGCCTCATGGGAATGGAAGCCTTGGACACGGAGGTCAATGTCGGCGCCTCTCTTCAAGCGCGTTCCTCGAATTCGCAGTTCACGGCGGGATTGACGAATCTGGCCAAAGCGCTCCGTCAAATCCCGGGGCAAAAGAACATCATCCTCTTTTCTCGTGGATTCGGCGGCACGACCGTCCTCAAGCCGGGCACCCTCGACCAGGCCGCTTTCCGGACGATGGGCCAGGAACTGGCCTCGGCCAACAGCCCGGTCTTTGCCGTCGACACGACCACGGGTGCAGCCAAAGTCGCCGCCGGCGTCTTCCCAAAGCCCGAGCTGGAATATCTTTCCCAGTTGACCGGCGGAAAATATTACAAGGATGTCAACTATTATTCCCAGATCGCCGAGGACATCCAGAACTCCACCAGCAACTACTACGTCCTCGGCTATTCCATCGAATCCTCCTGGGACGGCAAATTCCACGACATCAAGGTCGAGGTGAAAAGGGGTGGATATAAGGTCCATGCCCAAAGAGGCTATTTCAATCCGCTCCCATTCAGCGAGTTGTCCCCCGTCGAAAAGCATCTCCACCTTCTGGACCTCGCCCTGGGAGAGAAATCCTATTTCGAGCAGCACCTGAACTTCCCCATGATCGCCCTGCCCTTTTCCGACGACAAGAATCCCAACACCATCCTTCTTTCCGAGATCCCGGTCCGACGCATCCGGGACGAGATCGGGACTAAAACCGAATTCATCAGCTTGATCTTCGATCAGAACAAATCCATCGTCGACAGCAAGAGAGTGGAGCTCGACTGGGCCGCCCAGCGAGGTGACACAATCTGCCAATATTCAGCCGTGATCCTGTCTCCAGGTCGATACGATGGCCGCATCGTCATCCGGAATCTGGAAACCGGAAAAGCGGCGGTCGGCGCTTGCACCGTCGAGATCCCGGAGAAAGGGCCTCCGGGACTGAAGCTCTTCCCTCCCCTTCTCCTCGCCGACGGCCGAGACATCCAATATCTCAACATCGCCGGCCAGGAACAGGATCAGACCGGAATGGATGTATCGCTCAACCGGATCTATCCCTTCCCTCCCAAAGGATTCGTTCCCTTGGCCGGAGAGCTCAAACAAGGGACACCAACGTTTTATGCGGTGCTCAGAGCGGCGAATAGCCCGACCGCAGCGTCCGATCTCCAGATCTCGGCCTGGCTGGCCGCGGAGGGCCGGGACGAGAAAATCCCGATGGAGTTCAGGCTTTTAAGCGCCCAGAAACAGGAAGAGGCCGAAATTCTTTTTCTGGAGTTCAAGGTCCCCGAGCTTCGGCCCGGCCGGAATTCTCTTCATATCCTGGCCGAGGATCCGGCCGCGAAATCCAGTTCCGAAACGAAGTCGGAACTTCTCGTGATCGCGAAATAAAATGAAAAGAATGATTTTCGTCTGGGCTGGAGCCGGATGAATACAGGTTTTGTCTCGTCGCCGAGGACCCGGCCAGCGGCGAGATATCCATGGAGGTGGCGGACTTCATCATCGAATAAAAGCGATATGGAAGAGGAATATCCATGAAAATCATAAAAATCGATGGGGACATGTTCCGAATTCTCTTGAATTCGGTACGTTTCCCCGATTTCCTATGCCTAGCACTGATGGCCTCTTTGGTTTGGACGCCTCTCCCGGCTCACAACAGGCAGACTTCGGCGAAAGCGCAAGCCGCGACCGTCGATCTGGAAACGATCCTCAGGAAAACGGCGGAGTATTGCCGGAAACTGGAAGGCGTGGCCTTCGATTTCGTCTGCCGGGAGGAGATCGCGGAAAGAATCGATCCTTCGCTCGAAGTCAACACGCCCATGATTCCGAATTGGGCCTGGACGAGCCTGACCCAAAAAGTCCATATCACGGGAAAGCCTCCGGACATCAAAAATTCCTACGTGTACGATTACCAGTGCGTCCGCGCCGAGAGGAAAGTCCGCGAGGTCCGCAGGCTCCTCGAAGAGAACAAGAAGAAATTGGACGAACCGGACGCCAAGCTCAAAACCCTAGTCTTCGTCTTCGGGAACGTCATGCAGGGGCCGGTGGGGCTGTTCGGTGAGCGCGCCCAGATCCTCTATGATTATAAGATCAGCGGCCAGGACAAAATCGGAAAACGGCCGGTCGTCATCGTCGACAGCGAGCCGCGTACCGATGATTCAGCGGCCAAAAACCTCTACGGCAAGGCCTGGATCGACGCCGAGACCTGCGACATCCTGAAGATCGAATGGAGCGAGAAGCGGGTCGGGAACTTCGACATCTTCGAAAAGCGGGGGGAGAAATTCAACCGCAAGCCGCGCATCACCCTGCGCACGGAGTTCAGCGTCGAAAAGAACGGCGTCCGCTTTCCGAGCAAGCTCAGCCTCGAGGAAGCCTACCTCACCGAGCGCGGCCGGGTCTTCGTCCGGTCCGAGACGAACGTCGTTTACAAGGACTTCAAGTTCTTTTCCGTCGAGGTCGAGGTCAAGTGACGCTTGAAGGGGCGGGATGGCATCCAATTTGACTTGACCCAAGACTTTATGTATACTTTATGCTAATGTATCGGCCCGAATTCCGAGTTCCCCCGCGCGTTTATCGTCTTCTCGAAGAAATAGCGGCGCTTCGCGAACGGATCAAGGCATCCCTCATCCGAGTTCCGTGGGTCCCGTCGCTCGTCCAGGAAGCCCTGGCCAAATCCGCTTGGGGCTCAACGGCCATCGAGGGCTGTACTCTGTCCATCGAGGCCGTTAAAAACCTTCTCGAAGGAAAAGAAGCGGTCGGATATCCGAAACGCCATATCCGGATGGCGCAGAACTATATGCGCGCCCTGATGTGGCTCCAAAAACGGGACAAAACTCGGGCCATCCTCGAAAAAGATATTTTTGAGATCCATCGTATGATCGGGACGGACGTCCTCGACGAGGGGCCTCTCGGAGCTTATCGTAAGATAGATGTCCGGGCGCGGAGCTATATCTGCCCGCCCAGCCGCCAGGTTCCATATCTCACGAGAGAGCTATTGGACTGGCTCAACGGACCGGCCAAGGAACTTCCCGCCGTTTTTTCTTCGGCGATTCTCCATTTTCGGTTCGTCGAGATCCACCCGTTTCGGGATGGAAACGGACGGGTCGCGCGCGCCCTGGCCACCTGGCAGCTCTATCGGATGGGATTCGACACGCTTCATATTTATGCGCTCGATGAAATCCTCATGGAGAACCGCCCGCTTTATATAAAGAATTTGGAAAGGATCCAAGTCGAGAGCCGAAATCTCGGCGGCTGGCTGGAGTTCATAGCTGAATCCGTTCTCGAGACTCTGGAGAGGGTCCAAAAGCGAATCCGAACCCTCGGCGTCACCGGCCGAAAGCCCATGTCCCTAACGCTCAGACAAGAAAAAATCCTGCGCCTTCTCCAAGAGAGAGGACCTCTGGGAATCCGAGAATTGGTCAAGGAGCTGAAGATAACGGGCCCGGGCGTACATTATGCGATGAAGCCGCTCCTTGAACGCGGCCTCATCAAGGTTCTCGGAAAGCACAAAGGGACGCGCTACGCGCTGATCTAGGGATTCACTGTTTTTACCGAATTATGCGCGGGAGCCAGACGGCCATTTCTCCGGCGCCGCGGTTGGCCCAGGCGTAATACGGGACGAAAAGGACTTCCTGGTCTTTTTGCGAAGTGATCCTGCCGTCCGCCGCTTTATTAAGTGCAACCGCTTTCCCCTTTAGGACCACCACGCCTTTCAACAAGTCTGGCCGGAAATCGGCTCGAAAAGCGGCGCTGTCGGGAATCGTAAGATCGAGAGCTTTCCCTCCGTTGTCGACGCCTTCGGCGCAGAAAACGAGCGGCCCGCGCTGGAGGGCGATCTTGCCGGAGTCCTCTTTGACGTCGTCATTCGCCGCCACCCGCCGGACAGGCATGGGCAGGTTCAATTCGACCGTGTCCCCTTTTTTCCACGCCCGCCTGATCCGGGCGTAACCCTTATCCATGTCGAGCACGACGCCTGCGCCGTTAACCTTGAGGCCAGGTTTTTCATTGTTTTGGTCGGCAAACCTATACAAATCGGTCGGCACCGGCTCGTTCCGCGCCCAACCGGGGACACGAACATAGAGGGCAAACTCCCCGGGCTTATCCGGCTCGACCGCGATCTTCACCGCGCCGTCCCAAGGATAGCGCGTTTCCTGGCCGATGGTCACTTTCCGTCCGCTGATATCGACCGTCCCGGCATTGGCCATGAACAGATTCACGTAAAGGATCTCATCCTTCACCGCGTAAACGTATCCGGGGACGGACGGCAGGAAGCGGGTGATGTTCGGCGGGCAGCAGGCGACCTCGAACCACGGCGCCCGGCCGACCTGCTCCTGGTACAGCTTGGTCTTGCCGTCGAACTCGAGCGGGTTCTGGTAGAAGAACGACATCCCGTCGAGCGAGACGCCGGAGATGAGCCCGTTGTACATCACCCGTTCGAGCACATCGACGTATTTCGCCTCGCCGTGGAGCAGGAACAGCCGCTGCTGCCAGAGGGCGTTGCCGATGGCCGCGCACGTCTCGGTGTAGGCGGTCGCGTTCGGCAGTTCGTAGGCGTCGCCGAACGCCTCGGACGTATCGCGCGCGCCGACCCCGCCGGTCAAATACATTTTCTTGCCGGCTACATTCTCCCAGAGCCGGTCGATCGCCCGGACATATTCGGGCCGGCCGCCGAGCGCGGCCACGTCGGCCATCCCGGCGTACATGTACATCGCCCGGACGGCGTGGCCGACGGCCTCGTCCTGCTCGAGGACGGGCTTGTCGTTTTGCATATACTCGTCTGAATCGTATACGGCGAAGGGGTCCTTCGGGTCGTGCCGTTCGCCGCCGAAATAACGCCCGCGTTCGTCGAGGAAGAACTTGGCCAGGTCGAGATAAGCCGGCTGGCCTGTGGCGCGGTAGAGTTTGGCCAGGCCGATCTCGACCTCCTGGTGGCCTGGAAATCCGCGCCGTTTTCCCGGGCCGAACGTCCGCAGAAGGAGGTCGGCGTTCTTGACGGCGATGTCGAGGAAGCTCCGTTCGCCCGTGGCCGCGTAATGGGCCGCGGCGGCCTCACACATGTGGCCGACGTTGTAGAGTTCGTGGCTCACGCGAAGATTGGACCACCGCTCCTTGCCCGCGCCGGGCGCCGGATTCTTGGGATCGATCGTCCGCGTCGTGTAAAGATAGCCGTCCGGCTCCTGGGCCTTGCCGATGATGGCGATCAGGTCATCGAGCCGTTTCTTGAGATCCGGGTCGGGATGGAGCATAAGCGTGTAGGCCGCCCCCTCCACAACCTTGAAAACGTCCGAGTCGTTATAGCGCTTGCCTTGGAACGGCCCTTTCATCTGCCCTGCGGCCTTGCGGAAATTATCGACGCGGCCGGTTTCTTCGTTCTTCCGGAGAGCGAAAGGCATGGTCACGGTCCGGTTGGTCTCCATCTTCGGCGCCCAGAAGCCGTCGCTGACCCGGACCTGGGTGAAGGCGACAGGCCGGATGGGATAATCTTTTTTCAGGTCGGCGCCGGAGACGAATAGACAAGCGGCCGCAATGAATATCACGAGAAAGAAGGTGTTGCGCATCATCAGCATCACTTCCCGATCTGAACCTCATATAACGAAATGCTGATCGGGGGGAGGGTCAGCTTCGCTCCGAACGGCGCGGCGGCGATCTCCTGGATCTTCACGGCCGGCTCTTTTCCCGGCTCGTTGAAAGCCTTCTCGTCGGCTCCCGTGATCAGATACAGTTTGGCCGTTTTCGGAACGCTGATACCGCTCCACGTCAGAGGGATCGTCTGGGCTGTCTTGGTCGGATTGACGACGGCCACGGTCAGGACCTTCTTTCCGTCCTTCCAGGCCGCAGCGACGTCCAACGGCTCGGGAGCCCCGCTCACGTTGATCGGGATCGTGCCGTAGTGGGCTCGATACAACTTGAGGACCAGGCCGGTCGTCTCCAATTCGGCCGCGGTTTTTGTCGTCTTGATCGCCCCGATGACGTTTACGGTCTGGGCGTAGTTGGCCATATAAATGATGTCGCTCTGCCGGAAATATTCATGGAGCCCGGCGGCTATGCCGAGGGCGTCCTTGAGGAAATAGCGCGTGCCCAGCTCGCCGTAAAGATGCGGCCCGTACCAATAGTTCCATTCGTCGAGGGCGACCCGGATGTCCTTGCCCTTGAGGGCAGGGATCGAAGCCCGGTATTTGCGGTGGGCTTCGGCGATCAAGCGGACCTCGCGGGGGATCTGGGCCACGTGGCCCATAAGGCCCGGCATCTCGCCGCAGTAGAAATGTTCGCTCATATAAGTCATGGCCTCGGCGCAATGGCCCAGCATGCCTTCGCTCCACGTCCCGACGGCCCCGACGCCGATCAGCTTGATCGACGGGTCCTTGGTCGACATCGCCTGGGCAAACCGGTTGTGCTTCTTGGTGTAGTCCTGGAGCGGCATGTGGCCGAGCTGCCAGTTGCCGTACATCTCGTTCCCGATCGACCAGAACTTGACCCCCCATGGCTCGGAGCGGCCGTTGCGGGCGCGCCACCGGCCCATGGGCGAGTCGGGAACGCCGTTGACGTATTCGACCTCTTCGGCGGCCTGCGTTTCGTTACCCTGTCCGCTGTTCACGGCGATATAGGGGTCCGTCCCGATGAGGCGGCAGAAATTGAGGAACTCGTGGAGGCCGACGTCGTTGTGCTCGACGCCGGTCCAGGCCGGGTTCTTGCGCGGCGGCCGGCGGTCCGGGTCGCCGAGGCCGTCCTTCCAGTTGTACCCGCTGACGAAATTGCCGCCCGGCCAGCGGTAGACCGGAGAATCGAGATCCTTGAGGACCTTTAAGACCTCGGGCCGGAAGCCGTCGACGTTGTCGGCCGGCATGAGCGACAGCGTCCCGACGCGGAAGGATTCGGCGCCCTTGCTCGTGATTTCCAAGCGGGCGGTCTCGCCCGACGCTTCGGCCGTGAAAGCGAGCGGGACGGTGCGATAGTTGGTGTCGAGCTCGGAGAGGTTGACGGTCTGCCGCTCGTTCGGGCCGGGCCCCCAGGCCAGGCTGACCTGGACGGGAAGCGCCCCGGGATCGGCGGAGATGACGATTCGGCCCGTATAGTTCCGCCCTTTGATCAAGGCCAGATTCTCCTGATAGATGCCGCTGGCCTCGCCGTTGCCCCGGAGGCGGACCTCCGGCACGTGGACGCCGACGTAAGGGATGATGGGATTCATCCGGACGTTTCGCGGGTCGCCGACCGTCTTCCACGGCGATTCCTTGTCCGCGACCGGATAATAAAATTTCCTGTCCTCGAGCATCTCGGCCCAGATGCCTTGATAGATGCAGCGGCCGAGGTGCTCGATGAACTGGCCGTAAATGTATTTGGAGATGGGCGCCCCGGTCTTGGCCGCGTCGATCACCGCTTCGGGCTTCAACTCCTTCGACGCGACCAACTCGAGCCGGACGTCATCATACCAGGCCGTACCCGTGGCCGGGCCCCAGCCGCCGAACAGGCAATTGAGCTGGAGGGCGTCGTTGCCCTCGGTGTCGATCGCCAGTTCGACCTTGGTCCAGTCCTGGGCGCCCGTGACAGGTTTCGTCTGGTAGCGGTCGATCCCATGGATATTGAAAAGGGCGCCCCGGGCCCTGCCGACCGGCTTAACATCCATGGTCTTGATCCAACCGCTCAGCTTGTATTGGGAATAGGGCTTGACCGGAACGACGGCGCTCCAGGACAGGTCACCGCCCTCGGCCGAGATTATTTTCACGCTCCGCTTTCCGGAGTGGGCGACGGCGGCATCGACCTCAAAGACTCCCTGCGGCTGATGCGTCACTTTGCGCCAGCCTTTCGGAACGTCGCCGTCCATGTCTTCGAACGAAGGATTGAGGACGGCGTTCGCCCCGGCGGCCGGCGGCTGTGATTGCGCCCCGGCCGGAGAAAAGGCGGCCCGAGCTGCTAAAATAAAAACGAACAAGCCGAATAGCGCGATAATCCATTTCATGCTTTTCATTTTCCTACTCCGAGCACAGATGCCCATACCGAATTCATAAGAATTCCTTGGATATCCCCATTAATTTTGGTGGCCCTCTTCCATTTTGTGTATGTTGAAAAAAGAGAAGATCCGGGAACGGCCGAAGCGACCATAAGGAGATCTCGCCGGTGCGGTTCGGATTTCTCGGCGGAAGATTCAAGGACGCGACGGCAGGGTTGGTCCCAAGGCCCCCATAGCGGAGGGGGGTCCCATCGCTTGCGATGGGGGGAAACGACGGGACTGGTTCCCCAGGGGGCCGGGGGCCACCCTGTCGCCGCGTCGACCAAAGACTTCGCCGCCGAGAAGGACGGGGAGGAAACGGCGTTAAAAACCCGAGTCGGGAGCGAGGCCGATTCCGGATCTTCTCCCCCTCCTCTTCGAGTCCGTACAAAATGGAAGAGAACCATACTATTTTACCTTCCATTCCTGGATCCCCGCCGAGAACTTCTCCGGAAGCTTGATCTCGAGCCTGAGGCCCGTCGTGCCGACCGGAGTGAACCGGACGGTGTTGTATTTATCCTTCTCCACGCCGTAAAGGCCGTCACTCTTCACTGGGACCCATTTGTCGCCGGCCCTATAAAACGCCTTCCAGGACACCGGCACGCGGCACTCGCCTTCACCCGTATCGTCGAACCAATAGACGGAGGTCTCGGATAATGCCGCCGGCTTCCCAAAATCGTACTGAATCCATTCGGACGTGCCTTTCTTCGGCCACCAGTGGAGATAGCCGTGGGCGTGGTCGTTGGAGTTCTCCGGCTCGTAGAGATCGTGGACGGCTTCGATGCCTTTACCGCCTTCCGAAGAACCGACCTTGGCCGTGGACGCCGTCGTCGGCTCCGGAACGGGGCGGGCCAGGCCTTTGATGCGCGGCAGCCAGACCTCCATCTCGCCGCGGCCGCGGTGGGCCCAGGCGTAATATGGGATGAGGGTGAGTTTCTGCTTCTCGCCGACGAGCCGGCCGCTTTTGTAGCGATAGGCGGTCGCTTCGCCCATGATCACCGTGACGCCGTTCAACAGGCCGGGCCTCGCTTCGGCCGTCAACACGGCGCCGTCGTCGAGGACGAGGTTACTGACGGTACCCTCGCTGTCCGCGCCCTCGGCGCAGAACACGAGCGGCCCGCGCTCGACGGCCACGCGCCCGATGTCGGCCTTCAGGTTCTCGTTGGCGAAGACGCGCCGGACGGGCATCGGAAAGTGGATCTCGACGACATCGCCCTTTTGCCACGTGCGGGCGATGGACGCGTAGCCCTTCTCCAGGTTCAGGGTGACCGCCGCGCCGTTGACCTTGACGGCGGGCGTCTCTTTGACGTCCTCGGCGTAGCGGTAGAGGTCGCTCGGCAGCGGCCGGCCTTGGGCCCAGCCGGGAATCCGCGCCATCAGCGTCAGGGCGGCGGCCTTTTCCGGATTCACCGAAATCTTGATGTCGCCGGTCCAGGGGTAGTCCGTCGTCTGTTCGAGATTGACTTTTCCAGCCTTGGTCTTCAACTCGGCCGTCCCCTGAGTATAGATGTTGACGAAGATCTTGTCGCCCTCGACGCCGTAAGCGAACCCGCCCAGCTCGGCGATGAAGCGGGCCACGTTGGGCGGACAGCAGGCGCAGGTGAACCAGGGGGTGCGCGCATGCTGGCCGTGCGAGGAGAGCGGATTGGGGTAGAAGAAAAGGTCCCCGCTCATGCCGTACCCGGAGAGAAAGGCGTTGTAGGCGGCCCGCTCGAAAAGATCCATGTATTTTCCGTCGCCGTAATATAGGAACATCCGGTAGTTCCAGAGGGCGTAGGCGATGGTGGCGCAGGTCTCGGCGTAGCCGGTCGGGTTGGGAAGATCATAGGCCGGCCCGAAGCCTTCGATGCCGCCCGCCGCCCCGATGCCCCCGGTGAGATAAAGCTTCTTCGAAACGATGTCCTCCCAGATCTTGTCCATGGCATCCATATAACGGCGATCCCCGGTCAAGGCGGCGACGTCGGTAGCCCCGGCGTAAAGATAGGCCGCCCTAACGGCGTGACCTACGGCCTCGGTCTGCTCGACGACCGGCTTATGGTCCTGGTTGTACGTGCCGTAGAGCTCGTGGCCGGCGGCGTTGCCCCGTTCGTCGATGAAGAACTTGGCCAGGGCGAGATATTTGATCTTGCCCGTGGCCCGGTATAGTTTGACCAGTCCCATCTCGGTCACCTCGTGGCCGGGGACGAGCTTGAGCTGGTCCTTGCCCGATCCGAAGGTCTTGTCGATGAAGTCCGCGTTCTTGAGGGTGACGTTCAGGAAGTTCCTTTTTCCCGTGGCTTGATGGTGGGCCACGGCCGCTTCGTACATATGGCCCGCGTTATAAAGCTCATGACTGTCCCGCTCGTTCGTCCAGCGCTCCTGGCCCGACATCCGGTGAGTATTCTTGGGATCGATGGTCCGGGCGGTATAAATATAGCCGTCGGGCTCCTGGGCCGCGGCAATCTTGGCGATCCATCCGTCCAAGGCCTTGTCGAGCTCGGCATCGGGATGGAGCATCAGAGCATAGGAAGCGGCCTCAATGATCTTGTAGACATCGGAGTCGTCGAACGGATAGGCCGTGGCGAACTTGCCGCCCGTTGCCCCTTTGAGCGCGGCCGCGGCTATCTCGAAGTTTTTGATGCGGTTCGTCTTCTCCGCCTCCATCATCTCGTGGCGGATGGTGACGGTGATGTCGGTCTGCTGCCGCTTGGCCCAGAAACCGTCAGTAAACTTGACCGCCGTGAGCGGCACGGCCGTCACGGCGTAATCCGATTTCGGTTTCTGGACGCAGGACAGTCCGCCGGCGAGCATCGCGCTTAAAATGAACAGACCGATCCTTCGCGGGCGACGGTTCATTGTTTTCGCTCCTTCCATGGATTACCAGGTAATATAGTACACGCCAAGAACATAGACAAGTTCGCGTTCTACGTCTCCTCTCTTTCTTTTCTCCGAAAAATCCGGTATCATTCTTATATGGCTCATGATCATGCCAAAAAAGAGCTAAGAAGGGGTCAATGAAAAAACGAACCATCCAAAGATCTATCGTCGTAATCGGTCTGGCGGCCGGGATTCTGGCCGGCCTGTCCCTATGGGCCAAGGTCTCCTTTCGAGCCCGGTTGTACTCGAGCCTCGCCGGCGAAGCGCCCTTCAACGTCAAGATCGATATCGAAGAATACAGTCCCTCCGATGAGGTCCAAAAGCTCGCCGACACCCTCAATAAGGGCGACGAGAGCGGCTTTTATCGCGCTCTGCGGGGCATGAACAAGGGCTCCATCCAGTTCATCGGAGGCTCCAGCAAGAATATCGGAGGCCTGGGCATGAACATCAAGCTCAACGTCGCCCAGGAACAGTCGACCGACAAGGGCATCAAGATCATCCTCCTGACCGAGAGCCGGAGCGTCGAGCCGGGATCGACCCGGATGAAGAACCTCCCCTCGCGGTTCCTCGTCGCAATCCTGGACCTTGACAAGAACTTCAACGGCGAAGGTCTGATCTACGAGGATGCGGCGGTCGACTTCCTTCAACAGGGGATTATAAACCTGAAATCCTCTTTCTCGGCGCCGAAGAGCCTAGTCAACGTCCGGCTGGTGAAATAAGAAAAAAAGCGGGGACACATCACTTTCTCTCCGGAAAAAGTGATGTGTCCCCGTTTTAATCCCAACGATCGGCGATCCAGTCCCTTGCCTTCAAGGATTCGCTTGATGAATTCTATTCCCGGCACAGGCGGCGCGCCTCGGAGGTGATGGTCTCGAAGATCTCCTCGATCTCCGCCTGATGGGTGCGGAAGCTGAGGACGCAGGCGCGCAGCACGAACGTCCCGCGCAGCGTCGTCGAGGAAATGAACAGCTTCCGGCTCCGATTGATGTTTCTGACCAGCCTGCGGTTGAACTCGTTGGCGTCCCCCGACCTCGGAAGATAGCGATAGGCCACGACGGAGAGATCGGGCTCGCCGATGCATTCGAAGCCCGGCTCATTCACGAACTTCTCGTAAAGCCAACGGGCCAGGCGAAGCTTTTCCTCGAGGTTCTCGCGGAAAGCCCGCACGCCGTAAAATTTGAGCGGCAGCCAGACGCGGAGGCCGCGATAGGCGCGCGACAGCTCGGGGGAATATTCGGCCGGGCTCACTTCTCCTTCGGGCGTCTCGACGTCCTGGAGATACTCGGCCGACATCATATGGGCCCGGCGCAGCCATTCGCCGTTCCTGACCAAAAGGCTGCCGGAGCCGTACGGAATGAAAAGTCCCTTGTGCGGATCGAGGACGATTGAATCAGAGAGTTCGAGGCCGGCCAGCTTCCGTTTTCCCTCGTCGCACAGATTGAAGAATCCTCCGTAGGCGGCGTCGAGGTGATACCAGAGCCCGTGACGCTTCGCGATCTCCGCCAGGTCGGCCAGCGGATCAACGGCCCCTGTGTTGGTGGTACCAGCGTTGCCCACCAGGAGGAACGGCCGCAGCCCGCTACGGAGGTCGGCCTTGATCGCCTCTTCGAACAGCTCGGGCCGGGCCCGGAAGTTCTCGTCCGTGGCCAGCAGGCGCATGTTCCGTTCCGGAATCCCTGCGAGCGAAGCAACCTTCATCACGCAATAATGCGTCTGGTCGGAGGCGTAGAGCACGCCCCGGCCGAGATCGTCGCCAAGGAGGTGTTTGCGGGCGGCCACCACGGCGCTGAAATTGGCCAGCGACCCGCCGCTCGTTAAAATCCCGCGCGCCGTCTCCGGGTATCCCATCCAGCGGGCGAACCATTCCAGCACGTTCGTCTCCAGCCGCACCGCGGCCGGCGCGGCGAACCAGGCGCCGGTGTACCTGTTCGTCGCCGCCCCGATGAAATCGGCCACAGCCGCGGGAAAGAGCCCGCCGCCGGGAATATAGGCCACGTAGGTCGGATGCGCGGAATTGAGGGAGGCGGGAAAGACCTTGGTCATCAAAAGATCGAGGAGCGCGCCGAACTCCGTCCCGGTCTCGGGGGGCGGCTCGCGCAAAGACCTGACCAGCTCCGCGCTCCCCTCGAGGCCCGACCGGGGCATGCCGGGCAGGGCGGCGATATGGTCGGCCACGGCCCGGACCGCCGCTTCGCCCATCGCCCGCATCGCCTCGGGGCTTAGCTCGAGATTCGCCGTCGGATCTTCCGGCTTTTTCATTTCCCCTTGAGAACGGCCACCCGCCTGACGAGCCCGGCCTTGTGCTCTTTGTCGGTGGAGTTGGGGTCCTTCATCTGGACGAACGTCGCGCAAGGCAATTCGGCGCAATCGCCGCAATTTTTGTAATGCCTGACATTGACGGCGCAGTCGACGAGCGGGCAGGTCTTGTTCGGCATCGCTTCCTTTGCCCAGAAGGTCTGCCCTTTGACCTCCATACAGCCGGCGCATTGTCGGCCGAAGAACTCGCACTTGTCACAGATCAATCCGCAGCAGGAAACGACCATCGCGTTTTCTCCTTTTAGAGCATGATGGCGAATCGCGAGATCCTATTCTGGCGCTTTGGAGGGGTGAATGCAAGAGCGCCGATCCGACAAGAACCTTGACAACGCCCCGGCGCTGACCTACAATTCTTGACCGGCGGTCAAAATATTACCTAGGGTCAAACATGGGCATCAGAGAGCGTAAGGAACGGGAGGTCGAGACGCGCCGGAAACTCATCCTGACCACGGCCACGGACCTCTTCTTCCGGAACGGTTTCTCGCGAGTCACGCTCGACGATATCGCCTCGGCCATCGAGTTCAGCAAGGGCACGATTTACAACCATTTCAGCAGTAAGGAAGAGATAATCGCCTCGATCCTGCTCGAGCATTTGAACATTCTCCTCGCTTCCCTCAAAGACGCCGCCGCGGCGGGCCGGGACACGTCCGAGCGCCTGCAGAACGCCACCAAAGCCTACGTTCGTTTCTACCGGGAGCGTCAGGAGTATTTCCGGCTCCTGTTCTTCATCGATCATGTCAGCGACCGGGAGCGGATCCCGGACGCCCTGCTCAAGGATATCCGGCTCCTGAAGCTTGCCTGTCTGGGCGAGCTTCAAAATATCGTCAAGGCCGGACTGCGGTCGGGCGAGGTCGGGAGCGGCCGCTCGTCCGCCCAGGTCAGCCTGATCCTGTGGGGCATGCTCAACGGGATCATCCAGCTCGCCGAATCCCGCCAGATCAAGGAAGAGAGCCTCGACCGGCTGATCGGAGTCGGCTTCGAGATCGTCTTGGACGGGCTTAAAAACCCGGCCGAATAGATACAAAGGAGGCCAAAACATGGACCTGTTCGAAAAATGCTACCAGTTCGTGCGGGCGAATGAGGTCATCGCCGCTGGCCTGCTCCCCTATTTCCAGACCATCGAGGAGAACCACGGCCCCATGGTCAAAATGGAAGGGAAGGAGGTCGTCATGGCCGGCAGCAACGACTACCTGGGCTTATCCCAGCATCCCGAAGTGATCGCGGCCGCCGTCGAAGCGATCAAAGCGTTCGGATCGAGCTGCTCCGGATCGAGGTTCTTGAACGGCACTTCGATTCTGCACACCAAGCTGGAAGAGGAGCTGGCCGATTTCCTCGGCGTCGAAGCCTGTCTCGCCTTCACTACCGGCTTCCTCACGAACCAGGGCGTCATCGCCACGCTCGTCGAACGCGGCGAGCACCTGTTCTCCGACGCCGAGAATCATGCCAGCATCGTGGCCGCCTCCTGGATCGTCCGGGCCCGGGGCGGCAATGTCCACCGCTACCCGACGAATAACATGGTTGCCCTGGAAGCCGGGTTGAAAAAGATCCCCAGAGACGCGCCGAAGCTCATCGTCACGGACGGCGTTTTCAGCATGTCCGGCCGGATCGTCGACCTCCCTGCGCTCGTCAGCCTGGCCAAGACCTATGGGGCCCGGGTGATGATCGACGAAGCCCACGCCGCGGGAGTCCTCGGTGAAGGCGGCCGCGGCACGCCCAGCCACTTCGGCCTGAAGAACACCGATGTGGACCTGACCATGGGGACCTTCAGCAAGTCCTTCGCCTCCCTGGGCGGTTTCATCGCCGGGGAACGGCGGGTCGTCGATTACATCAAATTCAATTCCCAGGCTTTCCGCTTCAGCGCCTCCATAACCCCCGGCAGCGTCGGCGCCGTCCGGGCCGCCCTGAAGATCATCCGCCGGGAACCGGAGCGGGTCGCCCGGCTGGCCCAGATCACGCTCAAGATGCGCCAGGGTCTGGAGAGCCAGGGATTCAAGCTCATCAAGAGCACGACGCCCATCCTGCCCGTCATCATCGGCGACGACATGGGGACCTTCCGCTTCTGGAGGCGGCTCATGGACGAAGGCGTTTTCGCCAACGCCGTCATCTCTCCCGGCGTTCCGCCCGGCATGCAGCTCATCCGGCTGAGCCTCATCGCGACCTACAAAGAGGAGCACATGGACAAGATCCTGGAGGCCTTCCGGAAGGTCGGGAAGGAGTTCGGCCTGATCGGGTAGATGAAAAAGTTCCTCGTCATTTCCCTTCTGCCCGTTTTTTTCCTCGTCGCGAGCGTCCGGACTCCTGGAGATCAAAGTCCGTTTCGCAAAGCGGCGTCCGCTGACGCCTCCGCGTGGGAAACGATCGGGCCCTACGGCGGCCATGTCCGGGGGATGGCGGCGAACCCGGTCGATCCGAACGAAATTTTCGCCGTCGTTCTTACGGGACAGATCTGGCGCACGCTGGATGCGGCGAGGACATGGAACCTCGTCATCGTCCTTAGCCCGGATCTTTACGACATCGCCTTCAGCTCCTCCAATCCCAATATCCTCTATGTGCTGTCCCATGCGGGGGTCTTCACATCCGTCGATCACGGATCGCATTGGATCGAACGTCCGTTCCCGGACGGCTGTTCGAGCACGGCGAACATCTGGGTCAGTCCCGTCGATCCCGACCGGATCCAGGTCGCCGGCAGTTCTTGGAGTCCGACGAAGGGGTGCGCGGCGCTGTTGAAATCCGCTGACGGGGGCAGGACCTGGGCCGCAAAAACGTTCTCCTGCGCTTCCTCGGGAGACTGTCTGGGCATTGCCGTTGATCCCGTCAATCCTGACGTCGTTTACGCGGGCGGCTGGGCCTATATTTTGACCGGGGGACCGCCCTACTATAATTTTTACAAAACGGTCGACGGGGGAGACACCTGGCGCACGATCTTCGGCGGAACCGCTCCCCAAACCGTCGCCATCGATGACTCGAATCCATTCCGGGTCTATGCCGGGATGGGCGGCGGGATCTACAGAAGCTCCGACGGCGGCCAAACCTGGACGAAGAGCAGCGGGGAGGCCGCGGCCCAGCGGCTCGCCATCGATCCTTCGAACGCCGAAATCCTTTATGGCGGGTCGACCGCCGCGATCTATAAAAGCCTCAATGCCGGCCTGGATTGGACAAGATATTCGATCGGTCTGGACGGTTCATGCACCGAGCTTATTGTTTCCCCGCTCCGGATCATGTTCGGCTCGACCGCCGGCGTCTTTCGCAGCGAGGATGGAGGGAATTCCTGGAGTCAAAGCGATTCCCGTTTAAGCGCGACAAGAGTCCCCGCTTTCGCCGTCTCTCCTTCTTCCCCTCGAACGATCTATGCCGCGGTCGCCGCTCAAACCGGAAACGGCAGCCTGTCCAAAAGCACGGATGGCGGAGCGACCTGGAATCCATTGCCCTTCGCTCTTTATTATGATCCCAATGGCCCAAAAGTCCTCGTCCATCCCGTGGACGCCGATATTCTTTGGGTTCGGGATCGGGGCCTCTGGAAATCCACCGACGGCGGCGCGACGTGGAGAGGCCTTCCCGCCCGCAATATTCTCGACGACCTGTCGGACGTGGCCGTCAGTGACAGCAACCCGGACCGTCTTTTCATCAGCGGCACGGACCACACCTACCAGGGATATTCGCCTTTCATGGCCTTTGAACGATCCGCCGATGGGGGGGCGACCTGGTCTTATTTTCCTGTCACATCGGCCAAAAGCAGCGCCTCCGCCCTGGCCGTCGATCCCGGCGACGAGAACGTCATTTATGTCGGGGGAGAGAAAGGCGGGACGGGAGCTCTTTTCCTGAGCCTTAATGGCGGCGTGGATTGGGCCGAGATCGACAATGAAGCCTTCGGGGCCGACCCCGTGGAAACCGTCGGGTTGGATCCCGAATCCAACGGCAGCGTCTATGTCGGGACCGCCGGCGGATTCTATCGAAGCCTGGACCGCGGATCAGCCTGGACAAAGACGGCCTCGTTTCCCGTGAAAGGGATCGCCATCGCCTCCGTCAATCCTAACGAGATCTTCGCCGCGGGCGGCGCGGGGGTCTATCGGAGCGGCGACAGAGGAAAAACATGGACAGATTTCAGCGCAGGCCTAGCCTCGACCAAGATCAACGCTTTACAATTCAGGGACGCGGACCAGGCCCTTTACATCGGGACATTGGGCGGAGGCCTATGGCGGAGGACGATCCAATTGCCGCAGAGGATCTACGCGCCCTTGAGCTTCTCGGGAACGAAGGTCCTCAATCGCTCGCTCTCGCAGGCGGAATATATCAATGTTCTCGGCTGGAAACCGAACCCCAAGAACGAAGGTATCGTTTTTTACCGGATCTATTCCCTGGAAAACGGCGTTTGGGTGAAACCGCCGGCCCAGGTCCCGGCGAGCGGGCGGGAATTCCGGGAGAGGAGAGTTTCTCCGAATAGAACCTATACGTATGCCATCGTGGCCGTCAACATCGAAGGCCGCGAAGGCGAGTCCGCTTACGCCACCCTGAGATAAACCAGCCTTGGTTCTTCTATTTTCTCGGCAGCCAAACGGCCATCTCGCCCGCCCCGCGGTGGGACCAGGCGTAGTACGGAATGGCCAGGAAATCCTGTTCCTTTCGGGAAGCAGCGGTTCCTCCGTCGGCGCTCTTCGTCACGGCGAGAGCTTTGCCCTTTATGACCACGATCCCTTTCAATAGATCAGGCCGCCACTCGGGGATGAGGGCTGTGTTATCGGGAAGCTCGAGGTTGAGGACGCGGCCGCCATTGTCCGGTCCTTCGGCGCAGTAGACCAACGGTCCCCGCTCGATGGCCGCCTTTCCCGCCGTGTCCTTGACCGCCTCGCCGGCCACGACGCGCCGGGGATCCATGGGGAAAACGATCTCGATCGCGTCGCCTTTTTTCCAGGTCCGCCGAATCCGGGCGAATCCCTTGTCCCGGTTCATGTCGACACGTTGTCCGTTCACTTTCAGTTCGATTTTCTGATCCCCAATCTGCGCCTGGCGATAGAGATCGCCCGGCACGGGCTTGTTCTGGGCCCAACCGGGCATGCGGACGAACACGGCGAACTCGCTCTCGCGGGCCGGATCGATCGAGATCTTCACCGCCCCGTCCCAGGGATAGCGCGTATCCTGCCGGATGCCGACGGCGTTCCCCTGGAGATCGATCTTGGCCGAGCTTCCGACGAACAGATTGACATAGAGCGTATCGTCCTTGACGGCATAGACGTAGCCGGGGAAGGACGGCAGGAAGCGGCTGATGTTGCCGGGGCAGCAGGCCGTACCGAAATACGGAGCGCGCCCGAGCCGGCCCTGGTTGAATCTGTATTTCCCGTCGGATTCGAGCGGATTCGCGTAGAAAAAGGCCTTCCCGTCGAGGGACACGCCGGAGATCACGCCGTTGTAAATGACGCGCTCCATGACATCGAGGTATTTCGCGTCCCCCGTGAGAAGGAACATGCGGTGGTTCCACATAGCGTTGCCGATCGAAGCGCACGTCTCGGCGTAAGCCGTCAGGTTCGGCAGCTCATAGTCGGCGCCGAAGCGCTCCCGGTCGTGGCGCGCGCCGATGCCGCCCGTCAGATACATCTTCCGGCCGACGACATTTTCCCAAAGGCGCTCGATGGTCTCGAGATACTTGGCGTCGCCGGTCAGGGCGGCGACGTCTGCCATGCCGGTGAACATGTAAGCGGCCCGCACGGCGTGCCCGACCGCCTCGGCCTGCTCGAAGATCGGCTTGTGGGCCTGGATCTGCTCGGCGTCGTTGTAAATGGCGAAACGGTTCCCGGGAGGATACTGGGTGAGCTTGACGTCGTGCCCGCGCTGGTCGAGGAAATATTTGGCCAGGTTAAGATATTTCTCGTTCCCCGTCACCCAGTAGAGCTTGACCAAAGCCAGTTCGATCTCCTGGTGGCCGGGGAAGCCGTGCCTTTTGTCCGGGCCGTAAACGCTCGCCACTAAGTCGGCGTTCTTAACGGCGACATCGAGCAGGGTCCTTTTCCCCGTCGCCTGGAAATAGGCCACGGCGGCCTCGTAGAGGTGGCCCGCGTTGTAAAGTTCGTGACTGACGTTCTCTTCCACCCAGCGCTCAGGACCGATCCCAGGCTGGGGATGGGCGGGGTCGGTCGTCCGGGCCGTGAACAGATAGCCGTCCGGCTCTTGGGCCGCCGCGATCTTGACGATCAGTCCGTCCAGGTATTTGTCGAGCTCTGGGTCCGGGTGGACCTGGAGCGAATAGGCCGCGCCCTCGATCACCTTATAAACGTCCGTGTCGTTATAGCGCTCGCCCTTGTACTTCCCCGGTATCAGCCCGCCGGCGATGGCGAAGTTGTCGACCCGGCCGGTCTCCTCATTCTTCTTCAGGATGAAGGGGATGGTGACGGTCCGGTTGGACTCGATCCGCGGCAGCCAGAACGCGTCCGAGACCGCGACCCGGGTGAACGGCACGGGCTGGATGGGGTAATCCTTTTTGGGCGTGTCCGCGGCGGCCGCTCCCAAGTTGGCCGCCATGAAAAAAAGAAGCGAAGCAGCGGTGATGTTTTTAAAGCTCATTTAATGACGCTCGGGAACGGCCCTAGGGCCCAGCCCATCCTCTTCGGGATCAGGGCTTTTTTAGTCAGCTTTTTGTCGCCGATCTCAAGCATGACAACATATTCGCCGGGATCGACCATCCCCCCGCCAGGTCCAAAACCCCCGGGGCCCCTGCCCGCGCCTTGTCCTTGGGGCCGCGGGGCGCGCATGTCCCAGAGGACGGTGTTCATCCCGGCCTCCGGCTTGCCGGCGAGCTCCCGGAGGACCTTTCCGTAGGGGTCGGTGACCTTGATGCTCACCTTGGCCGCGGTCTTGTCCTTTAAATAATAATGGATGACGACGGCATTGGGCTCGTTGGGCGTCATCGGATGACTATCGCCCAGGAGCTGGTAGTTGCCGATGCCGCCGGTCACCCTTTGCACCTGCGGCTTGATGTCGAAGAGATAGACGTCCTGGTCGAGGACCTTGTCGTTCAGCTCCTGCAGCGGGGTGATGTTCGCGATCCAGAGCCCGCGGCCGTACGTGCCGACCACGAGGTCGTTCTCGCGCGGGTGGATGACCAGATCGGTGATCTTGACCCAGGGCATGTTGCCCTTGAACGGGATCCACGCCCTGCCGCCGTCGATCGTCAAATAGACGCCCTGCTCGGTGCCGGCGAAGAGGAGGTTCGCGTTCTTCCGGTCCTGGACGACGACGTTGATCGGCTTAGCCGGCAGTCCCGCGCCGATCGACGTCCACGTCTCTCCGTAGTCCGAGGTCTTGAACAGGCAGGCCCGGAAATCGTCGAAGCGCAGCCGCGTCTTGGCCACGAAGGCCGCGCCCGGGTCATGGGGCGAGGCGAGGACGCGGCTGACCCAGAAGTTCTCGGGACCGCCGGCGGCGGCGATCTTCGCCGTCCGGTCGGACCAGGTCGCTCCCCCGTCTCTGCTCACTTGGACCTTGCCGTCGTCAGAGCCGGCCCAGATGACGCCCGGCGTCAGCGGCGATTCCGATATCGTCGTCAGCGTGCAATAGGAGATGTTTCCCGCTCCGCCCTGCTTCGCTTTCTCGTTGGTGGTCAAGTCGGGACTGATCTCGGTCCAGTGGTCGCCCCGATCGAGCGAGCGGAACAGGACCTGGGCGCCCGTATAGACGATCGCGGGGTTGTGGGGCGAAAGCATGATGGGCGGCGTCCAATTGAAGCGCAGGGCCTCCTTGCCCGGCGGGCGGCGCGGCGTGATCGGCGTCTGGACGCCGAGCTTCTGGTCGAACCGCCACATCGAGCCCATCTCCCTGTTATTGTAGAGCCAGCGGCTGTCCGCCGGGTCGACGCAGTTGTACATGCCGTCGCCGCCGCCGACCGTCACCCAGTCGGTAAGGGTGATCTCGCCGGCCCAGCCGTTCGACGGTCCCTTCCATGAATCATGGTCCTGCATCCCGCCATAGATATTGTAGGGGTCCTCCATGTCGACGCCGATGGCGTAGAACTCGCCCAGCGGAATGTTGTAAAAGTGGTGGCAGGTCCGGCCGCGATCGTAAGAGATGTTCACGCCGCCGTCGCTTCCGAAGAGGAGGCGGTCGGAATTGTCCGGATCGACCCACATCGCCCGCCAGTCTCCAAAGGCCTTCTGGAAGACGCCGTTCGACGGCCAGCTCAGCCCGTTCCAGGTCTTGCCGCCGTCGGTCGTCAAAGCAAGCGACTGGCCGGTGATGTAGACCGTGTTCGGGTCATTTTGGTCCATTTTGAGCTCGTTGAATGAGTACGGCGCTTTGTTCAGGGCCGCTTCGTAACCGACGTTCGCCTTACGCCAGCTCTTCCCGCCGTCGTCCGTGCGGAAGACCTCGTTGCCGGCCGTCGGCTCGCCCGGCTCGGCGCCGCGCTTCTTGGCCAGGTCGATCTCCGCCTGGGTAGGCGGCCGGCGGTTTCCGTTCTCGACGACGGCGTAGAGAATATCGGGATTCTTCTGGTAGACATCGAGTCCGATGCGGCCGATCTTGCCGGAGGGGAGGCCGCCGGTTAGTTTCTTCCAGGTCTTTCCGCCGTCGGTCGTCTTGTAGATACCGCTCTCGGGCCCGCCCATCTCATAATGCCAGGGCAGGCGGACCTTGTCGTACATGGCCGCGTAAAGGACATTGGGATCGGCCTGGACCATGACCACATCGATGGCCCCGATCTTGTCGTTGACGTAAAGAACCTTGTCCCAGGTCCGGCCGCCGTCCCGCGTCCTGAACACGCCGCGCTCGGCGTTGTTCGAGAACAGATGCCCCATCGCCGCGGCATAGACGATGTCAGGGTTTTTGGGATGGATGGCCAGCCGGGCGATATGGTGGGAGTCTTTCAAGCCCATATTCGTCCACGTTTTGCCCGCGTCCGCGGATCTGTAGATCCCGTCGCCCGAGTTCGAGCTTCGGGCGCAATAGGCTTCACCCGTCCCGACCCAGACGATGTCGGCGTTCGACGGAGCGACGGCTACGGCTCCGATGGAGAGCTTGGCCTGGCCGTCGAAAATAGGTTCGAACGTCGTGCCGGCGTTCGTCGTCTTCCACACGCCCCCGTTCCGCGTCCCGACATAGAACGTGTAAAGATGTTCCTTGAGCGGCGCCGCGGGGACGGCCAAAGACGTGACCCAGGAGCCGGCGCGGAAAGGCCCGAGGTTGCGGAACGCGAAACCCTTCAACAGGCCTTCGTTGAACCGGTCCTGACTCGCCGCGAACGAGCCGGCGAGAAGGACGAAGACTAAAATGCCCACTAGGTTTTTTTTGAACGATTGAGAATTCATGAGGCCTCCTCGATGCGAGTGATATTTTTATATCATACCTCACTGCTGTCCAAAATAATCTGAAATCATAGAAAAATCCATCCCTCTACAGGCATGTTGGACAAGATTTTCCACATTCTCAAAACCAGGTTGTCGTTTTTTTTAATTATATGCTGTCCAATTAAGCAAAGCTCAACGCCATCTGCTCTTGTTCTTGAACTGCCGGCGGCGGCTCGGCCGGTTTGTCGATTCATTCCCATAAGTCCCGGTAGGAAAATAGATTGAGCCTCAGGAGCGCCACCAGATTGCTCAAGGACCAGGAATAACGAGATCGGACCTTCAGGTACTTCAAAAGCAGGATCGCAATCAATGCTGTCCAAATCTGAATCTTGAGCGCGTTGGCCGTCGTCCCGACAAACGTCTTGACCCGCAGATTCCGTTTCAAGCTCCGATACTAAAGGATTATCGAATACGTTCCTCCGGGGCCCATCCGGCTTTTCTGGCTTCAGCCAACGACAGAAAATAACCGGATTCCCGGCGTTTTTCGATAATTTCTTCGGCCCTCTCAATGCCCATGCCGAGAAAAGACGCCAGGTCATAGACCGAGGCGGTATTTATGTTCACGTTGAGATTCGCTTTAACGTCAGGCACCCAGAGGTAACGCCTGATCTGAAAATTCTTGTTTTCGACCCAAAGCTCGGGTCCCACATTCGCATCGAGAGAATCCAGATTTTCCGAAACTCTGTGGAACACTCTTTCCAGCATTTCCCGGTATTTTTTCATCATTTCCATGAACGAGAAATAATCCCCCACCATTCCGGAGTGAGCTGTTTTTTCGTACACTTCTCCGAGTTCAGGAGTGATCGTCATTCCCGCGGTCAGGTTTATGAATATTTCCAGCAATTCTTTCTTGTCTTCCGGGAATGCTTCACACCACACCCTGATAAATTCCGTAAAAACCGGTTTTTCGTTGAAACTGTTTTTTTTCTTCATGAGATGCCAGGTATAGATATTTTTCAGCACCACATTCTCGTAGGGCGAGAAAATATCCCGGGGAGAAATCCCCTTCGGAAGAGGCTGTAGAAGGAAAGCCTCGTAAAATTCAGCATCCCGATAATGGGCCTGAAGAGCCTTGTTTGAATTGATATTGTAAAACAGGCTTGCCAACACCCCTTCGCTCGACATCATTTGTTGACCGTTTCGCAGTTCGGTAAAGTCGAAAACAGGCGATGTGTGCTCCAATAAAATCATATCTTCGACAGTCATGTTCTTCTCATGCAGGACCTGCGGCACTAATTTTTGACGTATAAACCTGTTTTGTTTAACGCCGGTGATCCTCAGCTCGCGATCAATGATGGAATGCCACAAAGCGCTTATGATCCGGTTATACCTATAGCAGTCATCCAAATTGTGCCTATATTTTTCTATATCGTTTGCCGAGCATTCGAAGTGAATTCCCCAGCCCTCGTAAAATGCCGTGTAATAATCCGTG
>Ga0315294_10001271_pt1 | contig 27305 bp, 27 predicted proteins | sample YL17G13_40_MG_FD_203626 | JGI IMG/M metagenome (GOLD analysis project Ga0315294, IMG submission 203626) | Sediment microbial communities from Yellowstone Lake, YNP, Wyoming, USA - YL17G13_40 | ecosystem: Environmental > Aquatic > Freshwater > Lake > Sediment | place: USA: Wyoming | collected... | reverse complement strand
ATACTCTCTTTTTGTTGCCATTGTCATAACACTCAAATTAATAACTAATTTGGGTGTCATTTACATTTCTGGCAACGCCTTGTCAACTACTTACTTTTGGGTGTCATTATTATATCTGGCAACACGTATAATGTTTCAGCAATCACGAATTAAGAATGCTAGTTATTATATAGAGTAATAAGATAGTTCATTAAAAATAGAGAAAAAAATGCGCTCAACAGGAATCGCCTATCTGTCGTAGTTCTTTCTTACGGGACAAAGGATAATGGACAATGATGGTTCTGTTTTAGAACAAAATTAGAAATATATTTATAGTATATAAATCATTTATTATAATTTCTCACTTCCAAACAGCTGTAAATTAACATTGAATCTATATAACTTTATTTGATGGAGATCCTTTTAAATAGTTTTCAATATTGCTCACAAAAATTTCCTGCTTAGCAATACTTGCTTCATTTGAAATGTAGGCAATAGGTGGATAAATGATACAATTTTTATATTCTGCTAATTTTTTTAAAATATCTTTATCCATTTCGTCTGAATGATCAAGAATAAAAGTTATTTCATCCTTTTTGAGTCGTTTTTCAATTGCTTCAAGATCAACTAGTTCCATTGGAGCGGTATTTATTAAAATAGTTCCATTTTTTAATTTATTTATCTTTTCTTGGTTTAGCATTCCTTTTGTTTCATCGTTAAAAGCAAGATGAATTGATACGATATCGCAAGATTCTAAGAGATCATCAAGTTCAAGATACTCGAAATTGTTATTTACTTCCTTTTTACTCCTAGACCAGTATTTAACATTCGCAGAAAATCCCTTTGCAATTTCAGCCACTCTTGAGCCAATTCTACCAAGTCCAATTATTCCAAAATTTTTCCCCTTAATCTCTATTGCCGAAAATCCAGATTCTGAATAATTTCCCTCTCTTGTTTGTTTTTTAGCACATTCAAGATCTCTTAATTTTTCAAGTAAAACTGCGAATACAAATTCAGCTACGGATTCAGTACTATAACCAGGAATATTGCAAACAGTTACTTTGTTTTTCTCTGCGGATTCTTTATCTATCTTCCCAAAACCTGTTCCAAAGACCCCTATGTACTTAAGATTTTTTGCGGTATCAAACATTTCTTTTGTTACTGTGTTGAATTTTGAAAATAAACAATCTGCATCAGTTAATTCAGTAATAAGTGCTGGATCATCCGCATTAATAAATATCTTTTTGTCAGTAAGTTTATCTAATTTATCCCAGAACTTTTTACCAATTTCGGTCTCATTTAATCCTGTAATTACAATCTTTTTAAATTTCATATATTGTAAATTAAAATATTAAACTTATTTACATTTTATCAGCGATCAGGATAAATAACAAAAAATGCGCTCAACAGGAATCGAACCTGTAACCTGCTGCTTAGAAGGCAGCTGCTCTATCCGATTGAGCTATGAGCGCACTTTACAAATTCCCTTAATATTGACTTTTCAATTAATAGCTTTACATAATAGGAATCTAGACAAAAGATTTTATCATAAAAATAAACACTGGGAAAGAAACAACATATTATTAATAAGTCATTAAGAATTTCTTTTCATAAATCTTCTTTCAAATTTTTCTTTTCTGCTTCTGAATATATCTCTTATATTTCGCAGTACCGGCCATGTTTCAAATCCATTTAAGAGTATTAAATGTAGCTTCTCCTGATTTCTTAACCCTATCATACCGATTATAATCATTAGAAGTCCGGATAATCCAATATTTACTGCACTATCATAAATACCAGTCGGCGGTACACATGAAGTTCTAACTGTTGCTTCTCTTTGTATATCATCTTGTCCTTCAGGTCTTACTATTACTACATTCCTAAATACATTTTCACTACCATCGGTTGTCAAGTGATCATATGGAATAGTTACTACATATGTAAATGTTAAACTTGCACCCCCAGCAAGCTCCCATCCATTCCCATTGTTATTCCATGTCAGGATATTTCCTTCATGTAAATCTGGAGATGGATTAATTTCACCCACCCATGATCTCTCAAACCTTGAATCGTAAGTATCTGTAACACTTAATATCCTTCCTGCTATTTCTGATACATTTCTTACTGTAATAGTATATGTTGCCCTGGCAGCAGTATTGTTATTTATACAAACTATACTTGCCTCTTTTTGTGCATCAAATGCAGGCTCTTCTTCACTTTGAACTCTTACAGTTACCTGGCATCTTTCTCCTCCTTGGCTGCATGTATCTCTTCCTGTACATCCTATATTCGTTAAACTTCCTCCATTTACTGATACCCATGCGTGATATTCTCCCGACGCTGTTCCCGCTGGTATTGTCCATGTTGATGTTGTAGCCCCATCTTCGAGACTGCTTTCATTCAAATCTGCTCCATAATTGTAATTCGATATCGTTACGTTTTGTGCTGTCGCTCTTGCTGTTAATGTCACTTCTCCTCCTGTTGTTGTGAGTGTCGTTGGAGTAGCTGTTAAATTATCGCATGTTAAATTTTGCACTTGTTGAGTAAAATTACGTCTACAGACTTCAGTCTCGGAAGTCCATGTTGGATTATCAACAGAAGGATTTCGAATAACTGCTGATACAGTTCCACTAGTTTCAGAAACATTTTCAAAAGTGTACGAAGCAGTACAAATCAGATCTTTTGCCCTTGGATCGTGACCAAGTACAGGCCATTCTACATAGCCGCCTTGTACAACGGTATCCCCCCAATCTAAAGTATGAGGATTAGCTACTTCATCTATTACAGCTCCTGCTGTCCCGTCAATTACACAAGTACTACTGCTTTCTCCAGTAGATATCGTTCCCCCGCTAGCATTTCTTAATGTAAAATTAAATGCTAAAGCTGATTCACTTAACAAAATATGAGAACATCCATCCCCTGTATCAGATGCTCCATGACTACAGCTGTCTTTTGTATAATGAATATTAGGATATTCATTCTTTCCTACCGCTGTAACTACTAGATTAGTTCCACTCCAAGAAATACCTGATATTTCTGTACATCCTGCACATCTATTTAAATCTGGTTTATTACTATGCGTAGGATTTGCTGCTCCAGAACCAATCAACGTGGCATAATCTTGGTCTCTTTGGAGCCTAAAACATAGCATATTATTTGACTGACCTGTAATTGATGATACTCCAAAATTTGATTTAAATGCTTGAAATACAGCCTCAGCAGAACCTGCTTCATCCCCACTTCCTGATCTGCATGCTGGTCCAAAAAATGAATGACCTTGATTTTCTCCGCCCCAGCGATCACCTCTACTTATCGAAATTAAATCCGGATTAGCCCGATTACTGGACGGTGGAAACCTTCCAACCCAGTCTCTATAATTTTCCTCATTATCTCTATGCCAACCGGCATAAAAACACCAATTCCAATACTGAGTTAAGTCCTCTCTATAAGCTTCTCCCTCCTCTGGTGTTACCTCTTTCTCTTTACTCAATCTATTACTAATCCATATAGCAGTAGCTCCAAGCCCCGCCGTGATAATCAAAAGTAGAATTATAGTAAATATTGGTTTTCGCAATTAAGTTTGTTACTAAATATAATAGGAACTTATATAATATTTATTTATAAAATATTATATCTTTCCTAATTTCTTTTCAACCTTTTTAATAGACTTTTTCTCAAACCTTTCTTTTTTCGTTAAATGTAATCTATCATTTATTCCTTCTTTAATTTCATAAATTCTATTTTTTATTCTTTTACTTGCCTTTTTACCTAATTTATATAATCCAATAATAAACTTCTCTCCAGGTGAAAGATATATATATGTAAACTCATGTAATCTGAATAGAACAATTCCAATTATTAGAAACAGTAAACCTACTATACTTAGCGTTACTGCATTATTAAAGAGTCCAGTACGCGCTAAACAGATAACTTGTACTATTGTTGAGAGTTCTATTGCATCCTGGTTTTCTGGCTTAACTATCGCATGATTTCTAAATTGATTTGGAACAAATTCCCCATCCTCATAAGTTCCAAAATATGCTGAGGGTACTGTAACTATATAACTAAATTCCATTTCATCATTTCCACCTGGCGCGCCATCATTTGCCTCTAAAGTATATCCTTGATCACTATTATCCCACCTTATAACATTCCCCAAGTGAGAATCTGGTGTTGGAGTTATATTACTCACCCAGCTTGACTCGAAACGTGAGTCATAAGTATCTTCCACATATTCAATTACACCTGCAACTTCGGATATATTTCTTACCTGAATAGTGTATGTAATTCTAGCTGCAGTATTATTATTTATACATACCATCTCACTTGTTTTTACCGCTGCAAATGCTGGAACTGGCTGACCTCCAATAGTAAAACAATTTCTACAGGCTTCAACTTGTGATAATCCGGCTATTCCTGATGAAACACAATATTCACTTCCTGAAGATGCAGCACTTGGTATTTCGTAAATGATATGATGTTGAACTGCCTCATCAGTTATTCCGCTTATAGGTTCCGGCTCTCTGTTTTGTGTTACTAATGATGGAGTTCCTGTTGTTGTCCAATTTACATTACTAGCATCAACTAAGCAATCATTACCATTTTGATCTCCAGCTGTCATTATATACGATACAAGTGATCCTGCTGTAATTTCATTACCTGATGGACTTCTTGTTACTCCTTCACAGTTACATGTACCCTCTCCTATACTGAAATTAATTAAACAACTATCTCCTCCACCTGTACAATGAGTACCCGAGTCACAACCTGACTGAACTGCACCACTTGCTCCTGTTCCATTAACCATAACTGAAATATAATAACTGCCATTCGGAGTATTTTGCGGTATGATAAGTGAAGGACTAGATCCATTTGCATAAGGTATTGTTGAATCTGAAGTATCAGAACCAAACCTCGCATGAGGAACATTTGTATAATAAGAATAACCATTAGTTGGATTTATAGTTACATTTGTTGTACTTATAGTAGTTGTTAAACTTGTTGATAAATTGCCTGTTCTTATATCATCTTCCGTTATACTGCTTAAATCTACACTTGATGCTAAATCTTGGCAAATTAAATTTTCAGCTTGACTTTGTACCGTTACGGTCACCTGGCATCTTTCCCCTCCTTGGCTACATGTATCTCTTCCTGTACATCCTATATTTGTTAAACTTCCTCCATTTACTGATACCCACGCGTGATATTCTCCCGACGCTGTCCCTGCTGGTATTGTCCATGTTGATGTTGTTCCTCCGTCTTCAAGACTGCTTTCATTTAAATCTGACCCATAATTGTAATTTGATATCGTTACGTTTTGTTCTGTCGCTCTTGCTGTTAATGTCACTTCCCCTCCTGCTGTTGTTAGTGTCGTTGGACTTGCTGTTAGACTATCGCATGTCAAACCACCTGATATACTAAACGAACTTTTACATGCATCTGATGTCTGCCACATTTCTTCAGTTGCTGGATTTATTCCCCAACTCTTCCCTGATGGTGTATTTATGATTATTTTAGCTTCTAACCTATATTCATGACCCCCTCGTAAATTCAAATTCGGAATCGTTACTCCTGATAATGTACATATAACTCTTTTATCTCTCGGATAGTGTGATGTTCCACCACTTGCTTTAGGATGCCATTCTACACTTACTCCGCTATCTGGCTGACATACCACATTTTGACTTGTTCCATAGTTATATGTATATGTCTGATTTGGCATTAGTGTTCCGTTATCATAAATCGATACCTTAAAATTCAATCCACTTCCACTTAACGAAATTGATGCTTTAAATTGTTCTATTGTATCTTTGCATACACCACCAAATGAAAATTGTGGCCAGTAGTTTATTGCTCTTAACCTATTTATTGTTACTGTATATGTACCATTTCCTTGCCTTACCCATGTAGCATCTATTGGTTCTGCTGGATCGGCTTCTGTTTGGTTTGTTGCACTAAATGTCCCATATACTCCACATTTTGCACATCTTTCAGGTTTAAATTCCGCTTTTATTTGTTTCTCTGCTTCCTCTGTCTTTTCACCTTCATAAATTAACCCACCATCATAATTATACACCCACCATCTATATGGTTGTCCCGGATTATCTACTTGTAGTAAAGTACATATAGCGTTTGGTCTAAAACCCGGATCAGTTGGATCTGTATCTTTTCCTCCCCAAGCATAAAAATCCCCGCTGCATTCATTACAATTCATATACCCCCGCCCATCTAAATCATGCTTTATCGTACATACGAATGAGTTCCTTCCTGCTGCTTCTCCCTCCTCAGGTGTTACTTCTTTTTTCTGACTTAATCTCCATCCAATCCATACTGCAACACCCCCTAAAGCAACTGTAATAACTAAAACTAATATCAAAACTAACTTTGACCTCTTCATTTATGAGTTGTAAATATTTATGAAATACAATGCCAAACCACAAAAGTGATTAAATATAATATAACAGAATTTATATATATTGAAAAGGATTAGCCGTTTATTTTTAAGTTTTATATAAGAAATTTATACAAATAGACCAGTATCTAAACTCTTTAATATACCTACAGAACCCAAAACTATAAAACTTAAAATAAATAAAGAAATTATTATCCTTAAAATTAATAATAATTTGCTTTTTGAAGGGCTGCACTCCACAAGATAATACGCATTTTTCTTATCAAATATATCGCATATAATTGCAAGCATACCTGATGAATAAATAAACAGTATTAGAACCATTGGAGTAAATCTTGATAGCAGTAAATTAACAAATACAGACATTAAAGTAACAAATATTCCAGATAGTAAGATAATATTCCTAAAAGTACCTATATTTAACAGTTTTAAAGTTAATTTCCCGCTTATATATATAGTATAAATTAAATATCCTATATATATCACTACAGCAAAGATTCCATAGTTAGCTAGAATATTAATTATCTCAATTGAAGAAAATTCTCTTGTAAGATCATTCTTCCCTATTAGCCACATCCCAATCCCTTGTATTTTCCCAAGATCCTTGCTATACCAATCAAAAATAAAAGGCTTGATATTTAAAGAGAAAAACCTATAGCTGAATATCGAAAATCCAATTATCCATACCGCCATAAAAATTGTCATTAAAAAAACTGAAAACTCCTTTTTATCTTTTTGAATCATATTTCTTAGATCTTTAATATTCTTGACCTTGCTTCTTAAATCTTTAAAAAATACATATATAGTGTTACTGTTTTTTACCCAGAAGTAAAAATAAAATAGCAAGAAAAGACATAACACCCCAGCACTCAAAATGAATATTGTTCCTGACAAAAATTCCGAATAAAAAGCTATTAGAAATAAGTTAAGAACCACTCCAAGAAAAGCAATAACCTTTAGATAAACCTTTTTGTATATTGTAACCAAACTAATAGACAGCGGGATAGATAAAACAGCATACTTTAAATAATCCAAACTCTTAACTGTCTCATTTTGCGATATTTTAAACAAATAGAATATTGAAGGGATTATTAATGAAAATAGAAATGCTAAACTCAACCACTTTATCCCTTTTGTATAATTAAATATCAGAACTATAACATAGTAGATAACTGAAATACTTAGTATAGTTATAATGCTGTAAGACCATGTAGCATTAGTCCCGAAAACACCTGCTATTTTTTCTTTAGTCATTAGAACCGAGATCAGGAAAAATGTTAAAAGCCCCATATAAAACATATCAAATTTTGTTTTACTAAATACAATCTTTGAACTAACCGCAAACTTGAGTAAAAGCAAGCCCCAGACTAACAGTGAAATAATATAAAGATATATATACCTAGAAAGCTCAGGATATGCAGCAGATATAAATTCATGTATAATCCCGCTAAAAGTTACTAGAGATATTATGCTTAATTTGATAAAAATATCTATTATATAAACCAGAAATTGACAAGTACTTGAAAACTCACAAACTTTGCGCCCTTTTAAGGATAGTACTAATTTTTTCATTTAATATTGTAATAAAAGTTATTTTAAAAAAGGGCAGTTTTATAGTAAAATCTATTAATATAAATTTTAGATAAAACATTTTTAAAATTTATATTAATAATATACATTATTCTAATTTTAAAATCAAACCTATAATGGTAATAGACTGCAATAAAATTTATAGAGAAAAGTTCGACAAAATAGAGGCATTTATTAAAAAAGAAAAACCTAAACTTAGGGTTGATATAATATATATAGGAAAAGATAAAGCCTCTGATATCTATATCAAAAATAAAGTTTTAACTTCTCAAAAACTTGGCATTAAAGTAAATATTCATGAATATAAAAATGATACAGTTAGAGAAGCCCTAACAGCTATATGCAACAACTTAAATTTTGATAAGAACTGTACAGGGTATTTCTTTCAGCTGCCGATCCCTTCAAAACTAAAAGAAACAAATATTTTAGATCTTATAGCTTCAGAAAAAGATGTGGACTGTTTAACATCAGAAAACCTGGGCCGGGTGCTTAAAAACATAGACAACTCAATTAAACCAGCTCCATGCGAAGCTATAATTTCAATAATTAAAAATCAAAAAATTGACTTAAAATCAAAAAGAATTACTATAGTAAACGATTCAAATCTTATAGGAAAACCTCTTTCAAATTATTTCCTTTCACAAGGTTCAACTGTTACAATATGTAACGAATTTACAAAAGATCTCAGCAATTTCACAAGAGAAGCAGATATACTAATTACAGCTACAGGCAAACCGAATTTAATTACAAAAAAACATGTAAATAAGAATATGATTATTATTGATGCAGGAATATCCAGACTAAATGGTAAAATAGTTGGTGATACCGACTTTTTAAATGTAGCTAATATTGTTCAAGCTGTAACACCCGTACCAAATGGAGTAGGTCCATTAACTATTATATGTTTATTTGAAAATTTAATTAGATTAACCCGAACTACGAAATTCAAATTTGATTGATATACAAAGATATTTCGAGTTCAGGTTATAGTGTCTTAAAACCGGACACCTTGACACATCTCTATTTTATAGTTTTATTTCTTAATTTGCACAAAATTATATGAATCTCAAGAATAACGATCCTCGCATATACAACTTAATAAATAATGATTTAAAGCGGCAGAAGGAAAACCTGATACTAATACCTTCTGAAAACTTCACATCTAAAGCAGTAAGAGAAGCGGAAGGTTCAGTCGTAATGCATAAATACAGTGAGGGTCAGATAGGAAAAAGATATTATGAAGGCAATGAAATTATTGATCAAATTGAATCTGTATGTAAAAAAAGAGCTCTCAAAACATTTAATTTAGACAGCAGATGGCATGTAAATGTACAGCCTTATTCAGGAAGCATAGCAAATTTATCAGTATATAACGCGCTTATTAAACCAGGCGATAAAATAATGGGAATGTACCTATTTGATGGAGGACATTTATCTCATGGCTGGAAATATAAAGATAAATCTATATCATTTAGTTCAAAAATTTATGAAGTTGCTTATTATCATGTAAATTCAGATACTGGAATATTTGATTATAATGAAGTTGAAAAAATCGCTTTTCATGAAAAACCGCAAATTTTAATATCTGGAGGAACAGCATATCCAAGAGAAATTGACCATCAAAGATTATCTAAAATCACTAAAAAAATTAATGCTTACTACGTTGCTGATATCGCTCATGAAGCAGGATTGGTCGCAGCAGGTGTTAATCAATCTCCATTTCCTTTTGCTGATGTTGTTACAATGACAACACATAAAACACTGCGCGGCCCAAAAGGTGCTTTAATTTTCTGCAAAAAGGAATTTGCTGATGTCATAGATAGATCAGTTTTTCCTGGTTTACAAGGCGGGCCTATAAACAATACAATCGCTGCAATAGCAGTGTGCTTAAAGGAAGCCCAATTTCGAAGTTTCAAAATTTATGCTAAACAAGTCATATTTAATGCGAAAGCTCTTGCACAAGAACTTGAGAATTATGAATTTAAATTAATATCAGGAGGTACTGATAAACATCTAATTCTAATAGATCTATATAATAAAAAAATAAATGGGAAATATGCTGCAAGGGCATTAAGTCTTGCAGGTATAACATCGAATAAGAATTCTATACCTAATGAAAAAGGTTCACCCGCAAATCCCTCAGGTATAAGAATTGGAACACCGGCTGTTACTTCAAGAGGAATGAAAGAAAAAGAAATGAAGATAATAGCAAGTATAATAAATGAAGTAATAAATGAAGCAAAATTATATACAGATTTAGATTTTGAAAAATTCGAGAAAAAAGCTGCGAGTCTGAAAAGAATTCAAGATATTAAAAAGAAAGTAAAAAGTTTGTGTTTAAAATTTCCTCTTCCAGAATAATTCTAATAAACCAATGTATCTAAAAGTTAAAATTATCCCAAAATCTTCAAGTAATAAAATAATCGGATGGATGAGCGATTTATTGAAGATAAAGATCAAAGCTGAACCTAAAAAAGGAAAGGGAAATAAAGAATTAATAAAGTTTCTTTCAAAAATTCTTCAAGTACCAAAGTATAAAATTAATATCATAAAAGGCGTAAAATCTAATGTTAAAATTATTGATATTGATGAAGATACTAAATATATTAATAATGTAATAAATAATATTACAGATAAGCACTAAATCGCATGCCCTCTGCTTTCAGTGTTTTCGTAATTTACACCTAGGAAATATCGGACATTATCTTGTAGTTCATACGACTTGTATTTATTCTCTTAAACCAAGAATATGTTGATCTCTAGATGTAGAATGAATAGTTAAAGAGGAGTAAAAAATTATCTCGAAATTATAAACAATAATAGAACTTTAGTGGGAAAAGAGGGGTGTGGGGGAATTATTTGGTGGAAAACATAATTGTTGATTGTTTACCGTCAGAAGTTAATTCCTCCACGATTTTTAGGTACCTTTTCCTAAAAAAGGTACAAAAAAAACATTTTAAAATAACATAAATAACTAAATCGCATGTCCCCTGCTTCCGGTATTTTCATAATTTACTCCCGGAAAATAACGCATATGATCTAAAAGACCATATGGTTTATATTTGCTAGATGTAACATCCCAAAGTCTCACTAAAAATATATAACTTATAAAACAAACTATTACTATGATAAATATAAATATAATGGGGTTAATTTTATTTTGATAACTGATTTCATGATTACTTTTTTTACTCTTTTTTAAATTAAATTCGAATTCTTCTCTAATAGTGTCATATAATAAACCAAATAACCATATTCCAATCCCAGCTCCAAATAAACTGCCAGTCAGCATACGGATAAAATTCGTACTTGCATAGAAAAAAACATTATCACCCCTTAAAAGACCTGAAAGTTCTGCTATAAATTGGATCGTACCATCTAATGCAAAAGGAATTGTTACAACTATTGGAATATACCATTTTACCTTTCTAATATTAAATTTCACTACCAAAAAAGAAGCTAAAGCCATTGACAGATATATAAATGTATCTCTTGTACACCATGCTGTCTGATAATCAAATAAATGTATCGATCTCCATGGTCTTTGATGGCATAAAAATTTATAAACAAAGTAAATAATATGAGCCAGATCTTTATATCCAAAATGCGCTAGAATAGGAGCGAGAAACGCTATTATGTCCATTAGTAATATACTTACTCCAAAAAGAAGAGGCAAATATAAAAACAACTTTTTTGAATATATTCCTATTTGTTTATAAATCTTACCCATTGTTATTTATCCTTTTTAAATCAATTATCTTTAATTCAAGACTTGAGTTTCCGTTCCACTCATTATTTTCAAGTGTAAATAATAGATCTATCTTATCAGAAATTTTCAGACTTTTAAAACTACTGCCTATTCCAAATCCTATCGCCTGAAAATATTCACCAGTATTTTTATTTAATAACGCAATTTTCAAGTGATTTCTGTCTTTACCTACAAATTGTACGTGCCCAACTTCCACGTTCCGAATAACAAATCTAGGTTTAGAATTCCCATACCCAAAAGGTGAAAATTTTAAAATCCATTTAAGAAGATCCCAGTTAATACCCTTAAGTGTAATCCGGCAGTCAGCCATTTCCTCTCTTTCAATATCTTTGTCATCTAACTCTCTGTCAGCTATCTCAAGCAGATTATCTCTAAATTGCTCTATATTTTCAGCTTTTACAGTAAATCCTGCTGCCTGCGGATGTCCACCAAATCTATCCAGAAGATCCGATTGCAGATTTATTGCATTTATAATATTAAATTTATCTATACTCCTCGCTGAACCAGTAAATTTTCCTTTCTTTCTTGTAGCGATTAACACCGGCCTGTGAAATTCCTCGCATATTTTTCCTGCAACAATTCCTATTACACCTTCTGCCCAGTCTTCTGCCCAGACGAAAAACATCTTTCTATTTATCTGGTATTGTGAAATCTGGCTTAAAGCATCTCTGTAAATATTTTCCTGAAGTACTTGTCTTCTCTGATTTAAAGAATTTAACTTTTCAGAAATTATATTTGCAAGTTTATAAGATTTTGTCACGAGTAATTTAATAGCATCTATTGCATGGTCAAGTCTTCCTGCAGCATTAAGTCTCGGACCGATAACAAAGCCTAAATGATAAGTATCTAAATCTTGTATATTAATTCCAGCATCTGAAATAAGCCTTCTAAGTCCAATTCTTTTAGAGTTTCTAAATATCTCAAGCCCTTTCTTTACAAGAGATCTATTCTCGCCACTAAGCGGCATAACATCACAAATTATTGATAAAGCTACCAAATCCAGATAACTATCTAAGTCAAAATTAATCTTCAACTTTTCTTTCAAAATACTAACTAATTTCCACGCCACAGTTGCTCCGGATATTTCTTTAAATGGATACGTGCTTCGTGGATGACTCGGATGCACTATAGCTAAAGAATCAATAGGTAGAACTATTTTATTTTTTAATTTCTTTAATTCATGATGATCTGTAACTATAAATTCCAAACCTTTTTCTTTCCATCTTTTTATTAAATCATCATCTCTAATCCCGCAGTCAACAGTTATAACAACCTCACCTCCCTGCTTTTTTATATTTTCTAGACTTTTATCAGTCATTCCATATCCTTCATCAAATCTATCAGGTATATAAGGGATTACGTGAGCTTTTACATGCCGATAAAGAAAATCCCATAAAATTGCAGCTGAACATATCCCATCAACATCAAAATCACCGTGGATAAATATTTTTTTTCTTTCTTTGATAAGTTTTATTATAATATTTGCAGCATTATTTATATCATAAATTCTGTGCGGATTATAAAAATTACAATATTTTTCATCTAAAAAGTGCTTTGCTTCATTTTTATTCTTTATGCCCCTATTATACAATAACTGGCCTACAACACCTGGATAAGATGAGAATAACTTTTTATATTTTGCAGTAATTTTTGGACGCAGTTTCCATTTCATATTAATAAATTTCAGGTTCACAAATTATTTCGTGCAATACTTATAGTTGGTGGAAGTATATAAAGGGGTTTAATTTTTAACAAGTAATTCTTGTTAAATTTATCTTTATTTTGAATATATTTTTTTTGTGCAAGAAAAGCTAATTCTAAAGCATTAATGTTATCAAGATTTTTACTAAATATTGCTGCTTTTGTTTTAAACTTTTTAAATATCACATTTTTATTTTTTAAAGCTCCTGATCCTGTGAGCAGGGTATCTGATTTTATATTTCCAATTATGTTATTAATATTATCAATTCCATATTTCTTTGATTGTGATTTTTTAAAGTATACTTTTTCGTTTCGGGCATCCAGCATAACTATATATCTTTTTACATTTTTAATTTTAGCTTCTAATATTTCAAAACTTGTCACTCCTACTAAAGGAATATTTTTAAATTGACATAAACCTTTTGAAAAAGCTATCCCGCCCCGAGTGCCTGTATAAGATCCTGGACCGATACATACACCAACTAAAAATATATCTTCAATCTTATATTCATTCCTAAGCAATATTTCCTTCAAATACTTCCCCAGATTTTCAACAGATGGTTCATCTCTGTTTATTATTTTTTCTGTAACAATTTTTCCATCCTCTGTGATAAGGCATAAACTGCTTGGGAGCTCAGCGGTTTGTATACCAATAATAATTTTTTTATGATTCATATTTCAATTTAAATTCCTTAATTACTTTATCTAAATTTTGCAATACTGTATTAATTTCACCCTTTATCCGAAAACCTGAAGAATTAAAGTGCCCGCCGGAACTTTTATCAAACTCACAACCTATTTCAGGAAGGGGTATTTTATTGTTTAAAGAGTTTCCTCTCATGCTTACATTTATCATTTCCCTGTCTCGTGTTAAAACCAAACTGAATTTAATACCTTTTACAGCACATGCAAAACAAGTCTCATATAGATAAATTGAATCTTTTATATTTTCTATCAAACAGTTAAATTTAACTGATATCTTTTCGTAATCTGCTATTACATAACAATAACCTGATTTTAATTTATAAACAGTACTTTTAATTAAATATGCATATATTTCAAAATCTACTTTATTATAATTGTTCATATACATGTTTACAGCATATAAATAATCAGCTCCTCTTTTTACCAATTTAGATGCTATCTCTAACGTTAAACCGTTAAAACTATACCTGAAGTTTCCTGTATCTCCGACAATACCAATATATAATAATGTTGCGTCATCTTCATCAATCCTTTCTATATCTATTATACTGTTAATTAAAACTTGTGCAGTTGAAGAGGCTTTTGGATCCCATATTTCAAAACTAGCAAAGTGAGTATTTGTTAAGTGATGGTCAATGTTTAGTACATTAGGATTACCGCTGAAATTGAATTCATCATCTTTTTCAACACATGAGAACTGTCTTTTATTGCCTCCATCAAGGGCAATTACTAGATCGTATTCTAAAAGGTTCATCTTTCTTGGATCCTTCACTTTTACTACTTCAATGTATGGAAGACTAAGGAATTTCGATGTAATTTTTCGGGTTGAATAAACATCAACAAACTTTTTCTTCTTTTTTAAATAGTTCCTAAGCACAATTGCGCTTGTTATTCCGTCATGATCTAAGGGACGGGAAACAAGGATTATTATAGATTTTGATTTTTGGATAATTTCGTGAACATCCTTTTTAACTTCCATAACTTATCTTGAAAAAAATTAACTTTCAGCTTTAACATCTTCAATCAAATAATTATATTTTTCCCCATAAACCTGTAATATTATCTGTCTTTCTGATTCACCAAGATATTTAATATGAATTTCAAGTCTATCCTCTGGCAGCATTTCAGTTACTCTATCTGCCCATTCAATTATTGTCACAGCTTTCTTTTCCTCAAATGCCTCTTCTAAGCCAATTTCGCGAATATCCCTATGATTCTCGATTCTATAGAAATCAAAGTGATTAAGCTTAAACTTTTCTCCTTCATGTTTTCTCCAGTATACAAAAGTCGGGCTTATAACTTCTTCACCCGGGATACCTAAAGCCTCAGCAAAAAATTTAACAAAATAAGTCTTTCCAACTCCAAGTTCACCAATAAGGCATATTACCTCACTTCCTTTTAAATTTTTTGCAATTTGAGAAGCTAATTTACTAGTTTCTCCGATAGATTTAACAATAAGTTTTATTTCTTTCATCTAAGTGAGATTTTATATAAATAAAATAATTACTTTTTATTCTTTTTGGGAATACTTTCGCCCTTAACTATATTTTGAATCTTTTTCAGTCTGTTAATCATGATTACAGCTATAAAAGTAACAAGTGCTGCATAAAGAAGTAAACCCACAGTTTCTCCCCATCCGCTTAATTTTTCTTTTAATTTAGAAAAAAGCGCTTTTGCAACATCATTCCATGCAAGACCTGCAACTAGACTTAAAGCAGAAATCATAAAAGACGTTGATGATGTAAAAGTACTTTTTACCTCAGCCAAAGCCTTTTTAATCTCCCTTCGAGATTTACTTACTTTTTGTTTATTATCGACAGTTTCTTTTTCCATATAAGAACAAAGAATATAAGTTATTCAATTTGCTTAAAAAGTGGCATTCCGTTTTCAGGATTTATCGGGACATAAATAGTTGATGTATTCTCCTTAAGATTTTGAATGTATAAGTAATATAAATAATTACTTGTTAAACTTTGGGAAATAATATCTTGAGCATCCCTCTGTCCTTCTGCTTCAATTGTTTTTCTAGTAGCTTCTTTCTTCTCTTTATCAAGAATGAAATCATACTTTTCAGCTTCCTGCTGTGCGGTTAATTTTTGCTCAATACTATCTGAGAGTGTTTGTGATAAATTTACTCTTCGAAGAAGAACATCTTCAACAATTAAACCCCTTGATTCTAACTCTGTCTTCATATTATTAAATAATGTAGACTGAATTTCTTCTCTTTTTGTTGAATAAATTTCAGTTACTGTATAATTTGCAGCAACACCTCTTATTGAACTTCTTATAACCGGTCTAACTATCTTTTCAACATAATCTAAACCTAAATTTTTATAAATACTTGGAGCTTCTACAGGCTTAAGACTATAAAGAACAGTAATATCAAACCATACTATAGCACCATCAGCAGCCCTTACTTCAATCGGATCATTTGTACCTGCGGTTGCTGTTAGATAAGCACCGCTGTTTTCATCTACACTTGTCATAGTATAATCCTGAGTTCTAGTTGTCATTTTGATAATCTTAGCAAAAGGTATTTTAAAGTGCATTCCAGAATACATTGGATCATCTTTTACTTTCCCAAATAGAGAATATACTCCAACCTCTCCAGCATCTATTACTATTACAAATAGTGGGATACTTATTAGAATTACAATAATTAGCGGAATAATCAAGGATATACGTTTTATCCATGAAGTATTTAACATAAAGTTACTCACGGTAAGTAATATAAAATATAAAGTAGTTATATTATAAACTATTTTTGAAAATTTTATTAGTTATAAATTTACTTTATTAATTAAAAAATAATTTTTGCAATTTATATATTAATTATATAAAATTTTATTCTATTCAATTAATAATAAAACTTAAGAATGAAAATTAAACCAGGAAATTATAAATATGGAGGTTCATTACCTTATGAGGATTATATATTTATTCTAGACCGCTTCCCAGTATTTTGTGTTGATTTAATGTTAGTAAGAAACAATAATATATCAGGAATTGAAGTACTTCTATTTAAAAGAAGAAACGATAGTCATATTGGAAGATGGTGTATGATTGGTGGAAGGTTATGGAAAGGAGAAACAATCAAAAAAGCATTGAAAAGACAAGGAGAAGATATTGGTGTAAAATTCCAATTTGTACCACCCTTTAGTTCAAATTTACCAATATGGATAAATGATAAAGTAAAACAAGTCCCGAGCAAACAAGCCGTTACAGCAGTATATCCGGCAAAAATCACTTCTGAAAAAATAAAAAAGGTAGGAAACGAATACACTGCTTATAGATGGTTTAACAAAGAAGAAATATTAAATAAAAATAAATATCAATTTGCTTATGATCATAAAAATAAAGTGGTTCAATCTTTAAAAATATTAGAAGATATCATCAGATTTAAATTCTAAATTTCCCTTATATTTAAAAAATAATATGGCTAAATTAATAGTAAGATTTTAAATACCAATGAAATCGCTTATTTCTTTCCAATATACTCAAACCTTTTTACTTTTTTCCCATCTACTTCTTTATAATCAGTAAATAAGTTAATAGGTCTCACCCATAACTTTGACATTTCATTTTTATAGAGCGCTTCATAAATTACATAATCTTCAAGTGTTTCGCTGTGTTTTCCTACACCTAAGACTTTGTATTTTCCCCTTTTAAAATGCTTATAAATACCTTTTTTTACCTTCATATCATTTATTTAATAATTAATAATTCTTTCAAATACAAAAGATTATTTAAAAGAGATACAGCATTGTCTAATTCTTTAGCATTGAGATAAAACAATTTTCCATCCCAAGGATCTATTAATTCGAATTTATTATTTACATATTTATCTAAAACAACATAGTGGGGGAAATGCAATTCTTTTCTTAAAGCAAAATCATCAATAGAAACTACTAAGTAACCTGATTTTATCAACTTTTTTACAATATGAGAATTAATATCTGCTTTTTTAACATTTATATTGTTATATTGAAACTTTTTTACAATTTCTTTTGCTACTTTTATATAATACTGAGAAAACGAATAGTAATCTGCATATAGACCGTATTTTTTACATACATAAAAAAGATGACCAAAAGTTCTATTATATTTATTTATCTTATCTCCCTCAACAAGGATTTCGATTTCAAGTTTCTGGTTTGATTTTACAATACCTTTATCTTCCAATATCATAAGAAGACAAGAAGGAAGACATGTATCAGCAGTTGTTTGTTTATATATTCCTTTTTTAATTTCCATTATTACTTAATTACTTATACCAATTTTATCTTCTAGCATTTTTCTAACAATTTTATAATTTGCTTTACCCTTAGTAGTTCTCATTACTTGTCCCAAAAGAAACTGGATCGCATTTAATTTCCCTTTTTTATAATCAGAAACTGGTTTAGGATTATCTCGGATAACTTCTAATACAATCTTATTTAAATCAAAAGATTTATCCATTTGTTCTAATTTTTTACCCTTCATGATATCTAAAGGAGAGTTACCGGTTTTAAAAACTTCAGTCAAAAGTTGTTTTGCTACTGTATTTGAAATCTTTCCTTCCTTATGAAGTTTTACTATTTCTACTAAATGCTTCGGTTTAATTTTAAGTTCACTATACTTTAATTTATTCTTATTTTTCAAGCTCAGAAAATCTCCAACAAACCAGTTAGATAAACTTTTGTATTCTTCTTTATCAATTAGTTTTAATGCTTTCTCAAACCAGTTTGATGCGTATTTGGAATTTGTAATAATTTTTGCAGCAGATTCTTTTAAATTATAATCCCGCATAAATCTCTCTCTCTTATTTGACGGAAGTTCTGGAATCTGTATACTTATTTCTTGTATCCATTTCTCATCAATTATAATTGGAGGAAGATCCGGCTCAGGGAAATACCTATAATCAGAGCTTCCTTCTTTTATCCTTTGAGAAATAGTTTCCCCGCTCATACCTTTTAAGCCCCGTGTTTCCTGCCTTACTTTCTTCCCTTTCTTAAGAATATCACTCTGTCTTTTAATTTCAAAATTAATAACTTTTTCTAAAACTGAGATTGAACTTATATTTTTTATCTCAACTCGATAAGCAGGTAATGGATCAAAAGCTTTTACCTTCATACTTATATTTAGTTCAAATCTCATCTGACCTTTTTCCATATCTGCATCAGAAATGTTTAAATATCTAACAATTCGTCTTAATTCCTTCGCAAACTCAACAACTTCTTTTGTATTATTAAATTCTGGTGCGGTAACAACTTCAATTAAGGGTACTCCTGATTTATTGTAATCTAATAATATATAATCTTCTTCATAAAGTGTTTTACCAGTATCTTCTTCCTGATGAATTTCCAAAATATTTATACGTTTAGTAGATTTTTCCAATTCAATTTCTAAATACCCGTCATAACCAATAGGTTGATCAAATTGCGTAATTTGGTAACCTTTCGGAAGATCTGGATAGAAATAATTTTTCCTGTCAAATTTTGTATTTTCATTAATCCGAGAGTGAAGAGCAAGAGCAAGTTTAATACAATAATCTAAAGCTTTTTTGTTAATTGTCGGTAACGCACCAGGAAGACCAAGACAAGTCGGACATGTTTGGGTGTTCGGTTCTTTCCCAAAATAATCCCTAGGACAAGCACAAAACATCTTTGATTCAGTTTTAGACTGTACGTGAATTTCTAGACCAATAACAGGTATATATTTCATTTCGTTAAAAAAATATTATTCAATATTATAACTATATTAAACTCTAATTCCAAGTATATATGACTTCTTTAACTATTATTATAAAAAACTTTAAATTTAATATTTTTTATTTAAGTTATCTTTGAATTATGTATAACATTATATTTAATAGGCAGTTTTGATGGAACGAAGCAAATAAATCTTAACGAAGTAAACGTTAAAAAGTTTTAACTGCGTAGCAATTTGAAACTTTAGTGAACAAGTTTAGATTTATTCTGAGTGAAATCATGCTGCCTGGTTTTCCCGCTAGCTTTTGCCATCAGAAGGTGGCAGAAAAAATATCCAATCTTATTCTTGTATACTTTCTTTCCTATTCTCTTTTGTACCTTTTTTAGAAAAAGATACGCAAAAAGCGTGGGAGAATTAACTTCTGACGGAAAACTATCCATTTTTGATTTTTTCCCACCAAATAATTCTCCCACACCCCTCTTTATACAACCTTTATATCTAAACAATATTTTATAACCAAGTTTCAGTAAAGGTTGGAAGTATTATATAGTACGTAATTTCTAAATATTATAAAAATTATTTATTTACACTATTCTCAATATAATTTATAATTAGTGTGAATTACAAAAATGAGCATATAAAGTAGAGATGTATTAATGTATTTCGGTTTTAAAACGCTGTAACCCGAATTCGAAATATCCTTGTATGTCCATTAATTTTGAATTTCGTAATTCGGGTTAATCAACACTATGAAAATTATTTCAAGACCAAAAATAGGACTCGCTTTAGGAGGAGGCGGAGCAAGAAGCCTTGCTCATATCGGTGTTATAAAAGTCCTTGTTAAGAATAAAATTCCAATAGACTTCATAGCAGGAACAAGTGCAGGCTCACTCGTTGGAGGACTTTTTGCTGCGACAGGAGATATTGAAAGTATAGAAAAGTTGGCACTTGAATTAAATTATAAAGATTTTATCAAAGCATTTTCTGATATAAACATACGTTCAGGTTTAGTTAAGGGCAACAAAGTTTTAAATTCAATTGAAGAAAAAATTGGGAAACATAAATTAGAAAATCTTAAAATACCATTTAGTGCAGTTTCAGCAGATTTAGTTACAGGTAAAAAGGTAGTTATTGATAAAGGAGATTTAGCATTAGCTATAAGAGCAAGCTGTTCTCTTCCCGGACTATTTAGCCCGATCAAGATAAATAATCAAGTTTTAATTGACGGAGGAGTAATTGAACAAGTTCCGGTAATATCAGTAAAAAAAATGGGAGCAGATAAAATAATCGCAGTAAACTTAAATCATAAATATTTTTCTCCCTCACAGGATAACAAAAATAAAACAACACCATTCTCAGTAGTTCGTAGTGCTGGGGAGATAATGTTATATAACATAGCAAAAAGAAACTCAAAAAAAGCGGATATAGTAATATATCCAAAAGTACCAAATATCTCGCTATTAAAATTTATCAAAGGAGAAAAATATATAAGAATGGGTGAAGAAGCTGCCTTAAGAAAGATAAATGAAATTAAATGGATGAGCAAGAAAAAGTTCTTATTTGTACCGATATCGTAAATTCTTAGTAAATATATGTAATCACTTTAAAGCTAGCCTTATATATATTTATCAATATCAAGTATAGAATAAACTTCATAATATTTTATATCTAAGCATATTATTATATCATCCTATATCAGTATCTACACCTCCACCACCCATATCAGTATCAACAAGAGGTTTTTGTGATCCTGGAATATCAGAATCCAGATCTGCTCCCATATCTGTTGAAATATCACTAGGCTTCAAGTCAAGTAAAAGCTGAACAATATCAGGAGTTATTTGTGAAACCGCCCTTACAAGTTCTTGAATTCGTTCCAATCCTCTTGGATTATCACCTACTAATCCTCTAACAATATCTGGTATAGTAGCAGCTGTAGCACCACGTAATTTATCAAATAAGTCTACAGCCTCAGCATAAGGACCTCTTTCTCTCTCATCTACATCAGATACTCTATCACCTGACCCTTCTAATCCATTAGTCATAAAAGTCATATATAAAATATTAAATAATTCTAAATATAATGATACAAAAACATTATAAATAAAACAATTATTATGAGAAGTAATAAAAAACTTAATAAATATCCTTATTTTACTAATTAAATAAATTATATTCTATTAATATATTTGTTTTATATTGCTAATGTATAAATAAGTTTATATAATAAAGATATACTATAATCTACTAAAGTTTTATTCATGAACCTTAAAGATAAAATTAGACACACTTATAATATATCAGCAAAAGATTGGCATAAAACCCGAACTTCCTCATTAGAAAACGATATTGACAGTAAATATTTTAAACAAAATAGACCACACCTGTTTATAGAAAAACCAGCTATGTTTGCAAAAGTTCCAGATTTGAAAGGTAAAACAGCACTTTGTTTAGGCTGCGGTTCAGGAGAGGAGTGCGGGTTTTTAATTAAAAAGAATCCTAAAAAATTAATTGGTATAGATTTATCAAGTGAACTTATTTCTATTGCAAAAAAGAGTATTCGAAGTGCTAGATTTTATACAATGGACGCAGAAGATTTAAAATTTAAGGATAATAGTTTTGACTTTATTTATTCAAGTTTAGTACTGAAATATTTCAAAAGTTGGTCAAAGGTACTAAGAGAAGTTTACAGAGTACTAAAAAATGGAGGAATTTTCCTATTTTCAAATTTTCATCCTGTTAAATGGTCTGCTTATAAAAAGGCTAATCCCTTAAATAAATCTACTTCAGTAATATTAGGTTATGAAAAAAGCAATAAAGGATGTAAACAGATTATATATGGTAATTATCTTAACACTACTATTCATAAAGAAGTATGGGTAACAGACTCGTCATTATACTTTTATATAAAGCCTATTTCTAAAATGTTTAAAGAAATAACAAATAGCGGCTTTATTGTAACTGATATAGATGAACCTAAAGCAATCCCCGAAACTAAAAAATATTATTATAACTACTGGCTGAAAAATCAAAAAATCCCAAGTTTTATAATCTTTGAATGTGTTAAATAATATAGATAACTATAAAATCTTTCTGATTAATTAGTCATAAATGTTAAAAATCCGCTAATGTTATCTGCTAAAAATTTCTTTACAGAGTTAAATATCCATGATATACTCACATCGATTTCATAAATATGATGAAAACTATCTCTTATATAGGATATAGAATTACAGAAAGATGTAACAAGCATTGTCCATTTTGCTTTTCTAGAGAAAAAGAATTAGTTAAAGATCAATCTCTTAGTGAAATAGAAAAATTTCTCCAAAATATAGTTCGAGCAAAAATTCCAACTATCGGAATAATGGGAGGAGAACCAATGCTACGTAAAGATATAATAGATATACTTAAAATCACTAAAAATTATAAATTCGAAGTTATCCTCTCAACAAACGCTACACTTATTAAACAAAAACAATTAGATGAGTTAAATGGCTTAATCGATTATCTATCTATTTCTTTAGATAATTATGATGAATTTCAAAATGATAAATTTCGAGGATTTGATCAGTATAAATCAGCAACAAGAATAATCAATATTTACGAAGATTACAGATACAATTTTAGATTAAAAGTAAATACCGTTGTACATAAGCTGAATATCAACAATGGAATTGATGAAATCCCCGAATTATTTAATAATAAAAATATTATTTAGAAATTACTACAATTTACACCTCGTCTTAAAGGAAAGGAAGTAGAAAAAAAATTTGCTATTTCAAAAAAGGAATTTATAAATAAAGCTATGTCTTTAAAGCAGAAATTCCCCAAAATAAACATTGCATATAGAACATATACTTTCGATGAAAAATACGACCTTTTAATAATTAGACCTAACGGTGATTTGGAAATTAATTACGGGGATAGTTACAAATTAGTTGGCAATGCATATAAAGACGAAATTCGAGATGTGATCCAAAAAGTATGGAATAAAGAACAAACATATTATAATGAAAATTGGGATGAATTTAGATTATCTTATCGTTAATCTTATAAATTTAAAATTAAACGATTTACTAATATCGTTTCAACTTTCAATTGTTATTTATTGCTAAAATAATATTAGATACATATAATAAAAACATAACTCAATCTTGATCTAGACATTTTATATGACAATCAAAGAATCACAACAAATCGTCGATAAATGGATAAAATCGGTTGGTGTAAAATATTTTTCCGAACTTACCCAGCTAGCTCAGCTTATGGAAGAAGTCGGAGAACTCGCACGAGTGATGTCTCGAACTTATGGTGATCAGAGTTTTAAAAAATCAGATGAAAAATATAAACTATCAGATGAATTAGCTGATATATTATTCGTCTTAATATGCATAGCTAATCAGACTGGTGTAGACTTAACAGAAGCATTGCAAAAAAATCTTGATAAAAAAACTAAAAGAGATGGAAAAAGACACAAGAATAATTTAAAGCTGAAAAAATAATACTTTTATATTAATCTTTTCTTTCTAGATACAACTTTTTCCAGATAAAACTGGTTATTACTAAACTAAAACTAACACCGAGAAAAAGAATCGACCACTCCCAAAATCCTTTCACTCTTACAAGAAACATTTCAGAATTATCTTCATTTATTTTGCTTATAGTAAAAGGGATTATAAATATCATAGTAGTAATATTCAATATTGATATACTTTTCCGTATTATTTTTGAGATAAAAATTGGATGCAGAAAAGTAAATGCCGCTCCCCAAACTCCAAAGAAAAGTATTGATCCAAAATTCTCATGAATCGTTTTATACTTATCATTAGGAAAAATTCCCGCTCCAATAGATCCAATGCACAATAGAGATATAAATATTTTTGTGAGTTTCAAGAAAAAAGCATTTTCAAATATGTTGTTCAAATATCTAATTAAGAAAATATTTGATAGACCGAAAACAAAAAGTGATAAGTTAAATATTCTACAATAAGGTGATGATTGAGATCCAAGATCAGATATCCAAAATGAAATCATAGAATACCCTTTGTAGTTTAACGAAATAAATATTAATAATAAAATAAAAGTAATGCTATAAACAGTATGGAAAAATAATCCAAAATTTGAAGAAATTAGTTTTTTCATCTGAATATTAAATTATCTTTTAATTTAGATAACTCACGCTTCTCTTCTTTGATCAACTAACCCACCCATATAATTTGCTTTGTACAATAACTTGCCTTCTTTTGTAATCTTTTCCTCACCTGAAAATCTCTCTAGTTCTCCCCTCCATCTATTTCTATAAATAAATTTTTCATCCTTATAAATCTCAGGTCCTCTAAAAGGAAAATTCTTTGGCATCCTCTTAAGTGCACTTTTTAATATACCATATACAACATTTGTTTCAACTCCCTTTGCTACCCATCCGTAATAGACCATTATCCATATAGGTTTGTGTCTGAAAAAAACAACAGTCCTCCCTCCATAAGGCTCCCCTCCAAAAAAGTTATCATGAGATTTCCAATTATCCTTTTCAAAATTTATCGTTGTTGAACCGTCAGATTCTTTTACCCATTTTTTATCATCACTGCCAGCATATCCTGCTTTGTTTGAATCAATTAGAAATTTTCTTAATGCTTCTTTATTCATAATATAAATCTATTATATATAAACTGAAAATAATGTAAATTAATCCTCTTTGATTACCTTTATAGTATTTATTGATCTAATTTTATATACTTATTAATACAGATTTATTATTCAATTACTATGGGAAAAAAATGGGATAAATATATTAAACAAAGATTAAAAACACAAAGAATATATTTAAATTTATTCTTGCAGTATTTTACTAAATCATTAAATCTAAATAATGCTTATAATTTCATTCCTAATCATATTTACCATAGTACATCTTTCTCTTGTCATGAAAATTATAATAAAATTTATGAAAAAGAAAGAAATTCGACTACAAAATTTATAAGAGAAATAGGGTGGCATGTTTACGCTCCTTATGAAAAAACAGATCCTGGAAAATCAGTTACAAAAGAGACAAGAAAAACCATAATAAAAGATAGGTTATCCCCTCAAAAAATATTGGACTTAGATTTTTATAATATAGTAAGAAGTGAATTACTATTATTAAATTATAATCTTGCTTCAAATGGTATCGGACAAGAAATTCAATTTGGATTCTTTATCCCAAAAATTATTTATTCAAGGAAACGTCCTACTCGACTAACCGGAGGTCTCCCTGGTTGTTTATGTTTATATTATGAAAATTATAAAAATTTAAAAAGAATTCTTTTTAATATTTTCAAAAGAGACTCTTATAAAACTTCTCCTTTTTATATTAAAGATGATGTTGTATACAAAGGTAATACCAATTTAAATAAAAAGTTTAGGGACAATTTATGGTTATGGAAATAGAGCAACAAGATTAACTATTATATTATTTTATAAACTAATACTCATGACAGTTAACTTACAGAAAATACACAAAAATGCACAAGGTTTATATAAGGAAATTATGAGCGTTGCAACTATTAATTTCCATAAAATACATAATAATTTTGATAAAAAATATGATAGTGGCAGGATGAGTGTTGTTACTCAAGCTGACAAAATTATAAACAAACTTCTTGAGGATAATCTTCCAAAACTGCTACCGAATTCTCTTGTTATAGGTGAAGAAGATGATAATGATGAGTTTAGCGAATATACTTGGATAGTTGACCCTATAGATGGAACTGGAAATTATCAAAAAGGGCTTGATTGGTGGGGAACTTCTATTTCATTATGGAAGGCAGATGAGCCAATTTATGGTGCATTATTATTTCCAAGATCAGTAGAGAATATGATTTACGGATTTAAAAATGGTGGAGTATTTGATTCTTGTGATAATAAAATAAGTTTAAAATTAAAAAGTCCGTATAAACCTGCGTTTTCAATTGATTTAATTGATGTAAAGTTTCGTCAACACGTATTATCTTCTGATTGGAAAATAGATCTTTCTTACAGAGCCACTGGGTCAACAATTTATGACGGTTATAATTTAATTTTGGGAGGATATGATTTTTCAATAATTTATGATTTAGCTCCTTGGGATGTCGGTGCAGTTTTAGTTTTAACAAAGGAACTTGGATATGAAATAGATTTTCTTGGAAAGAGGATATCAATGAAAGATGACAATTTCTTAAAATATGAACATGTAGTACTTATAGCAAAACCTGATATTTATAATGAAATAGTTCCAACTGTTAAGAAATTGATAAAGGATTATGAAATGAAAAAGTAAAATTTCCTTGTAGTGCTAAGTGTAAAAGTTGTGATACAAGTTACGAATAAGAGGTGCGATAATGTATAGTTAAAATATTACAAATCGCACCCATGAAATATGGTATCAAAACAACAGCAAGATTTAAATACCCTTACATAAAAGGAGCATGGAGAGTTAAAAAG
>Ga0315294_10001270_pt1 | contig 27359 bp, 23 predicted proteins | sample YL17G13_40_MG_FD_203626 | JGI IMG/M metagenome (GOLD analysis project Ga0315294, IMG submission 203626) | Sediment microbial communities from Yellowstone Lake, YNP, Wyoming, USA - YL17G13_40 | ecosystem: Environmental > Aquatic > Freshwater > Lake > Sediment | place: USA: Wyoming | collected... | reverse complement strand
TGCTCTTCATGGATAGTTTTGTGTCCAAGCCTAAGACCGTTGGCAGTTCATTGCATGGTAATTTGAAGAGTTCGGTCAGAGGTGAATCCTTACCGTAAATGGAGCAAAATCCAAACAGGCCGAAGCGGCTGATCTTAATGCCAAATTCGTAGATCACTTTTTTTCCGCTCTCATGCGAGATTAGAACCGTGCTGTACCTTTCAACCTTGAGTTGCTGCGGATCGCATTCCTTAATACCGCGCCTATGCAATTCCATGGCGATCCGGGTTGGAAACGTAATGTCGATTGGGATCTGTTCTTTAATGCCCATGGTATCTCTCCTTTGCCCGGCCGTATATTGTCTCCAACTCATCCGCGGTAAAGGATTTATTGCACTCCGGGCACGTGTATAGGAGCCCGGTTATGGTCATTTTGACGGTCATGATCACAGCCCAGCTCCGATCCACCAGACAGGCCGGACAATTCTCTTCGTCGATAGTGGCCATAAAAGCCTCCTTTAAGGGATATGGGAGAAGGTTTTATAGCCACCTATGGCTTTTTTATTTTGTATCAGAGAGGATTGAAGATAAGATTGGTTTACTTTACAAAATTCAACACGAATTCTTAAAATTACTAATATATAAATACTTGTTGTGAAATTGCGGATGTATTAAGAGTCAAAAATCAACAAAGTATGGTTTCCGTTTAATCTCGCACGATTTATTGCGGGGCTGGTCGGTTTTCGTTCCCATAATTTACATTAATACTCCCATTATTTTTGTGACTTTTTTGTGAGATTTTACAATATACTAATATGGCGGGATTTTTTTAACTTAAACAATCTTTTCGTACAATAAAAATGGGGAGGATAAGATGCACACCAAAAGAAAGGTTATTAGTATGAGGATGTAATCCAAGGGGATACCGAGGGAAAAATGAAAAAATTATCCTGGTCAATAATATTATTGGTTTCGCTTGTTTCTTTTGCATCTATGGGCATGGAAATTTCCTTGACCCGAATTTTTTCCCTGGTTTATTCCTATTATTACCTTTTTTTATCCGTATCAATCGCTTTATGCGGAATCGGATTAGGCGGTTATCTCGCTACAATACCAACTTTACAATTAAAAAATCTGAGGGTGTTATCACTCATTCTTGCTATTTCCTATGTGTTGTCGGTCATTATACCCCTGAAGATCGTTTTTTTTCTGTCCCACCCCTTGATTCTTTCTATAATCTTTCTGCCTTCTTTTATTATTACCGGTTTGTTAATCGCGTTGGTTTTTCAAACCTACCATTCGATCAGCGGGCTGATATATTTTTCCGACCTGGTCGGTGCCGGGATCGGATCCCTGCTAATTGTTATGCTATTACGGCTGTTCAGCCCGATCAATATCGTGGTCCTGTTTGCTGTAATAATCCTTATCGCAACTTATCTGCTAACTCGAAAGAAAGAATGCTTGGTTTTAGCCGGTTTGTTGGCCGTTTTAATCGTTTTAAACAGACATAATCAAATATTAGATGTCCCCTATGGATGGATCCCAGCCACCCCAAACTCCAAGTCGCTGGTTTCATTATTACAGGATCGGCGGGTTAATGGCCGGATCGAGAAGACCTATTGGAGTCCGTCTTTCCGAACTGATATTGTACGCCAGGACCTTTTACCCGGTTCCCGCGGAATATTTATCGACGGGGGAGCGCCGACCGTTATGTATAAATTCGATGGCGATCTTAACTCCATTAAATGGTTGAAAAACACGATTACCTATTTTCCTTTTCAAGTCGCCCAAAAGGATCGGGTTTTATGTATCGGTCCGGGTGGTGGGGCCGATATTCTGCTCGGCCTCCTGGCCGGTTATCATAAAATTGATGCGGTCGAGGTTAACGATTGCATACCGAAGGTAATGCGGGATTATAAGGACTTCAACGGCCGGCTCCTTGAGAACAAGCAGGTTGAGTTTATCGTATCCGAAGGCCGCAGTTATTTAAAAAACACTGAAAATCGATACGATTTGATTTACCTTGCCCTCGCGTTAACTAAAACATCAAGCCGGTCGGGGTTGCCCTTGGTCGAGAGTTATTTACATACCCTGAATGCATATGAGGATTATATCGCGCACCTTAATCCCGGCGGGATCATAGCTATGCTGTGTGAAACTAAGCCCTTTTTATTGCGGATGACTTTAAACATTCTGTTGGCTTTAAAAAAAGACAATCCGGATCTTCAGGCCTGTAAAAAACACATCATGGTCCTGGCCAATCCGCTATTAAACTCGTCTTATAAATATCTGATACTGATAAAGAGAGAAGAATTCACCGAAATCGAAGCAAAGGGTATTTTCGAGCAAGCAGACGCAAGGGGTTTTTCCATGCGCTATTGCCCCTATATTCAGGAAAAGAATTTCGTCGAAGTTTCATCATTCCGGGACATTCCCAAATATGTTCGGGAAATAAGGCGGACGCAAGGAATCGATATCAGTCCGACAACTGACGATAAACCGCTTTTCTATGATTTATCACCATACGCCCCTTCTTTCTTATACGCCATGTGCATTGTTACCTTCGTATTGTCGGTAATCACGGCGCTGGGTACTAAACGCCGCATTCCTTTTAGAATCTCGGCATTTTTTATCTTACTGGGAGCCGGTTTTATGCTGATCGAAGTTTCCCTTACCCAAAAATTTCTATTTTTTCTGGGTTCACCGATAACAACTTTTTCAATAATTCTTGTCAGCCTGTTAACAGGGAGCGGGGTCGGCGGATTATATGTCTACAAAATAAAAAATTCCGTTCGCTGGCTTCCGGTTTTTTCCGGAATAATCTGCCTTATAATACTCAGTCTATTCTTTTGCCTCAGTACCGTATTCCTCAAAGGATTCGGTTTAAATAATTTTGGAAAAGGCGCCCTATCTTTTGCCGCCCTCTTCATTTTGGGTGTATTTATGGGGATGCCGTTTCCCATCATTATCCGAGAAGCAGGTAAAATAATCCCGGCTTATCTCGGCTTTATGTGGGGAACCAATGGCCTGATGTCGATATTCGGAAGTTCCCTTTCAATCATTATCACCAAGACTTGGGGGATTAGATATTCCCTCCTCCTGGCGTTTTTTATCTATTTGATCGTCATGGTTAATAGTATAAAATTAAAAACGCAAGAATAAAGCGTTCTGTTTTCAGCTTCTCCGAATACATGGTATTTAGTTGCTTGGAGGCACAAACGGTTTTTTAGACCGCAGCTCGACGCCGATTTCGTTCGAAAAACCGGACGATAAAATATCATTGTGACAAGATTGTGTCAGCACTATATGTTAAATATTAATTCTCTATTGTTATTCTAATAACACATTTATTTATAATTCCGATTTAGAATGTTCCGTCTTCAAGAATGCCGGCGGTACATACTATTTCACCATGTTGATAAGAAATTGCTGGATATGTCTTTACGGCGATAAGTATTCTTTTTCGCATTCGCTCCAGGTATTAGACACCTGATTATAATGCGTCACCGGCAACCCGGTTATCTTGTTTAATTTATCCGCCAGTCGGGACCGGTGGCATTCGGCGGGATGGGCTTCAAAACACATTAAAACCGCAGCCTGTTTCTTAATAATATCCGCCGCCTTCTGTAATTGAAAAGCGTTCGCAATTAATAACTCCTTGTATTTATTCCACAACGATGAACCGGTCAATTCCTTGCGATCTTTGGATGGAATGCCCAATTCAGGGATATTAATATAATCAATTTTATATTCGGGTAAATGGGTCGACAACCATTTTTTTGAAAATCCTTTTTTAAAAGAGAATGGATTGTTACGGACATCGATCACCAAACGAACGCCGCGCTCCTGCAGGATTTTAATAAAATCATTGAATTTTAGGTTCTGATAGCCGATCGTCTGGATTACCGGGAAACGTTCCTCCATGTGATATAATATAGATAATATTTTATTCGTCAAGCGTGGGATAACGGAATTTAAAAAGTTAATACTTGTCTGGAATACGTTCTGATTATCGTTTTAAATGTATAATGAAAAGATTTGACCCCATGGACTTTCCAGCCCCTTGTACTCGACGTTCAGGTGCGCGTCGCAGAATGCATTCGTCAACCCAACGAGATCATTGAATCGGGCGGCGTAGGCCTCCGGCACTTCGACCATCAATTCGCCAAGGGCATTGTCCGCAGGAGCCTGTTCGCTATTTGTCATCTTCCTCGTCCCAGTCCACGTACTGCGGCGGGCTCTTGCCCACGCGGTTGGTGACCTTCGGGTACTTTCCGCGCTCAGCCTTCTCTTCGACGGCCGTGACGTTGATCTGGTGCCACCAGTCGTCGCCGAAGTCGAACCAGTAGCCGAAGGCGTCGCCCTTCTTCAGTCCGAGCGAGCCGATGGATGTGCGCGCCACATCGCCAGCTGCTCTTGGAGTCCCCGGCATCGAATTCTCCAACGCACCGGAGAACACATACCTCCGCACCTTCGGGTCCATCGGCCCCTTCCCGCCAATCTGGAACTCATACATGTGCTGGTCCTCACGATCGAAGGCGTCGAAGATCGCGCAGTGCAGGTCTTCCAGCGTCTGGCCACCGCGAATCTGGATGGTCCGGCAGACGACCTTGTTCTTCTTGATGAACTTCTCCGTCATGGGGCCGCTGGTGATGCAGACCTCCAGCGTGAAGAGGCGGTCGTCCTGCTTCACCCACCCCCGTAACGGTTGTTTGCGCTTCACCATGTCGCAGTCCTTTCGCAACTCCGCCTCAGTCGTCCAGGTCCCGGTGCGAGGTCGCATCCTCGTCCATCCTGAGGCCGCTCGTCTTGTAGAACCCAGCCGTCTCCAATCTCGGCTCATCGACCGGAACCGATCGCCCGCTCAAACCGCTTGGTAAAACGCCCGGAACCGGCCAGCCAGGGCATTAACTCCCGTTTCACGGCGCGGCACCGACGACACCAGACCCGGCGGTACTCAAAGTCCAGGTAGATCCGCATCCCCCCGGCATCCAGATCCCGAACCCGATGGCGCCGCCGGTCATAAAACACGCGGTGGGACGTGCCACAGACCGAACAGACGGTTTTTTTTGACGACGCACCAAAGTAATAACCCAGGCAACCGGATCGCCCAAGACCCCGGTTAATCGGGAACCGGCCCGAAATCCGGGAAAACTATAGCACGCCGCCAAGGTCTTTTTGGTTTTCATAATCATAGTATAAAGGATTCCGTAAACAAGTCAAGTTTTTCAAACACTTAAATCGCGGCCAAACCGCTTCAAATCAAGCCACAAGCCTTACCGATAATCTGTTTTTACCCACTATAAAACCTGAAGAGCCATTTTCTTTAATAAATTATACTAATAATAATAAAAATTGCAATAGGATGTTTTTTTTAATTTCTAACACGAATTTATTCAGAATCAGATATTATTATGATAATTGATAAAAACAGATTGACATATCGGCATTTTTCCGTATAATAAACCCGTGGGTCGTTAGCTCAGGTGGTAGAGCATCGGATTTTTAATTAAAACCTGTGAGCCGACCATAAAGACTTGCCGATAATCCGCCGGAATTCCAAGAAAATAAAAATAATGCAACCCTCTCGCCAATGCCGCGCAATGCACTGAAATCCATACCCTCTCCCTAAAAAATGGTCCTGATTGGGACCAAAACGGGACCAAGCTGTTTGGCATTTTGGTCCAGAAACCAAACGGGGCTGGGTATAACCCGGCCCCGTTTTCTTTCTGTTCATCCAATCATTAGGATCATCAAATTAAATTTTACTAATGATTATCAGGTTTATAAGGTCTCTAAGCAACTAAATGCAATGTGTCCGGAGGACGCTGAAACAGAACATAACAATAACGAGTTGTCATCCCGCGACTTGATCGGTTGATCTATTTGTTAATTACAAATTCCTTTTATTTTGATTGTTTATCCTTATAGCCAGTACCATTTTTATCAAGGTTGGTTCAAATTAAAAGAATGGTTATGTTCCCATATACATATTCATTATTATTTAAGCGATCTTTTTTAAATTTTCATTTGGTTTTATAGAAGAAATACTTCTTATTAATAAAAAGGATACCAACAAAGCGATAAATAATGTTAATGCAAAGTATTCTGTAAGAGAGATTAATGATAAGCTTAAGGGAATTTGTATTTTTTGAGAAACGCCTAAATTGCCCACGGATTGAATCGAAACAGGACTAATTATAGCTATAATTAATCCACTAAAAAGAACTCCCAAAATAAATCCTGTTAGATTTTGTAAGAAAACCTCTGAAGTAATTTGCTTAGAAATGTCGTTTCGTGTCCAACCCACGGCTTGCATAATTGCAATATCTTTATATTTTTGAAATAAATTTAATGCACTGATCTTGAATACTACAATTATTGAAATTAATGTAATTACCGCAATGACTATGAGATAAAAACGATTATAAATATTAACTAAATTTGCAACTGATGCAGAAATTGAATTTCCCAATATAATTATATTACCGCTGATTTGTTTTATTTTTAATTTAACAGTTTCTACGTTTGGAATAGTTAATTTTAAATAAATTTGATTGAATCCGTTGACTTTACCGATTCTAAAAGCATCGTAATATGGAATATATATATTTGAAGAAAAAACCTGGCTATTATCTTTATTTTTTAAAAGTCCGGCTACCATAAAGGTTTCGTTTTCTATAGTTATTTTATCACCAACTCTAATATGATTGAATTTAGCATAATGACTTTCCAGGACAGCTTTGTTTGTATCATTCTGTTCTAAAAATTTCCCATCACCAACAAAGCTACTTAACTTTTTACTTGTAAAACCATTAATTTCAATTCCCTCAATTGATTGAAAACCATCTTTTTTAAAATTCCATAGAATAATCGATTTCGCCATATCTTCGACATTTGCCAAAGAAGAAATGCGGTTTATTTCAGAATCATCAAATATTGCTTTTCCAAAAGGAAGCCTAATTTTTCCATTTAAGCCAACCGGGTTATTTTCCGATTTTTGTAGAACCACATCAGAATTAATGTCTTTAAATGAACTGTGGGCTGCAGAAGAATAAGCATTCATTAAAGAAGTAATCAACATTAAGATCAAGACCATTGTTGCAATTGTTGTAATATTTAAAATAGTTCTAGATATTCTACCAAACAATTCTTTAAATATATATGAAAAATACATTTTAATTTTTGGATTCGTCTTTAATAAAAATCAACCGGTGGAGGATTTGTTTCTTCAAGGAACCCTGCTTCCATCGTTTAAGATACGGGATATGACTGAATCTAAGTCTTCTTTTTTCCATTGCTTTCCTTCAAACCATTGAAAAACCACCTTTTTATCATTCAACTGATAATCATATTTCCCATTTATTAATACATTTAAATGGGCGGTTAAATTATGTTCTTTTGCATACTTCGCTCCCGGTTCAGTTGAAATATCGTACCAGGATACATTTGTCCTGTCGCGATATTTTGAGGTTATTTCTTTTATCGCCATTATGGTTGGTTGCATTGGTCCATGAGAAATATATCCGACAACAGAAATATCAACGACGGAGGTTGTGTCTTTTAAGGAAACTCCACTTCCGTTGTTTAGGATACTGGATATGACTGAATCTAAGTCTTCTTTCTTCCATTGTTTTCCTTCAAACCACTGAAACACTACCGTTCTATCATTTAACTGGTAAGTGTATTTTCCGTTTATTAAAATATTTAAATGTGCGGTTAAATTGTGCTCTTTTGCATACTTTGCTCCCTTTTCAGTTGAAATGTCATACCATGACACCTTTATCTTATCGCCATACTTTGAAGTTATTTCTTTTATTGCATTTATGGTTGGTTGCATTGGTCCATGAGAAATGTACCCAACAACAGAAATATCAACAGCTTCTGATGCACAACCAAACTGAATAAATAAAATCAAAGTCATGGATGAAACAAGTAATAGAATCCTTCTCATTTTAAAATCTCCCCATCTTTTAATTCAATAATTTTGTCTGCTTCTTTGGCGATTGAATCATCATGGGTAACCAAAACTATAGTTAAATTGTGTTCTTTGTTTAATCTTTTTAATAATTCTAATATATTCTTTCCAGTATTGGTATCCAGGTTACCCGTGGGTTCATCGGCAAATAAAATTTTAGGATTATTTATTATGGCTCTGGCGATTGCCACTCTTTGTTGTTCTCCTCCGGATAATTGATTGGGATAATGATTTAGACGATGACTTAATCCAACACTTTCGGCGGTTTTTCTCGCCCTTTCAAATATCTCCTTTTTTTGAATCTTTTCAGGAAACAAAGGAAGTGCTATATTTTCAACAACATTTAAGGTGGGAATTAAATTAAACAATTGAAAGACAATGCCGACATTATTTCTTCTAAATAAGGCAAGTTCATCTTCGTTCTTGGAAAGAATATCCTTTCCATTAAGCTTAATGCATCCACCGTCGGCTTTTTCTAATCCCGACAATAATCCTAAAAGAGTGCTTTTCCCTGATCCGGAATGACCTTTTATGGCAATAAAATCCTTTTCATTTACTTCAAATGAAACATTTTTTACTGCTTCAACATTCCCGAATGTTTTACTGAGTCCTTCAACAACCAGTATTTTATTCATATCTTAAGATCTCCATTGCCTTTATTTTGTTTATTCTATTTAAGATTATTTCGGATGTTAAAAAACCCACTAAAAATACAATCATAAAAGATATTATGGTAAATGTCCGATTGAAAGCAATTGGCAAATAATAATCTTGAACAGTTTTAACGGAAGCCGGGTCGGAGGTAAGGAAATGAGGATACGGATTTAATTCCCATGGGATATTGATTGATATTTTAGTTTGTGCTAATAATGAAATTAAAACGAAGGAAAGCACAAGTCCAATTATAAAACCAATAAGTATTTGAAAAAATATTTCCGCTCTAATTTCCTTCTTTATATCCCCGTTTTGGAAACCAACGGCTTTCATTACCCCAAATTCCTTTCTTCTTTCTAAAACCACCTGGCTGATGCTTTGAAATATTATTACGATACTCCCGATCAAAGTCACCAATAATATTATCCAGATCAATTTATTTGAAAGAACGAAAAAAGAAGAGATTTGACTTTCAAAAGACTTAGGAGTGCTAATAGTATATTTTCCAATCACTTGCCCGAGTGGAGTTTTGCCATTATTAGCAGCAACTTTATTAAAGAGGTTATTTAGTTTGTTGGAAATTTCATTGATCTTGGTTTGGTCGGCACCAATAAAAATAATATTAACATCATTTCTCTCGAATTTTTCGGTTTTCTGTAAATTTTCTGAATTAAATGCTATGTTTTGAGCATCTTGAATGTTTGAGTACATATCTGAAGAAATAATATCTTTACCCGAGGTTTCAACAATGCCTGAAATAACAAAATTAACTCCGGAAATAGAAGCTGTTTGATCAATTTTTAGATTATTATAATTAGCATAAGTTTTTTCAATTAACACTTCTTTTTCTTTAGGTAAAGAGCCCTGAATTATTTTTGATTGAATTTTTTTACCGAGATTGTCATTCCAATTTAATCCCAGGACCCTTTTAAAGTCATTTTTATCAAATACCCATAAAAACAATCCCGAAGAAACTTCCTTTACACCTTCGATTTTAATTATTTCGGATAGGTAATGGTTCTCGATAGGTGCTAATGAACACGAGAACACTGCTCCGGTGGTATTCTCAGGAACATTACCATTTTTTTGGACTATGAGGCTGCTATGAATTTCTCTAAAAGGTAATTTAGATGCTTGTTTATATGCCAAACTTAATGAGTTCATAACAATAAAAAGAATTACAACCAGACTTATTGTTAAGACATTCAAAGCATATCTTTTTTTTCGTTTGTTGACTTCCTTTAATGCAAAATTATACATATTTATCGGTATTTTCTATATCATGATTTCTTGGCTGGGCACTTTACAACCGGAACGGTGCATTTTATTTTTTTCACGGTCAGATTATTTATAAAATGCGCGAGTTCCTTTTTTATTTTATTAAATCCCGTATCATTTATTGAATAATGCATCCAGTAGCCTGTTTTCTTGGCTTTAATCAAACCCGCTTGTTGAAGTATCTTTAAATGCTGTGTAACCGTGGGCTGGGTAACATGCAACCGGTTTACGATACCGGACACGCACATCTTACCCTCAAGTAAAAATTCAAATATTTTTAATCTTACCTCGTTAGAGAAAACCTTGAAGATTGCATTCTTGTTTTTCATTTCAGCTCCTTTCGGTTCCATTATTATATAGCTATCTACCTATATAGTATAATGATATTTATCATATTGTCAAGTACTTTTTTACATTTATTGAATCACCGTTATGCTGTGATTTGTCCTAATGAATAGAAAGGATGCCAAAATAGGGATAAGTAATGATAATGCAAAGTATTCTGATTTTACATTCCGATATCTTTTTTATTTTCCTCGTATGCATTTTTGTCTATTTCGCCTTTCGCGTATTGTTTTTTGAGGATTTCCAGCGGCGTATCCGGATGATCGATATCACATGATCTTGATGACATGAGGTATCTGACGAGCCAGACAATACCGATGATGATTAATCCCCAAAAAGTCAGCATAAATACTCCACCCATCCATCCGAATCCCATTGGGCCGCCCCAGTATCCGTGCATCATATAAACCTCCTTTTAATCGTTGCTAATATTTAGACAAAAGAAGGCCGATATATGTATACCCTCATACATTCTAAGACTCTTGGTCTCTTAGCAAAAATACCAGCCATGTCCTTATTTATAACATTCGATCCATTTCTCACGTTATTTGAAAATATAATTGGCATTTATTCCTAGAATTCCAACAGACTCATGTATTCTTGGCCCAGCTTGTCAAAAGGGTATTATATTATCCGGTTTTCCGTAAAATATTGATGTTGAGTTGCGGTTTATATAATCTTTCAATTCTCCAAGCAACTAAATGCTATATGTCCGGAGGACGCTGAAACAGAACAATATGCTAAAAAGTCCATAAACCGGTTAAATCACCGAAATGTCAATTAAAAGGGTTTCTAACAGGGTTGACTTTACGGGCTTTTTCCATATAATAAGGCCGCGGGTCGTTAGCTCAGGTGGTAGAGCATCGGATTTTTAAATTGGCTCCGCGGCCCGACCAGAAAGACTTCACGATAATCCGCCGGAATTCCAAGAAAATAAAAATAATGCAGGCCTCTCGCCAATGCCGCGCAATGCATAGGAATCCATACCCTCTCCCTAAAAAAAGGTCCTGATTGGGACTAAAACGGGACCAAGCGGTTTTGTCTTTTGGTCCAGAAATACCTCGGGGCCGGGTTCAACCCGGCCCCGTTTGTTGCCAACTATAATCTATCCGGAGGACGCTGAATCAGAACAACATCATTTCTTCTTGAATGCACCTTCAGATTTGCCCTGCTTAATCATTTCCCTGCAATACGCATATAAAGCATCGTAGACAATCCACTCCGCGGCGTTGATTTCGTGATCGTCCTTAAAATCCAGGTGTCGAAAGCCTTCCGCGATCGCATTCAAACCGAAACCTTCCGGTTGGTTGTATAGCGTATTGTCCGTGTCCGCGCCATTTACTATCTTGCTCATTAAGACGAGGGCTGGATCCTTAGCGAGATCGTATTTCTTAACGATCGCATCAAAGGAGCATTCTTTCCCATGGTGTCCCAATTCAACTCCTTTAACGTCAAAAGGTATGGCCTGAAGGCGGCTGGCTTCCGTCAGAACTTTTTCTTCAGGCACGAAATAAAACTCGGCGTCTTGATCCACAAACTTCTTAATTAGCCAGGGGCAAGCGACCCGATCGACCTTGACGCGGGCACGGGTGATCCAATTCATGTAAAGCCTCCTTTTTTATGCTGCTGCTTTTTATGCTTTCATGGCCATGCCGGTGGTAAGTGTCCGGCCAATGAAGATGGGCATGTTCCAATCCAATGTGCGTATGCTCGTGTGAGTGCGGTTCATGAAAAGGACCGGAATGCTCGTGCTGATGATGCAGATCATTATGAACATGCATATGGGTATGCGTTACCGATTTGTGAATATGGACATGCGAATGCTTTTCACTAACGATCAACCATACGCCGATCGCCATCAATCCCGCGGCGGGAAACATCACCCATCCAATCCATTCTCTGAGGATAGTAATTGAAACCAAAGCACCAATAAAAGGGGCAAAACTGAAGAAAGCGCCAGATCGGGCAGAGCCCAAACCCTCAAGCGCCTTAATGAAAAATACCAAACTGATACCGTAGCTGAATGCTCCCAATAAAAGGGCATATGCTACCGTCAGGTTTAGCGGGATTTTCGCTCCCAGGATTAAAGCAAGTAAAAGGGATATCGTGCCGGCGACCAAACCCTTGATCTGGGTGATCCGTATGGGATCCTTGTCGGAAATGTTGCGCGTCAGATTATTGTCTATTCCCCAGCACACCATTGCCAATACGACTAATAGCGGACCCGCAACACTGAACTTGTTTTGATCCGGGTTCCAGGTTAAAAATACTCCCGCAATAGTCATACACATCAGCGCCAACCATAATTTTTTCCCGGCATTTTCCCTGAATAAGAAAACAGCAATAACCGCTGTCGCAACCCCTTCCAAATTGAGCAGTAACGACACGGAGAATCCTGATATCAGGGTCAGCCCAAACATCAAACTTATCGGACCGATTATCCCGCCGGTAAGCACGGCGCCGGCCAACCACGGGAAATCCTTTCGTTCTAGCTTCGCCGCCATCCGACCCGAATCAGCCGCTCTTTTCTTCCGGCTGACTGAAAACAGGGTCAGGCCCGCGAACGCGCCGAGATAGAGGAATCCGGCCAAAGCCACCGGTGGAATGTCCTTGATAAATAACTTGGCCAGAGGCGGGCTGACGCCGAACAGAAAAGCGGATATTATTATATATAATAAAGGAGTTTTATTCATTTTCATCCATCCTTGTTATCATTTAAGCTGCCCGCCCGTGAGCGTTTTCAGATCACGACCGAAGACCCAGAAATATAACGTCCCTAAAAGGCCGAAGCCGGTTGCCGTCAGAAGATTGGCAGCCGGGGATACTCGCCATAAGAACGCTCCCCCGAACGCGGCCAGCGAAACGATCACGTCGCGGATCAAGTAATACAAACCGAACATCCCGGCTTTCTTATCCTCGGGTGCCAGGTCCATGATCAGCGCCTTGCGCGTTGGTTCACCGAACTCCTTAAGGCCCCGAATGATGAACGCAAGCGCCATCATCGGGAACGAATGTGAGAACAACAGGAAGAGAGGAAAGACCGTGAAGTTGAAAAAAGTAATCACCACGAAGGGCTTTTTCGTGGACTTGTCGGCCAGGTAGGCTACGGGTATATAAACAATGATCGCCGTGGCCATCTCGATGGTCGTTAATATTCCGAACTGGAACGCGCTGATGGTGTTGTTCTTGAGGCACCACACCACCACGAACGCGTAGGGTATCTGCTCGGCATAGCGGATCAATATATCCGACACCAGCAAACGCCTCAGGTCGCCCTTCATGAACCGCCAGAGCCTCAGCGGGTTCTTCTCGGCAGTTCCTTTCACCGCTTTATCGTCCTCGATCAGCGTCTGCTGGATCAACAGTGACACAATACCCAGGACGAACGCCGCCACGAACGCCAGCCGGATACCGTTCCGCTCGCCGTATAGTCCAATCAGCGCCCCGCCGATCAGGGGCCCCAACGCCATCGGTATCCGCCTGACCAGGGAGTGCAGTGAAACGCCCATCGTGCGCTTGTTCTGCGGTAGCACCTTGGAGACCAGGCCCATGATCGCCGGCAAAGAGATCGCGGTCCACGACAGGAAGAACACCGAGCCCAAGAACACCGCCGGCCAGTACGGGAACAAGATGACGATGGCATATCCGAAGAGCGCGATCAGGTTGAATACCAACAGCGCCCGTTTGTGTCCCAACCGGTCAGACAGGTATCCGCCGGGGAACGAGTAAAGCGCCGACAGTAAATTGTCCATGCCGTTAAGGAAGCCGACCGACAGGATTCCGCCGCCCAACGCCAGTAGATAGATCGGCAGGAAGCGCTCGGCCATCTTCTCACCCAGGCCGACCAGCACCACCATCGCCATCAGGGCGACGATCGATTTTTTCAGGCCCAGGAACTCCACGACCCGGTTGCGCAAGGAACTACTCTTGAGGTTGGTCAATTCGAGCCCGGCGGTTTGAAATGGTTGTAATGGTTTTATTAACCTTTCGGTAATGGATGCTGATCATATTTTTCGATCATAACAATTCTCAACAATAGTATATGATTATTTGATTTTGAGTCAAGAAAAAAGGATAAAATTCCAAAAGTATACCGCTTTCAGACAGGGTGGGAATGGTATACTTTTGAACGTTTGAAAACCTGCCCTAATTTAAGGGCACGGGGTTGACTTTACGGGCATTTTTCCGTATAATAAAACCGCGGGTCGTTAGCTCAGGTGGTAGAGCATCGGATTTTTAATCCGGTGGCCGCAGGTTCGAATCCTGCACGACCCATAAAGATGGAAGATGGGCTAGGGTTGGGATGCGGGAGCATAAAATTGAGATTCTTCACTTCGTTCAGAATGACAAACCATCACAACCCGCCCTTGTTTAAACAATAAAATGACCTTCATTAATATCGCACTGATTTTATTCTTCAACCAAACCCCGAAAACGACGGTTTATTTTTTCTACACGCCGAGCTGCGGGCATTGCCAGGACATCCTGCTCACCGACCTGCCCGAGCTCCAGGCCCAGTATAAATTCAATTTGAAAAAATACGACATCGATTACTTGGACAACTTGAAGATCCTGGAAAAAATGGAGGAAAAAGTCCCGGACAAGACCGACGAAATGCCGGTCGTGTTCGTCGGAGATTCGGCTTTTTACGGCCCGGTAGAGGTCCGGCAGAAACTCGAGCCCACCCTGAAACTGATCAGCCAGACCAAGCCGGTCAACCCGGACACGGCCAAGCCGCCTCCGGACACGGTCGTTACTTTGGCCGGTACGGTCCACCTCTACTACTTTTACCAGCCCCAGTGTCCGGAATGCGACCGGACCGAGGCCCTGCTCCGGGCCCTGCTGAAAAAATACCGGCCGATAACCGTTTACCGCTATGACATCTTTGAGGATTCGAGCAAGCTCTTTTACGAGGCCCTGGCCGACCGGAGAAAAGTCCCCGAGGACGAGCGGCTCCTCGCACCCGCGATCTTCGTCGGCGACGACTACCTGATCAAAACGATACCGGTCGCGGCCCTGGAAAAATTGATCGTAAAGTACGCGGCAAACTGCCCGCGGCTCGACACGATCCGGACCGGAAACGCCGGCAACAATATCTTCAACCGGTTCAAAAAATTCTCGGTCCTCGGCATCATGTTCGCGGGCTTCCTGGACGGGATCAATCCCTGCGCCTTCGCGACGATAATATTCTTCGTGAGTTACCTGATCTTTGTCGGCCGCCGGCGACGCGACATCCTGCTCATGGCGGTTTTCTTCATCCTCGCGGTCTTTGTCAGCTATCTCGCGATCGGTCTGGGCGCGTACAAAGTCCTCCAGTTCCTGACCGGCTTCAAACTCGTCGCCAAGATCATATTCCTCGCGTTCGGGATCTTCGCGATCATCCTCGGAGCCTTGAGTTTATACGACTTTTACGTCAGCCGGAAAGGCCAGACGAATAAAATGCTGCTGCAACTGCCGCTTGGGATCAAGCAGAGGATCCACAAGAACATCAAGGAGAAGACCAGCTCGGCCGGCATCGTCGTGGGATCGATCGCGGCCGGCTTCGCGATATCGTTCCTGGAGTTCGGGTGCACGGGCCAGGTTTATCTGCCGACCATCACTTTCATCATTTCCCAGCAGGGGCCGGCCCTGAAGCCGATCGCGAGCCTGGTGCTCTACAACTTGGCGTTCATCCTACCCTTAATCGCGATCGCCGCGCTCGCCGTGGGTTTTAGCGCGAAAAATATCGGAGGGTTTTTGGAGAAGAGGATACCGGCCGTGAAGATCGTGACGGCGGTATTGTTTTTTGGTTTGGGGTTGCTGTTGCTGTTGACAGCATGAAACGTCGGATAAATCCAACCGCTACGGAATGGCAAACCAATGATTAATTGTAGCGGTTTGATTTATCAAACGCTTTATCGGTCAAATTTAACAATAACCGGGCGTCGCATAAATGCGACCGCTACGGAATCGACAAGACAACATCGATGGATAAATTAATCAATTGTAGCGGTGCGATTCATCGCACGAGGTTATTGAATAAATTAATATGAAAATTCGCAAATCGACCAGATTGAAGCATTATTCATACAATGTAAATGGCTATTATTTTATTACCGTATGCACAGCATCCAGGAAACCATTATTAATCGAACATAAAGATATCGTTGAATCAATTTTAAAGAATATTCCGTTAAGGTTTAGCGGCGTTGAGATTGATTATTATTCGATCATGCCGAATCATATACATATTATTTTCGTGTTGCATAACACCCAAAATACAATCGGTGAAATAATCAGATCATTTAAAGCCCTAGTTACGAAAACGACATCATGCAAACCATTTTGGGAATGGAATTACTACGATCATGTTATTCGTAATGAAGAAGCGTTGTTTAACATACGAAAATATATCCAGGATAATCCGGAAAAAGAAAAATATGATATTGATAAAATATATAAGGATATTACGGAACGGCGTCGCATGAATGCGACCGCTACAAAATGAACAAAAATACGATATTGGATAAATCCAATTGTTACAAAACATCTATATGTAGCGGTGCGATTCATCGCACGGTGTTGTGTTTTTTACGGCGTCGCATGAATGCGACCGCTACAGAACGGATAACGACATCGGATGAAGCAATAGGGAAAATGAAATTAGCATGAAAAAATATGCCGTTATCACTGTAATCGTCTTAATAATCACTGTAATCATTTTACTAAAATGCGCGCCGACCGAGAAAGACAAGGTGAAACGCGACATAAAGGCCCTGGCCCGCAATGTCCAGAACGAAAGCCGGGCCGGAACCCTCCTCTATCTTGACCCGGAATACCGGGATCCGACCGGCCTGACTTACCCGGAACTCATTGACATGCTGATGAACCTGTACGTGGAAGCGGATTCGATCCACGTGGTTTTCAGCGACATGAAGGTCTGGATCGATTCCAGCCGCGGTACGCGCGCCTGGGCGCGCTGCAGTTTAGGCGTGAAGGTCTGGGCGAAATTCGGGCCGGATCAGTCCCTGGTTTTCGGCGGGGTCATAAAAGGAGCGCCGCTCATGGCGTATTTGAGAAAAAACGGGGAAACGTATCGGGTGTATAGTGCAATATATTAACCCTTCCCCATGGGGACCCCAATTATTGAAGAAATTTTTATGCTGAGGTTGCGGGTTGGAAGGAAGCGCATTCGCGCTGGAAGGAATCCCTCCGGGATGGAATGGAGCCCGATGGGCTGGAATTGAAAGAAAGATAAGTGATGAGATCCTGAAATACGACTTTTCAGGATGACAAATCCTTTCGGGATTGGACGCCCCTTAGCTGGAAAAAGATTTATTAATTGACTTGATCCGCTTTTTGGCTTATATTTTCCCGTGAACAATAATCGAGAAAAATTAGAACCGCGGAAGGAATTTTACCTTCAAGCGCTCAAAGGTCGGGCCGAGGTTTACGGTTTGGTCGGCCGGTTCGACGCCGGCCTCGTCGACCTCAAAACGGCGCTTCGGCAAAGCGTCGGCCCCATGGCGAAGGCCGAGATCGATCTGCTGATCGCCAGCAACCTGACCCGGGGTTCGAGCGATAACCGCCGGGCCCTGATGATCATTCAAAAAACCCTGCGCTCACTGACCCCGGTCCGAGCCCCGAAGCTGCGCGCGCAAGGATACGCGGCCTTGGGAAATGTTTATATGGTGCTGGGCGATTATCCCCGGGCGAAGGCCTTTTTGAAACGGGCACTACTCGCCTTCGAAAAGACCGGGGATCACGTGAAACTCGTCCATCTTTTTCAGATTCTGGGTGTGGTCTACGTAAAATTGGGCGATTTTAAGCAGGCCTTGAAATATTTGCGGCAGTCGCTAAAGATCTGCATCCGCCGTCAATTGGTCCTGAACGCCGGATACATCTGCAATGAGATCGGCCAGCTTCACCAGGAACGATCGGAATTCGCCAAGGCCGAAAATTTTTTTCGCCGGGCCCTCGAATGCGCGCATAAGACCGGGGACAAACGGCTGACCGCGGCGCTCCAGGGCAACCTGGGGATCAATTATGCCCTCACCAATAATAATACCCGAGCCCTTGAATATTTTCACCGCTATCTGGACACCTGCCGGACGATCGGGTTCCTGCGCGGAATCGGCATCGCCACCGGGAACATCGGCAATATTTTCATCCTCCGGGGCGACCTTGCGGCCGCCCGCAGACACCTGCTGGAACAGCAGGCGATCGCCCAGCGGACAGGGTTCAAAAGGGATATCGGCCTGTCGGCCTACAACCTGGGCATTATTTACCGGACCCGGGGTGATTGGGAAAAAGCCCGGTCGTCATACCGACAGTCGCTCGCGGTCGCCTGTGAACAGCAGGACAAGTGTTCCATCGGTCTGGCCTGGTTGGGATTGGGGGAATTAGCCATCGACACCGGCCGCGAACGCGAAGCGGTGAAGAACCTGGCAAGCGCCCGGCGATTCCTGGCCGGGATCGGCGACAAGGTCAGCCTGGCGCTCGTCCAAAATCATCGGGCGCGGCTGGAGATAATGCGGGGATCTTATGGCCCGGCTCTGGCGCGCGCGCAAAAGGCGCTGAAAAGCATTGATCGCATCGGCTCCCGCGAAACCGAAGTTACGATCATGCAGACGATCGCCGCGGCGCAGGCCCGACGATCCCGATTCGCGGAAGCGGAAAGCCATTTGAACCGGGCAATTCAAATCTGCCGGAAGGTCGGCATGGACCTCGAACTGGCGAAAACCAGGCTGGAACTCGGCCGCGTCTACATGGCCCAGGGCCGTAAGCGCGAAGCCCGGGATATTTTGAATGAAGCCCGGAAGATCTTCACCTGGGCAGGGGCCAAACCGGCGTTGAAGGAGATAAAAAAATTGGTGAAAGAGTTGAACGCGGTTTAGTTGTAACCCTCACCCTCCCCTCTCCCTATAATAATAGGGAGAGGGATTGAGTGGTGGGGACCTCTCCCTTATAATAAAAAGAGGGATTGTGTTTTTTTGGGGAGGAAGGTTGTTGGGAGTTGACTTTATCGCCCTTTTTTCATATAATATAAATCATGAATTTTAAGCCCGTCGAAAAAGAACTGAACGTCCCCGCCCTCGAGCATAAAATGCTGAAATTCTGGGCGGATTTCGATATTTTCACGCAGTATAAAAATAAAAATAAAGGCAAGAAAAAGTGGTCGTTCCAGGACGGCCCGATCACGGCCAACAACCCCATGGGCGTGCACCACGCCTGGGGCCGCACCTACAAGGACATTTTCCAGCGCTACCGGGTCATGAAGGGTTTTGACCAGCGATTCCAGAACGGGTTCGACTGCCAGGGCCTGTGGGTCGAGGTCGAGGTGGAGAAGGAACTCGGCTTCAATTCCAAGCGTGACATCGAGAAATACGGCATCGACAATTTCGTGGAAAAATGCAAGGAGCGGGTGCATAAATACTCCATGGTTCAGACCGAGCAGTCGATCCGGCTCGGCATGTGGATGGACTGGGGAGACTGGAAGACGGACCTGGCAGACAAGGACTGGCTGAAAAAGGCTCACTCTTATTTTACCTTGAGCGAACCGAACAATTACACCATTTGGTATTTCTTGAAAAAATGCTTCGAGCGCGGGTTCGTTTACAAAGGCGCGGACGTCATGCCCTGGTGCAGCCGTTGCGGCACCGCGATCAGCGACATGGAGATCGCGACCGAGGGGTACAAGGAACTTTCCCACAAAGCGGTCTTTGTCCGCTTTCCGATCCATGGCCGGCAAAACGAATATTTGCTCGTCTGGACGACCACGCCCTGGACCCTCACTTCGAACACGGGCTGCGCGGTCCACCCGGAACTAATTTACGTAAAGGTCAAGAACGAAGACAAGATCTACTACCTGGCGAAGAACCTGGTCAAGGTCCTGCAGGGTCCGCACGAAACTTTGAGCGAAATGCCGGGCAAGGATCTGTTGGGCTGGACCTATGACGGCCCGTTCGACTACCTGCCGAAACAGCAAGGCGTGGTCCACAAGGTCATCCCCTGGACCGAGGTCAGCGAGACGGACGGCACCGGCATCGTGCACATCGCGCCCGGGTGCGGCAAGGAAGACTTCATGCTCGGCAAAGAATTCGACCTCAGCGTCATCGCGCCGCTCGATGAGGCGGGCATTCACCTGGAAGGTTTTGACTGGCTCTCCGGCAAGGACGTCAAGGACGCGGCCAAGCCGATCATCGAGGACTTGAAAAAACGCGGGGTCCTGTACAAGGCCGAAGATTTTTCGCACCGCTACCCGGTCTGCTGGCGCTGCGACAGCGAGCTCATTTTCCGGCTCGTCGACGAATGGTTCATCTCCATGAAGGACCTTAGGTACGAGATCATGGAATCAGCCAAGATGGTCGAGCGCTGGATCCCCCCGTTCGGGTTCGACCGGGAAATGGACTGGCTCAAGAACATGTCGGACTGGTGCATCTCGAAAAAGCGCTACTGGGGCCTGGCCCTGCCGATCTGGGAATGTGATTGCGGCCATTTCACGGTCGTCGGCGATCATCGCGAGTTGAGAGAAAAAGCGGCCGAGGGCTGGCCCGAGTTCGAAGGCCATCCGCCCCACCGGCCCTGGGTTGACCAAGTCAAGATCAAGTGCGAGAAGTGCGGTCGTTTGATGACGCGCATCCCGGACGTGGGCAACCCCTGGCTCGACGCGGGCATCGTGCCTTTTTCCACGATCCGGCCGCCCGACGACATGCAGAACCTGGCCAATGGCTACCCGTTCGACAAAAAGTATTGGATGGACTGGTTCCCGGCCGACTTCATCACCGAGTCCTTCCCGGGTCAATTCCGCAACTGGTTCTACGCGATCCTCACCATGTCCACGGTCCTGGAAAAGAAACCGCCGTTTCGGGTCCTGCTCGGCCACGCCCAGGTCCACGACGAGCACGGCGAGGAAATGCACAAATCCAAGGGTAACGCGATCTGGTTCGACGAGGCCGCGGAAAAGATGGGCGCGGACGTGATGCGCTGGATGTTCGCCAAGCATAACCCGCTCCAGAACGTTAATTTCGGTTACGGCCCCGGGACCGAGATCAAGAAGATCCTGCTCCAGCTTTGGAACGTCTATTCCTTCTTCGTCACGTACGCTAATATCGACGGCTTTAAGCCTGCCGACGAGAAGCCCGATGCAAAAAACCTGGTCAAGCTCGACCGCTGGCTCATCTCGCGGATGAACAGCCTGATCAAGGTTGCGGAAAAAGATTACGACAATTACGACCTGATGGCCCTGGTCAAGGAAACCGAGTCGTTCTTCGAGGACCTTTCCAACTGGTATCTGCGCCGCAACCGCAAGCGATTCTGGAAATCCGAGAACGACGCGGACAAGTACACCGCGTACCAGGTGCTTTACCAGGCCCTGGTCAACCTGATCAAGATCATCGCGCCGGTCCTGCCCTTTATCATGGAGGAACTGTACCAGAACCTGGTCCGCTCGGTCGACGACCGGGCGCGGATAAGCGTGCACCTCTGCGACTTTCCGGTCTGGGACGAGAAGGCGGTCGACGAAAAGCTCGAAAAAGAAGTGGCCCTGGCCCGGAAAACGGTCTCGCTCGGCCGCGCGGCGCGCAACAAGGCCAACCTCAAGGTGCGCCAGCCCCTGGCCGAAATGATCGTCGACCTGGGTAAGGAAGAAAGCCACCTGGAACCGGGCGACGTCGCGGTGATCCTGGAGGAGCTCAACATCAAGCGGCTCAAATCTTCGGGATCGGGCACGCTCCGCGATTATTACACGATATCCGCCGCTCCCCGATTCGACAAGCTCGGGCCCAAGCTGGGCAAGCTCCTCAACCCGGCCGCGGCCTGGATCAAGGGCTGGACCGGCGAGGAGATAAAAGAATTTCAGGAACAAGGACACAAGCTCCGGGGATTCGACGGAACGACCGTGGATATCATCCCTGAAGACGTGGAAATAAAAAGGAACGAAGTGGCCGGCTGGTCGCTCGCGTTCGAGGACGAACTCGGCGTCGCAATCCGGACCGAGATCACGCCGGAGCTCGAAAGCGAAGGCCTGGTGCGCGAACTGATCCACAAGGTCCAGATGCTTCGCAAGGAAGCAAACTTCGACCTCGTGGACCGGATCCGGATCAATTGCCGGACCGACGACAAGCTCCGGACCGCGATGGAAAAGCACCAGGAATACCTGAAGAACGAAACCCTCGCCCTGGAGATCGCTTTTACGGAAGATCACGGCGAGATCGACAAGGAAATGGATATCAACGGCATACCGGTTAAAATTTCCCTAACCCGTATCAAAGGATAATTTATGGCATTAACCATCAAAACCGTAGAGGACAAAAAAGATCTGGAAGAATTTCTGCGCCTGCCCTGGAGCATTTACCGGGGCTACCAGCACTGGGTCCCGCCCCTGCTCAAGGAAGTGAAGGAAATGCTGGACGTGGATTTTTACCCGTTCTGGAAACACGCCCGCCGGGAGCTTTACCTGGCCCAGGATGACGGCAAGACCCTGGGCCGGATCGCGGCGATCGTGGACGACAACCACAACAAGTTCCACGAGGAGAAAACCGGGTTCTTCGGCTTCTACGAGTGCGTCAATGACCCGGACGTCAGCCAGGCCCTGTACGACGCGGCGAAAAAGTGGCTCAAAGCCTTAGGCATGGAACGCATGCGCGGCCCGGCCAGCCCGAGCCTGAACGACGAGTGCGCGTTCCTGCTCGAGGGGTTTGACTCACCGCCCACGGTCATGATGCCCTACACCCCGGAGTACTACCTGAACCAGGCCGAGAAATACGGCATGCGCAAGGTCAAGGACCTGTACGCGTTCATCAAGTACGCCAAGGACGGGATCCCGGAGCGGATCAAGAAAATGATCGACCGCGTGAAAGCGCGGACCGGCGTCAAGATCCGGCCGTTCAACATGAAGGAATTCGACCGGGACAACCAGTATCTCAAGGACATCTACAACACGGCCTGGGAAAAGAACTGGGGTTTCGTGCCCATGACCGAAGAGGAAATGGACCTGGCCACGAAAAAACTGAAGCCTTTTGCCGAGCCGGACCTGGTCCTCTTCGCCGAAATGGACGGGAAACCGGTCGGGCTTTCGGTCACGGTGCCGGACATCAACCAGATATTGATGAAATTGAACGGCAAGCTCGGCCTGATCGAGATGCTGAAGTTCATGTATTACAAGAACAAGGTCACGGGCGTGCGGTCCCTGATCGGCGGCGTGAAAAAGGAATACCGCGAATCGGGCATCATCGCGGCCATCTATTACGAATCCGAGATGGCGAACCTCAAGCTCGGCTACGAGTGGTGCGAGCTGGGCTGGAACCTGGAGGATAACGACCTGATCAACAAGTTCGACGAGGCGATCGGCGGGAAGTTGTACAAGAAGTATCGGCTTTACGAAATACCAATTTAGATTGCTGTCATTCTGAGACCGCGCAGTGGGACTCAGAATCTGAGATCCTGAAACAAGTTCAGGATGACATGGTAAAAATGGGGTTGCCCCACAGGGACCCCAGTTATTAATAACAGATTTTATTTAAGGTTGCCACAGTCGCTGATGGCGACCTCGTAATGACAGAAAATTAGGGGATGCAAAATATTATGAAGCTAATGACACACAGCTGTGGGAGGGATTTCCAAATCCCGATCGAGGCTGGAAGCCTCTCCCACACTAAATATATAATTATGAAACTAACCTTTATCCCCACCAGGGGATCTCTTGATTAGAATATTATGATGATAAGGTTCACCGGCGTAAACCAGACGGTCACGAGTTCAGTTAAGGGGACAGTCTCTTTAACGACTTTAGAGGGACAGTCCCCTTGAAGCTGACGTTCATTGGCGCGTGCCAGACCGTCACCGGATCCCAGTACCTGATCGAGCACGACGGCAAGAAAGTCCTGCTCGAGTGCGGCTTATACCAGGGCCACCGCGCCGAGGCTGAGCGGATCAACCGGACCTTCGCGTTCAAGCCCAAAGACATCGGCGCGGTCATTCTCTCCCACGCCCACCTCGACCATTCGGGCAACCTGCCCCGCCTGGCCAAGAACGGCTTTACCGGACCGGTATTCTGCACGGCAGCGACCCTGGACGTGGCGCGCTACCTGCTTCTGGACTCGGCCAATATCCAGGAAACCGATATCGAGCACCTGAATAAAAAACTGGCCCTGACCAACCAGCCGCCGAAGAGCCCGCTCTACACCGTGGCCGACGCGGAAGCGGTCCTCAAGCAATTCGCCGGCCATTCGTACGGCCTTCCGTTCGAGCCGGTTAAGGGCCTGAAGGTCACGTTCTTCGACGCCGGGCATATCCTCGGCTCGTGCGTGGTCCTCATCGAGACCGCGACCCAAAAGCTCCTCTTTTCCGGCGACCTGGGACGTTACAACATGCCGATCATCAAGGACCCGGTAGTGGTGCGCGGCCCTCATTACATCATGATCGAATCGACCTACGGCAACCGCGTCCACCCAGGGCCGCAGGGCGTGACCGCGGAACTGCAGAAGATCATCAAGACCGCGATCGACGAGCGCGGCCGGGTCCTCGTCCCGGCCTTCGCGGTCGAGCGGACCCAGGTCCTGATCAAGATCCTGAAAGAATTGTTTGATAGCGGATCCCTGCGCGACGTGCCGGTCTATGTCGACAGCCCGCTCGCGACCAACGTCACCGAGGTTTTCAGGAAACACCCGGAATGTTTTGACGCGGAAACTTTGAAGATCTTTGAGACCGGCGACCCTTTTAATTTTCCCACCTTGCGTTATGTCCGCGACAAGGAGGAATCCAAGAGCCTGAACGACCGGGCCGGCACCATGATCGTGATCGCCGGTTCGGGTATGTGCGAGGGCGGCCGGATCCTCCACCACCTGATCCACTCCCTGGACCGGGAAAATACCCAGGTCGTCCTGACCGGGTTCCAGGCGCCGGGCACCCTGGGCCACAAGCTGCAGCAAGGCGAGAAAAAGGTCCCGATCTACGACGACATTTACAATGTCCGGGCGCGCGTCTCATTCATCGACGCGCTGTCCGCGCACGCCGACGGTAACGACCTATTCAATTATGTTAAGGCATGCCAGGATAACAATTTGAAAAAAGTCTTTCTCGTGCACGGCGATCTCGAGGAGGCCGTGCCGCTCCAGGAACGGCTGGTAAAACTGGGCGTGAAGGTGGAAATACCGGAAAGCATGACGCAAACGCAGATATAGGGGAATAGCCCCTTGTTTATTTAAAAAACGGCGTCGTATCGATGCGACCACTACAGATTAGCCAAAATGTAGCGGTGCGATTCATCGCACGTTGTTTCCCAGCCAGAAACTTGAGCCCAACCAGTCCCTTTAACGACTTTAGAGGGACTGTCCCCTTTGCCTTGACATTCCATTCGAATCATTTTATAATAGTTCATGAATAGGACGCTGGCATTGGTCCTGGCCGCCGGTCAGGTCGACGAACTTCTGACCCTGACCGAGCGCCGGCCTAAATCCGCGGTTCCGGTATTCGGGATCTACCGGGCCATTGACTTCGTCCTCAGCAACCTGATGCATTCCGGGATCTCCAATGTCGGCGTGTTGTCTCAGTTCCGGCCCTACTCGTTACTGCGTCATATCGGCACGGGTGAGCACTGGGATTTTATCGGCCGAACTCGGACATTGAATATCCTGCCGCCCTACCGGGGTCAAAAAGAATCCGACTGGTATAAGGGCACGGCCGACGCGATTTATCAGAATATTTCGTTCATTGAATCCCACAAACCGGACAATGTCCTCATCTGCTCGGCCGACCATATATATCGCATGGATTATCAGCCGTTATTACAATTTCATATAGATAATAAAGCTGAAGCTACTGCCTGTTTTACGAAAGTTATATCTAAATCTAAGCGTTTTGGATATGCGGTTATCGAAAATAACCATAAAATAATGGAATATGTGGAAAAACCTGAAAAACCACCGACTAATATGGCTTCCATGACTGTATATCTTTTTAAAACATCGTTACTTATCGACTTATTAAGAACCAATGCTAAAGAAAATTCCCACGAATTCGGCCGGGATATATTGCCCAAATTAGTCAAACAGGAAATGCTTTATGGCTATAAGTTCCGGGATCCCTGGTATTATGCACGGACCATTAAATCATATTATAAAGCGCATCAGGCATTGCTGGGCAGAAAGTTCGATCTCAGCGCCTGGCAGATCCGGACCAATCTTATCGAGCGCTCGGAAAAAGGCGACCGGGTTCCGACCCGGGTTAACGGCAGCGTGATTAATTCCGTGATCAGCGAGGGCTGCGTGATTAATGGCCAGGTTGCGAACTCCGTGCTGTCGCCGGGCGTGATCGTGGATAAAGGTGCGATCGTTCAGGATTCCATAATTTTTCACGATTCGCTCATCCAATCCGGCGCATTTTTAAAACGGGCGATCATTGATAAGGACGTGGTTATCGGCGAAGACGCCGAGATCGGCCGGTCGGGTTCGGACGTAAGATCGAAAGAATACGCAGAACTGCTCGAAGACGGTTTCACGCTTGTCGGAAAAAGCATTAAAATTCCAACGCGCGCCAGGATCGAAGCCAATAGCGTGATCTTTTCTACGACCCGGGATATTCCAGGAGAAATCCCCGCGGGGAGCACTTTAAAATGAAAAAGAATATCGTTGCCATGCTCCTTGCCGGCGGGGTCGGTACCCGCCTGAATATCCTGGCCCGAAAACGGGCCAAGCCGGCCATTCCGTTCGGTGGCATTTACCGGATCATCGATTTCACCATGAGCAATATTGCCAACTCCGAAGTCGATGTCGTGGGCGTGCTCACTCAGTACAAACCCCAGTCCCTGATGGAGCACCTGGAAGACGGCCGGCCCTGGGATATTTTTGGACGGACCCGCAACGTGGAGATCCTGCCGCCCAAGACCGGCGAGGAAACCTCTGATTGGTACCGGGGCACGTCGGACGCGGTCTGGCAGAATTTCAATTTTATCGATGAATACTCACCCGAGCACGTCCTGATCGTCTCCGGCGATCATATCTACAACATGAATTACAACCTTCTGCGCGAATATCACCAGGTAAGGACCGCGGACGCGACCGTCTGCCTGGTTCGGGTCCCGGAAGAAGAAGCCCGGCACTTCGGCATCGCAATCACGGCACCGGACGGCCGGATCGCGGACTGGGAGG
>Ga0315294_10001269_pt1 | contig 27371 bp, 29 predicted proteins | sample YL17G13_40_MG_FD_203626 | JGI IMG/M metagenome (GOLD analysis project Ga0315294, IMG submission 203626) | Sediment microbial communities from Yellowstone Lake, YNP, Wyoming, USA - YL17G13_40 | ecosystem: Environmental > Aquatic > Freshwater > Lake > Sediment | place: USA: Wyoming | collected... | reverse complement strand
GCTACAAGCTCATCGCCCACGCCAAGATGGACGGCGGCACGGTCACGGCGACCGTCTCCCCCCAGAAGCTGCCCCTGTCCGACCCGCTGGCCGGGGTCATGGGCGCCCACAACGCCCTCAGCCTGGAAACCGACCTCATGGGTAAGGTCACCATCCAGGGGGCCGGCGCCGGCAAGGTCGAAACGGGCTTCGCCATCCTCTCCGACATCCTGGCGATCCACCGCTGTTAGCCGGCCGAGGGATGTCCTCGGAGCGAGCATAAGCGGTGATTTAGCCGGTCAGGAACCGGACGAGGGCAGTTTCTGGGGAAACCGCCAAAACGTGTTTGAGCGAGGCGTAGCGCACGCCGAGCGAGTTGTTTTGGCGCCGAGTCCGGCGAACTGAGCGGCGCAAAAAATCACCGCAGCGAGCAGAGAGGATATTCCGAGGCCAACTTGACTCCGGCCCTTCGTTCTTTATATGCTAGGGGCGCAGTAACAACTGTGTCATGCCGTTTGTCTTAACGCTTTTTTCCCATCCTTTCGAGCCGCCGTCTATCCCGACAATCCCACTGGAGGAACCATGAGCTCCGCCCCGAAACTATCGCCCGGAGTCCAGAAGTACGTCGACGCCGCCAAAAAACTCCTTGCCCAGCGGGAGACCGCTCTCGTAAGGGCCAAGGCGATGAAGTTCGACACTCTCGCCGTCCACGGCCTTTACACGGTCGAGGAGGCTCTCGAACGGAACCAGGGGGCCGTGATCGAGCCCCTCTACCTGTCCTCCTCCCAGGCCTACGCCGACTCGGACGAGCTCGAGGCGGCTCTCGCCTATCTCGTCCCGACGTGGTGCTACACGCGGATCGCCAACCCGACGACCTACTACCTCGAATGGGTCCTGGCCCTGCTCGAGGGCTACCGCGCCGGCTGCGACACCTCCTGCCTGGTCACCGCCTCCGGCATGTCGGCCATCGCCGCGGCCGTCGACCCATTCCTCGTCGACCAGAAGGACGGCGGGCCGGAACGGAAGAACTTCGTCTCCTGCATCCAGGTTTACGGCGGCACCTACCAGCATTTTGCCATCCGTAAGAAAAAAGAGCGCGGCATCGACGTCCGCTGGGTCCAGCACCCCTGGGACATCGAGGACTGGAAGGCGAAGGTCGACGACGACACGCGTTTTCTCTACATGGAGATGCCCTCCAACCCCCAGCAGTCGTTCACCGATATCAAGGCCCTCGCGGACCTGGCCCATTCCTGGGGCGTCCCGCTCATCGTCGACGCGACCTGCGCCACCCCGGCCCTGATGCGGCCCATCGCCCACGGCGCCGATATCGTCGTCCACTCCCTGACGAAATCGATCACCTCGGGCGGGCTGGCCATCGGCGGCGCGCTCATCAGCCGCAAGCCCATCACCACGAAAGTCGTCAACGACAACCCCCTGTTCAAGGACAGCTTCGCCGAGTACGTGAAGTTCCTGCCCTACCGCGACAACGGCCCGGCCGCCTCGCCCTTCAACGCCATGGTCGCCCTCAACGACCTCCGGACCCTCCGGTCCAAGATGGACCTCGTCAGCACGAATTGCCAGAAGGTGGCCGAGTACCTCCAGTCCCATCCCCGGGTCTATCAAGTCGATTACCTGGGCCTGCCCAGCGATCATCTCCACGGGGTGGCCAAAAAATACATGAAGCTCGTGGATTCCGACGACGGAAAAGGAAATGAGGTCAACCGCTACGGCCACCTCATGAGCTTCCGTGTCGACGGCCCCCCGGAGAAAGCGAGGAAGGTCTTCGACAACTTCAAGATGATCTTCCGGGCCACCGACCTCGGCCGGATCAAGAGCGTCGCTACGATCCCGGCCATCTCAACCCACCAGCAGCAGGGTGAAGAAGCGCGGCGGCTGGCCGACGTCCCGCCCCAGCTCATCCGGCTCTGCGTCGGCGCCGAGCATCCCGACGACGTCATCGCCGACCTGGACCAGGCCCTGCGGTCGCTGTAAAGAGTAACCATGCCCGAAGCCAAGAAAACAACAGGGTTCAAGGGCCGTTGGGCTTGGGTCGACCTGACCAACCGGACAATCCGCGTCGATCCGGCCGACACCGGATACTGCCGCGATTACGTCGGCGGCCGGGGCCTGCAGGCCCGGCTTCTCGCCGACCACTCGGAAAAAACCGGCCCGCTCAAGAACCCGCTCGCTCCTCAAAACAGGATTGTCGTCGGCGCCGCCGCACTGAACGACACGGCGGTCGCGACGGCCGGGCGTGGCTCGTGCTCGTTTATCGGGACGATGGCCCGATCGCCCGAACCCGCCGCCTGGGTCCCCGGCCACAATCCCGTCCACGGGCTCGTAACCCACTCGAGCGCCGGGGGCCTTTTCCCCAATATGCTCAAGCGGGCCGGGTTCGACCAGGTCGTCATCGACGGCCGGGCCGACCGCCCGGTCCGCCTCGAAGCCGTCGACGGCGCCCTCCGCATCGTCGACGCCGAGGACGACCTCTTCGAGACCGCCCAGGGACGCCGCGTCCCGCGTCGCGCTTCCGAGATCACCGACGCCCTCGCCGCCCGGGTCAAGGGCGGCTCCACGCTGACCGTCGGGCCGGCCGGATGGAACCTCGTCGACTTCGCCTGCCTCACGGCCGACTATCACCGCAACTTCGGCCGGGGCGGGGCCGGGGCCGTCTTCGGTTCGAAGAACCTCGTTGCCATCACCGCCTACGGCAAGGACGCCGTAGCCTACGACGACGCCGAAGCGTTCAAGACGTTCGGGCAGGAGATCGACAAGCTGGTCAAGACGAGCGTCGGGGACCCGAACCGGACGGCCTCCTTCCGCCCGACGACGGGCACGACCTGGTGGCTCGACCGCGCCTTCAACGGCCGCTACCTGGGCGTCAAGGGCGGCTACCTGCCCTGGCACAACTTCGACGAGGGGGCCTTCGACTCCGCGGACTACGGCAAGGTGTCCACGGACGCGTTCCTGGCCATTTCCGGAAAGCACAATGTCTGCAACAAGTGCCGGCACGTCTTCTGTACGCGGTCGGCCAAGGTCGAGTCGGGCCCTTACGCGGGTGAAGGCGTCCGCCCCGAGTTCGAGACGATCGCCCTGTGGATCAACTGCTGCATCCTCGACCGCGACGCCATCTTCCATATGAACTATCTCTGCAACGAGCTCGGCGTCGATACGATGACCTTCGGCAGCGTCATGGCCGGGGCCATGGAGCTGGCCGAGAAAGGGTTCCTCGCGAAATACGGGAACGCGCCGAAGTTCGGAGACGCGGCCGGCATGGTCCGGACGCTCAAGGAGATCGCCTATCGTTCGAGCGAGCTGGGCCGGCTCCTCGGCCATCACTCCGACCGGGTCATCGCCGAGGTCGCCGCCGGCGCCGCGCCGGCCGCCCTCTCCGAGATCGCGTACTGCCTGACGACGGCCTACGGCGGGCTCGGCTACGCCGGGATCAACCCCAAAGCCTTCCCGGGCATGTTCACGGCTTACGGCACGTCGAACAGGGGCCGCGGCGACCACACATACGCCTGGACGATCCAGGCCGAAGAGGGCGGGCTCAAAGAGGCCCGGGACCTGGCCGCCTACGTCGCCGAAGGGCAGGCCGGCAAGGCCCTCGTCGATTCCCTGGGGCTCTGCGACTTTTTCACCGGCGATATTACCGCCGAGCCGTTCCTTTCGCTCTATGGCGCCTTGACCGGGACCTCCTACACGCCCGAGTCCCTCAAAGAATGCGGCCGGAGGATCTACGCGCTCGAGCGCCGCCTGAACAATCTCCAGGGCCGGGACAGGACCTACGACGCCTTCGTCCCGCCCAAGCTCAAGGTTCCGCTCGGCCGCGGCGCCCACCAGGGCCAGGCCGTCGATGAGGCTTTCTACAACTCTGTCCTCGACGCCTATTACGAGGCCTGGGGCTGGTCGCGAAGAGGGACAGTCCCCTAAGAGGGGACAGTCCCTCTTCTCTGTCCCCTCCTAAGGGGACAGTCCCTCCGGTTCGGTCCCTCAGGTTGAATTCCGGCTCCGCTTCCTTTACAATCAGGCCGATGGAAAAGCTGATTATCCGGGGCGACCGAGACCTGCGCTTGAGCGGCGAAGTCCGCATGAGCGGGGCTAAGAACGCCGTCCTGCCGGCCATCGCCGCCTCCCTGCTGACGAGCGAGGAGGTCCGCCTCTCCAACATCCCTCGGGTCAAGGACGTCGAGACCATCCTGACCCTCGTCGCCGAGCTCGGCGGGGCCTACAAGATCGACGGAGACACCGTGTCGCTCCGCGTCGCGAAGATCCGTTCGGACGAGGCGTCCTACGAGCTCGTCCGGGCCATGCGGGCCTCGATCCTCGTCCTCGGTCCGCTCGTGGCCAGGTTCGGCAAGGCCGTCGTCGCCCTGCCCGGCGGCTGCGCCATCGGCTCGCGGCCCATCGACCTCCACATCGCCGGCCTGCAGAAGCTCGGGGCGACGATCTCCCTCGAGCACGGCTACATCCAGGCCCAGGCCGAGCGCCTTCGCGGCGCGGTCGTCGAATTCGAGAAGAAGACGGTCACCGGGACGGAGAACCTGCTCATGGCCGCCGCCCTGGCCAAGGGCGAGACCATCCTCAAGAACTGCGCCCGGGAGCCGGAAGTCGCCGACCTGGCCGTGCTCCTCAACAAGATGGGCGCCAAGATCGAGTGGCTCGACGACGATACGGCCCGCGTCCGGGGTGTGCGCGAGCTCGGCGGCGCGGCCCACGACATCATCCCGGACCGGATCGAGACCGGCACTTTCCTCATCGCCGGGGCCTTGACGGCGGGCGATTTTCTTCTGCGGAACGTCGTCCCCGAGCACACGGCCACCGTCATCGAGAAACTCCGCGCTTCGGGCGCCATCATCGAAACCGAAGGCGAAAACGCTCTCCGCGTCGCCGGCAGCCGGGAGGTCAAGGCCCAGGACATCACGACCTCGCCCTATCCCGGCTTCCCCACCGACATGCAGGCCCAGTTCATGGTCCTGCTGACCCAGGCCGCCGGCACGTCCATCATCACGGAGACGATCTTCGACCGGCGCTTCTCCCACGTCAACGAGCTCGTCCGGCTGGGCGCGTCGATCGAGGTCCAGGGCGACAAGGCGGTCGTCAAGGGCAAGACGCTCCTTTCCGGCGCCGAGGTCATCGCCACCGACCTCCGGGCTTCGGCCGCCCTCGTCCTGGCCGGCCTCGTCGCTGCCGGCGAGACGACGATCAACGAAATCGAGCACCTCGACCGGGGCTACGAGAGGATCGAGGAAAAGCTCCGCGACCTCGGGGCCTCGATCGAAAGGGTCAAAGCGTGACGTCTCCGCCCGCCGGGGACTGCCTTTTCTGCCGAATCGTCCGCAGGGAGCTCCCGGCGAGAATCCTCTTCGAGAACGAGCGCCTCCTCGCCTTCGAAGACAGCCGGCCCAAGGCGCCGGTCCACGTCCTGGTCATCCCCAAGGACCACTTCGCCTCCCTCAACGACGCCCCCGACGGAGCGGAAGCCCTGCTCGGGGAGATCCTTCTCCGGGCCCGGGAGATCGCCCGGGAAAAGGGGATCGGAGAGAGCGGCTACAGGATCGTCCTCAACACGGCCCGGGACTCCGGCCAGGAAGTTTTCCACATTCACTTTCACATCCTCGGCGGCCGGCGGCTGGCCTGGCCGCCGGGCTGAGAGGGAGACGCCCCGACGGCGGCGTGACATGGCCTACCTCATCGACGGCAACAACCTCCTCGGCCGCATCGCGCCCCACGAGCTGCGGGAGAGGTCGGGACGGGAAGGTCTCGTGGTCAGGCTCCTCGCCTTCCAGCGCGTAACCCGCGCCCGGATCCACCTCGTCTTCGACGGCAACCCCGAGCCGACGCCGACGGACGTCCCGGTCAACCCCAAGTTCACGATCCATTTTCCCGGCGAAGGGCAGAACGCCGACGACGTCATCCGGGATATGATCGGCCGGCAGACCGACCGCCGCCGCTTCTTCGTCGTCAGCTCGGACCGGGCCATCCGGGAGCTGGCCAAGAAAAGCGGCCTCCAGCCCGTGAAATCCGAGGCCTTCGCCGCCGAGCTCAAGACGGCCATCAAAGAAGGGAAGAAACGGCGGGAGCTGGAGAAGAGGACGGAAATCCCTTCCCCGCTCGAGGTCGATCTCTGGGACGAGGTCTTCAAGTCCAACCCATGAAGAGCTTCTCCATCGTCGGCGCCGGACGGCTCGGGACCGTGCTCGGGGCGGCGCTTGTCCGGCGGGGCTGGACGGCCGCGGCCATCGTCGACAAGGACCCCGGAGCGGCCCGGGAGAGCCGCCGCATCATCGGCCGGGGAAAAATCCTACCGTACCGTCCAGGCCTTTCCCCGGAAGGACGGGACGGGACAGTAGGGCTGGGCGATGTTGTCATCATCGCCGTGCCCGACAACGCGGTCGGCCGCGTCGCCGCCGGGTTGGCGCGGTCCGGCGTGTCGTGGGCCGAACGGTTCGTCTTCCACACGAGCGGTCTCCTCCCCGCCCGCATCCTCGAGCCCCTCCGGAAACGAGGAGCCCGCATCGCCTCGGTCCATCCCGTCCAGTCCTTTCCCCGGAAGGACGCGCCGGCCTCGATCTTCAGGGGCATCACCTGGGGCGTCGAAGGGGACCCGGCCGCCGTCGCGGCCGCCGAAGAAATGGTCCGTAGTCTCCGGGGGAACGTCCTTCTTCTTTCGGAAAAGGACAAGCCGCTCTACCACGCCGCGTGCAGCCTGGCTTCGAACGCCATGATCGCCCTGGAATGGACGGCGTCCGGAATGCTCGGGGCGGCCGGGATCGGGGAGAAAGCCGCCGCCGGCATGCTATTCCCCCTCGTGCAAGGAACTTTACAGAACGTAAATAATCTTGGCCTGGAAAAAGCCCTGACCGGGCCGATCCTCCGGGGGGATGTCGTCACCGTCCGGAAGCATCTGGAAGCCCTCCGGGACGACCCCCATGCGAGGGAAGTTTACCTGGTCATGGGGAAACAAATCCTTCGGCTGGCCGAAAAAAGCGGATTACCGGCGGGCCGGGTCACTGCCCTGAAGCGTCTGCTCGAAGGTGGATGACCTCCTCTTCGAGACGCACGCCGAACTTCCGATAGACCCTTTCCTTGAGCTCTTCGGCCAGGAGGAGGACATCGCGCGAGCGGGCGTTGGCCTTGTTAATGATGAAATTACAGTGTTTCTCGTAGACGGCCGCATCGCCGACCGCGAGGCCCCGGGCCCCCGCCTGTTCGAGCAGTTGGCCCGCCAGGATCCTCTCCCCGGTCGCGGAACAGGAATTCTTGAAGTAGCTCCCGGCGCAGGCCGTGCCCAGGGGGGGGTGTTTGGTCCGCCGCTTCTCGAGGATGTCGTGGATCTTGGCCTCAGATGTCTGGGCGTCCCCTGGGGAGCACGAGAGGACAGCATCCAGGACGATGCCGCCCCCCCCCTGTTTGAGGGCCGAATCCCGATAGCCGAAGCGCAGGGCCTCCCTGGTCATGGGCTGGCGCTCCCCGCCCGGGCAGAGGAGAGTCGCCGTCTCGAGGACATCCCCAATGCTCCAGCCGTAGGCCCCGGCGTTGCCGTAAACGGCCCCGCCGACGGTCCCCGGTATCCCGGCCAGGAATTCGAGGCCGGCAAGGCCCGCCGAGAGGGCTTCACGCAAGATGGCCGGAAGGCCCGTTCCCGAGAGAACGCGGATCCGGCCTTCTTCCCTGACGATCCCCTCGAGGCGGTTTCGAATGAGAAGCCCCCTATAGCCGGCATCGTCGAAAAGGACGTTGTTCCCGCCGCCGATGACGTAAAAAGGGTATTTTTCCCCGACCGCGAGAGCGACGGCCTTCTCGAGTTCTTCTTCCGTGCGGGCCTCGAAGAAGAGGTCGGCGGGCCCGCCGATGCCGAAGCTGGATAGGGCCGAAAGTGGCACGTTCTCGGAGGGCGAAGTTCCGATCTTCTCGAGGAACGCTTCCCGGAACAGCGTTTTCCGGTCCATGGCCGGTATTATAGTGAAACCGGGGCGGGGAAGCAAAACTCCGGCCACCGGCCTGCATCTTGGCATAATAGTTGCTTTAAGTTAATCCGGAGTGAGCAGATATTGACAAAAATCAGGATGCGGACTATCATTCCTGAAATTTTCGAGCGAGGTTAGGCATGAAAAGAACATTAGGGACGACCGTGGCCTTGGTTTTCCTCCTGGCAGGCCTCGTGGCCGCCCAAAGTGCGGACGAGGAATACCTCAAGGCCATGCAGCTTTCCGATAATTGCGCGAAAGTCCAGGCGCTCGAAGCCTACCTCGCGAAGTACGCGGGCCAGGGCACGACGAACGAGGATTGGGCCTACCTCTACTACTGCCTGACCCCGTGCGCGACGAAGAACGCCCTGAAGGCGGCCGAATACGGCGAGAAGGCCCTGAGCATGAGCGGTATCGACGTACAGACAAAGATCGGGCTGTTGGGCACGATCCCCGGGCTTTATCAAAGCGCCGGGCAAATGGACAAGGCCAAGGCCGCCGCCCTCAAGCTCATCGAGTACGGCAAGACCCTCCAGGATAGGTCCCTGGGGACGAAGCTCCAGGCCGGCGGCCACGAGCTTCTCGGCCAGTTCGCGGAAAAGGCCGGCGACTACGGCGCGGCCGCAGAGAACTACATCATCGGCTACGGCCTGTTCAAGGCCCCGAGCATCTTCAAACAGCTCAACAGCCTCGCCGCGACGCTCTACAAGGGCCAGAAGTACGCCGAAGCCGAGAAGGTCTTCCGGCAGTTCTACGCTGCGGACAAGGGCCCCGAAAGCGCCGCCCTCCTCGGCCAGACCCTCTATAAAGAAGGCAAGGTCGACGAAGCCCTGGCCATCTACAAGGAAGGCTTCGCCAAGAAGAAGACCGGGCCCCTCGCCCTGAACATCGCCATCATCCTGAACGGCCAGGTCAAGACGGACCCGTCCAAGACGAACGAGGCCGTCCACGCCCTGATCGACGCGGCCCTGCTCAATCCACCCCAGTCCAAGAACCTCCTGGGGCAAGCCCAGAACCTCTTCGTCGGCCAGGACAAGGACCTCGCCTCGAGCTACGCCCAGATCGAAGAGCACAGCAAGGCTATCGAGGAGTTCACCAAGACCTACAACTCCAAGGTCGATGGCAAGACCGAGGACGACCTCTCCGAGGCCGACAAGAAAGTCCTCAAGAAGCTCGAGGACAACATCGAGGTCGAAAAGCAGGCCATCGCCAGGATCCAGGGCGGCCAGAAGGGCGTCCTGGACAAGTTCAACTCGCTCGTCGCCCAGGCCAAGACCCGACTCGGCAAGTAGGGCGGCGCCCGGACCGGCTCGCGACACCCGTCCCGCCGTTCCTGCCCCGCCTGACCCGGCGGGGCAGGAACGACGAGGAGTCCCCGATATTAGGAGGGAAGACGTGTCCTCCTCTCTCGCCGGCGGGAAGGACCGCGCCCGCGCCGAGCGGCTGCGCCGGGAGATCCTCACCCACGAGAGGAAATACTACGTCGAGAACGACCCCCAGATCTCCGACGAGGAATTCGACCGTCTCGTCCGCGAGCTCGGCGACCTCGAGGCCCGCTTCCCCGGCCTCGTGACGCCCGAGTCCCCCACGCAGCGGGTGGGCGAGAAGCCGCTCGAAGGTTTCCCCTCCGTCGTCCACCGGACTCCGATGCTAAGCATGGACAACTGCTACAACGAGGAAGAGCTCCGGGAGTTCGGGGGGCGCGTCCGCAAGCTCCTCCCCGAAAAGACGGTCGCCTTCACGGCCGAGCTCAAGATCGACGGGCTCGGCATCTCCGTCCTCTACCGGGACGGCAAGTTCGCCCGGGCCGTCACGCGCGGCGACGGCGTCCGCGGCGACGACGTCAGCGGCAACGTCAAGACCATCCGCTCCCTCCCGCTCGTCATCGACGAGACGGGCGAGGTCGAGGTCCGCGGCGAGATCTACCTGCCCTTCGCCTCCTTCCGGAAGATCAACAGGGAGCGCGAGGAGCTCGGCGAGCCGCTGTTCGCCAACCCCCGGAACGCGGCGGCCGGCTCGATCCGCCTCCTCGACCCGAAGGAAGTGGCCGCCCGAAACCTCGGCGTCTTCCTGTACTACCTTTCGATCGACGGGAAGGAGCAAGACGGCCAGTGGCTCTCCCTCCGGAAGCTCAGGAAGCTCGGCTTCGTGACCAACTCCCACTCGCGCTTCTGTCCCGCGCTCGACGACGTCATCGCCTACTACAAGGAATGGGCCGAGAAGAGGGACAGCCTGGACCACGACGTCGACGGCATCGTGGTCAAGGTCGATTCCGCGGCGGAGCGGCAGGCCCTCGGGGCGACGGCCAAGTCCCCGCGCTGGGCGATCTCCTACAAGTTCCCGGCACGACAGGCGACCACCCGGGTCAACGACATCGTTATCCAGGTCGGCCGCACCGGCGCCCTGACACCCGTGGCCGTCCTCGAGCCCGTCAAGCTCTCCGGGACGACCATCAGCCGATCGACCCTGCACAACGAGGACGAATTGCGGAGAAAGGACATCCGGGTCGGCGACTTCGTCCTCATCGAGCGGAGCGGGGACGTCATCCCGCATGTCGTCTCGGTCATGAAGGAACGGCGGACGGCGCGCCTCCGACCCTTCGACTGGCCCGGCCGTTGCCCCGTCTGCGGCGCGGAGGTCTTCCGCCCCGAAGGGGAGGTCATCTCGCGCTGCGTCAACACGTCGTGCCCGGCCAGGGTCCGGGAATCCATCCTCCACTTCGCGGCCCGCCGGGCGATGGACATCGACGGGCTGGGCGAGGCCGTCGTCGACCAGCTCCTCGCCGCCGGGCTCGTCCGGTCCATCCCCGACCTCTACGGCCTCCGCTACGACGACCTCGTCGAACTGGAACGGCTGGGCCCGAAGAGCACCCGGAACCTCCTCGACGAGATCGAAGGATCGAAGACGCGCGGCCTCGCGCGGCTCATCTTCGCCCTGGGCATCCGCCGCGTGGGCGAGCGGCTGGCCCAAACCCTAGCCGCGCGCTTCCGGACTCTCGACGCCCTCGAAACGGCCGGCGAAGAGGACCTCGTCCTGGCTGAGGATATCGGTCCCAAGGTCGCCGAGAGCATCCGTTTCTTCTTCGCCCAACCGGAAAGCCGCGAGCTCGTCGGCAGGCTCAGGAAAGTGGGGTTGGCCACCGAGGCGATCGAGGGCGGGGAGGGGCCAAAGCCCCTCGCCGGGCAGGTCTTCGTCATCACCGGGACGCTCTCCGGCATGAGCCGGGACGAGGCCCGGGAGCTCCTGGAGAGGCTCGGCGCCGAAGTGGGCTCTTCCGTGACCAGGAAGACGACCGGGCTCGTCGCCGGGGAGTCGCCCGGCTCCAAGCTGGACAGGGCGCGCGCGCTCGGTATCAGGATACTCGGGGAGAGGGAATTCCTGGGGCTCGTCGGAAAGAAGCCCTAGCTATTTCTTCTTTTTCTTCGAACCGAAGAGGTCCATCCCGAACAGGCCCCTGGCCCCCTTCTTCTTGCCCCCCGTCAGCTCGTCGAGGGCTTCGCGGGCCGAGGCGTGGTCCGGTTCGGCCTCGAGGGCCTTCTCGAGCTGCCTGATGGCCTTCGTCTGGAGTCCTTCGGCCTTGTAGAGCAAGCCGAGGCCGACGTAGCCCTCGGGGTTCCAGGGCTCGAGCTGGATGGCCCGCAGGAAATCCTGTTCGGCCTTCTTGACGTAGGCCGGGACCTTCGATTCGGCCATGGCCAGGAGGAGGTAGTAATCGCCCTTGTCTTTCCGGACCCGGACGGCCTCCTCGAGGTAGGCGATAGCTTCGTCGATCCGCCCCTGGCCGTGGAGGGTCTTCCCCTGGCGGAACTTGATGTCGGCCTTGCGGAAGGAGTCCTGGACGTCTTCCTGGGTCGCCGCCGACCCGCTTTTCGCATCGTAGACTCGCCGGGCTTCCTTGTTACTCAGGACGCGGTAGGCGTTGGTGATGCCGTCGAAGACCTCGTCGATCTGGGCCTTGTATTCGGCCGCGAGCTTGCGCTCGAAGCGGTCGGGGTGGAAGCTGCGGGCCCGCTGGAAATAGGCCTTCTTGATATCTTCTTCCGTGGCCGTCTTGGGGACGTCGAGGATCTGGTAGAACGTCATCGACGGCAGGGTGTCCCGGAAGACGAGCACGGCGGCGACCTGCGGCGGGACATCCGTCCGCGAGGCGGCGGGTGACGGCTTGCGGGTCCCTTTTTCCGACGGAGCGTCCTGCCGGGCCCCGCCCTCGAACTCGACGATATCGAGACAATAGAACAGGTAGAGGCTTTTCCAAAATTGGTCGGGCGGCATGGTCAGCGTCCGCAGGATGACTTCGGCCGTGTCCGTGCCGTTGACCTTCTCCAGGATATCCTTCTCGTCCGCGGTGACAAGGTAGGCGAAGGTCTTCCGGCCGGGGACGGGGGTCCTCCGGGCCAGGAACGCCTGCAGGAGGGGATCCGCCTGCATCCTCCGGATGCCGTATTCGATGAGGAGGGGGACGCTGACCCGGGATTCGCTGATTTCGCCGCTGTACCCCTCGTGCTCCTGGAAATCCATCTCGGCATCGAAGTAGGGGAAGACGTTGAGGACGGACTCTCTGATCTGATGGGCCAGAGCCTCGGCCAGGTCGTCCTCGGAAATGACGCCGCGGCTCTTGAGGACCTCCCCGAGGTTCTTGTTGGGCTCGATGTAAGCGTCCATCTTGGCGTGGGCTTCCTTGGGGATGCGCTCGAGCTTGTAGAGGATCTCGCCCAACCGTTCGTCGGGCTGGTTCGTCTTGACCTGGATGATGGCGCCGTTCTGGAAGAAAAAGTACTTGAGGATATCCCCCCGGCGGTAGACGAGGCGGCCGGTCTTCTTGTTGAAGAAGATTTCCCTCAAGTGACTGGCGATGTGATTCATTTCGGCTCGGGTCCTCTTGGAAGGCTAACTATAATGGAATCCGCGGCTTTTTTCAATCCGCTCCGCATTTGAAAATCGCCCCCGGTTTGTGCTACTTATGAGCCATGAAAGTCGCGCTCGCCCAGATCTCGCCGCGACTCGGGGACGTCAAGGCCAACGTCGAACTCCACCTGGACGTCCTCGAAAAAGCGCGCCGGGGGAAGGCCGACCTGGTCGTTTTCCCCGAACTGGGCCTCACGGGTTACACGCTGAAGGACCTCGTCGAGGAGGTCGCCCTCGACCCGGATTCGGACCCTCTCTTCAGAAAGATCACGGCCCGCACGCGAGGCCTTGCGGCCGTCGTCGGGTTCGTCGAGGAGAGGCCGTCGGAAAAGGGCCTCTTCTACAACTCGGCCGCCTTCATCGCCGACGGCCGCCTCCTCCATGTCCATCGCAAGGTCTACCTTCCGACGAACGGGATGTTCGAAGAAGCCAAGTTCTTCGCCCCGGGCCGCGATCTCCGGACGTTCGAGACGCCCTTCGGGCGCGTCGGCCTGCTCATCTGCCGCGACTTTCTCCACTACGGGGCGAGCTACGTCCACTATTCCTCCGGGGCCGACATGATCATCTGCATCTCCGCGGCGCCGGGCCGGGGGGTCGGGGGCGGCGACGCCTTCGAAACCAGCCGGATGTGGGAGCTCATGGGCGAGGCCATGTCCTATTTTTCGACCGCTTTCGTCCTCTACGCGAACCGCGTCGGCATCGAGGACGGCGTGACCTTTGCCGGCGGATCCTTCGTCTTCGCCCCCGGCGGCCGGCTCGCCGGCCGGGCCGCCTACCTCGACCCGGAACTTCTCGTCCGCCGGATCGACCTCGCCGCCGTCCGGGAGGCCCGGAAAAAATGGCTTTTCAAGAGGGACGAAAAGCCCGAGGTCATCCTGAGATCCCTCGAAAGGGCCGTCCGTGCCGCCGAAGATTAACGCTCCGTTCGTCGAGAAGGTCCTCGTCCGCTTCATCCGGGACGAGCTCGGCAAGTGCGGCTGCAAGAAGGGCATTCTCGGACTTTCCGGCGGCCTCGATTCGGCCGTCTGCGCCGCGCTCGCCGCCCGGGCCCTGGGGCCGCAGAACGTCCTCGGCCTGATCATGCCCTACGGCAGGGCTTTTCCGGAGGACGTCCGCGACGCCGAGAACCTGGCCCGGCGCCTCGGCATCCGGCACGAGACGATCGACATCGCCCCCCAGGTCGACCTCTACTTCGCCGCCCATCCGACGACGAGCCGCGTCCAACGGGGGAACAAGATGGCCCGCGAGCGGATGTCCGTCCTCTACGATCACTCGGCCCGGGAGGGGAGCTTCGTCCTGGGGACGAGCAACAAGACCGAGCTCCTCATCGGCTACGGCACGATCCACGGCGATATGGCCTGCGCCGTCAACCCCATGGGCGACCTCTACAAAACGCAGGTCCGCGAGCTCGCCGCGCACCTCCGCGTGCCGGCCGCGATCCGCAGGAAGTCCCCGACGGCCGGACTCTGGCCCGGCCAGACCGACGAGGCGGAGATCGGGCTCGCCTACGAGGAGCTCGACGATATTCTCTACGGCTTCGTGGAGGAGCGAAAGCGCCGCAAGGAGATCATCGAAGCGGGGCGTCGGCCGGCGGCGGTCGACCGGGTCGTCCGGATGATCCGGAATTCTGAGTTCAAGCGCAAGCTCCCGCTGATCGCCAAGCTCTCGCTCCGCTCCGTCGGTCACGACTTCCTCTATCCCTACAGCTGGGGAAAATAGTCCGTGACCGCCGAGCCGCGAGCGGACCGGCCGCCGGGCCGGCTCTATATCGTCGGGACGCCTGTCGGCAACCTCGAGGACATCACGCTCCGGGCCCTGCGCATCCTCGGGGAGGTCGAGGCCATCGCCTGCGAGGACACCCGCCAGACCGTCAAGATCCTGAACAGGTTCGGGCTGAAAAAGCCGCTCATCAGCTATTTCCAGCCGCAAGAGGGGCGGCGCATCCCGGAGATCATCGGGCTGCTCAAAGCGGGCCGCGACGTGGCCCTCGTCTCCGACGCCGGGACGCCGGGCATTTCGGACCCCGGTTTCCCGCTCATCCGCGAAGCCCTCAAGGAGGCGATTCCCGTCGTCCCCATTCCCGGCCCTTCGGCCGTGACGACGGCCCTTTCGGCCGCGGGCCTGCCGACCCACCGCTTCCTCTTCGTCGGTTTCCCGCCGCCCAAGAAGACGGGCCTGCGGAAGTTCCTCGAGGCCCTCCGGGACGAAAAGGCCACGCTGGTTTTTTTCCTGCCGACGAGGAGGATCCCGGAATTCCTGGAGGCCGTCCGCGAGCTCCTCGGGGACAGACGGGTGGTCATCGCCAGGGAGCTGACCAAAGTTCACGAAGAGTTCATCCGGGGAAAGGCCGGGGAATTGGCCGGGAAGCTGGGCCATAAAACCCTCAAGGGCGAAGCCACGGTCCTCGTAGAAGGTTGCTAATTTATTGAATGATCCGAGGTGACAAATGGCTATCATCAGATGGGATCCCACCAGAGATATCGTCACCCTCAGGGACAGGATGAACAGGCTTTTCGAGGACATGTCCGGCCCCAAGTCCGAGGAAAAGAACATCATGGCCGGCGCGTGGGCCCCGTCCGTGGATATCTATGAGAACGAGAACGAGGTCGTCCTGGCCGCCGAGATCCCCGGCGTCGACGAAAAGGACGTCGAAATCAAAGTCGAAGACAACAATCTGACCCTTCGCGGCGAACGCAAGTTCGAAAAGGAGACCAAAGAGGAGAACTACCACCGCATCGAGCGCTCTTACGGCTCGTTCTTCCGCTCGTTCTCCCTGCCGAGCTACATCGACCAGGACCGCATCGAGGCCGAACATGAGAACGGCGTTCTCAAGATCAGGATGCCCAAGCGGGCCGAGATCAAGCCCCGCAAGGTCAAGATCCTGACACCAGCCCCGGCCCGGGCCGAAAAGTCGAAGAAGTAAAATCGGGGAAGGACCTTATTATGCTTGGGCCAGCGTTATGGCCCGGACCTCTTTGGCGCCGGCTTCGACGAGGACCCGGGTGCACTCGCGGAGGGTCGCACCGGTCGTAGTGACGTCGTCGATGAGGATGAGCGTTTTCCCCCGGACCTTCTGCCGGCGTCTCACAGCATAGGCCTTCTTGACGTTCTCCTCGCGTTCGGCCGCGTGGAGACCGGCCTGCGGCGGGACGTTCTTCGCCTTGACCAGGCATCCCTCGAGTACCCTCATTCCCCGGAGCCGGCCCAGGTCGCGGGCGAGGAGGCGGGATTGGTTGAAGCCTCTTTCCCGTTTCCTGGCAGGATGGAGAGGGACGGGTATGAGGAAGTCCACCCCCGCCCACAGCTTCGGGTCGGAGGCCAGGCATCGTTCGGCGAATCCGGCTAGGGGCCGGCTGAGCGGCGCATACTTCCGGTACTTGAAGAGCAGGATGACGTCCTTGAGTATCCCGCCGTAAGTCCCGCAAGAGCGATGGATGGAGAAAGCCGGAGCCCGCTCCAGGCACCTCGAACAGAGGTGGTCCTCCCCCGCCCCTTCATGGAACCGTCCGCAAAACGGGCACGACGGCCCGCCGCGGGGAGAGAGCTTAGCCAGGCAGGCGCGGCAGACGACCTTCTCGCCGGGCTCGTCGAGGGGTTCCGCGCAGAGGCGGCAGAAGGACGGGTAGACGAGGAGCTCAACGAGCTTGGCCAGGGACGCCGCCCGGGCCCAAAGAGGGCCGGTCACTGGGCTTTCAGTTCTTCCTCGGCCTTCTCCTGGCAGTCGATACAGTAGGGCGTCCAGGGGATGGCTTCGAGCCGCTTCCCGCCGACGTCCTTGTGGCAGAGCTGGCAGACGCCGAATTCGCCGTGCTTGAGCCGCTTGAGAGCCTCGTCGATGAGCAGGAGCTGCCGCCGCTCGGCATCCGTCAGGCTCAGGAGGAATTCCTTCGTGTAGGACGTTTCCGCCTTGTCGACGAGGTCCTGGGCGACGTTGGACTCCATCTCCTTGCTCTCGGCGATGGTTTCGCTAAGTTTCCTGATGATGCTCTCTTTTTTCGCGGCGAGCATCTTCCGGAATTCGTCTTTTTCTTTCTTGTTCATTTTCTTGTCCATGGAAAAACCCTCTCATTTGGCGTATTGCCGGCCCCCGATGATGGTCAGGGCCCGGTAGACCTGCTCGAGCAGGAGGATGCGAGCGAGCTCGTGCGAGAACGTCATGCGCGACAGCGACAGCCTCATGTCGGCCTTCTCCACGATCCGATCCGCGAGCCCCAGAAAACCGCCGACGACGAAGGCCAGGGGTTTTCCCGAGTCCCTCTCCCGGCCGTGGAGGAAGCGCGCGAATTCATGAGACGTCATCTCCTTTCCTCCGTCCTCGAGCGAGATCACGTAGGCCCCGTCGAGGTGTTTCTCAAGGCCCCGCGCCTCGAGGTCCTTGATCTTATCGGCGAATTTTTCCTCGAGCCCCCGGGCCTCGCGGGTGGCGATGATATCGCAGGTCGCGAAGCCCCGGATGCGCGCCGCGAAAAAATCCTGCAAGTCCCGCAATTCGGGACTTTTCGTTTTTCCGGGCCAGAGGAATATCAAGCGCATCGCCGAAAACGCCCTAAAACAATAGCGATTCGACCCCGGCTTGTCAACCCCTTTTTCCCCGGCCGGGACGGGTCAAGGGACGGGAACGCCTAGAAGTCCAGCCGGGGGGCGTCGCCCCACAGCTTTTCGAGGGAATAGCGGTCCCGCGCAGCCCGCGAGAAGACGTGGACGACGAGCGAGCCGTAGTCGAGCAGGATCCATTCCGCCGACTCCCGGCCCTCGACGCTCAGCGGGCGGAGGCCGGCCGGCTTGAGCGCCGCCTCGACCGCTTCGGCGACGGCGGCGTTCTGCCGGGACGAGTTCCCGTTCATGACCAGGAAAAAGTCGGTGAACGAGGTGAGCTCCCGCAGGTCGAGGACGCAGAGGTCCTCGGCCTTCTTGGCCAGGCTTATCTCGACGGCCAGCCGGACGGACGCGGGCAGGCTCCTTTTGGTGAACCGTTTTTTCTTCTCTTCTGCCATGGCTCCTATCGACCTCGGTAGAGTTGGTGTTTCCGGATATAGGCCTCGACGGCTACGGGGACGAGCCCGTCGAGGGTCTCGCCGCGGCGGAACCTTTCCCGGATCGCCGTCGAGGAGATGTCCAGGGCGCGGATCGGCAGGAGGAAGATCTTGGTCCGTGGCGGGAGGGGCCCGCCGACGCCTTCGCCGCCCGCGAGCGGACCGATCGCGTCCCGGAGCTTCCCGCCGAGGACGCCCCGGGCGCGGTCGAGCTCGAAGCCCGGCCGCCCCATCACGACGAACTGGCACTCCTCGAGGACCCGTTCGTATTCGCGCCACGTCCCGATGTCCAAGAAGGCGTCGACGCCCAGGATGAAAAAGAGCCGGGCGTCGGGCGAGAGGGCCCGGATCTTCCGCAGGGTCAGGATGGAGTAGGACTTTTCGCCGGCCTCCACTTCGACGGGCGAGGCCTCGAACCCCTTGCGCCTGCGGCAGGCGAGCTCGACCATGCGGAGACGGTCGGTCGGCGAGGCGCCCGTCCCGGGCGCCTTGTGCGGCGGGAGGAATGAGGGGATGAAGAGGATGCGGTCGAGCCGAGCCAGGCGGCGGACCTCTTGAGCGGCCCGCAGATGCCCGAGATGGATCGGGTCGAACGTCCCGCCGAAAAGGCCGATCGTCTCCATTAATCCGCCCGGCTCCTGTCCTTCTCGCCGAGCCGCTCGAGCGCGCGCGCCAGGGCCTCGACGAGCGGCCTGAGCCCCTCGCTCTTGATCGCCGAGATGGCGAAAAAGGGGATCTTTTTCCTGGTCGCCATCTTCCGGAGGCGCGCCAGGCGCGTCTTGTCCTCGCCCAGGAGGTCGACCTTGTTCGCCGCCAGGACCTGGGGACGCGCGGCCACTTCCGGGCTGAAAGCCTCGAGTTCCTTCATGATGACCCGGTAATCCACGAGGGGGTCCCGCCCCGAATACGGCGAAACGTCGACGATGTGGACGAGGATCTTCGTCCGTTCGATATGACGCAGGAAGCGGATGCCCAGCCCCTGGCCGAGGTGGGCGCCCTCGATGAGGCCCGGGATGTCGGCTACGACGAACGAGCGGTACTTGCCGATGTCGACGACCCCGAGGTTGGGGGCCAGGGTCGTGAACGGATAGTCGGCGATGAGCGGCCGGGCCGCCGAGATGCGAGAGATGAGGGTGGATTTCCCGGCGTTAGGGAACCCGACCAGGCCGACGTCGGCGATGAGCTTGAGTTCGAGGACGATCTCCTTCTCCTCTCCGGGGTAGCCGGACTGCCATTCGCGCGGCGTCTGGTGGGTTGAACTGGCGTAGGAGGCGTTGCCGCGGCCGCCCTTTCCGCCCTTGGCCGCCACACACTCCTGTCCGTGTGCGGTGAGATCGAAGAGGAGGCCGTCCTTGTCCTTGACGACGGTCCCGACGGGGACGCGGAGGCAGAGGTCGAGGCCCCGCTTGCCATAGCGATTGCCGCCTTCGCCGGGAGCGCCGTTCTTGGCCTTGAGGAGGGGCTGAAAGCGGTAGTAGGCGAGGGAGCTGACGTTCTCGTCAGCGATGAAAGAAACGCTCCCCCCGTCGCCGCCGTGCCCCCCGTCCGGGCCACCCTTCGGGACACAGGCCTCGCGGCGGAAGCTGACGCAGCCGTTGCCCCCCTTCCCGGCCTTCAGCGTGACGGTGACCTGGTCGACAAACAACGGAGGATACGGCTCTTCCTCAAGCGGGCAGGACGGAGACGATTTTCCCCTTCCGGCCCTTGTCGGAGAACTTGATGGTCCCAGTGGCCGTCGCAAAGAGAGTGTCGTCCTTGGCCCGGCCGACGTTCAGCCCGGGCTTGAAAGGCGTTCCCCTCTGACGGACGATGATGGAGCCGGCGTTGACCTGCTCGCCGCCATAGCGCTTGATGCCGAGCCTCTTTCCCGCGCTGTCGCGCCCATTTTTCCCGGCTCCACCTGTTTTTTTATGGGCCATGGCTTACTCCTTGGTCGCTTTCTTCTTTTTGGGGGCGGCCGGCTTCTTGACGGCTTTCGGCTTGGCGGCCTCTTTCTTGGGTGCCTTGGCCTTGGCCGGGGCTTTTTCGGGCTGGGGGGCCGGAGCGGCCGCCTTGGGCTTGGCCGCCGGGACCGGCTTCTCGACGGGGGCCAGCTTTTCCTCAGCCAGATCCACGGCCGTGATCAGGGTTCTGTCCGTGGCGATCCGGACGATACGGATCTTGGTCAGGGGCTGTCTGTGCCCGCGGGTCCGGCGGTACTGTTTCCTTCTTTTTTTCTTGAAGACGAGGACTTTCTCGTCCTTGTAATTCTCGAGGACGAGCGCCAGGACCATGGCATTATCGAGAACCGGCGTCCCCACCTGGATGTCGTCGCCGTCCTCGATCAGGAGAACGCGGTCGAACTGGGCCTTCCGGCCCGGATCGATGTTCAGCTTCTCGACGGACAGAACGTCCCCTTCCTTGACGCGATACTGTTTTCCGCCTGTCACGATCACTGCGTACATTTTGGCCTACCCTTCGATCGGGAAAAGAAAGTTGGACGACAAATTTAGCATAGGACCCGCCGGAAGTCAAATGAATGAAAGACGGGCTCGGGTCCGCGGCTCTCCTTAACCCGTTCGCCGCTGCTAAGCACCGCCCTTCAAGGGGGATGAGAAGCGCGGCTCAGGGTTAACCTCGAACAAGCCCCGGCATTTATGCCGGGGAATCCAGGGGTTGACAGGGCGAGGGGGTTTTCTCTACCCTAGTAAGCGCCCGGACGGAAGGCCGCCGTCGCGGCGGGCGGTTAGCTCAGCGGTAGAGCATCGGTTTTACAAGCCGGGGGTCGCAGGTTCGAGCCCTGCACCGCCCATCCCGTAGCGAGCGTCAGCGAGCGGAGGAGGCAGAAATGCGCCGGAGCATACACGGAGGCGTATTTCTGCGAAATATCTTGATAGATCACTCTTCTCGGGGGGAAGCGCCCCCGACGGGATTCGAACCCATGTTGCTGCCTTGAAAGGACCGCTTGGCGGAGAAGGAATGAAGATGCCCAGCTCGAAAGCGGCGACAGGATCCTTGCTCATCGCCGCCGTCGTCCTCGGCCTGGCCGGCATCGGCGCGTTCGTCTTCCTTTTCGCCAGGAATTTCAATATCTACTGGCTCATCCTCTCCCCGATCATCATCACGCTCTACGAGCTTCCGGCCGTCTATGCTTTCCGGCTCTACAGAAAAAGGCGCGCCACGAAGGCTGCGCGCGGGGAAGCCGTGGAGCGGGCTCAAGGGCCGGACGGGTCCTGAAGACGGCCGGTCCCGGGAATGAGGGGAAGCGCCCCCGACGGGATTCGAACCCGTGTTGCCGCCTTGAAAGGGCAGTGTCCTGGGCCTCTAGACGACAGGGGCAAGAAAAATGAGCCGTGCTGGGCTCGAACCAGCGACACCCGGCTTAAAAGGCCGGTGCTCTTCCTCTGAGCTAACGGCCCAGAAATAAACACTATTATAGTGATGGGGGAAAAAGAGTCAATATCCGCCGCGAAAAGCCCGGGCCCCTCAGGAGAGGGGCTCAAACTTGATGATCTTCCATTGGCCGCGATGGGGGATTTTGTTGACCTCGTCCTGGAGCAGATACTGCCTCATGTAGAGCCTGTAGTTCTTGGTCCCGCCGGCTTTGGTCGTGATCGCGACTTCGATGTCCTTGGAATGGACGTTCCCGGTGAGTTCGCGGACGGTCGCGAGCTCGCGGGCGCCGAGGGAGAACATGGTCATCTCCTCTTCCGCGGCCACGGCGGCCTTGGCGGTGTTATAGTCCTTCTTGAATGCCTGCATCTTGGCGTTTTCCGCATCGTACTTGGCCTGGAGCTCGTCGATTTTCCTCTGGGCGGCGGCCTTGCCGGCGGCGGACCTGGACGTGTCCTTCTCGTACTGGGCGTCCTTGAGGAGCGTGTCGGCGTCGATCGTCGGGCCGATCTGGGCGTCCTGGGCTTTCTTCGCCTCGATCTCCGCCTTGTTCAGGTCGGGCAGCTTGGCCGGCTCGATCTTCTCCGGGCTGATGCTGACGATGTTCCAGGAGGTCATTTCGGGCTGGAAGGGCTCGAGGGCCATGCTGGACATCGTGTCGTTGTCGTTCAGCGTGACGGCGTTGAAATACCTGGAGAGAAGACCCTTCTCAGGTTTCGACGTGCATCCTTGGATAACGAAAAGCGCGACCAGAAGACCGATCACGAAAAGAGTCTTTTTCCTCATTGTTCCTCCTTCCTGGATTCGTCCGAAATCACTCTGCCTGAATTCTATCTTTTTTTCGGGGCAAAAAGCAAGCCTTTTTGTGCTTCCGGCCGGCACGGGTTTTTCTTGATTTATTTTTGTGCTACACTAAATCGCTAAATGCTTGGACATGAGGTTTGACCATGGCACAAGATATGAATTTTATCCTCCGGCATCCTAAGGACCCGTCGGCGCTCCTGGACATCATCCGGGACGTCCAGGGGCGTTTCAACCATGTCTCCGAGGAGGCCGCTTCGGCCATCGCCCGCCATCTCAGCCTCTCGGAGGCCGAGGTCCGGGGGGTCGTTACCTTCTATCATTTCTTTTCCCTGCATCCCCGGGGGATCTATACCGTCTATCTCAACACGGCCATCACCTCCTGGATGAGAGGCCGGGCGGCCGTCGCCCGGGCCTTCGAGGAAGAAGCGGGGTGCCTTTTCGGCGAGGTCACCGCCGACGGCCTCATCGGCCTATTCCCCGTCTCCTGCATCGGGATGAACGACCAGGAGCCGTCGGCCATCATCAACGGCGTGGTCTTCACCGGGCTGACGCCGATCAAAGCCAGACACCTCGTCAGGGGCATGAAGACCGGGAAGCCGGTCCAGGACATGGTCACCGAGTGGGGAGACGGAGCCAACCAGTCCGACCTCGTGCGTTCGATGGTTTCCAACAATATCCGTAAAAAGGGTCCGGTGATTTTCGGGCCCTTTGAGCCCGGATCGGTCATCAAAAAGGCCGTCGCCCTGAAGCCCGAGGACGTCATCGCGGAGATCAAAAGAGCCAAATTGCTCGGCCGCGGCGGCGCGGGCTTTCCGACCGGGCTCAAATGGGAGTTCTGCCGGAGAGAAAAATCCGATATGCGCTTCGTCCTCTGCAACGCCGACGAAGGGGAACCCGGCACGTTCAAGGACCGCGTGATTCTGACCGAGATGCCGCAGCTGCTCTTCGAAGGGATGGCCGTCGCCGGGTACGCGATCGGCGCCCGGGAAGGCCTCCTCTACCTGCGGAGCGAATACGGCTACCTGAGAGGCCATCTGGAGGCGGTTCTGGAAAGGATGCGCCGAGAGAACATTCTCGGCAACAACATCGCCGGCTCGGCCGATTTCTCGTTCGATATCTCCATCGCTTCGGGGGCCGGGGCCTACGTCTGCGGCGAGGAATCCGCGCTCCTCGAATCGGCCGAGGGCCGCAGAGGCGAGCCCCGGAACCGCCCCCCGTTCCCGGTGCAGATCGGATACCGGGGCCGGCCGACGACGGTCAATAACGTGGAGACCCTGTGCACGGCCGCGAAAATCATCCTCCACGGCGCCCCCTGGTTCCTGTCCATGGGCACGGCGAAATCCTCCGGCACGAAACTCTTCAGCGTTTCCGGAGACTGCGAGCGGCCGGGCGTCTACGAGCTCGAATTCGGGCTGACCGTCCAGGAACTCCTCGACATCGCGGGAGCCAGGGACGCCTACGCCGTCCAGGTCGGAGGGCCCTCGGGGACCTGCCTCTCCCGGCAGGATTTCCGACGGAGAATCGCTTTCGAGGACCTGTCGACCGGCGGGTCCGTCATGATCTTCGGGCCATGGCGGGACATTTTCGAGATCGTCGACAATTTCATGGATTTTTTCATCGAGGAATCCTGCGGTTGGTGCACGCCCTGCCGGGTCGGGAATGCCCTGCTGAAGGGAAAACTGGAGAAGATCATGGCCGGCCGCGGGTCGGCCCAAGACCTCCGGGACCTCGAGGCCTGGGGTAAGAACATCCGCGCCTTGAGCCGGTGCGGCCTTGGACAGACGTCGCCCAACCCGATCCTTTCGACCCTCCAAAATTTCCGTGAACTCTACGAAGAGGCCGTCGACCTGCAGAAAGAATTCGTCCCGGACTTCGACCTGGCGGAGGCGAGCCTCGAAGCCGCCCGCCTGACCCGGCGTCAACCGATCATGGAGGAGGCCTCCCATGAGTGAAATCACTATCACCATAGACGGCAAAGCTTACAAAGCCCGGCCCGGGCTGACCATCGCCGAGGCCGCCAAGGCCAACGGCATCTACATCCCCACCTTGTGCCATTACGAGGGCCTGAAGCCCGTCGGTAGCTGCCGCGTCTGCACCGTGCGCGTCGGCGGCCGTTACATGGCGGCCTGCACCCAGATCGTGGTCGAGGGGATGGCGGTCGAGAACACGGCCCCGGACCTCGAGGACATGCGGCGAAGCATCCTGGAAATGCTTTTTGTCGAGGGCAACCACCTTTGTCCGACCTGCGAGAAGAGCGGGAACTGCGAGCTCCAAGCCTTGGCCTACCGTTACCAGATCATGGCCCCCCGGTTTCCGTTCCAGTTTCCTGTCCGGCAGGTCGACGCGTCGGCGCCGAAAATCGTGCTCGAGCACAACCGTTGTATCCAGTGCCAGCGCTGTGTGCGGTCCATCCAGACCGAAGACGGCCGGAGGATTTTCGTCCCTCAGAACAGGTCGCGCCGGAGGAAGATCGGCGTGGATCCCCGGCTGGTCGCGGAACTGACGGACGAGATGGCCCTCAAGGCCATGGACGTCTGCCCCGTAGGCTCCATCCTGAGAAAAGAGGTCGGTTTCGCCGTGCCCATCGGCCAGCGCAAGTTCGACAATAAGCCGATCGGGTCCGAGATCAAAGAAGGAATCCCGAGGTGATCCCATGAGCAAGCCCGTCATCGCCACCGCGTCACTCGCTGGCTGCTTCGGCTGCCACATGTCGATCCTTGACATCGACGACCGGATCCTCAAGCTCATCGAGCTCGTCGAGTTCAATAAATCCCCCATCGACGATATCAAGAAATTCACCAAGCCCGTCGACGTGGGCATCATCGAAGGGGGGTGCTGCAACAGCGAGAACGTCGAAGTCCTGCGGTCCTTCCGGAAGAACTGCAAGATCCTGGTCTCCCTCGGCGAGTGCGCCATCATGGGCGGCCTCCCGGCCATGCGCAACGGCATCCCCGTCGGGGAGTGCCTGGAGGAGGCCTACCTGAACTGCCCCTCGGTCGCCCCGGAGGACAGAATCATCCCCAACGACGAGGAGTTGCCCATCCTCCTCGACAGGGTCTATCCCTGCCATGAGGTCGTCAAGATCGACCATTTCCTGCCGGGCTGCCCGCCGTCGGCCGACCTCATCTGGGAGGCCCTGACGGCGCTCGTCGAAGGCCGGCCCCTCAACCTGACCTACAACTTGATCAAGTATGATTGAAGGGTGGATGACCATGGCTAGAAAGATCACGATCGAACCCGTCACCCGGGTGGAAGGCCACGGCAAGGTCACCATCCACCTCGATGACGCCGGGAAGGTAGTCCGGTCCCGTTTCCATGTCGTCGAATTCCGTGGCTTCGAGCGCTTCGTCCAGGACCGGCCCTATTGGGAGGCCCCGGTCCTCGTCCAGAGGCTTTGCGGCATCTGTCCGGTCAGCCATCACCTGGCCGCGGCCAAGGCCATGGACGTCATCGTTGGCGCCGGGCCCGGGAAGCTCACACCGACGGCCGAGAAGATGCGCCGTCTCATGCACTGCGCCCAGATGTTCCAATCCCATGCCCTGCACTTTTTCCATCTCGCGTCACCCGACTTCCTCCTGGGCATGGACGCCGATCCGGCCATCAGGAACGTCATCGGCATCGTCGCCCTCAATAAGGAGCTGGCCGTCCAGGCCGTCCTCATGCGTAAGTTCGGCCAGGAGGTCATCCAGGCCACGGCCGGAAAGAAGATCCACGGCACGGGTGCCATTCCCGGGGGCATCAATAAAAACCTCAGTCCCGAGGAACGGGACCGGTTCCTCAAAGGCGCCCCGCCGCTCACCATCGACCAGATGATCGAATGGAGCTCGGCGGCCATCGAGCTCTTTAAGGACTATCACGGGAAAAACAAGGACGTCGTCGACGGCTTCGCCGCCTTCCCCTCGAACCATCTGAGCCTCGTCCGGAAGGACGGCGCGCTGGATTTCTATCACGGCGTGCTGCGGGCGGTCGACGCCGAAGGCCGGAAGGTCCTCGACGACGTGGATTACCAGGATTATCTCGATTACATCGGGGAGGAAGTCCGTTCCTGGAGCTACATGAAGTTCCCCTACATCAAGTCCTTGGGGAAGTCCGCCGGCTGGTACCGGGTCGGCCCCCTGGCCCGGCTCAACACCTGCGACTACATCCCCTCGCCGCTCGCCCAGAAGGCCTTCGAGGTCTACAAGGCCTACACCGACGGCAAGCCCAACAATATGTCGCTCCACACCCACTGGGCCCGGCTCATCGAGCTCCTTCACTCGGCAGAAGTCATCAAGGAGCTTCTCCTCGACAAGGATCTCCAGGGAACCAAGCTCGTCAAGAAAGGGAAGAAGGTTTCCGAGGGCGTGGGCCTCGTCGAAGCGCCACGCGGAACGCTCTTCCACCATTACCGGATCAACGACGACGACCAGATCACGATGGCCAACCTGATCGTCTCGACGACCAACAACAACGAGCCCATGAACCGGGCCGTCCACTGGGTTGCCGAGCACGTTCTGGCCGGCAAGTCCGAAATCACGGAGGGCATGCTGAACCGCGTCGAAGTGGCCATCCGGGCTTACGACCCGTGCCTGAGCTGCGCGACCCATGCTCTGGGCCGTATGCCTCTCGAGGTCACCCTCGTCGACGCGCGCGGCCACGTCCTCCAGAGGAAGGTCCGCTGATTCCGCGAAAAACGAAAGCGCCGGCCGCGCGCGTCCTCGTGATCGGCTTCGGCAATCCCGGCCGCCGGGATGACGGCCTGGGCGCCGCGGCCGTGGAACGCCTGAGGACGCACCGTCTGCCGGGTGTTTCCTGCGACGCCAACTACCAGCTCAACATCGAGGATGCCCTAGCCTGCGCCCGGCATGACATCGTGGTATTCATCGACGCCGCCCGGGGGCTGCGCAAGCCGTTCACCTTCACCAAAGTCGAGGCGGCCGCCGCCATGCCGGCCATGAGCCACGCCTTGAGACCGGAAGCGGTCCTGGCCATCGCCGCGGAGCTCTACGACCGCAGGCCGGACGCCCGGCTCTTGGCCATCCGCGGCCACGGCTGGGCGATCGGCGAGGGATTGACGGAGAAAGCCGAGAAGAACCTGGCCCTGGCCCTCGATTTTCTGGAAGACTTCCTGAAGGAGGTCCGACCTTGAGCACGAAAATGATCCTCGTCCAGGCGGACATCCTGGCCACCAACAAGCAGGCGGCCGCGGCGATCCGGCAGGAGCTCCGCGGCCGCGGCATCCTCGCCGTCAACCTCCTGAGCTCGCCCGGCTCCGGCAAAACGACGCTCCTCGAAGCCCTGGCCGACCGCCTCAAGGGCCATTATAGAA
>Ga0315294_10001268_pt1 | contig 27378 bp, 25 predicted proteins | sample YL17G13_40_MG_FD_203626 | JGI IMG/M metagenome (GOLD analysis project Ga0315294, IMG submission 203626) | Sediment microbial communities from Yellowstone Lake, YNP, Wyoming, USA - YL17G13_40 | ecosystem: Environmental > Aquatic > Freshwater > Lake > Sediment | place: USA: Wyoming | collected... | reverse complement strand
CGCCGCGAGCGCAGCGGTGTGGCGCGCATCCCAATCTGATGCCCGCGAAACGCGGGCCACCCCCATCGCGCTGATCACGAGGATCCCGGAGGACAACGCGGCACCCAGCCAGTTCTCGGGCACCACCGAAAGGACGACGGCGGCCACGAGGCCCGCGAGGAAGACCGTTCGTGGCCGCGGTGCGCGGCGGTCGACCTTCGGACGGCGGCGCCGGCCGAGCACATACGCACCCACAACCAGTCCGCCGGCGACGAACAAGGAGGCGACGACCTGGATCATCGAGGCATGCGACGACTCGTTGGCGAGGTGATCCTTGAGTATCACCGCCGATACCGCGCAATACAGTGTCGCCGCCAGGACGATCCCGGCCCGGCCCAGCCACGGCGTCGTGCGCCGGGCGGGGCGGAACGCTTCGACGAGCGCGATCGGCCCGCAGATGCTGTAGATGACGTGTCCGCCGATGAAGTTCAGGGCATTCACTGCGCTGAATCCGAGCGGCGCGATGAAGGTGGACCTGAGCGACGCTTCCCAGGAGGCGATGCCCCGGTAGTTGACGCTGAACAGCGACTGGTCGATCACGCCGGCCTGGAACAGCCCGAAGGCGGCGGCCATCAGGATCATGCCGATCCATCCCAGCCCCGCGCGCCGCGCCACTTCCCGGATGATGAGGGCAGCGCCGCCATAGAGAGGGGAGAGGAAGAGCAGTCCGACCAGAAGCCGTCCCGGGTCGCCGGTCGAGTCGTCGTACGCAGACAGGTACTCTGCACAGACGGGAGCGAGTACGAGCAAGGCCAATACCTGCACAGGGATCGTCCAGGCGCGGCGGCGCAGTCGCTTGACCACCGCATCGGGGACGTTCTTGATCGACAGGCTGACAGGCATTGCGACACCTCCATGGCGCTCAGCGAAGGCAGGACGTTGTATGAACGGCCCCCTTGGGCGGTTCTGGAGCGTGGTCAAGGGCGCCGACGCCTAGCTCCGCGCCCGGGCGACCTCCTCCAGCGACCTCGCCAGCGCTTCCTGGTCGCGCCCCCCGGCCGCCGCGGCCTTCTCCTTCCACCCCGCCGGCAGTGCCGACGCTCCCGACAAGGCTCCGGCCAGCGCCCCCGCCATCGACGCGATCGTGTCCGCGTCCCGCCCGAAGTTCGCCCCCATGATCACGGTCTCGCCGGGATCCCCCCTGGCCAGCAGGAACAGCGAAAGCGCCACCGGGACCGTCTCCCGCGAGTCCGCGGCCACGATCCGGGGGAGCATGAGCTCGTCGTAGTAGCGGGAGCGGAACGCGGCGTAGTCCCGGGTCTCCCGCGCCAGCCCGAGCGTCCTCCCCATGGCCTCCCGCATCACGGCTTCCTCCGGGGGCAGTACCCCGACCGCCCCCGCGAGCACCGAATCCACCGTCGCGTCCGGCGCCAGCGCGAGGGCCACCGCGGCGGCCATCAGCGCCGCGGCGTCGCGGCAGAAGTTGTGGTGGATCAGGCTCGCGGCGTCCCATCCCTCCCGCCACGCCCTCGCGTGGTCCCCGGGGTTCACGATCCCGACCGGCGAGATGCACATGGCCGAGCTCGAGCTGGCCATGTTCCCCAGCCCCGCCTCCCGGGCCGGAACCTCGCCCGACCGGATCTTCCAGAACGAGTTCATGACCGGGATCCAGAAGACCGGCCGCTCCAGGAACAGCTTCTCCTGCAACAGCCACTCCTCCGCCCAGTCCCCGGCCGAGACCCTCCCGCGGGTCCGTATGATCGAGTCGCAGAGCAGGTGCTTGAGCGCCGAATCGTCGGTCCCCGTCCCGGAGAAGTCCGTGATCCGGCCGAACTCCCTCTCTATGTCCCGCCAGCTCTTGTTCTCCGCCGGCCGCCCCATGGCGTCGCCGATCAGCCCCCCGAGCAGGCACCCGAGGACCCTGTCGTGGAACCGCCCCGAGCCCGCATCGATATCCTTCGCCATCGAGCCATTGTACGCCCGGCGGTTGCGGACATGAAGCGTGAGGGCGATGTTGACATACTGACATACGCTGTGCTATGCATATGACATGAGGACCACGGTGCGGCTTCCGGACGAGCTGATGCGAGTCGCCAAGCGGTTCGCGGCCGAGCGGGGAACTACCCTGACCGCCGTGATGTCCGAAAGCCTGCGCGGACGGATCGGGCGCGGCGGCGAAAGGGAGCGCGCGGCGCCGAGGCGCCGGATGCCGATCTTCCACGGCACAGGAACCAGGCCGGGAGTGGATCTCGCCTGCACCTCCTCACTGCTGGCGCTGACCGAGAAACGCCACGGTCCTTCCTGACGTCAACGTCCTGATCGGAGCCTTCCGCGACGACGCGGCTCACCACGCCGCCTGTCGCAGGTGGCTCGGCCGGGCCGTCGAGGGCCCCTCGCCTTTCGCGCTCTCCGAGTCGGCGCTGACCTCCTTCGTGCGCATCGTGACCGACGGCAGGATCTTCAAGCAGGCGACCCCGATGAGCCGCGCACTCGAGTTCGCGGATTGGCTTAAGGGTCAGCCGCTGGCTGTCCTGGTTGCCCCGGGTCCCCGGCATTGGGAACTCCTCGAGGGTTTCTGCCGGCGGCCGGGAATCCACGGCCCGCTGGTCACCGACGCATGGTTCGCCGCCCTGGCGGTTGAACACGGGTGTGAGTGGGTGACGCTGGACCGGGACTTCGGGCGCTTCCCCGGCCTGCGGGTGTCCTCTCCGGCCTGATGCGAGGGCCTTCACCCCCGGAAGATGTTGCGGGCCCATGCCGGCGCGGGGGAAGATAGCCCCGTGACGGACAGGGGAATCCACGATCTCTTCAGCCTCGACGGGCGGCTGGCCGTCGTGACCGGCGGCTCCAAGGGCCTTGGGCGGTCGATGGCCCTCGCCTTCGCCCAGGCCGGAGCCCGGACCGTCCTGGTCTCCCGGCACCTCGACGAGGGCCAGTCGGCCGCCGCCGCGATCTTTGCCGAAACGGGCCGGGAGTCCGTCGCCCTCACCGCCGACGTGACCAGCGAGGACGACGTCACCCGCCTCTTCGCCGGGATCTCGTCCCGGTTCGACCGGCTGGATATCCTCGTCAACAACGCGGGCGTGAACATCCGCCACCCGATCGAGGACTTCCCGGCGCCCGAGTACCACACCGTCATCGAGACGAACCTGACCGGCGCCTGGCTCTGCTGCCGCGCCGCCGCCCCCATTCTCAAGAAGCAGAAGCGCGGCTCGGTCATCAACCTGGGCTCCGCGCTCAGCGCGATCAGCCTTCCCGAGCGCTCCGCCTACGCCGCCGCCAAGGCCGGGATCCTCGGCCTCACCCGCACCCTGGCGCTGGAATGGGCCCCCTTCGATGTCCGCTGCAACGCGATCTGCCCGGGGCCGTTCCTGACCGAGATGAACCGCCCCCTGCTCGCCACCCCGGAGAAGGCCCAGGCCATCCTCTCCCAGACCGCGTTCAACCGCTGGGCCGAGCTCCACGAGATCCGCGGCGCCGCCGTCTTCCTCGCCTCCGACGCCTCCAGCTACGTGACCGGCTCCGCCCTCTACGTCGACGGAGGCTGGACGGCGCGGTAGACCTCCTGGCCCCGGCCGCCGGGGGACGTTGTGACCTCGCCGGTGCTTGCGATCGAGCGGAAGATGGCCGATCCGGCATATCGGGCCCGCTTTGAGCGCGAGTATCCGGAATTCGTTCTCGAGGTGCAGATGCTGAAGGCGCTCGAGCGGAAGCGCTGGACCTATGATGATCTGGCGAAGGCCATGCACACGAGCAAGGGCAACATTTCGAGAGATCTCAGCGCCGGTGGGATCCGGGCGGCCAGCCTGCCCCGGCTACGCCGCATGGCCGAGGCGCTCGGCATGGAGTTCGTCCCTCTCCTGATCGACCGCCGGCGGGAACGATCCATCCTGCCGCGGATCCGGGCCCTGGCCTACGCGGCGAAGTCCGTAGGGGGCCGATAGGCTCGACTCGGCGGCCAGCATCTCTCCGGGAAACGACCGCTCCGGAACCCTGGCCTCGCAGAACCGGCGGATCGTCTCCTCGGCATGCGCGCGGACCTCGATGGGCAGCTCCATGCGACCAGCATGGCTGAGTGGCCCCGCCGTGTTGCGGGCTGAACGTCGGGGGACGTTCAGCTTCCGGCGGCACTCAAAAGCGACGTCGGCTGTCATTCAGCTTGGGAAGGACGACCCGTTAGGTTGCGCAGAAGTTTCACGTCATAACTGGACACCGAGAGGACACGCCCGAAGCCCGTGCAGGATGGAAAATCCTGCACGGGCCTTCGTTATCTCGCGGGGACCAGGACTGTGCCATTTCGAGACGAAGCTCGCTCCGGACACCAGGAGACTTCAGGAGACCTGTCCGGACCGAAAAGTTGGAACCGAAGTTGGAGCAATTCCGGAATCGGGGGATGAGTTCCAACTGTGCGGGGTGCCGACTTCCACAGGAGGAGACTCGCATGCTCGAGGACTCAAAGGGCCAGCCACCGCAACAAGGGGCCGCGGGCGGCTCGCCCTACATGACGATAGATGAGCTCGCGGTATACCTGAGGCACAGCCCGCACACGATCAGGTATTGGCACAAGAAGAGGATCCGGCACCTGCCGTGGTACTCGGAGAGGTCGCGCACGTAGCCCAGGACCTGGTCGAGATCGGTGGCCTCGGGCTGGACCCGGTTCTTGAACTCGATCACGAGGATGATGCCGTTGTTGAGGAAGATGAGATCCGGGCGACGGCCGCCCGTTCGCGGCAGTTCATATTCGAGAATCAACCCGCAATCAGCGACAAGCGGGAGGGCGGAGGTGAGGCCGGCGCTCAAAGCCTCCAGCGAGTTGCGCCACGCGAAGAGTTGGGGGCCGCCGGTCTCGCGCAGATGGTGGGTGAGCGCGCTCAGGATGGACTGCTGGGGTGCGGCGAGGAACTCGTGGACGCTTCCGGCCCATGCGCAGGGCGCCGCGGCGGGGGCGTCGTCCATGGGGGGATCATACCGCAGAGGGGGCCGGGGAGATGTCAGGCCTCGCGGGCGAGGCGAGCTTGGAGGGCCTTGAAGCGGGCCAGCACTCCGGGGAGTTCCCCGAAGAGGCGTTCCGCCAGGCGTTCGTCGTAGGTGTGGGCGGTGAGATTGCGCAGTTCGATCATGGCGAGCCAGCCGGGATCTTCCTTGATCAACCCGGCCGAGAACGCGGACTTGATCGCGTCGCGGGGCGAGCGTCCTTCCAGCCCCCGGTGCTCCACGGTTGCCTTGAGCAGTTTCCAGGCCAGTTCGAAGGTGAACTCGAATCGCTGGATCGCGGCGTCGCGGATGAATTCCGTCTTCGGCTGGTTGAGCGATTCCTCGAGGCGCTTGACGGCATTGTCGAAGGAGGCCCGGATCAGAGCGCGGGGATCAGTGCTCATCGAGCACGACCGCTTCCTGTGTCACCGCAGCGGCAAAGGCGGGGGACACCGCTCCCAGGTCCACGAGGTCGATGCGTTGCATCACGGGAAGGGCGTCGAGCGCCTCCCGGATACGCGCCAGCCGGTCCAGTGCGACCGGGGCGTCCGCCGCAATGCCGATGTCGTAGTCGGACCGCACGGAGGCGGTGCCCCGGCTCCGGGATCCGAACAGCAGGAGGCGGTACCGGGCCCCGTTGAGTTCGGCGGCCACGGCTGTCCCGATCCCGGCCTTGACCTCGTCGGTGATGTTGGGGCTCATGGTGTCAGTATAGCGCCGGGGGCGGGCGGAGGAGGGCGGTGATCGGTATCGGGGGAATCATACCCCGGCCCCTCTTGCAGCAATTCGGAGACCCGACCAGTCGCCGACCTTAGGGAGAAGCACTTGCGGATGGCGGCCAGGGGGAGACGGGGTCGGACTCGTGCTCGCCGATGTACACCGGGAGGACTAGCGGGTGGGGACCCCCGGGACTACACCAATTCGGAGGGCAACCTACCTGCTCTCCAGCCAGTTCCTGAGATCCTGCATCGTGAGCCCCATGGTTCTCAACGCATCCCGCATGACGGTGGGATAGATCTCGCGCTTTGACGGGATGATGACGGGACGGTTCAGGCCGGGACGACTCTCTGCCAGCCGAGTTCATCCACGAGGACGCGATCGGTGGTTCCATGGGCGACGATGTCCTCGAGAAACATGTCAATCGCTTCCTTCGCGGCTTCCTCGGCCTCCTGCTTGGTATCCCCCTGGGAGGATATGCCAAGAGGCCATCGTGGATGCCACTCGGCCAAGGAGGTTGTCACCAGCTCTAGTAGCGATTTCGGCGCTCGAAACCGCTATCGCGCACCATACCCAGATCGCCATGCCGAACATCGCGTCTCCAATCATCCATCCTGCCTTGCGGAACCAGTCATTGAGTCGGACACTCTCAGTCTTCCACTGGCTCCCAAACAAGCAGGACGACATTGCAGAACAGGGCCCCCGGTTCAGTCTTCGCGTCGTCGCCACGACTGCGCGGATTCGCGCTGTCGTTGACGCGGACGTTTCAGCTCTGTTATCATCCCGGCAACCTAGCGAACCGAGGAGCGCCATGAGACACATAGCATCCGCATGGCTGTCGTGTATTGCCCTCCTTGTTGGCGTCGGCAACGGTGCGGTGGCGTCCGCCGACGACATCGGCTCGGACTCGACAACCCCGGTTCAGGTTAGCTTCGTCGCCCCTCTTCAGCTGTTCAGCAAGGAAACCAGGGTGTACGGAATCAGGTGCAACCTGATCGCGGGCAAGAACGCGTACGTATACGGACTGGATTTCGGCCTGGTTGGCATCTCCACCGAGGAAGTCTTCGGAGTCCAGCTCGGCGCGGTCAATGCTGCCGCACACTGCAACGCCCTGCAGATTTCGCCCTTCTACAACGGCGCCACAAGGGGTGGAAACGCAATTCAGATCGGCATGTACAACGACCTGCAGGGCGACATGCAAGACGCGGTGGCAGGAACTTCATACGGACTTCAGATAGGCGTCATGAACGCCGTCGGTTGGGCCATCACCGACTCCAGGCCGCTCGGTGCCGGCCTCTACGAAGTCACGGAATCGCACAATACGCAGGCCGACTTCAACGGTGTCCAGGTCGGCTACTTCGGCAATTGCGTCGGTGGGACGATGACTGGATTGCAGGCGAACGCCGCCATCAACTTCGTCTACGGCTCGCTGCACGGAGTGCAGATCGCTCCGCTCGCGAACGTCACACACGGCAAGGAATCCTACGGCCTGCAAGCATGCGGCATCATTAACGTCGGCGGCAGTATGAAAGGGGTTCAGATCAGCTGCGCCAACATGGACGATGACTTCCAGGGAATTCAGATCGGAGCTTTCAACATGTGCAAACGCTTGAAAGGAGTTCAGATCGGCGCCATCAACATAGTCACCCAGGGGCCGATCCCGTTCTTCCCGGGGGTCAATATCGGCTTCTAGCCTCTCCACTACCTCCCGTGGGTTTCCCGTCATCCGCAGCATGGGAACCGGGGGGATCGCGGCTCGATCTTTCTCGACAACGTCCGGATCGAGTAACCTCGCTGACTTCGGAGTCGCCCGAATGGCGGTTGAAGGGGTGATTCGGTTGGAGTAGCCGAACGGAGGGGGGGGGGCGAATCCGAAGATCCGAAGGGCGGCCCCGATCCCTCTTCATCGAGAACGCTTCGGCTTGGGACCCCGGGCTCCGCCGCGAGCTGGAGGTCTGGACTTGGATGCCCCGGCTCGTCCTGTCCGGTCCGAGCGCGTAGAGGGTCAAAAGGCACCGGCCGGCTCACGGGAGCCGGCCGGCGTGTGAGACCGCGGGAACAGAAACTACTTAACCGCGGCGCCCTTGATGTTCGACGCGAACCCGCTGACGAGGGAGGCGAGCTCCATCGGGATGATCCACTTCGTGGACGCACCCTCGCCCAGCTTCTTCAGCGTCTCGAGGTACTGCAGGGCCATCGTCTTGTCGTCGATCTTGCGGGCTTCCTCGAAGATCTTCGAGATCGCGAGCGCGTAGCCCTCGGCGCGCAGGATCGCGGCTTGGCGGTCGCCCTCGGCCTTCAGGATCTCGGACTGCTTCTGCCCCTGGGCGACCATGATGGCGGCTTCCCGCTCGCCGTCGGCCTGCAGGACGACCGCGCGGCGGTTCCGCTCGGCGGCCATCTGCTTGTTCATCGCGTCCTGGACTTCCCGGGGGGGCTGGATCTCGCGGATTTCGACCGTCGTGATCTTGACGCCCCAGCGCTCGGTCACCTCGTCGAGCTTGGTGCGCAGGACCTGGTTGATCTGGTCGCGCTTGGCCAGCACCTCGTCGAGGGAGAGGTCGCCGATGACGGCCCGGAGGGTCGTCATAGCGATGCCCTGGGCCGCGCCCATGAAGTTCCGGACCTGGAGGACCGAGTTCGCCGGGTCGATGACCTTCCAGTAGATCAGGAAGTCGATGTTGATCGGCGCGTTGTCCTTCGTGATGCACGTCTGCTGGGGGATCTCGAGGAAGTTCTCCCGGATGTCCACCCAGATGGGGGAGTCGATGATCGGCCAGATGAGCTGGATGCCGTCGGTGCGGACGCCGTGGAACTTGCCGAGGCGCAGGACGACGATCCGGCGGTAGGCCGGGACGATCTTGATCGTCATGAACGCCAGGATCACGATGACGAAGACCACGGCGCCCATGAACATGGTCGGGATACCCATTGGCTGCATTGCCTAATCCTCCTTACGAGGCCGCGGGGCCCGTTGGGCCGCCCGCCGCCGGTTCGACTTCCAGTGTCAGTCCCTGTACGGATTTCACGATGACCTTGTCGCCCTTGCGAACCGCTGGTGCCCCCTCCACGACGACGGCGCTCCAGTTCTCTCCCTGAATGTGGACCTGGCCCGTCGGAGCGAGATCGCTGAGGGCCACGCCCTTCGCCCCGACGACGGCTTCCCGGCCGACCGAGGCCGGGCGGCGCAGGGCGCCGAGCCCGAGGGCCGCCAGCAGGATGAAGACCGAGGAGAAGAGCACGACCATGCCGTAGATGAGGGCGCGGGAGACGTGCCAGAACGGCTCGATCGGGGCGAAGAGCATGAGGGAGCCCAGGAGCAGGCAGATGATGCCGGCGATGGCCAGCCCGCCGTGGGTCTGGAGCTTGATCTCGGCGATGAACAGCCCGACGGCCAGCCCCATGAGCACGAGCCCGCCGATGTTGAACGGGATGATCGAGAGCGAGATCAGGGCGAGCACGAGGAAGATGGCGCCCAGGACCCCCGTGATCCCGTGCGGATTCTGGAGCTCGAAGATCATGCCCAGCGTGCCGAGCGTGAGCAGGATGTAGGCGAGCTCGGGATTGGCCAGCATGTGGAAGAACTTCTCCCGCCAGCCCATCTCGACCTCGACGACCGGCGCGCCGAGAAGCCGGAGCACCTTCTTCCTCCCCTCCACGACGACCGTGCGGCCGTTGAATCCGGCGAACAACTGGTTGTCGTCGTCGGCGACGGCGTCCACGAGCTTGGCTTTGAGCGCCTCCGCGTCGTTGAACGAGAGGCTCTTGCGGACCAGGTCCTCGGCGATCTTGGCATTGCGCCCCCGCTGTTGGGCCAGGCTCCGGATGAAGGCGGCCGTGTCGTTCGTGATCTTCGTGTCGAGCGTCTTGGCGATGTCCTCGCCCTTGCCTCCCACCGGGTGCGCCGCTCCCATGGTCGTGCCGGGCGCCATGGCGGTCAGGTGGCAGGCAAGCAGGATGAAGGCGCCCGCCGACGCGGCGCGGGTGCCGCGCGGCGCCACGTACGCGATGGTGGGAAGCGGCGAGTTCAGCGTCGCCTGCACGATCTCGCGCATCGCTCCCTCGAGCCCGCCGGGAGTGCTGATCCGGAGGAGCACGCACTGGGCTCCGCGATCGAGCGCGGCGCGGTAGCCGCGCTGTACGTACTTGACCATCACGGGATCGATGATCCCGTCGATCGAGATGACCACAATCGGCGGAAGGTTCGGGTTCGCGGGAACGGCGGCTGCCGTGGCGATGGACGCGACGAGGGCGAGGCCGATGAGTCCGGGGGCCGATTTCGCGATGTTCATGGCGGTCACTAGTATGAGCTAACGAAGGGAGAAGGGCAATTGCGGGCCCGTTCCATTTTGGAACGCCTTGACACTCCCGCGTGTGGATGATAAAACTGTCGCCCAAGGAACGGTTTTCATGGCGGACCTCCGTAAAGATCCAATAACCGGTCGCTGGGTCATCATCGCCAGCGAGCGGGCCAAGCGGCCGAGGGACTTCCTGTCCGAGCGGTCGATCAAACCCACCGGCGTCTGCCCCTTCTGCGCCGGGAACGAGGGGATGACCCCTCCCGAGATCCTGGCCTACCGCGGCAACGGCGGGGCCGCCAACACGCCCGGCTGGACGCTCCGGGTGGTGCCCAACCGGTTTCCGGCCCTGCGCATCGAGGGCAGTCTGGACCGGCGCGGCGAGGGCATGTTCGACATGATGAACGGGGTCGGGGCGCACGAGATCATCATCGAGACCGAGGAGCACGACCGGGACCTCCCCGATCTCGACCAGTCGGGAATAGAGGGCGTCATGCGCGCGTTCCGCGAGCGGAGCGTCGACCTGCGCAAGGACAACCGGTTCCGGTACGTCCTCATCTTCCGCAACCACGGCGAGAGCGCGGGCGCGACGCTCGAGCACCCGCACTCCCAGCTCATCGCGACGCCGGTCGTGCCGATCCGGGTGGCGAGCGAGCTCAACGGGAGCCGCAAGTACTTCGAGCTACGGGAGCGGTGCGTCTTCTGCGACATGATCCGCGAGGAGCTCGAGTCGCACAAGCGGGTCGTGCTCGAGAACGACCGGTTCACCGTGATCGCGCCGTTCGCCTCGCGCTTCCCGTTCGAGACGTGGATCATCCCGAAGGAGCACAGCGCCGACTTCGGGTCGTGCGGCCCGGCCGACCTGGCGGCCTGCGGGGCGGCCCTGCGCGAGACCCTGCGGCGGATGCGCCAGGTCCTGGACGATCCGCCGTACAACTTCGTGATCCACACCTCGCCGATCCAGAGCCGGGACGACGAAGTCTACCACTGGCATATCGAGATAATGCCCCGGCTGACGCGGGTGGCGGGATTCGAGTGGGGGTCGGGGTTCTACATCAACCCGACACCTCCGGAGGAAGCCGCGGAGTTCATGCGCGGAGCCGCTGTCTGACGCGAGCCTTGCGCGGACCACGGCTGGCCCGGTAGTCTTAAGGAAGGCATCTATCAAGGGGAAGTGGTGTAGCCTGGCCTAACACGCCGCCCTGTCACGGCGGAGACCGCGGGTTCAAATCCCGTCTTCCCCGGCTTGATTCCATCATGCCATTGCGTACACTGATCGCGGAACCGGATCGCGGCGTCGCCGAGGGATGGCGCGAGGCCCTCGAGGCTGACGGGCACCGCGTTACCCTGGCGCAGTCGGGCGGGGAATTCGAGACCGCCTCCCGGTCATCGTGGGACCTGGCCGTGATCGACGTCCGCGTCCTCGGACAGGAGGAGGCCTCCCTCCTGCATTTCCTGCGGACGCGGTCGCCCCGCGCCCAGGTCGTGCTCACCGCCGCGCCCCAGGACGCCGAGCTCGCGCTCCGCGCCGCGCGGTCGACCGCCTCCGTGTCGCTCCTGAAGCCCATCCGGGCCGCCGACCTCGTCGTCGTGCTCCGCAAGCTCGCGGCGGCCGGGAGCGCGGCGCACGAGCCCACGCCCGCCGAGGGAGACGACTCCCCGTTCCTGTACCAGGGCGTCGTGGGGAGGAGCTCCGCCGTGCGCCGCGTTCTGCGTCTCGCCGCCAAGGTGGCGCCCACCGACTCCAGCGTCGTCATCACGGGCGAGACCGGGGTGGGCAAGGAGCTCGTGGCCCGGCTGATCCAGCGTCTTTCGCGGCGGGCCGACGGGCCGTTCGTGACCGTGAACTGCGGCGCGATCCCGCCCCAGCTCGTCGAGAGCGAGCTGTTCGGCCACAAGCGCGGCTCGTTCACGGATGCCGTGGCGGACAAGAAGGGGCTCTTCGAGATAGCGCACGGCGGCACCATGCTCCTGGACGAGGTGGGGGAACTCCCCCTCCCGGCCCAGGTCAAGCTCCTGCGGACGCTCGAGGATCTCGAGATCCGGCGGGTCGGGGACACGGTCCCGATCCGGGCCGATGTCCGCGTGCTGGCGGCGACGAACCGGGACCTCGCCGAGGACGTGCGGCAGGGGCGGTTCCGGGAGGACCTCTGGTTCCGGCTCAACGTGGTCCAGATCCACATACCGGCCCTGCGCGAGAGGACCGAGGACGTCCCGCCCCTCCTCCTGCACTTCCTCGCCGAGGCGAACCGGCGGTTCGCGAAGAACACGGCGGGGTTCTCCCCGGAAGCCCTTTCCGTGATCGGGCGGTACGACTTTCCGGGGAACATCCGCGAACTGCGGAACCTGGTCGAGCACGCGGTGGTCATGGCCGACCATCAGCTCGTGCGCATCGAGGACCTGCCCCTCCAGGTCGTGACGGGCGCGTCGCGCGACCGCCTGCTCGCGGGGCCGGCGGGCCGGACGTCCTTCCCGGGCGCCGGGGCACCCGAACCCGGCGGCGAGTTCAAGACGATCGCGCAGGCCGAGAAGGATCTCATCGAATGGACCCTGCGCAAGCTCGGCGGCAACCAGACCGAGGTGGCCAAGCGGCTGGGCATCTCGCGTTCCACGCTCTGGCGGAAGATCAAGGAATACTCGATAGTCGTTTGATAATGAAGCGCTTGGCCGGCGGGCGGCGCGGGTTCCGCTGAATCCATAAGCAATATCCCTCTGGCATCCCGGTTGCACACTAGTGAAGGCAGGAGAACCGGATGCGCTGGGACAAGCTCACGCTCAAGGTCCAGGAGGCCCTCCAGGGCGCCAGCGACCTCGCGGACTCGATGCGCCATCAGGCCATCGAGCCCGAGCACATCATGCTCGTCCTGCTCCGGGACGAGGAAGGGCTGGTCCGCCAGGTCGTCGAGAAGGCGGGGGCCGACCCGGCGGCCCTCGAGGCGTCCGTCCGCAAGCTCGCGGACCGGTTTCCCGTGATCGAGGGACTCCAGGGCCACACGATGGGGGCGCGGCTGAACCGCGCGATGCAGATCGCGTGGGAGGAGGCCCAGCATCTCAAGGACGAGTTCCTGTCGGTCGAGCACATCCTCCTGGCGATGCTCGAGCCCTCGCTGGGCGAGTCCGCGACCGCGCTCAAGGAGGCGGGGCTGACGAAAGAGAAAGTATGGAAGGCCCTGCAGGCGGTCCGGGGGGGCCAGCGGGTGACCGACGCCGCGCCCGAGGACAAGTACGCGGCGCTCGAGCGCTACTGCCGCGACCTCACCGACGCGGCGAGGAAAGGCAAGCTCGATCCCGTGATCGGGAGGGAGAACGAGATCCGGCGGGTCCAGCAGGTCCTGGCCTGCAAGACGAAGAACAACCCCGTCCTGATCGGGGAGCCCGGCGTCGGCAAGACCGCGATCGTGGAGGGGCTCGCCCAGCGAATCGCGGCGGGCGACGTGCCCGAGGCCCTCCGGGGGAAGCGGCTCCTGGCCGTGGACATGGGCTCCCTGGTCGCGGGCACCAAGTTCCGGGGCGAGTTCGAGGACCGGCTCAAGGCCGTGCTCAAAGAATTGAGCAATAGTCAAGGCCAGTTCATCCTTTTCATCGACGAGCTCCACACGGTCGTCGGCGCAGGAAGCGCGGAGGGGGCCATCGACGCCTCCAACATGCTCAAGCCCGCGCTCGCGCGCGGGGAGCTCCGGTGCATCGGGGCGACGACCCTGGACGAGTACCGGCAAAGAATCGAAAAGGACGCGGCCCTCGAGCGGCGGTTCCAGCCGGTCATGGTCGAGCCGCCGACCGTGGACGAGACGGTCTCGATCCTCAGGGGCCTCCGCGAGCGCTACGAGATCCACCACGGGATCCGGATCCGGGACGCCGCCCTCGTTGCCGCCGCGAACCTCTCGGACCGGTACATCTCCGACCGGTTCCTGCCGGACAAGGCGATCGACCTCGTGGACGAGGCCGGGGCCAAGCTCCAGCTCGAATCCGACAGCCTGCCCGAGAACCTGGACAAGCTCGAGCGCCGGGTGCAACAGCTCAAGATCGAGCGCGAGGCGCTCATGAAGGAGGGCGACCCGGCGGCGCAGAAGCGGCTGGGCGAGGTGGAGGCGGCGCTCCAGAAGGACGAGGCCGAGCGCGTCGGCCTGCGCGGCCGGTGGGAGACGGAGAAGAAGGCCGTGGACGAGCTCCGGGGCATCCGCAAGGCCGTGGACATCGCCAAGGTCGAGGAGGCCAAGGCCCTGCGCGACGGGGACCTCTCCAAGGCCGCCGAGCTCAAGTACGGGACCCAGCCCCAGCTCGACCGCGACCTCGAGAAGGCGCAGTCGGCTCTCGCCGCCGCGAACGGCTCCCGGCTGATCAAGGAGGAGGTGAACGAGGAGGACATCGCCGGCGTCGTGGCGCGGTGGACCGGCATCCCGGTCACGCGCATGCTCCAGAGCGAGACCGAGAAGCTGGCGAAGATGGAGGACGCGATCCGGGCCCGCGTCGTGGGCCAGGACGAGGCCGTGAAGGCGGTCGCGGACGCCATCCGGCGCAGCCGGTCCGGGCTCGGCGACGAGCGCCGGCCCATCGGTTCTTTCCTCTTCCTGGGTCCCACGGGGGTGGGGAAGACCGAGTTGGCGCGCGCTCTGGCCGAATACATGTTCGGCGACGAGCGCGCGATCGTGCGCGTGGACATGTCCGAGTACATGGAGAAGCACACGGTTTCGCGCCTGATCGGCGCCCCGCCCGGGTACGTGGGATACGACGAGGCGGGCGGGCTGACGGAGCAGATCCGGCGCCGCCCCTACGCGGTCGTCCTGTTCGACGAGGTCGAGAAGGCCCACCCGGAGGTCCTCAACGTCCTCCTTCAAGTGATGGACGACGGACGGCTCACGGACGGCCACGGCCGGGCGGTCAACTTCCGGAACACGGTCCTGATCATGACCTCGAACCTGGGCGGGGAACACCTGGCGCACGCGACCCAGGCCGCGCTCGGGTTCGCCCTGGGCCGGCAAGCCGAGAAGGACGCCGAGGAGGAGCGCGCGGGGCGCTCGGAGGTCCTGGGCGAGGTGCGCCGGTTCTTCCGGCCCGAGTTCCTGAACCGGCTGGACGAGACCGTGATATTCCACAGCCTCGGGCTCGAGCACCTGGTCCGGATCGTGGATCTCCAGATCGCCATCCTGGCGAAGACGATGGCGGGGCGGGGCCTCGCGCTCGAGGTCACGGCGGCCGCGAAGGAACAGCTCACGAAGGACGGGTTCGACCGCGCCTTCGGCGCGCGGCCCCTGCGCCGCAAGATCCAGGAGGTCATCACTAACCCGCTCGCCCTCCGCGTGCTCCAGGGCGAGTTCAAGGAGGGCGACCGGGCCGTCGTGGACTTCCGCGACGGCGCCTACGCGATCTCGAAAGCCTGATTCGTCCTTCCTGTATATTATCCGGACATGCTCACGCTCCTGATCCTGGCCGGCGGCCTGGTCCTCATCCTCGCCTCGTGCGTGGTCTTCACCAACGCGGTCGAGTCGCTGGGCAAACAGCACAAGCTCGGCCACGGCGCCGTGGGGAGCATCCTCGCGGGCGTGGGCACGGCCCTGCCCGAGACGATCATTCCCATCCTCGCGCTCGTGGTCTCCAAGGACGCGAATGCCGCCGACGTCGGGATCGGCGCGATCGCGGGCGCGCCGTTCATGCTGGGCACGCTCGCGTTCGCGGTCACGGGCGCCGCCGTCTACGCCTACACCTGGGGCGGCCGGCGGCACTTCCCCATGCACGCGGACGTCTCGATCTTCGAGCGCGACCTTTCGTTCTTCCTCGTGGCCTACGGGCTCGCGGTGGCCTGCACGTTCGTCCCGTCGCACGCGTTCCGGGTCGTGATGGCGTTCGTGCTCCTGGGCATCTATGCGTGGTACGTGAAGATCACGCTCAAGTGCGGGGAGATCGAGCCCGCCGCCGTCGAGCCGCTCTACCTGCTGCGCCTCTGGGACGCCGGCCGCGCCGGGCCCGGCCTCCAGGCCGCGCTGGCCCTCGCGGGCATCCTGGGCGGGGCCGAGCTCTTCATCGAGGGGGTCATCGAGGCCGCGCAGATGGCGGGGATCTCGCCCCTGATCCTGTCGATCATCATCACGCCCATCGCCACCGAGCTGCCGGAGAAGTTCAACTCCGTGATCTGGATCGGGCACAAGAAGGACACGCTCGCGCTGGGCAACATCACCGGCGCCATGGTGTTCCAGAGCTGTTTTCCCGTGGCATTCGGACTCGCGTTCTCGCCGTGGAACCTGAACCACACGACGATGGTCTCGGCCATCATCGCGCTGGGGTCCGGCGTCCTGAACCTGGCGTGGATCAAGCGGTACGGCCGCGTGGATGCGCGGGTCCTGCTATGCGGCGTTTTTCTCTACGCGATCCTGTTCGTCTACATGCGCGCCACGGGCGCGCTCTAGAAGGGGAGGTCCCAATGCTGAGGAAATACGAGCGGGTAGCCTACGAGCTGTTGCGTCCGGGAGAGGTGGCCGCCATCCGGAAGCGGTCCCCGATCGCGTACATCCCGGCCGGCAGTCTCGAGTGGCACAGCTTCCAGAATCCGCTGGGATGCGACGCACTCAAGGCGCACGCCGTGTGCAGCGAGGCCGCGCTCCGCCACGGCGGGATCGTCCTGCCGCCCGTGTACCAGGGCCTGCTCGGGAAGGGCTGGGGGCCGAAGGGTTGGGGGAGCTTCACGCTCGGGTTCAACACCCAGCGCACGTTCGACGCGTTGATTCTCGGCATCGCGCGCGCGCTCGTCCACTACCAGTGGCGCGTGATCGCCGGGGTCACGGGCCACGACGTGCCGGAACAGCGCGGCGGGCTGGCCCGGGCCATCGGGCGCGCAGTGAAGGGCAAGCGCGCCAAGGGATTCGCGGTCATGGAGGGGGATCTCCAGCGACCCGAGCACGGGCTCCCGTTCTGGATGGACCACGCGGGCGCGTGGGAGACCTCGTGCATGCTCTACGTCTGCCCGGGGAGAGTGAACCTCGGAGAGTTCCGGCGCCACCGGGTCACGAAGGGCGAGGACCTCGACATCCGCGGCCCGGAAGGAGTCGGCGGCAAGGACCCGGCGAAGTACGCGTCCGCCCGGCTCGGCCGCCGGATCGTGGAGAAGATGGGCGACTTGATCGGCCGCAAGGCCCGGGGAATGCTGGGGGGGAGGGCCGGATGAACGGGACAAGTGACGCGGTGAACCGGTGGTTCATAGCTTCCGTCTTCACTGGTCTTCTGGCGGCGGGCGCCGCCCAGGCGTTGCCGGACAAGTTCGCGGGATCGTGGTTGCTGTTCCTCTCGGTGAACGGCAAGGAGATCGGCCCAAACGAGATCACGGTGGGCATGAAGATAACGAAGAAGGAAGAATACTACGTCGTCGAGATAGAAGTGCCGGATGTTCCCATGGAAGAAGGCAAGAGCGGAGACTTCTGGAAGGATTTCGAGCAGAAGTGGCAGGCCGAGACCGCGGTCCTGATGCTCGCACTCATCAAGCAGAAGTGCTCGGGCAATTACCTGCTCGATGACGACAAGAAGGCTCTCACGCATCTCAACGGCTCCGTTCGGATCCAAAGCAGGAACGAAGGCAGGATGCTTTGCGTGACCGATCTGGGATGCTTCAGGCGGGGGGACCAATCCAGGTTGATCGAGCGGTATCTCGAGCAACTGGAAGCCGAGGCAAGGAAGCCGAAGATAGCGGTGGACCGGAACATCACGGTCAGGTCCGGCCAGCCGGCGACGATCACGTTCGATCTGGCCCGCCGGAGCCGGGTGGGCGTGAATGTGACCGTCAACGGAGAGTCCGACCGGGTCATCACCGGTGCCAAGCGGTACCGGGTGTCCCTCGTGGATCAAGCCGGATACCAGGAATGGACCAAGACGAAGGACGTTTCGGGAGGGCACTGCGGTCAACTGCTGGCGAGGCAGCTCGAGGCGATGCAGGAGCCGGGCTGTGTCGTGAAGCCGGGCAGGTACCATCTCATCTTCTACGAGCCTCCCCCGTCGGGATTCTCGATCCGGGTCAGCACGTCCGGGGGGAACGAGACTTCGGCCAGAGTCCAGGTCGTGACCCAGGTGGCCGACGCGGCGGCATCTCGTCCCAATACCGGGGCGCTGTTGGCGGAGGCGAAGAAGCTCTACACGGACCAGGACTACGACGCGGCGGCGGACCGGAGCCAGCGCGTGCTCGCGGCCGAGTCGAACAACTGGCGGGCGTGGGGCATCCTGGGCAACTGCCACTACAAGAAGGGCAGGCGGGAGGACGCCCTCGCGGCCTATGCGAAGTCGCTCGAGGCCAACCCGGATCAGCCCCAGCTCAGATCCTGGGTAGAGAAGGTGCAGGCCGAGGGCGCTCCCGCGGCGCCCGAGAAGTAGGCTCCGGGACCGTCAGCTCTCTCCGCGGACCCCGGAGCGGTACAGGAACCGCTTGATCTTGCGGGTCGAGGTCTTGACCAACTCCTGCTGGTGGATCGCCCAGCCCGTGATCCGCTTGTACGGGGGCAGGCTGTGGTTCAGGTTCCGGATGGCCCGGTCGACCTCCTCGGCAATGGCCTGATCCGTGGGCTCCCGGTGGACCCGGGCATGCGGCATCTCGTCCCAGTCCTCGCGGATGAGCTCGTAGTCGGGCACGATGATGGCGGCCACCTTCTCGCCGCGGACTTCCTCCGATTCCGGTTCGCCATAGACGAGGCTTTCCTTGATGAACGGGGAGGCGTCGAGCTTCTCCTCCAGCTCCTCGGGGTAGACGTTCTTGCCGCCGTGGGTGACGATCACGTTCTTGAGCCGGCCCGTGATGTGCAGAAACCCCTTGGCGTCGAGGTACCCGATGTCGCCGGTCAGCAGCCAGTCCTCGCGCATGACCTCGGCCGTGGCCTCGGGATTGCGGTAGTAGCCCGGCATGACCACCGGTCCGCGGCACGCGATCTCCCCCACGCCCAGAGGCGAGGGGTCCACGATCTTGAGCTCGACGCCGGGGAGCGGGAGGCCGACCGACCTCACGTTGTCGTGGCGCTCCGTGCTCGCGGTCAGGACGGGCGAGGTCTCCGAAAGCCCGTAGCCCTGGATGAGCCGGATCCCGAGCTCGCGGAAACCCTTAGCGGTGACGTAGGGCAGGGGACCGCCGCCGCTGATCGCGAGCCGGATGGAGGCCAGTCCGGCCTTGGTGCGCAGGCTCCGGAAAACCGCGCCGCCCGCCTCGATTCCGAACAGGCTTCCCAGTCGCACGGCCCAGAGGAGGGTCCGGAAGGCGATCCGGTGGTGGATCGGGCGCTTCTCGACGGCGCGCAGGATGCCGAAGTAGAGCTTCTCGTACAGCAGGGGCACGCCGAGAATCAGGCTGGCCCGGGTCTCGCGCATGTTCGCGAGCAGGCTCGACGATTTGAGGCTTTCGGCGTAGGTGACGGTCGCCCCGGCCGCGACGGCGGCCAGGAGCCCTACCGTGCACTCGAATACGTGGTGGAGGGGAAGCACGGAGACGAATCCGTCCCGGTCGTCGAAGTAGATCATGCGGTGGATGGCATAGACGTTGGAAGCGAGGTTCCCGTGGGTCAGCATGACCGCCTTCGGGTTTCCCGTGGTTCCGGAGGTGTAAAGGATGGCGTGGAGGTCACCGGGCGCGAACTTCTGCGGGAGCTCGAGGGCGAGCTTGGCTCCCGCCTCCACGCAGTCGTCCAGCACGCGAACGCGGGGGTCGGCCGTGTCCACGGGGTCAAAGACGACGACGTGCTTGAGCTTCGGGTGGGTTGCCAGCCGGTCTTTCCAGACCTTTTCCCAGATGCCTCCGGAGATGAAGAGGACGGTGGTTCCCGAGTGGTCGAGGATTAATCCCACGTCGTCGAATGCGAGCTGGGCGTCGATGGGCACGATCGTGGCCTTCGTCTTCATGACTGCGAAGTAGCAAAGAGGCCACTCGGGCCGGTTCTCGCTCTCGACCGCGACCTTGTCCTGCGGGGTGACCCCCAGCGAGATCAGGAACCGGGCGAGGGATTCGGTCGAGTTCCAGAGCTGGCCGTACGTGACCTGCCGGTACCGGTCCTCGGTCTCGCGCATCTGGAACGCGGCCTTGTGGTGGAACTGCTCGCACGTGCCCCGGAGCATGTCGTACAGCGTCGCCCGCGGCTTCACGTGCTCGGGGATGAGGTAGTCGGTCCTGCCGGGCACTGGCGCCTACTCCGTCCGAATTCTCGTCTCGGCAGAGGTGAGGCCGGCGGATTCGGCGCGGAGGCGGATGGCGCCCTTGGGCCCCAAGGATTTCACGATCACGAGCGCGCGGCCCTGCCAGGCGCGGCGACGGTCTCCGACGTACGGCTCGGCGCTGTACGGACAGCCACTGCCGACGGCCGCGATAGCGCCCGGGCCTTCGATCCCGAACTTGATCTCGTTGTCGGCGTTGGGCTGAACGCGGCCGGCGCGGTCCGTGACCTCGACGGTCACGTAGGCGAGATCGCCCCGGGCTGACTTGATCGTCTTACGATCGGCCGTGAGCTTGATGGCCACCGGGGCGCCCGCGGTCTTCAACTGCCATTCGGCCACCTTCTTGTCCGCGACGTACCCGACCGCGGTCAACGTGCCGGGCGCGTACGGGACCGTGAACGTCGCCGTGAACCTCTTGGCGCGAGAGGTGGGCTGTGATCCGACCAGCTTGCCGTTGAGAAGGAGATCGACCTTCTCGCAGGCGGAGTAGACCTCGACCTTCACGGCCAAGCCCTCGTGGCGGTCCCAAGTCCAGCTCCCGCGCACATCGGGCCAGCCCCACCAGCTCACTTCCTCTTTCTTTCCGTCGGGCACCGGCGCATGGACCGCGATCCAGAGTTTGCTCCCGACCCCCCAGAGGATGTCCCGGTAGTAGGACGGCGCGCGCTTGAACCCGCACACGTCGATGTCGCCGCAGTTCGCCTGGTTCCACGGGAACGTGTTCGGGGCGGGCCGGCCGTCGCCGTCCCAGCGGCAGTGCCCGATCGACGCCTCGCCGAGGTAGTCCCAGCCCGTCCAGACGAAGTCCCCGATCACCCACGGCAGGTCGACCGCGTCCATCCAGTACTCGAGCGACTCGGGCGGGTTCGACTCGGTGGCAACCATGACCCGGCCCGGAAACCGGTCGTGGTCCGGACGGTAGTTCCACCGCTGGTAGTTGTAACCGCCCACGTCGAGGGCGGCGAAGACCCCGTCGGTGCCGTCCCAAGGGTCGATCCCGTTGAGGGCGGCCGTCACCGGCCGGGTCGGATCGAGCGACCGGACGTAGTCCGCGAGCTCGCGCGCGATCTTCGCCCCCTCGGGCGTGGCACGCTCCTCGAGCTCGTTGCCGATCGACCACATGATGACCGATGGGTGGTTGCGGTCCCGGAGGACGAGGGCGTCCAGGTCGCGCTTCCACCACTCGTCGAACACCTCGTGGTAGTCGTGCGCGTTCTTGCCCTTGCGCCAGCAGTCGAACGCCTCGTCGATCACGAGCAGCCCCAACCGGTCGCAGGCGTCCAGCAGGCCCGGCGCGGGCGGATTGTGGCTGGTCCGGATGGCGTTGTACCCCGAGGCCTTGAGCAGTTGGACCTTGCGCTCCTCGGCCCGGTCGTAGGAGGCCGCGCCCAGCGGTCCGTTGTCGTGGTGGACGCACGTGCCCTTGAGCTTCATCCCGACGCCGTTGAGCGTGAATCCCTCCCTGGAGTCGAAGTGAATGGACCGGATGCCGAACAGCGCCTCGACGGCGTCGGCCGGCATCCCGTAGACCACGAGTTCGGTGCGGGCCGTATACAACTCGGGCGTGTCGGGCGACCAGAGCCGGGGCGTGGCCACGTTGATGACCGCGGTCACCTCGCTGTGCCCGCCGGGGGGGAGGTCGACCGCCACTTCCGACCGGCCGGACCGCCGGCCCGCGGGATCGGTGAGCGTGGTGCGGACCACGACCGGGAACTGGACGCCGGCCTCGTTCTCGACGGTGGTGCGGACCCGCACTGTGGCGCGGTCCCCGGCGACCTCGGGAGTCGTGACCGCCTGTCCCCAGGGCGCGACGTGAACGCCGCGGACGACCACGAGCCGGACGTGCCGGTAGATCCCGGAGCCCGAGTACCAGCGGCTGTTCTTCTGCCGGGAGTTGTCAACCCGGACCGCGAGCACGTTCGTGCTCCCGAAGCGCACGTGCGGGGTGAGATCGTACCGGAAGCTCGAGTAGCCGAAGGGCCGGACCCCGGCGGATTGGCCGTTGATCCAGACCTCGGAGTTCATGTAGACGCCGTCGAACTCGACCCATACGCGCTGGCCCGCCCACTCGGCCGGGGCGGCGAAGGTCTTGCGGTACCAGCCGACGCCGTCCTGGAACCAGCCTCCGTCCCGTCCGGACGGCGCCGCGGGCTGGATCGGAAGCTCGATGCTCCAGTCGTGCGGCAGGTCGAGCTTCCGCCAGCCCGAGTCGTCGAACCCGGTGGCGGACGGCGCGGCAGGAGCCCCGGCGGGAGCCGGGGCGTCATCGCCCAGGCTGAACCGCCAGCCGGCGTCGAAGTCCAGGATGACTCTGGGGGCGGCGGCGGAGTGACGGGAAAGGCCGGGGAGGCTCGCGACGGTCGCCAGGATGGTCATGAGGGCACGTCCTTTCGCGCGAATCCGGTTCATCAAGGTTTCCCCATCATAATGGCGGGTGAGGAGGGCGGGGAAGGGGTCCCAGGAAGAAGCCCGAAAACGGGTTGCTGGCGCGCGCAGGCGCATGGTAAGGTAATGCCCCTATGGAAAAGCGCTATTACGAGGTCCTGATTGCGTTCGATCCTGCCGTGGCCGCCGCCGACGGGGAGGCGTTGCTCTCTCGCCTTCAGGCCGCGGTGGCCGAAGCGAAGGGCGAGATCAGGGCGATCGAGAAGCTCGGCGTCCGCCGGCTCTCATTCCGGGTCAAGGGAAAGACGGACGCGAACTTCGTTCTTCTGACCACGCACATGCCCACCGCCGCGGTGCCCGCGGTCGAGCAGGTTCTGCGCATGCACGAGGGTGTGATCCGGTACATGACCACGCGGCTCGACCCTTCGCTCCTGATGCCGTCGCAGGAATCCCGCCCGGCGGCGCCACCGGCCGCGCCGGCCGCTCCCGCGGCGTAGGGGTTCCGGTGGCGAGCTTCAACCGCATCATCCTGATCGGGAACCTCACGCGCGATCCCGAACTCCGGTACCTTCCCAGCGGCAAGGGCGTGTGCACGATCCGGCTGGCGGCGTCCGAACGGTACCGGACCGCGGCGGGGGAGCAGAAGGAAGAGGTGCTCTTCGTCGACGCGGTGATATTCGGGAAACAGGCCGAGACGGCGTCGACCTATCTCAAGAAGGGGCGGCCCGTGCTCGTCGAGGGACGTCTCCGGGTGCGGGACTTCGAGGGCCGGGACGGGACAAAACGCCGCGCGGTCGAGATCATCGCGAACCGCTGGCAGTTCATCGGGCCGCGCGAGGGCGGCGGACAGGCACCCTCCGCGCCCGCCGAGTCGCCGGCCGGGGGCGGGGCGGAACCGGTCGACGAACCGATGCCCAGTTTCGAAGAGGAGGCCTAACGCATGCCTGATGAGAGGGGACGGCGGGAGGAAGGCGGACGCGGCTACGGCCGACGGGATCGCCGGCCGCCCCGCAAGAAGGTCTGCCGCTTCTGCGCGGCCAAGATCGGGACGATAGACATCCGTGACATTGGACTGCTCAAGGGGTTCCTGAGCGAGCGGGGCCGGATCGTGTCACGGCGCACGAGCGGCAACTGCGCGAGACACCAGCGGGCGGTGACCCGCGGAATCCGCCGCGCGCGCCACGCGGCCCTGCTTCCCTACTCGGTCGTCTGACCGGGGATTAGGGAGAAGCCCGCCATGCGCGTTCTGCTGCTCAAAGAGGTGGAATCCCTCGGGGTCCGCGGCGAGCTCGTCCAGGTTGCCGACGGCTACGCGCGGAACTTCCTTCTGCCGCGCAAGCTGGCGGTCCCCGCGACGTCCGGCGTCGAGGCGCAGGCGGCCCGCATGAGGGCGGTCGAGGACAAGCGGCGGGAGGCCAGGAACGCGGAGCTCAAGGCGCTCGCCGACAAGCTGTCGGGTGTTTCGTGCACGCTCACGCGCAAAGCGGGGCCGGATGAGAAGCTCTTCGGGTCGGTGTCCGCCGCCGACATCGCGGAGGCGCTGGCCGGCCAGGGCCTGTCCGTCGAACGCCGCCAGATCCAGCTCGAGGAACACCTGAAGGCGCTCGGCGTCTTCACGGTTCCGGTCAAGCTCGCCCCCGAGATCACGGCCCAGGTGAAAGTCTGGGTCGTGCGGGAGGGCGAGAAGAAGTAGAGGGCGTCATGGGTTTCACCCGCACCACCCAGGAAACCCGTGTACCCCCCCAGGATCTGGGCGCCGAGCGCGCCGCGCTCAGCGCCATGCTCCAGGGGACCGACGCGAGCCGGGAAGCCATCGCCAAGGCTGCATCCTCCCTCAACGTCGATCACTTCTACCGGAGCGCCCACCAGGACATCTACCGCGCCGTCTGCGAGCTCTTCGAGGCGGGCGAGAAGGTGGACCTCATCACCGTGTGCGACCGGCTCAAGCGGGCCGGGCGGCTCGACGAGGCGGGGGGGCAGGCCTACGTGGCGGGGCTCGTGGACGAGATCGCCATCGCGTCGAACATCGAGGAATACGGGGCAATAGTCAAGGACAAGGCGACGATGCGCAAGCTCTCGGAGGTCGGGTACCAGATCTTCGACCGGGCGGCGCGGGACCAGCTCAAGCCCGAGGAGCTCCTGAACCAGGCGTCCCAGTACCTGTACTCGCTGGCGCAGGAGCGCCTCGAGGCCGGGCTCCAGCGCATCGAGAAGGTCATCGTCTCCGAGATCGAGAAGGTCGAGAGCCTCCAGAACCAGCCGCAAGGCGAAGAGGCGATGATGACGGGGCTGCCCACCGGGTTCCGCCACCTGGACGAGCTGACCAGCGGGCTCCAGAAGGGCGAGCTGACCGTGGTGGCGGCGCGGCCGGGTATGGGCAAGACGAGCTTTGCCCTGAACATCGCCGAGCACGCCGCGCGCGTGCGCAAGATCCCGGTCCTGATCTTCAGCCTCGAGATGGCGGCGCACGGGCTGGTCCGGCGCATGATCTGCTCCCAGGCCCGCGTGGATTCCCACGACGTGCGGCGGGGCCGGCTGTTCGCCGAGGACCGGGCCCGCCTCATGCACGCCGCGTCCGTCCTGCACGACCTGCCCATCTGGATCGACGAGTCTTCGTGGCTCATGCCCATCCAGGTGCGGGCCCGGGCCCGCCGCGTGTTCGGGGAAACCAACGCGTTCGACGGGCTCATCATCGTGGACTACCTCCAGCTCATGGATTTCAGCGACGCAGGCGGCAGGGGGCGTCCGGAAAGCCGTCAGCAGGAGATCACGGCCATCTCCCGGTCGATGAAGGCCGTGGCCAAGGAGCTGAACGTGCCGGTCATGGTGCTGTCCCAGCTCTCACGGGCGCCCGAGCGCCGTGGCGACGCCGCCGCCAAACCCCGGCTGTCGGACCTGCGCGAGAGCGGTGCCATCGAGCAGGACGCCGACGTCGTGGTCTTCATCTACCGCGATCCCAGGGACAATCCCGAGGGCGAGGGACCCGTGCCGGTTCAGCAGGCCTACGTGGCGAGGATCAGCGTGGCGAAACAGCGGAACGGCCCCACCGGGACGTTCCGGCTGGTATTCAACCGCGCCTACACGAGATTCGACAATCCGGCCGAGGGCATAGGCGAGCTCATGCCGGAGGACGAGTAGCGTCCTTGACCCGCTCGGCGCGGGTGGTCGTCGACCTCGCCGCGGTTGTGTCCAACGCCCGGGCCGTCCGGCGCGCGTGTCCCCGCGCGGCCCTCATCGCGGTCGTCAAGCGGGACGCCTACGGCCACGGCGCCCCCGCGGTCGCGCGGGCCCTGCGGGGCATCGCGGATCTCCTCGGGGTGGCGGACGCGGGCGAGGCCCTGGCCCTGCGGGCGGCGGGCATCCGGGCGCCGGTGCTGGTCCTGGGGGCCGTGGCGCCGTCGGAGCAGGGGACGCTGGCGAGGGCGGGATGCCTGCCCACGGTAGCCGATGAGCGCGACCTGGCCGCGGTGCCGTTCCAAAGCGACGGCAGGCTGGCCGCCCATCTCAAGTTCGACACCGGGATGGGCCGGCTCGGGTTCGACGCTTCCGGCGCATCCCGCGTTGCCGCGATGCTCCGCCGCCGCGGCGTGCGCCGGCTGGCGGGCACCTGGACGCACCTCGCGGCCGCGGACGAGGCGGGTTTCACGCGGGCGCAGCTCCGGCGATTCGACGAGAGCCTTCAGGCGCTGGCGAGGGCCGGAGTCGATCCGGGGCTGACGCACGTGGCGAACAGCGCCGCCGTGCTCGCCAACCCGCGCGCCCGCTCCTACCGGGCGGTCCGGCCCGGGCTCCTGCTCTACGGGTGCTCTCCCGCCGGAACGCGCCGCCCTCCGTGGCTCCGCGCCGCGATGTCGTTTCGGGCCCGCGTCGCCGCCGTGCGCTCGGTCGCGCAGGGCGCGACCGTCAGCTACGACCACACCTGGCGCGCGCCGCGCGCCGCGACTCTCGCGGTGCTGGCGGCCGGGTACGCGGACGGGTTCAGCCGGCTCCAGTCCGGGCGGGGGATCGTGCTCGTCCGCGGGCGCCGCGCTCCCGTCCGCGGGATCGTCTGCATGAACCTGACGGTCGTGGAGGTGACGGGCGTTCCGGGCGTCAAGGCCGGGGACGAAGCCGTGTTCTTCGGATCGCAGAAGGGCGCGCACCTCCCGGCCGAAGAGGTCGCGGCCCGGCAGAGGACCATTCCCTACGAGGTGCTCTGCTCGGCCGGCGGGCTGAACCTGCGCTCCTGGAGGGGCCGCCGTGGCTGACGTCGTCACGGGCGCCGCCGAAACCGCCGGGCGCGGCGCGGAGAACGCGGTACGGGGAGCCTGGGCGCTCGTCATGGACTCGCTCGAGGAGACCGGCCGGTTCTACATCATGCTCCAGTCGGTAATGCACCAGCTGGGGGTCACGCTCCGGAACTGGGGGGACTGGCTCCTGGCCGTCATCCTGCGCCGGCCGCGTCCCCGGGTCTTCGAGGCGCGCGAGTCGTTCGAGAGCATGTCGTCGGCGGGCGTCAACTCGATCATGGTGGCGCTCGTGACCGCGATGTTCACGGGCATGGTGCTCGCACTGCAGACCGGGATCACGCTCGAGCGGAAGATGGCCGGCATCTCCTCGTACCTCGGCGGCATGGTCGCGGTCTCCATGGTCAGGGAGCTGGGGCCCGTGCTCACGGCCCTGATCGTGACCGGCCGGGTGGGATCCGCGTTCGCGGCCGAGATCGGGACGATGCGGGTGACCGAGCAGATCGACGCGCTGAACACGCTGGCCACGAACCCGGTCAAGTACCTGATCATCCCCCGGCTGGTCGCGTGCGTGGCGATGCTCCCGATTCTCACGCTCTTCTCGGACGCGATCGGGGTGTTCGGCGGCTTCC
>Ga0315294_10001267_pt1 | contig 27378 bp, 24 predicted proteins | sample YL17G13_40_MG_FD_203626 | JGI IMG/M metagenome (GOLD analysis project Ga0315294, IMG submission 203626) | Sediment microbial communities from Yellowstone Lake, YNP, Wyoming, USA - YL17G13_40 | ecosystem: Environmental > Aquatic > Freshwater > Lake > Sediment | place: USA: Wyoming | collected... | reverse complement strand
GATTTTATAAAATAGATATGCATTCCCCCTTGTTGTTGAGTTTTGAATAGCTAACCCACGTACCGCTTCCAAAACATCTTTCCTATCGCTCTATAACCTGTTATCATTTGCGCAGAGGCAATTTATGCTGATAGCTCGGAATGATTGTTATGAATGAAGATTTTGCCGATTATTCCTGTTTTACGTACTGTCCCAAATGCGGGGCCAGGGTACTGCGGCCCTGTGAGCAAATGGCGTATCAATGCGGCTCGTGCGGTTTTCGATTCTATCTAAATGTCGCTGCGGCTGTCGTGGCAATTATTACGGACGACGACAATCGCCTGCTGGTTGCCGTCCGCGCCAAAGACCCGGCCAAAGGGACATTGGATTTACCCGGCGGATTCGTGGACCCCGACGAAACCGCCGAGGAAGCCCTGCGCCGTGAAATCCGCGAGGAATTAAATCTCGAAGTCATCGAAACAAAATATCTGTTTTCTGTACCCAACGAATATCCCTACGGCGGAGTGCTTTATCGTACGCTGGATATGGTCTATCGCTGTAAAGTGCGGAACTTCGCGGATATGAAACCCGCCGATGACGTCGGAACAATTCAATGGATTCCCATCCGTCAGCTTGACCCGGAAAAATTCGGCCTTAAATCCATCCGCCAAATCATCAAACGATTGATTGCTTCCGCCTAAAAAATATATCAAATAAAACTTGCCGATAAATCATTGAAGTACTATAGTACGCCTGTTATAATGACCCAAAATAATACGGCTCGGCTCTGCGAATTATCTTGTAATCACAGCGCCTTTGGAACAGTGAGGCTGCCAATGAATATCTTACTGGTTAATCCGGAAGTACCCATGACGTTCTGGAGTTTGAAGAACGCCTTGAAATTCATATCAAAAAAGGCGTTATTGCCGCCGCTGGGGCTGCTGACTGTCGCGGCGATGCTGCCTAAACACTATAAGAAAAAACTTATCGATATGAATATCACCCGCCTGCGCGACCGGCATCTTCGGTGGGCGGATTATGTGTTTATCTCCGGGATGCTGATTCAGAAAAAATCCGCCGACCACGTCATCCAGCGATGCAACACGCTGGGGGTCAAGGTGGTCGCGGGTGGGCCGTTATTTATTTCTTTTCCAGAGTTCTATCCCACGGTTGACCATCTTGTGCTCAAAGAGGCGGAGCTGACGCTGCCGGCTTTTCTGAAAGACCTGGAAACGAATTGTGCCAGGCCCTTTTATTCGACGCACGAAAAGGCCGACCTGCGGGAAACCCCTGTTCCGCAGTGGGATTTAATTAACCCCCAAAAATACGCCGCTATGGGCATTCAGTACTCGCGGGGTTGTCCGTTTAATTGTGATTTTTGCGATGTTACCACGCTGTTTGGACACGCCATCCGAACCAAAACGACCGAACAGATTCTGGAGGAATTGGACGGCATCTATTCTCACGGCTGGCGGAAAGAAGTGTTTTTTGTGGATGATAATTTTATCGGCAAGAAGGAAAAACTGAAAAAGGAACTGCTCCCGGCAATCATTCGCTGGATGGAGGAGAAACGCCATCCGTTCACGTTCCTTACGCAGGCCTCGATTAACCTGGCCGACGACGACGAGCTAATGGCCCAGATGGTCGAGGCGGGGTTCAATTGCGTCTTTATCGGCATCGAATCCCCCGATGAGCGGAGCCTGGCCGAATGCAATAAAGTGCAGAATGAAAAGCGGGACCTGCTGGCCTGCATCAAGAAAATCCAACAGGCCGGTATGCAGGTGCAGGGAGGTTTCATCCTCGGATTTGACAGCGATGAGCCGACCGCTTTTGACCGGGTGATTCAATTCATTCAGGACAGCGGCGTCGTAACGGCGATGGTGGGGCTGTTAAACGCCCCGCGCGGCACAAAATTGTATCAGCGGATGATGCGGGAAAACCGGCTGTCGAAAACGCCGACGGGAGATAATATGGATTGCACGATGAATTTCGTCCCTAAAATGGATATGCAGGAACTTCTGAAAGGATATCAAAAAGTCATTGACACAATTTATTCACAAAAATACTACTGCCAACGGATTAAAACATTCTTAAAGAACTATACCCTCTCCGGAAAAATGAATTTCACAATCCATTATTGCGATATTGAAGCCTTTTTGAAATCCATCTGGCATATCGGCATTCTCGACAAGGGCAGGCTGCACTATTGGAGCCTCATCCTCTGGTCATTAAAAAAACCGCGTCGTTTTCCGATGGCCGTGCGGTTTTCGATTTACGGCTTTCATTTTCGTAAAACATTTAAAAACATCCGGCTTCAAATCCAGGATTTGACCAAGACAATCCCCTTAAAAGCCTGAAGTATCTGCCGCTCAAAACTCGCCTCCCCCGCCCGTCTTATTCGGAAATGACTTGTTCCTTTCCATTTCAAGCTCCCTGTAAGATGACTTTTGCGCCACTAAAGCTCTACTTCAATTCCAGCAGTTTTTTGCTGCGCAGCAGGTGGTGATAATGCTGGGCGAAGCGATGGGCCTCATCGCGGACGTATTGCAGTAATTTCCGCACCGGTGACGTGGCGGGCAGTTTCAGCGGCTTTTCTTTACCAGCGATAAAAATAATCTCTTCCCTTTTTGCCAGCGAAAGCAGATTAGGCATCGGCACATTCATTTTCTCAAACACTTCTTTGGCGGCGTTTAATTGCCCCAGGCCGCCGTCAATCAGCACCAAATCCGGCCAGAGTTCCTCGCCGCCGGCCGCCCGTTTATATCGCCGACTCAAAACTTCCTGCAGACAGGCGCAGTCGTCAATACCCGAAACGGTCTTGATTTTGAATCGCCGGTAGCCGTCCTTGAAAGGTTTGCCGTCGATAAACTGCACCAAAGAGCCAACAGTTTGCTCGCCCGCAAGATGCGCAATATCAAACCCCTCGATAATCCGTATCGGCTGCTGGCATTGCAGTATTTCCTGTAATTTTTCCAGCGCCTCGGTCGGGTCGGTCTGGAAGACTTCCGGCTGAATATGTACATCCGCGCCGCGCTTATCGAGATTCTCAATCAGGCGGATGCGGTCGCGGTACATCGCCGCGGCCTCAAAATCGAGATTCACCGAGGCCTGCTCCATCTGTCTCTTGAAATCATTCAATACCGCCTTACGTTTGGACTGCAAGAACTTAATCAGTTCCATGATGCTTTTTTTGTATTCGGCCTTGGAGATTTTATCCGCGCACGGTGCGGTGCATTGCTTAATATTGTACAAAATACATGGGCGGAAGAATCGCCGTTTTTCATCATTGGCGCGGATGTCAAGTTTGCAGGTGCGGAAGCGAAAAATCTTCTGCAATACCACAAAGGCCTCGCGCAATTCGTTGACGCTCGTGAACGGCCCGAACAATCGGCTGCGGGAATCCTGCGGGTTGCGGGTGATATACACGCCGGGAAATTCCTGCCGCGTCGTGATTTCAAGATACGGAAACGTCTTGGCGTCCTTAAGGTCGGTATTGTACGGCGGATGGACATCCTTAATCAGCCGCGCTTCCTGCAGAATCGCCTCGACTTCGCTGGCCGTCTCAAGACACTCCACCGCCGCGACTTTTTCAATCATCTCGGCAATCCACGGCCCCCGGCTTTCGTTCAGTCTGGCCGACGGCTGAAAATAGCTGCTCACCCGGCTGCGCAGACTGGCCGCCTTGCCGATATACAGCGCCCGGTCGCGGGCGTCCTTCATCAGATAGACCCCCGGCCCGGACGGGAATGCCCGAATCTGTTGGCGAATTTGTTCTATCCTGTCTTTGTTCGTTGTCATATTTTCTATTGTATCCGATACGCTGCCGACAGCAAGGCCGGAGGTCATCGGCTCGGAATGATATACGATTATTTGCCGATAAGGCAAAGGGTAAAAGGCAAAAGGGAAAATGGGTGCCCGGCTTGTCGAAGACAAGCAGGATGTCAAAAACCACCCTGCCCACGCAAGCGTGGGCAGGCCACCTGTTCTGTCCATACGACCATTTGTCTACTCGTCTTCCTCCATATCCGGATACTGCGGAGGACTCTGGCCTCGTCGTTTAATTACCTTGGGATATGTACCTTTTGGAATAGTACTCTCAATCGCCGCAACGTTAATCTGATGCCACCAGTCGTCGCCGAAATCAAACCAGTATCCGACCCGGTCGTCTTTTTTCAGGCCGAGAGAGCCTATCGTGGTTTTTTTTACATCGCCGATCGAAGAATCGCCAAAAATCGAACCCTCTTCTATCTCGGCCAATCCATAACGTTTGGCTTTTCTATCCCTCGGCCCTTTGCCCCCGACCTGGAACTCATATAGATGTTCTTCCCATCGGTCAAAGGCCTTAAAAATGGCCTTATGCAACTGTGCGAGAGTCTGGTCGCCGCGAATTTGAATGGTGCGCGAAATGACCGGATTCTCCTGGGTAAATTCTTCCGTCATCGGCCCGCTGAAAATAACCACATCGAGTGTAAATAAACCGCCCTTTTCCGCTTTATTCGGCTTGTTGTCTTTTTTCATTATCAACTCCTCGTTATCGAATTATTTATACTATCCCTGCTCACGCTTGCGTGAGCAGGCCATCTGTCTATCGTGAGAATCGAGACAATTGCTTCTCAAAATCAAATAACGCATCATCCAATGGCTGATCGACCTGGATGGTTTTTAATTTGAATACGGGATTCCGTCCGGAGTGATAATCAAAGTTAAATCTTTGAATCAGCAGCGTTTTTGAATCGACCCAAAACACAGCACTTGTATCTCCGTAATCCGGCAGGACTTCAAACCTTAAAAGGGACTCTGACGGCTCTATCGTTTTGATCTCCTTAATTTGATTCTCGATCACCTCAATATAATGGAGTTCGGAAAACATTAGAGGCAAGTCAAACGGACGTATAAACATACCCTCTCGTATATCTCTGTATGTCAACCGGTTCGGGTCGGCGATAGGAATAGATTGTTTTCGAATTTCGGCATTTTTTCCGCTGTCAGTTGACGCAAAGTGCATCATTTTCCCGTCTGCAATAAGCAATAGTCTATAAAATTGAGGAGACTGTTTCCCTTCCGCGGGTGGAGTGTTAATAAAAAACAAAACACGCTTGGTCGGCCGGTCAAACGCCACCTCCCAAGTTGATATTATCACATAATTCGGACCATTCGTGATATTCGGGTCGGGAATGTCAAGCTCCATAGTCCAGACGGCATGATAGGTTTTGATGGATTGATATTTCTGGAATACTTTCTTGGCCAGCGGATTTTCAATTGCACGTATCTTTTCCATTTCCGCCGGCGAAGGATGAGGAAGCTCCGTTGTATCTATGACACCCTTGGCCATGCCGCCTGAAAATACAAACAACAAACTCCATGCTAAAACCATCGATAATTTTTTCATTTTTTTCTCCTTTTTAATTTTTCTCCCTATAGCCAAGGATTTTGGCCGGTAAAAACAGGATGGATTTGACTAAGGCCAGAAGCGCATCGGCGACAATCGCCACAACACGAAATGGAATGGACAGCAGCCAGATGACCGGCCAGAAAATCAAAATCAGCAGCGCAATCGGCCAGCACAACACCAGCAATATCGCCCACAGCAATAAAACAACCAGTGCCTTCATTTGTTTTCCTCTCTATTTTGGAAGATAATTGTATCTTCTCGGCCCTCATAAGAAAAGGAGCATTTGCAGCAACCCCCAAAGCCGCCAGACCCGAAAAAGCCAGATACGTTGCTGATTTACTTGATAAAAGCCGTAAAAATCCCTTTTTCTCTCAAAATTTTACGCCAATTTTAACAAAGTCCGCACAAAAATGCAATATCTCTTTATCTGTCAGCCACTTACAACGTATCCGAAAAACATCAAAAACCATTTTTACAGCGGTTTTGGCTATCTTAAAAAATGGATAGAAAAATCTTTTTCGCTATAGGTTCAATAATTACAAGGACTAACAAGAATCCACCAATTTTTTTGATTTTTTGGGCTTGAGTCCCAAGTTTCGGGTATTATGATAACGTAGTGATAATTGGCAAGATGTTGGGTTTATAACAGGGAAATTAACTATATATAGTAGCAACAGGGAGGTATATTCATGTCAGACGAACGGATTTCCAGACAAGAAACAGAACCGTCGGCATCTGCGTTTCAGCCGTGGATCAACTCGCACGGCAAAAAAGGTCCCGGCCTGAAAATTGAACAGCATTTTTCCACGCCCGGCAAACATCCCTTCGAGCAAATCGAATGGGAAAACCGGACGGCCAAAATAACCGACGAAAACGGCAAGGCCATCTTTGAACAAAAAGACGTTGAGGTTCCTGCCTCGTGGAGTCCGCTGGCCACCAAAGTCGTCGTGAGCAAGTATTTCTACGGCGACGTCGCGGGTCAGCGAGAAAATTCCATCAAGCAGTTGGTTCATCGCGTCTGCCGGACCATTACCGACCGCGGCAAAAAGGACGGCTATTTTGATACCGACGCCGATGCGGAGAATTTCTATAACGAATTGACCTGGCTGTGCGTTAATCAGTACGGCTCATTCAATTCGCCGGTGTGGTTTAATGTCGGCCTTCACGATGTCTATGGCATCAAAGGCAGCGAACATAACTTTCACTGGGACGAAAAGACCCGTAAGGCCGTCCCCTGTTCCGGCAGCTATGAGTTTCCGCAGGCCTCGGCCTGTTTTATCCAGTCGGTGGCCGACACGATGGAAGACATTATGCGTCTGGCCCGCAGCGAAGCGATGCTCTTTAAGCACGGCTCCGGCACAGGCACCGACCTTTCGACGCTTCGCAGCAGTAAAGAAAAGCTGTCCGGCGGCGGCAAACCTTCCGGCCCCTTGAGCTTTATGCGGGTCTATGATCAGATCGCCGCGGTCATTAAATCCGGAGGCAAAACCCGCCGCGCCGCCAAAATGCAATCATTAAAAGTCTGTCATCCCGACATCAAGGATTTCATCACCTGCAAAACCGAGGAAGAAAAAAAGGCCTGGGCCCTGATTGAGGAAGGTTATACACCCGACGACGCCTACAGCAGCGTGATGTTCCAGAACAGCAATCTGTCCGTGCGGGTCACGGATGAATTTATGGAAGCCGTCGAAAAAGACACTCCGTGGACAACCACTTCGGTCACCACCGGCAATCCCTTCGAAGAACTGTCGGCCCGCCGACTAATGGAGCTGATTGCCGAAGGGACGCACGTCTGCGGCGACCCGGGTCTGCAATATCATAGTACCGTCAACAAATGGCATACCTGCCCCAATTCCGGCCCCATCAACGCCTCTAACCCGTGCAGCGAATATATGTTCATCGACAACTCAGCCTGCAACCTGGCGTCGCTGAATCTGATGAAATTCCGCCGCCAAGACGGCACATTCGATATCGAAAACTTCAAACGGGCCATCCGAATTTTCATTATCGCTCAGGAAATCCTCGTCGATAACGGAAGCTATCCGGAAGCGCCTATTACCGAAAACAGCCACAGATTCCGTCCGCTGGGACTGGGCTATGCCAATCTCGGAAGTCTGGTGATGAGTCTTGCGCTGCCGTATGATTCGGACGAGGCCCGCACCTGGGCTTCGGCCATCACGGCTATCTTGACCGGAACCGCCTACGCCGTCAGCGTAGAACTGGCCTCGATTAAGGGACCGTTCGCCGAATTCGAAAAGAATCATCAGCCGATGCTCAACGTCATTTCGATGCACCGGGAGCACGCCTATAACATCCCTGAAGTGCACTGCCCCGATTATATGCTCAACGCGGCCAAGAATGCCTGGGACGAGGCCTTTACGCTCGGAAGCCGCCACGGATTTCGCAACGCCCAGGCCACGGTATTGGCCCCGACCGGAACCATCGGCTTTATGATGGACTGCGACACCACGGGCATTGAGCCGGATATCGCGCTGGTCAAGTACAAACTGCTGGTCGGCGGCGGGATGCTCAAGCTGGTCAATCGCACCATCCCGATGGCGCTGGAACGGCTCGGATACAGTCCCGAAGACGTCAAAAATATCTGCGACGCCATCGACAAGGACGACACCATCGAAACGGCGGCCAAACTGCGTCCGGAACATCTGCCCGTGTTCGACTGCGCCTTCAAACCCAAAAACGGCAAACGGCACATCCACTATATGGCCCATCTCAAAATGATGGCAGCGGTACAGCCTTTCATTTCCGGCGCTATCAGCAAGACCATCAATATGCCTAAGGAAAGCACCGCCGAAGAAATTATGAACGCCTATATGGAAGGCTGGAAGATGGGGCTTAAGGCTGTGGCCATTTACCGCGACGGCTCCAAACGCCTGCAGCCGGTCAATACCGACAGCAAAACCAAAAAAGAGGAAAAAAAAACTACCAGAGCCGACGACTCTGCTCCCCCCAGACCTTTTCGCCGACGCCTGCCGGAGACGCGCAATAGTATCACCCATAAATTTTCCATCGCCGGACATGAAGGATATCTGACCGTTGGGCTGTATGAGGACGGCCAGCCGGGCGAGTTGTTTATCACGATGGCCAAGGAAGGCAGCACCGTCGGCGGTCTGATGGACGTGGTCGGAACCTGCGTTTCGATGGCCCTGCAATACGGCGTACCACTGATTACACTGGTCGAGAAGTTCCGTCACGCCCATTTTGAGCCGTCGGGAATGACCTCTAACAAAAACATTCCCTTTGCAAAGAGTTTGATCGATTACATTTTCTGCTGGATGGGCTGCCAGTTCATTCCGGGATATGCCGAGAAGAACACACCCAACCGCAGCGATTCGGCCCCGGCACAGACAACCGCCGTTACTGCGGCAAAACAGATTGTCGAAAAGACCCAGGACCTGGCCAAAAAAATAGACGAGGCCCGCGCAATTCGCCAAAAAACCTCGGAGCAGCCTGAAAAAGGCGACGGCAATGGCGACGACCCCGCTGTCTCCCGTACCGCCAAACCTTTATCCGGCCGGTTTAGCGGGGAACTGACTGCCGACCGCGTGGCTGAACTGGTCAATTCCGTCCTCGGCAACGACAGCTCCGGCACGGAAGCCCTGGCGATGCAGCAGTTTAACGCTCAGTTTGAGCATTTCCAGGACGACGCCCCGGCCTGCGATGTCTGCGGCTCCATCACCGTCCGAAACGGCGCCTGCTATAAGTGCTACAACTGCGGCAACTCTATGGGCTGCTCATAAAAAAGTGAAAAGGTAAAAGCAAAAAGGCAAAATTAAGGACCAAAAAAGTCTAATTTAAGGCCCGGTATGAAAGCCGGGCCTGTTTTTTGTCATTATTGTCGTATTTTTTGTCCAAAAACAATTGACAGTAAGGTTCCTGCCGCTATAATAAGTTGTTTTCACTAAGAATTCTGTGGAGCAGTGTATCTATGAAATGTTATATGCCGACAAAAGAAACCGCCCAGCACAACTGGCTCCTAATAGATGCCGACGGGGCGATTCTGGGCCGGATGGCCTCGAAAATCGCGATGATTCTGATGGGTAAGACCAAGCCCGTCTATGCCCCCAATGTCGATACCGGCGATTACGTCATCGTGGTCAACGCTGAAAAAGTACGTCTGACCGGCAACAAGATGGAAACCAAGACCTATCAGACGTATTCGCGTTACCCCGGCGGTCAAAAAACCATTCCCATCAAAAAATGGCTGGCAGAACACCCCGAACGTGTCATTATGCTGGCCGTCAAGGGGATGATGCCCAAAAATAACGCCCTGACGCATCAGTCGCTCAGGAAACTGAAAATCTATAAAGGCGGCGAGCATCCCCATACCGCTCAGCAGCCGCAGAAAGTGGAACTGTAATTTTTGGAATAAGGACATACAGAGGTTATGGCGGAAAACGAAAATTTAAGCCCGTTGATTGACCCGAATATCCTGACCGGCAAGGCCGCCAATGCAGCCCCCGCCGCTTCCAAAAGCGGTTTCTGGTGGGGCCTCGGCCGGCGCAAAACCAGTGTTGCCCGTGTGCGGATTAAACCCGGCAAAGGCGAACTGATGGTCAACCAAAGGAAGGCGGACGATTATTTCAAACTGGAAAAAGACCGCAACACCGTCCACTCCCCGCTCAAGGCGGTTAACGGTGTTGACAGTTTCGATGTGTATGTCAACGTCGGCGGCGGCGGAATCACCGGACAGGCCGGCGCGGTAATGCTCGGCATCGCCAGGGCGCTGAAGAATTATAACCCGGCTTTCCTCAAGGAACTGCACGACGGCGACTACCTGACCCGCGACAGCCGGGCGGTCGAAAGAAAGAAATACGGCAGATCCGGCGCCCGCAAACGCTTCCAGTTCTCCAAACGGTAAAAACAACTTGCAGGTACACCCTAAAGGCCATCAGGAAACTGCCGGCCTTTTTTTGTTGGAAAATATCGGAGTCGTTTCTTTTTCTTCTGACTTCTTTTGAAAAAATTCTCTTTGCTTTTCCGAGGCGGAGGACTTTTAATTTTGGCATAGAACCAACTGTTGGAAAGGACAAATTATGATTCGTGTAGCGATAATCGGGGCCGGCGGTTATACCGGCGTTGAATCCATTGAGATATTGCTGCGGCATCCCCAGGCCAAATTGACCTACCTGACGGCGCTGCCGGAGGAATGCGGCTGCGTCGCCGACATCTATCCCCAGCTTTGCGGACGCTGCGATATGCAGATTGAGCCGCTGGATTTGGACAAGCTGGCTAAATTGGCCGATGTGGCGCTGTGTTGTCTGCCGCATAAGGTGTCGATGAGCTTTGTGCCCAAACTGCTTTCCACCGGCGTCAAAGTCATTGACTTCAGCGCAGACTACCGCATCAAGGACTTGGCGGTCTATGAGAAATACTACGAACCGCACACGGATAAGGAAAACCTGACGCACGCGGTCTATGGCCTGCCGGAGTTGTTCCGCAGTAAAATCAAAGGCGCAAAGCTGGTCGCCAACCCCGGATGCTATCCGACCGGCGCTGTTTTGGCCCTTGCGCCGCTGCTGAAGAACAATCTTATTAAAATCAGCGGCATCGTCGTTAGTTCCATCACCGGCGTCTCCGGCGGCGGCAAAAAACCCACCGCGGGTTTTCATTTCCCGTATATGAACGAAAATATCTATCCTTATGCCGTCGGCGTTCATCGGCACATGCCGGAAATCGAACAGGTCGCTTCCGAATTGGCCGGCAAACCCATCGAACTGCTCTTTCAGCCGCACGTCGGGCCGTTTGACCGAGGCATCCTGTCAAGCGTTTATTGCGACCCTGTTGCGCCGATTTCGCCGGATACGCTCAAAAAAGTCTATAAAGACTTCTACAAAGGCGAACAATTTGTGCAGATTCTTTCCGCTCCGCCGGCGGTCAAAAACGTCGCCAAGAGCAATTATGTGCATATCTTCCCAACGTTTGCTAAAGGCAAGGTGGTGGTCTTCTCGGCCATCGACAACCTGGTTAAAGGCGCATCCGGCCAGGCAATCCAAAATATGAATATCCTGTTCGGCCTCGATGAGACACTTGGACTAAAATAGTATAGCAGCGAAAAGGAGATCTGAAACGTGGCAATGGGCACATTCACTGTCGCCGGTTGTCAGTTTGCCGTTGGCCCGGACATCGGAGCTAACGCCGAGGCCATTTGCCGGCTGATGGAACAGGCCGCCCAAAACAAGGCCGACATTGCTCATTTTTCCGAATGCGCGTTAAGCGGCTATGCAGAAACGGATTTTTTTTCTTTCGAGGATTTTAACTGGCAATTGCTCCGTGAAAAAACGCTGGAGATTATGGCTCTGGCCCGAAAACTGAGGTTATGGGTTGCCCTCGGCAGCACGCATCCACTGACCACACCCAACAAACCGCATAATTGCCTGTACCTGATTAGTCCCGAAGGCAAAATCGTTGACCGTTATGATAAGCGGTTCTGCACCGAAAACGACCTGGCTTATTATACGCCGGGCAATCATTTTGTGATATTCGACCTCAACGGCGTAAAGTGCGCCCCGCTGATTTGTTTTGACCTGCGCTTCCCGGAAATTTACCGCGCGTTGTACAAACAGGGTGCGCAGTGTATCTTCCAGTCATTCTATAACGCCCGCCAGATGGAGCCGAGTATTCACACGCACATTATGCGTCAGACGATGCAGGCCAACGCCGCGACGAATTATTTCTGGGTCAGTCTGACCAATTCCTGCGGATGGTTTTGTCCGTATTCGTCCTGTTTTATTCAGCCGGACGGCGAAATTATCAGCCGGATGGAAGACCACAGGGAAGGTTTGATTCTCAATCGTGTGGATACGTCGCAGACATTTTACGACCCTTCTGCCCCCTTCCGCGATTTGGCCATCCGTGGCCTTCTGAGCAACGGCCCTGGCGAACTGACCGACCCACGATCCCAAAACAGGCGCGAACTGTGATTTATCGTTTCCACAGGATTATCATATCTGTGATTTTTATTTTTGCGGCGAAATCACCACGCTGGGGCTTCGGCTTAGTTTAGTCTTAAGCTGGCCGGTCCGGAAGTTATAATCAATCACTGGCGCCCTCGCTCCATCGACAAAACAGGGTCGGCTTTCAGTGCCATCAATATGTATCCAGCCGTCCTTGCCGGTATAGTGCAGCGTCTGACCCGTCAGAATATGTTCATCCTTTTGTTCCAGATAGACTCCGCCGCCGGCGGTCAATTCGCTCAGAATACTTTTACCGGCGTCATCTTTGGCGAAATGCAATTCCGCATTCGACACCGCTGCGTAGGTCAGTTTATCCGGCACATTATCCTTCATCGTTAGATAAGACAAATTCAGCGTGTCCCGCCGGGCCTCAGCGAGCATCTTCTGCTCACTGATTTTCCAGGTCAGTTTGTCAAACCCCTCCACCAGGGCATAACACGGCTGACGCAGGTCTAATGATTGTTTCTGCGCCGCCGCTTTGGCGTCGGCCGGTACCTGCTGATTATTCAATTCGATTTTCCCAGGCCCTACGGCAATCACACTTCGTTGCGCATCTTCATAGTCGAATTGTTCGGAGTGCAGTTCCACATGGTTAATCTTTGCGCCGTCGCGATAACGAATCGCCTGCAATTTCGCGTTGCCGTCCGCAACAGCCACATGACTGACTTTTGTCCTGTTTTTGGTATCGGCGGTCAAATCCACCGTCAGTGTCTGCCCGTAAAAACGACGCACTGTTTTTTCATTGGCCGTTTCTTTTGTCGCGTCACCAATGACATTGTCGTGGAAAATCACCTGCCGGATAGATTTTTTCGCGTCGGCCAGAAATTCCGTATTTCTCTGCGCCGTAATGACCACCGGCAGCGATGAGGCCGGATCATTCGCGTCAGCCGGGGTATAGAAAAGGAACCGAATCGGACCCTGCGCGACAGCCGAGCCTGTTTTCGAATCATAATCCAGCTTTTGAGCCTCAAACTGAGCCGGTTTCCGCGTCGAATCAGAAAGCTCCTCAACCGGCGGCGCTTTCAACGCAGCAGTCGGAGTCTGCGCAGCAGTGACATTTTCCTGGATGTTCACAGCCTGTGAGGAATTATTTATGGAAGATTCTTTTGCAGGGTCAAAGGCGCTGTCCATTGGTTTAACGACAATCCCCCCAGCGCAGGTCGCAAGCACATCCGTCTCATCGTCATCGGCAGGCACATCCGGCAATTGAGTCCGACGACTCCAGTCATCACTGATTTGCGGTTCGGACTGATTGGCGGCCGCTATGGATTGTTGAGGCGCTGCACCGCCGTTTGGCTCTGTAGAAACGGCTTGGGCGGCGGGTTGCGCGGGTGAAGTCCCCGTCGTTTGCGAACCCCATAAAAGATTGAGAATATTAACCTCTTCGGCCCCTTGCACTACCACCTGCTTGCCATATCGGATTTTCACGTTGTTTCGCAGGGAACACACATAATATAAATCCTGCGAGCTATCAGGGCGCTTAACCGCCGAATTGGCATTAGGGTCAGCTTTTTGCTGTGAGGTTGTATTTAATGTCGCTGTTTTTTCCGCATTCCCCGAAGACGGAACCGTCGAAACGGCAGGCTCGGCTTTTCCCGTTCCTAATGGCGGTTGGGATGAAGACTGTCCCAGCAGGTTTGATGTCACAACTTTCCTGATACGAACGGATTCGATGTCTTTGATGCGAAAGTATTCAATCCGGCCGTTTTGCGGGTTGTAAATCATCTGCATCCCTTTGCCAACCAGATGCGTCTGAGCGGAAATCAGTTGAACCGGCCCGTCGGTGAAAAATTCCGACCGCTCGCTGCTGTAATTCAGGTCGTCCAGCAAAATCACTGTTTCGCCGAATCGCTTTTCATCCGTCGGCAACAGCCGAATCACCACCCTGCCCATCAGCCGGGCGTCTTTGGGAATGACATCGCCCCCGGAATACTCCACCTGCACCGCGCCTTCTTCCGCGTCCAGCCGACAGCGAAACCGACTCTCAAACACATTCATATAAGGCCTGCGCACCTGCCAGTTATTAGACTCCTCGCTGGCGTTGAGAAGACTTTCAAAACCAAATACCCGTTTCATCCGTTTGGTTTGCGGATCGAGAATGATATAGCGGGACTGCTGAACGGAATGAACCGTGGTCTTATCAATCTGACGGGCCTGTCCGGTCAGCGGTTTATCCGGAATATCCGCTATTCCCGATGTATCAGAGACACGAATTCCTTTCGTCCCCGTCAAACGGATATAGCCGACAAACAATAGTACCGCGACCGCCAGCGCCGCTGCGCCGATAATCGCCTTGCGAGTCATTATTCGTCTCCCTCCATCAGGTCATATATCGCGCGATGAGCTTATCCCATCGTCCGGTTTGCCTGAGAATGTACTCGATGACCTCGGCCACGGCGCCGTCCCCGCCGGCCCGTTTTGTCACATAATGGGCGTAAGGCTTGACCTCTTCGACGCCGTTGGCCACCACCGCCGCGAATCCCGCCCGCCGCAGCAGTGGCAAATCCAGCCAGTCATCGCCGATATACGCCGTCTGCTCGGCGGCACAGTTGATATCCTTCAGCAGCCGCTCAAACGCCGGCAGTTTCTGCTTGCAGCCCTGCAGTACATATTTGACGCCGATCTGCTCGGCACGGATATTAGTCGCCGGCGTTTCCCGTCCGCTGAGAATGGCGCTGTCCAGCCCGGCCCGGTGCCACACCGTAAGCCGCTGACCGTCCAGAACATGAAATCGTTTGCTTTCCGTACCGTCGGAATGAATAATGATACCGCCGTCGGTCAGCACACCATCGACATCCATCACTAACAGTTTAATTTTGTGCAGGTCCGCCTGTTTTCCCGCCATCGCATTACCCAACGATTTTAATCGCCACAATATCCTGAACATCAATCAACCCAACGGGTTTGTCCTGCGCGTCCACCACCGGCAGTTCGTCAATCCGATACCTATGCAGCGTCGCCATCGCCTCGGCCGCCAGCGTATCTTCCCTGACCCGTTTGCAGTTGGCGGTCATGATATCCTGCGTGTGTTTATTAAACGCCTCTTTACCAAAACGAGTCATCGCCCGTCGCAGGTCGCCATCGGTGATAATCCCGGCCAGTTTGCCTTCTTTATCCACCACCATTACCGCGCCGTGGCGTTTTTGACGGGCCGTCTGTTCCAGCATCCGGCCGACGGTTTGTCCCATTTGTGCCAGCGGCAGTTCTTCGCCGGGCTTAAACCACATCGTCTGGCCTACCGTAATCAGCTTGGCTCCTAAAGCGCCTGCCGGATGAAATCGTGCATAATCTTCCACGCTGAACTCCCGGGCCTTCATCACCGTCAATGCCAGCGCGTCGCCCAGCGCCAGCATACATGTCGTCGAAACGCTCGGCGCCAGGCCGTACGGACAGGCCTCAGTCAGCGTACCCATACATAAAGCGACGTCGCTGTGGCGGGCCAGGCGGCTTTGGCCGTCGCCGACAATCGACAGCAGTTTGACTTCCCTTTGTTTGAGCGGCTCAACGAGATGCAGCAATTCGTCGGTCTGGCCGCTGTGGCTGAGAAACAGCGCCATATCATTGCCCTGCACCCTGCCCAGGTCGCCGTGAACCGCCTCGGTCGGATGCAGGAAATGGCTGGGCGTTCCTGTCGATGCCAGTGTCCCGCTGATTTTCTGGCCGACGATGCCTGCCTTGCCCACGCCTGTAACGATTACCGAACCGGTACATTCATAGACCATTCGGCAGGCCTGTTCAAACACAGGCTGCTCGACCAGATGTGTCAGGGCCTCAACACCCGCCGCCTCGGCACGCAAAACTGCTTTGGCGTATTCCAAATCAAACATTTTTCTTGTCCCGACCCTAGTCGGGATTCCTCATTTTTTATATTTAATTTTTGACTTTTTATATTTTCACAACACTGCCGCGTTCGTCAAAGCAAACAATTTGACAACTGTACGAAGGCGCTATGGAGTCGGCATGGACCTGAACTCGTTTGCCGGATTCTTGTTCCAGCGATGCCAGTATTGCGCGCCGGCGATTCAGCAAAAACTCCGCCACCGGCGCCGCGACCGTCGCCTCCACCCGGCTGATTTCATCGCGACTCAGCGCCATCCGGATGTTCCGTAAAATCTCTGTCGCCTGGGCATCCGGGCTTTTAATCGTTCCCGTTCCCCGGCAATGAGGACAGCGATGGGTCGTACTCGATTGCAGCGACGGACGCAGCCGCTGCCGCGTCAGCTCTATCAGTCCAAACGAACTCATTCTCAGCGCCCGCGTCCGTGCCCGATCGGTTTTTAATTCCTCGCGGAATGCCTTTTCCACAGCGTGTTTGTTCCTGTTATCCCGCATATCGATAAAATCACAGATAATCAGCCCGCCCAGGTCTCGCAGTTTCAACTGCCGGATGATTTCCCTGGCCGCTTCGAGATTGATTTTCAGCGCCGTTTGTTCGGCGTTGTCAGGCTTGCGGTATTTGCCGCTGTTGACGTCGATAGCCACCATCGCCTCCGTCTGTTCAATCACCAGCGACCCGCCGCATTTCAAATCCACCCGGCTGGTCTGGATTTTCTCGATTTCTTTTTCAATGTTATATTTGTGAAACAGCGGCGCCTTGCCGTCATAATACGATACCCGGTTTCTCAGCCGCGGCTGCACAATCGAGATAAAATCCCGAATCTGCCGGCTCACCGTCTCGCTGTCGCAGATAATTTTTGAAATCTGGCTGTCGAAAATATCCCGCACGGTTCGCAGCACCAGATCCGATTCCCGGTATAACTCCGCCGGGGCTTTTTCTCTTTCTATTCGCTTACTGATCGCCCCCCACAATCGGGTCAGATAGGACAAATCATTTTGCAGTTCCCGCTTCGTGGCGTTGATGGCCGCGGTGCGGATAATCACCCCCGCGTTGGGGGGCAGTTTCAGGTCCGCGGCCATATCCCGCAGTCGCTTTCGCGTCTCTTCGTCCTCAATTTTTTGCGACACGCCGATACTGTTCATCCACGGCATCAGCACCATATATTTGCCCGGCAGCGACAGATAACTCGTCAGCGTCGGCCCTTTGGTATTGATGCCCTCCTTGATGACCTGCACGATGATGTCCTGGCCTCTTTTGAGACATTTTTGAATCAGCGGCCGCGAGGTCACGCTTTTTCGCCGGCCGATATTTTCTCCGCCTTCTTTTTGTCCGCCGTAATGACGCGGATGCAGATCGCTGACGTGCAGAAAACCGTTCTTGACCACCCCAAAATCAATAAACGCCGCCTGAATCGCAGGCTCCACATTCACGACTTTGGCTTTGTACATATTGCCGACCAGACTGGCCGTCCCGGACCGCTCAATGTACAATTCCTCCAGCACATTGTCGCACACCACTGCGATTCGGGATTCCTCCCCTTCGCTAATGTTAATCAGCATTTCCTCGGACATATCGTCTTCCATTCCTGTTCATTTTTATTGCATACGCCATTCGATTTTTGTTCGCAACACGGGCCGTACCAGGTCGCCTCGTTCCAGCCCGAGCCGACCGAGCACCTCTTCGGTCCGGACCGTTCCTTCAGGCGTAAATCGACACCGCACGTAAATTTTCCCATCGCTCCATTCCAGACTTTGAAAATATGCTCCAATATCCACTTTGCGTCCCGTTTTATGCTTGGGCCCGCGGCGAAACACAACATACGATTCAGTCGATTGAATCGTTGTTCGACACTGCGCCAGCCGCTGCGATAAGCCATTCTGCCACCATCGCGGCCAAGGCGACAGAACATACAGAATGCTGACGGGCTGACATCCGATCTTTTTGTCGAACCGTTCCGTTTTCCGGACTCTGCACCCTTGGGGAAGCTGTTGATTCAATTGATACGGCACATCCTCGGCCAAGTCCGCATCATCGCTCAGACCGACCCGCAATAATTCCTCGTCTCCTTCCACGCCCACGGAACGCGGCAAAGGCAGCGAGATTTTAGGATGCGGATTAAACCCCTGCGAAAACGACATATTGACGCCCACCCGCGCAAGACACCGTCCCCACATCGTCAGCGTCTCCCGCTGCGACAGATAACACACCGGCCCTTCCATCGAGAATTGAATCATCAGTGTTTTATCGACTGTATCATCCATTTCGGCCTCGTCCTTCCACGCATTTTGCCGCCGATTTGCGGGACGGAACCATCGTATATTTTTTTGTCCTGGTCAGAGCGTCTCCGGCAGAGCCTGCGTGATCGCATCCCGCAGCAGATTCTTAATCTGCCGCTGGGAATCCAGTGTCGCGACCCGCCGGGCCAGCGCGTTACATCCCTCGATATTGACCGAGCGAATAACTTTTTTAATCTCCGGAATCATCGGCGGCGCCAGCGACAGCGCCCGCACGCCCATACCCAGAAGCAGCATAATATATTCCGTGTCCGACGCCACTTCGCCGCAGACGCTGAGCCCGATTCCCGCCTTGTTGGCGTCGTGGATGACGCTGCGCAGAATCCGGACAATCGCAGGCTCCGCCGCCGAGAACAGCAGCGACACATGTTCATTACCCCGGTCCACCGCCAGCGTATATTGAATCAGGTCGTTGGTGCCGATACTGAAAAAATCGCACTCCGCGGCCAGGTGATTGGCCGTCAGCGCCGAGCTGGGCGTTTCAATCATAATCCCTACCGGCATCTTCGCGTTGTACGGCACCGCGTATTCATCGAGGTCTTCCATCACATCCCGCAGAATCATTTTAGCCTGGCGCAGCTCCTGCACATTCGTAATCAGCGGGAACATCAGCCGCACATCGCCTAAAACCGAGGCCCGCAGAATCGCACGCAGTTGCGTTTTGAACAATCCGAGATTTTGCAGACAATACCGGATGGAACGCAGTCCCAGCACGGGATTGGCCTCCGGCGCCTGGCGAATCGTCTGCGGCAGTTTGTCGGCGCCGAGGTCCATCGTCCGAATCACCACCGGCTGACGGCCAAACACCTTCACCGCCTCGGCATAAGCCTGATAATGGTCTTCCTCGGTCGGCTCCACACCGCCGTACAGATACAGAAATTCCGTCCGGTACAGCCCGATCCCTTCGCCGCCCTTGTCGCGAACCACCTGCGACTCCTCCGGAAATTCGATATTACCCAGCAGTTGGACTTTAACACCGTCCTTGGTTTGTGCGGGCTTGTCTTTCAGTTCGTCGAGCTGATGGACGAACAGGCTGACCTGCCGGGCGTAATTGCGATACTGCCGCAGCGTTTCCTCATCCGGATCGACGACGACTATGCCGCGGTTGCCATCAATGACGACCATACTTTCGGCGGTCACCGCCGAAGTCAAATCGCCCAGCGCAACCACCGCCGGAAGACCCATCGTTCGGGAGATAATCGCGGTATGACTGGTGCGTCCGCCCGCCTCGGTGGCAAAGCCTTTGACAAACGTTCTGTTGAAGCTGGCTGTCTGCGTCGGGCTCAAATCGTGCGCCACGACGACCACTTCTTCCCGCAGATGTTCCACGTCTTCCTGTACTTTACCCAGCAGGTTCGTCAGAAGACGTTTTTCAATATCATAGATATCCGCTGCACGTTCACTGATATAGGCGTCGCCAATGCCCTCAAAATGAGAGGCAATTTCATGCAGAATCGTCGAGACGGCAAATTCGGCCGTGACCCGTTCTTTGCGGATGAAATCCGTAATGCGCTTGTGGAAAGCCTTGTCCCGGAGAAACCGCATGTGAACGGCAAAAATATCCTTGATCTTGCCTTCTTCAATAGTCTTGCGGGAACTGATTTCGGTCAGTCCTTTAATGGCCGCGGCAAAGGCGTTTCGGGTTCGCTGGACTTCCTTGTCCCGCTGAGAATCCAGGATGGACCGGCGGGGGATGCGGTAGTCTTTGGAATCAATAACTACGCACTTCGCAATTGCGATGCCCGGCGATACCCCGATTCCCTTCCTGATTTCCATAGCGTGCCGTTACCCTTTGTTCGACTGTGCGGCCGGTTCCGGCGGCGGCTCGCCAAACAGAGTTTCCTCTACCAGTTTCCGAATGGCCTCCAGCGCCTCATGGGCGTCGCGCCCCCGGGCGCGAACCTTCAGTTTGGTTCCATAAGGCGTCACAATTTTCATCATCTGCATAATGCTTTTGGCGTCAACGGTATCTTTTTCGTTGCTGACGGTGATGGCCGATTTGAAGCCGCCGGCCAAATCGACAAGCTGCATCGCGGGTCGTAAATGCAATCCCTGAGCGTTGCGAATTTCCACCTCAATTTCACAAACCGCGCCTTTCACCTTGATCCTTCCGTTGGGACCAATCCATTTTTAATCTGCGCCGCCGCCGTCGGCGTCGAGGATGATCTCCCGAATTTCCTCGGCGCTTTGGGCCTGGCGCAAAAACCGTCGAAAATCATCCTTTTGTAGGTTGCGGAACACCGTCTCCATCGCCTGGAGATGTTTGTCCGGGTTGTCCGCCGGGCTGACCAGCAGAATCACGCTATAAACCGGCTGCTTATCAAGCGAAGAAAAATCCAATCCTTCGGGCGAACATCCAACCGCCGCCATGGTGTCTTTGACGCCCGGATACTTGATATGCGGCACCGCGACCCCTTTGCCGATGCCGGTACTGGCTTCGTTCTCCCGCTTGATGACCGCTTTGGCGATTGTCTCCGCCGAATCTTTCGGAATTTTCCCGGTTTTGCCGAGAGCCTGGACCAGTTCGCGAATGACCCCGTCCCGCTGTTTCGATTTCAGTTGAGCCACAATCCCGTCAAAACACACGATATCCGAAAGTTTCATACCTGCTCCCGTATCTCAAAAACGACCTTCCACCGCCGTCATCCGAACACCTTATACACAGTAGATAACACGAAAACCGCGACTTCTTTTCTTATTGGCTTGTGGAAGTATGTTTATTATCGCGCTGTTTTTCCTTGATTTTCTTAAGCTGTCGCTCCATCTTGTGCATCGCCAGATCAATGCAGGTATAAGCGTCCGGTCCGGTTTCACGAGCCACGATGTCGCCGAAATGTTCCGCACGGGCAATCACCTCTACGCTCGGCGCTCCGCCCTGGCTGGCATCGATAATCACGTCCACATGCGAAATCTGATCAAAAAACCGCGGCAGTTTATCCGCCTTCTCTTTGGCACGGGCTCGAATTGCTTCTGTAATCTCAATGTGCTTTCCGGTAATGGTAAAAAGCATAACCTGTCTCCCTACACGTTTTCGTCCGTGGCCGCTGCGTTATTCGCTGTTTTCCTATGTCTCTTAACTTGTCATGGTTTTCCTGTTCATCTCAAAAACGCTTACCCCAATACCGCCAACCCAAACACGAAAAGACCGCCCCCGCTTTTCGGCTTTTGGCCGAAAAGATTCCCGTCTATAAAACAATTGTAACCAAATCTTGTCTCTCGTCTTGATCGGACGAGAAACCGCTTTTCCCCCGCCCTGAGAATACAAAACCGTCCGTTCACCGTCAGCATTCCTTAAAGCAGAAAACAATACGGCCCTCCACCCCCCAATACGATGCCTCTGGAAGTTTCTCAATGCTCGCATTCCGCAGTCATCTCGCTGCAGTCCCAGTTTGGGTTACAAAAATCACGTCAGCGTGATTTTATAAAATACCAAATTATTCTTTCTAAGTACGGTCAACAAAAGACGGTTATATCCGGGTTTTACTTTATGATATTGTCTTTTTGTCGTCAACAGAAAACTGTTGGGCAAAGTTCGCCGGCAGATGCTTTCCGGCTAAATAAATCCAAAGCCCCGGCAGAGACGCAATCAGCCATATCGCCCTTTGAGATAAAACCAAAGCATTTACAGCGTCCTTCACCGACGGTGGCAACGCCCCGAACTGCACTGCCCCGAAATTCATAAACAACATAATTAGCCCTGCCTCCACAATGCCAATCCCAGCAATACTGATGGGAATAGAACCGATCACCCACATCACAAGGAAAAATACAAAATACATCTTTAATTCTGTTGGAATCCCCATCTGTCTGCCGAGAATCCAAAGCGATACTACCACCATTCCCTGTAAAATAAACGTCAACGACAGTGATTCTGGCAGCAAATATGGTTTCCATATCAACATTAATCCCGCTTGCAAAGCCTGCTTAACGGCATTCTTTCCATGTTGTAAGATATTTATATATAAATACTTAAGGCTTCTCCTGCCAAATGGCGAGAGAAGAATTAAACTACTAATGATAAAAACGGTCAAAATGGAGCTAAGAATCATGATTTTATGTCTGGAAAACATACTAATAATTCCGGACGATTCTTGTTGTGTAACCATTTTTTTTATGCTATCCAACCAATTCGAGCCGGCCAACCTAAATGCAATACTGGCCATTATGCCAGCCATTAAGATGGTACCGAATAAAGCCAATACCCTATCAACAATAACGCTTACGATAGCAGGCATCCGTTTATGAGTATGTTTTGCAACATACCAAGCCCTGACTACATCACCACCGACAGAACCTGGAAGAAAATTATTGAAATAAAGACCCAGAAATGTTAATTTTATAGCCGACATCGGGGCAATATGGATATCCCAGGCCCGCATAAACAGCCACCACCGCAGGGCTAAGATAATCTGGCTGAGAATAAATATAACTACAACTTCTACCAGAACGAACCATGACACCCTTGAGAAGGCCTCACCGACCTTCCCAAAATTCATCCCTTTAGCAACCCACCAGCAGGCCAGTATTGCTATTCCAACCCGGAATACTATGCCAAGATGTCTTTTCGCTGAGCGTTTGTGTTCGTCTGTCAATTATGCTTCCTGAAAAAAGCTTGTTTTTGTTAAGCATACCGTGTAAAAAGACCTCCCGCAAGAGATGAAACAGGAAAAACACAAAAACCATATCGGGAGAAGAACCTTGACCGCCGACAAACACATTGAAGAAGGGCTGGATTTTACCCCGAAATTCGACTCCAACGGCCTGATTACCGCCATTGCTCAGGATGCCGACACCGGCCAGGTATTGATGGCGGCGCACATGAACAAAGAGGCCCTTGAACTGACCCTCAGCACGGGAAATGCAGTCTATTACAGCCGGTCGCGCCGCAAACTCTGGAAAAAAGGAGAACAAAGCGGCCATTTCCAGAAGGTCGAACAGGTGCTGACAGACTGCGACCAGGACTGCTTGATTCTCAAAGTCCGTGTTGACCAGGGTCAATGCCATGTTGGCTACCAATCCTGTTTTTACCGTGCGCTCAAAAAAGGCTCTTTGGATAAACTCGAACAAATCGCTCAAAAAGCCTATGACCCCCAGCAGGCTTACGGGGAAAAATGAAACTGGAAATCGAAGCCAAGGTCAAAGTCAACAGCCTGGAACCGGCGGCGAAAAAACTTCGCCGACTGGACGCCAAACTCATAGAAACCGTGCGGGAAGAAGACCTCTATTTCAACAGCGCCGACGGTACACTGATGAAAAGCGACTGCGGACTGCGACTAAGAAAAAGACAAAAGGAAAAAGGCAAAAGGCAGAAGGCAGAAGAAAAAATCTTTTTAACTTATAAAGGCCCGCGAGGAAAATCCATTTTCAAGTCCCGCCAGGAAGCCCAGGTAGAGGTCGGCGATTTCGACGCGGCCAAAAACATCCTGCTGGGTCTGGGATACATAGAGCGTTTGACCGTTAAAAAGATCCGTCAAATTTGGCGGCTGGATGACTGCGAGGTCTGCCTCGACAAAGTTCGATGGTTAGGTGCTTTTGTCGAAGTCGAAGGCCCAAATGAAAAATCCATCAAAAAAGTATTAAACAAACTGGACCTCGATAAAAACGAACATATCTCCAAAGGCTATGCGCGTATGACCGCCGAAAAATTAAACTGCGATTTAAAACCAACTTCCAAAAAGTAAAAAACATTGCTTCGTAGAAAACCTTGGCGAAATGAGAAATCGTCATTCCGAATCCCCTGAGCCTGTCAAAGGGGTGAGGAATCTGTTCATCTAATTAAAGTTCAATCGTAAAATAAAAAAAGGGCGGCGCAAACCGCCCTTTTTTGTGTTTTTGTAAAACGGGATTACTCTTGTGCCTCGGAACCGGCAAGGCAGGGTTCTTCCTCCCGCTGGGATAGATATCGCGGCAAAGAAAACTGGAAATTCGCGCCGCCGTCGGGGTTGTTATCCACCCAGATGCGTCCGCCGTGCAGATTGACCAGCTCTTTGCAGATGGCCAGTCCCAGGCCTGTGCCGCGTTTCTCGGCGGTGAGGTCCTTTTCCACCTGCTCAAAACGCTCAAATATCCGCTGACGATCCTGTTCCGGCACACCCGGCCCATTGTCGCGGATGTTGACCCGAACCGAATCCATCCGGTCCGTAACGTCCACCGTAATCCGTCCCTTCTGTTCAGGTACAAACTTGGTCGCGTTGTCAATCAGATTGGTCAGCACCTGAGCCATTTTTTCATAGTCGATATAAACCAGGGTCTCCCCGCCGGGCAGATGAACCTGCAGGTCGATGCCTTTGCTGTCGGTCATCAGCCGCAGTATTCCCGTCACTTTTTCAACCAGGGTTTGAATACTCATCACTTCCTGACGCAATTTCATTTTGCCCAGGTCGAGTTTGGAAATATCCAGAAAGTCGCTGATAATCGAAGTCAGTCGAATCACGGCCTCGTCGGCCATTTCCAGATTTTTCCGCAGCTTCAACGGCAGCTTGCCGGCCACACCCGCCAGTGCATTGGACAGAATATTCTTGAAAATCGTCAGCGGCGTACGCAGTTCGTGCGAAACCGTCAGCACAAATTCGCTCTTGAGCCGGTCATGTTCCTTGAGCTGTTCATTGGCTTCCTGAAGCGCCTGGTTCTGATCTTGAATCTGCCGGTTCATCAGCCATTTGGTGGATAGCGCCAGAGCCAACTGTCTGGCTTCCGGGGCGTGGACGGGTTTTTGCAGATACAACAGTTTGTCGGCGGGCTGGATCCGCCGATTGATTTCCGAGATGTCGTAATCGGCGTAGCCGGTCATAATCACCAGTTCTATTTCCGGGTCGAATTTGCGGATTTCCTCGGCGGTGCACACACCGTCCATCCCCGGAGGCATCCGCACGTCCAGAAACGCCGCCATAAATGGTTCGCCCTTTTCACACGCAATACGCGCCTGCTCCACCGCCTCGTCGCCCTGTCGGCAGCAGACAAGTTGATACTCCACCTTGCCGGCGGCGTCGCCTTCGGCGCGTCCGAACAAGTGTTTTTCCAGTTCCTGCAGTTCTTTGCGTCCGGCGACATCGGGACACAGAACCTCCTGCAGTTCGTTAAGAATTTTGGTTTCGTCGTCAACTACCAATATCCTGCGTTTTATGTTCTGACTCATGATCTGCCCCTTTTTCTTCATTGACTATCAGACTTTCTTTGTCCTGCAAAACAGGCATTACAATATGAAAACAGGCGCCTCGGTTTTTCCCCTCGCTCTCGGCCCAGATTCGACCTTTCATTGCCGCGATGGCGTTGGCGCACCAGTGCAGACCGATGCCGGTCATTCCCCGCGGCTTGGTGGATGTGTCCCGCTCAAAGAGCTTTTTCATAATCTCTGGCTCAATGCCGGCGCCATTATCCTCAATCTGCAGACACAGCATTTCGATATTGTCTATCAGCTCCACCCGGCCTGAAACTTTGATTTTGGGATACAACGGCCCGGCCAGTACCAGCGACTCAGCGGCGTTAATCAGCAGATTTTCCAGCACCTGCAAAAATACCACACGATGCACATGGATGGGACGAAGCCGTTCCATCTTCGAATCCACACTAATCCGAACCCCGGCTCGCAGATTCGCAGGTATCAGTTCAACCGCCTCCTCGACTAATTGTTTAAGACCGATGCTTTCAAGCGGCTTTGCCGCGCCGCCGAAAGACTGCTGACCGTTGAGTACCTCCTCCACCTGATAGACCTGCTGGGCCAGCTCGTCCAGATTCTTTCGGGTCTGGTACAGAAATCGCTGATGTTCCTGCATCGACAAAAGCAGAAACCGCTGTAAATTCGCTTTTCGCTGCGGATCCGCACCGCTCCGCTCGACTTCCTGCATCGCCTGCTGCAGTTCGGGCGAATTCATCGTCGCGACCTTTTCGCCCATCCGTTCCAGACCGGACACCACCGGACTCAGCGCGTTGCGGGCATTGTGCAGAATCCCGCTGGACATCTCCGCCATTCCGGACACAAACGATTTTTCCACCAGTTTTTTCTGGGCCGCGTCCAACTGCTTCAGCATCTGGTCGAACTCGCGGGCTAAAATGCCGATTTCGTCCCGCCGCTTCTTCGAACGATGCCGGCGGACGAATTGTCCTTTACCGATGGCAACGATGTCCTGAATCAATCGAAGAATCGGAACCACCACGATAATTTGAAAGAGGATCGTCAAAATCACGATTGCTGGAATCGCCGCGGCCAGGTGAATATAGCCGGCCATATACAAAACCCGCCGATTGCCTCTCAGCGCCTCTCCGGATACATCCGCGCGAAGTATCAAAACGGGTTTTCCCGCCATGTCCGGTAGCGCCGTATAGCATTGCAGCAATTCCTCGCCCAGCCTCCGATAGAAAAACTCGTTCCCTCCGACACCAGGAACATATCCCAACTCCTCCGCCAGCCTCGTCGCCGATTTTGGCGTATAAGGCGTGCAGGTAAAATCGGTGTAAATCTGTTTCCGCAAACTATCAATCAGCCTCGGAGTGATAAAACGCCCTGCAATCAGCGTAGCAGGTTTGGCGCCTCCCGCCTGAGAAGTCGTACAGGGACTGCTGCCGATCAGCAAAGGCCCGGCCGTGGAAGCAACCATCCCCTTTTGAGAAAACCGACAAGGCGTATTCAAAATAACAGGAGACTTTCCTTTTCGCAATTCATTCAGGAAATCATTCGCGTCCGGAACTGCCGGAACCCCTTTGCGTACCGCAAAAGCGGCCCACTGCCCGGCTTCATCGGCCAGGCAAAGTATATCCGCCTTTTCGGAGACGTCGTCGGGCAGGATAGAACTCTGCAGCACACTCTGCAGATCATTTGCGCTGGAAAACCGCTCGGCAAATTCCTGCAAATCGCGGGCCTCATCATTCAGTGCTCTTTCGCATTTCTGCGCCTGCTGTCGGGCT
>Ga0315294_10001266_pt1 | contig 27381 bp, 36 predicted proteins | sample YL17G13_40_MG_FD_203626 | JGI IMG/M metagenome (GOLD analysis project Ga0315294, IMG submission 203626) | Sediment microbial communities from Yellowstone Lake, YNP, Wyoming, USA - YL17G13_40 | ecosystem: Environmental > Aquatic > Freshwater > Lake > Sediment | place: USA: Wyoming | collected... | reverse complement strand
CAATCGTCGGCGGACACTGCGAAATAACGCCTGGAATAGCCAACCCCATCGTTGTAGGATGCATAATGGGAACAACAGAAAGAGGCAATTACGTGACCGCCGCAGGCGCCAAACCAGGAGACATGATCATTTTAACCAAGAGCGCAGGCATCGAGGGCACAGCCATCCTTGCTTCAGACAGAGAAGAAAAACTGAAAAAAACCATGAACTCCAAAATGATCCAAAAAGCCAAGAAATTCTACACACAAATTAGCGTAGTCAAAGAAGCAATAACAGCCTTCAAGACCGGAGGAGTAAACGCCATGCACGACCCAACAGAAGGCGGCATAATTGGAGGAATCAACGAGATGGCAGATGCCTCAAACCTTGGCGTGAGAATCTATGAGGAAAAAATTCCAATTCAACGTGAAACAACAGAAATTTGCAAATTCTTCAAAATAGATCCGCTGTACCTAATCAGCTCTGGAGCCCTGTTAATAGCAGCCAAACCAGCAGATGCAGATAAAATAGTTGCTCAACTCAAAAACAAAGACATACACGCAACCATCATAGGTCAATTCTTGAAAAATCCGAAAGAACGATTCTTAGTCAACGAGAAAGGAGAACAAGGAAAACTGTCAAGACCAGCCTCTGATCATCTGTGGTTGGCTTTAAAGCAAGAATGAGGAAACTCAGTTTTTGACTTTTCTCGGCCGCAAGATCTGATATAAGCTACCGACAACAAAAACGGCTGATCTAGCTATATCTATCATTGGGTATTTCACTAGTTCTGAGAGCTTTCTGCTTTTGAACCTGACTTGGTACGCATAAAAGAGGCTCAGCCCACTGGGGGGCACCAAGATAAAAGCAGCGAGAAGGGTTATTGAAACAAACGAGGGCATCAGAATAGCGAGAGACGCCAAAGACGCCATTATCAATGTCCATGTTATCAGGCCTGCAATGGACATGAGAACCCATTTTGAGAACACACTTTTCATTCCCTTGTTTTTCAAAACGATGCCAATACCTCTTCCATATCGGAAAGTCTGTCTCAAGAGTTCCAAAATGCTAGAACGGTGTTTATGTGCAATCGATACCTCAGGATCTAGAACCATCTTGTATCCTGCACGGCAAATTCTTTCAACAAGCTCGTCTTCGTCAAACCCATATTTGATGCTTTCATCGAATACGCCTACTCGATCAAAAACTTCACGCCGAACCGCCATATTGCATCCAGCTGGATACTGAAGCGGCGGTTTTACTTCGCTCAGGATTTCTTTCTTCTTAAATCTCCTCAGCACAGGCATTATGCTTTCGTCAGAATACTGCGAAAGAAAATCATCATAGTATCTTGACGCGCTTCCCCCAACACAGCCGACATCTTTGTCTTGAAAGTTTTCAATTATCTTGTTCAGCCAATTCTTTGGCACGACACAGTCGCCGTCTGTGAAAGCTATAATCTCGCCTTTGCTGTGCCTCAAACCTGTGTTTCGGGCCGCATTGAGACCACTTCCCTCTTCAATCAAAAATCTCACAGGATATGGCGCTACTACTTCCCAAGTATTGTCCGTGGAGTTTCCATCTACAATAACGACTTCAAACTTGTTCTTGGCATAGTCTACTTTCATGAGGGAATCCAGTAGACTTTTGATCTTGTCCGCACAGTTTTTGACTGGCACAACAATTGAAACCGTTGGAAAACTCTGGCTCTTTTGCCGCAATTCTAGCTACCCTCATACAAAAGTTCTTTTACAGTTTTCCTGATTGCCCCACAACTATTGAGTTTAGGTTCCCATCCAAGCTTCTTAAGCTTTTCCACACGGAGCAGCATGATTTTGACGTCTCCTTTCCATCCTCTCCCTCCGTCAACGCCGCCAGTGAAGCAATATTCAACGTTTTTCAGGCCCATTTCGTCACAGACGATGTTAGCTATTTGTTTAACATTCGCTTGATCTTCCGACCCAACGTTATACATCCCCACTCTTTCAGATAGTCTTTTAATTCCCGTCAAGATGGCTTCAACGCAATCTGCAACATGCAAATAGGATTTGGTCTGTGTTCCATCACCAAGTATCTCAAGCCTCTTAGGATTTTTGCGCAACTTATCTATGAAATCATGAACTATGCCGTGCTGAGACCTAGACCCTATGACATTCGCTAATCTGCAGATTAACGCGTTAAAACCATAGTTATAGGCATAGCTCACAATCAACGCTTCCGATGCAAGTTTGCAGGCCCCGTAAATTGAGACAGGCAAGAGAGGCGAATAATCTTCAGAAGTAGGTATCTCCACGGCATCACCATAAACCGTTGACGTAGAAGTAAACACCAACGTCTTCACGCCACCAGCCTTCCGAATAGCCTCAAGAAGATTGAATGTAGCAACCAAATTATTCGCATAATGTGCTCCAGGGTCACAAGAACTTGACTGAACATCAGGGTTAGCAGCCAAATGGAAGACAGTTTCGCAGTTGATCGCTGCCTTAGGAAGCTTGGCAAGATCCCTTAGATCGGCTTTGATAAACTGTAAACTTGAGTGTTTGTTCCAAGTGGCTAAATTCTCAAGTCTGCCCGAAGCCAACGAGTCAAGAACAACAACCTCAGTTTGATCCGCAAGCAATCGGTCCACTAGGTGACTTCCAATGAAGCCAGCTCCTCCAGTAACCAAAGCCCTTTCTACCTGAGGAATATCGACCATAGCACTCATTCCGCTAACGAAATCCAGACTGTTTGTCAACGATAAATTCCATAGATCCTTTATTTTGAGCTTTCGCTTCTCAGATCCAACAGGAGTGTTCAAATCGAAAAAAGAGGCCAGTTTGTTTCAAAAACAAGAAGCTAAATCACACAATATGATGGTTTCTTGCCATTTAACCTCGTGTAAGACGTCCGAGGTCGCTTGAGTTCCCTTATTTCTCTTCTGATCTGTCGCCAAGCAAGGTACTTTGGAAAGAGGCTAGAGAGGGATTCTCCATGAGAATGAAACATAACTAGTTTTGGTTCCACAACTATCTTGTACCCTCTTGTCTTCATTTCAACTGCCCAATCATAGTCTTCTCCACCGAACTCCAGAGCTCCAGAGATCAGGTTGGGCAGTTTCTCGTCGAATGGGTATTGCTTCCACAACGATTTTCGGATGAGACAATTCACTGTGGAGAAAGAGTCGTCTCTCGCATAGGTTTTGCTGACTTCAATGCGCTTCTTCCATAGTAAGTCGTATCCCATTTTTTCCCATATTGTGCCATCCGTGTGAGAGACAGTATATCCTCCAACGCCTGCAACCTTTGAATCATTGAAATGAGCTGCACCTGCTTCAAGCCACTCATTGGATGATGGTAAAGAATGACCATTGGTTATGCATATAATGTCGTTTTCCGCTGCTAAGACTCCTGCATTTGTGGAGTAGGAGTGAGTAAACTCCTGATTTGGTATGGGAACTAGTTTTATCTTGATCTTTCCGTTGAAGAACGATTCCTTTATTTTGGTAAGTAACTCGGTCATTACTCGGAGGCTCTTCTCAGAAAAGTAGTTATCAACAATCACCAGCTCTGAAGGAAACGATGTTTGATGTGATAGCCTCTTCAGAAGCTCTCGAAAATGCAGTTCAATGTCTCGTGTGCGAACGAGAACCGAAACACATTCTTTGCTAAACATTGTAATGCATTGATGACTAGTGGCGTTTAAAAATATGCTGATAAAACATTGACTGAGGCTATTGTTGCCCTTTAAGCTCAGGTTTTTTCCATGTCTTCGAGGTTCAGTTCTTTCCACACGATGGACAAGTCTTCAAGAGTGTGCTTTTCATCCGTGTTTTTTTGTTCGCCACGAGACATGTTGAATGATGATGTTGTAGAGGTCGGTTTAAAAGACTTGCGGAATCCATGAGTCTTAACTGATAGGAAACGTGGAAGATGACTGCACAGAAGAACACAAGCGCGTAATTTACTTGTCTTGTAGAACAGTTTTTGCTGAATATTCGGTTCAGTCATTTAAGAAGCATGTTGCTGATTACGGTACAAAGGATCGGGTAGACTTCGTCAGGTTTTAGGCTGTCCGTATCCAAGATCAGGTGGAACGGAGCGAAATCTTCTCCAAAGCTAAAGCCGTACAGTTTCTTGTAAATGTTTCTTGTCTGGGTCTCTTTGTTTTTTAATGCGGTGAGAGCTTCTTCGAAGTTTGTGCCGTCTCGATGGGCAATCCTTTTGGCCCGGACTTCAGTTGAGGCTTCTAACCAAATTTTGAACCCTCCTTTGAGAAGCCAAGGCATGGTCCAACTGTCTAAAACAACGTTTCCGTGTTGAGCCAATTCTATGAATTTTTCATCGATTTCCTTGTCAAACTCAGGATTCCTGTTTCTCTTCTCCAAGAACCGTAGACCTTCCGCACTTTCCCACCATCCGCGTTCAATGTTTTTGTAGCCTTCTTCCATGGCCATAGCCTTCAATGCGTCGCCGCCTGACAGGTATTGGAGATCAAATTTCTGAGCGAGTTGTTTTGCGACTGTGCTCTTTCCACTTCCAGCCATGCCACAAATGCAAATGGTCAATGATTCTTGAGAACGATTCTTCGTTCTCTTGGATCTAGTCATTTGCAGGCCTCAAAACATCACGTTCTAGACATGTCTAGCGGCGATTCTGAGGCCGTTTTTAAGGCAGTTGTGGCACAGTTGACCGCCATAAGGACGCCAGATTCGTCTCCTTGTTCGATTAAGCTTGCTTGTCTGCGAAGGAATTGCTTGCCGCACTCCTCCCAGTTGTTGTCCACAAACAAAGCAAAGCTGGACAGCATTTCCTTTTCCTTTTCCTCTATAGTGCACAGCATTGCCGCCGCCTGGAAGGCTTTTGTTAACTGGTTTTCTGCTTCTTGTTCGTAGGCTCGGTCTTGGCATTTTACTCACTCACCTCGATTATTCCAAACACGTGCGAGAAGATTGTACCGAAAAGCATGGAGCATAGGAGGTACCACCAGATAAGCGAGGAGAATTGCATGACGACTAGTGAAAAATCGGGTCCTATGCCGGGCAGGTAGGCAACGATGTGACCTACAAAAGTTGCGCCGAGAAACTGCCAAATTATGAACAAGGGAACTATGAATATCAGTGAGACTTTCATCGATTGCCAAGTCATCTTCGACTGGAGTTGAAAGATCTGCTTCTGCTTCTTCATGAGCCTTTCTGTTGTTTTCTTGTCTCCGCTTCGCTGTGCTGCTTTTAGTTCAGCTTGCCATTCTGCTATTTCTTTTCGCGAAGCCTTAGATTGTTCGGGGTTCGTGAGAAGACGATTCACGAGTGAAGTAAGCAGTGATATGGCAAGAGCCAGTAAGAACATGAAGATTGTGGAGAGCGGTATAGTGGTTGGCGGAAAGTCCATTTTTGTTTTATCCCCTTAAGCTGTGCATACATTCTGCAGTTCCAAATATAAAGATTCCAAATGCTTTGGAACTTTAATTATTCTAGTCGCTGAAGACTCGAACCCAGTCGCCTTTGTGCTCATACGGGTTATTCTCCGAATATACGCCTGAAAGCTGGGATTGTTTCAGCCGCCCGCTCTTTTACGAGGATCTCATAATATTGGTAGATTATGCCTACCGAGAGCAAGACTCCCATTCCTGAACCATATACTCCGAAGAAGTCAGATGCTCCCGCTACTAGTCCAACGGCGATGCCGCCTAGGATGGTTACGGCTGGAATGTAGCGATTCAGGATTGATTCAATGGCTTTTTCTGACCGCCTGTATCCGGGGATCTGCATGCCGGAACTCACTAGTTGCTTGGCGACTGTTGATGACCCTAGTCCGCCGACTTCAAGCCACGTGAATGAGAAAATGACGCAGAAGACAATCAGTATTGCCAGATACACGAATGCTTTGAGAGGCGCATCCATGACATCTATGAAGTTGCGTGGAGCTGTAACAAAGTAGACCAAACCACCAACAGGTTGGGTGCTTCCGGCCGTGGTTTCCGTAGCGGCTGTTGTCCTGAACTGCCCCAAGAGGTCAAGCCACAGGTTCTGTCCAGGTTGCGGCGCGCCGTTCATGCTCCAGAATAGTTGTGAGAAGAAGTAAACGTTGGCAAAGAGAGCTGATGCAAAGATTACTGGCAAGTTTGAGACGTACAGAAGCTTGATTGGGTATCGGCTTCGGTAGCCTTTGTATCCAGCATACGACAAGGGTAACTCAACTCTCACTCCTTCCAAATAAATGATGATCAAGAAAGCTACAATCATTGCTATGAGCCCAAGCATTGATGGATTCTGTGGGTTGAAAATCAGTGCTTCCGGAGCTGAGTTGCTTCTAAGCCACATCAACGATACAGGCTGCCCGGAAGACAGAACTTGGCCTAATGCCACAAAGAAACCGTAGCCTCGAGTTTCTCCAACAGCAGGTACAGGTGAGAAACTCTGCCAGAAAATATGCGAAGCCACACCCGCCATGATGAATAGGCTGATTCCGCTGCCGAAACCCCATCCTTTTTGCACAAGCTCGTCAAGTAGCATGACGATGATTCCTGCTGAAATTAACTGCAGAAATATGACTATCGATATTGTACCCGGAAGATTCGACCCATACATTCCTCCAATTATGTAGGCTGTGGCTTGAACGCCTGTCAGCACAATCGAGAAAACTTTGCTTGCTGAAGTGAAAAGGCTTCTGTCTTCAGATTTTGCCATGTCGCACTGTATCATCGCGGAACCCACCAGAAGCTGCAAGATGAGACCTGCCGTAACTATTGGGCCTATACCGAGCTCCATTAGGCTTCCGCGGTTGGAAGCAAAGATTATTCTTAATGCTGCAAGTTCTCCCAGCGGGCTTTTTCCAATACCGTAGAGCGGAATTTCGGACATTATCAAATATATTATCAGCGCGAGCGCTGTCCAGAATAGTTTCTCGTTAAACCTGACCCTGCGCTCCGGGGTTTTGACTTCAGGAAGTATTCTTGCAACAGGTTTGAATAAGCTAAGGAATCGGCCAGCCATGGGCTAACAGCTACTCTCCCTTTTCTTCAACTTCTGCTAGGATTTCGCCGCCCGCAGCTTTTACCTTTTCGGACGCGGACTTTGAGCAGAATGCCACTTTAACTGTCAGAGGCTTCCTGATTTCTCCTGTGCCAAGAAGCTTAGTGTAACCAAGACTATCCAAATCCACAAAAACATTTTCTTTCTCTTTTGCCTCGGGAATATTTGCGGCTATTTCCTCCAGCTTTCCAACGTTTATGATTCTGACTTTTTGTCTCAAACTTTTCGGAGAAGTGAACCCTCGTTTACCAAAATAATTCGGTAAATATCTTATTACATATGACCATTTATGTTTGTGCCGCCCAGCCTTTCTTTCAGGCTTTGCTCCTTGATCTCTATGCTGACCTACTTTTCCGTATCCGCAAGTTCTTGAACCACGGTTTTTTCTGCTTTTCCTCAATCTGTGCGGCATTTTAACCAGCTACCTTATCTATGGCTTTTTCCTCAGCTGCCTTCTTCAACTGTATCTCAAGGACGCCATTCTTATATCTTGAGCGCATAGTGCTTGGAATCACTCTCTTAGGAAGATTTAAACTTTTATAGTATTTTCTGTCGGAAGCCTCCGCTGACAGAGTCACACGTTGGTTCTCCGCATGGATTCTTAAATCTTCATTGTTGAAACCTGCGAGTTCTGCTACGATTATAACATCATCTCTTTCCTCTAGAATGTCTATAAGAGGCTCCAGCTCCTTCAATTTCTTCTCCGCATGAGTTTTAGGGAGTTTAAACCTACTCGGATAGACTTGCTTCCTAGTTTTAGATTCTTTGCTCGACTTGCTGGAAACAATCTTTTTTTTGGCTTTGCTGAAGGCTTTGAAAATGCTAAATCGGTGTGAATTCCTTCTGCTTCGCCGCCACTTTGCGCTCAACTCTTCCTCCCCCACAATACAAAGGCATCTGAAAAGTAGCTATAAAACGTATCGCCAAAAAAGATGTCAAAAACGATAAGTCAAGTCATCCGCTTCACAAGTTCGTTTATACCTTCTCCGCGGTATCCAAGTTCGCCTCCGGCTCGATAGCTCTTTTTTATGTTGCCTTTGAAGCCTTTGGTAGGCGGCCGTAACCTGAATGCTGGCTGTATACCAGGCAGCTTCTGATACGTTACAGCGCATCTATGGATTTTTTCTGCAAGCTCTTCGAGCGACTTGTAACCAGCTTTCTTCAAATATTCTTCACTCAGTTTCCTGTTTCCTGCAAGTCTTCCTCTCTCATGAAGCATCATGCCAACACATTCTTTGGAAACGTCGCCCCATGTTATGTAACTCTGCGCAGCCCTCAGCATTCCGATAAACGCAGGTCTGTCATCTATCAAAACAGCATAGTTGTTTCTTGTCAAATGCATTTGCTTCAGAGTTTCTCTGGCTTCACGGCGAGCCCTCACTGTCCCGCGAATCCTAACAGCCACAAAGCACTTTGTGCCTTTAGTTTTTTCAGCCAACTACGCCACCCAATCCGTCGGTGTTATGAGACTGTAAGTCTTCTTCAAAGCATCAAACACAGCGTAGGCAAAAGACGGCACGGTTCTTGTTGAACCAAAACTTCTTGTCCAGCAATCCTTTATTCCAGCCAAACCAAAAATGACCTTGGCCACTTCGCTCGCAACTAAGCCTAAGCCTCGTGGTCCAGGGATGACGTCTAGTCGCACGCTACCGCATTTTCCTTCAATCTTGTAGGGTATTGAGTGATGTTTGCCGCATCCGCATTCCCAGCTTCCGCATCCTCGTCTCACGGGCACAACTTTCAATCGGGCGTCGGCTGCAGCTTTCTCGATAGCGTTTCGAACTTGACTTGCCTTTCCAGATCCTAAACCTATGTAGCCGTCTCTGTTGCCAACAGCAACTATTGCTTTGAATCGCGATTTCTCGCCTGCGTCAGTTTGTTTCTGAACAAGATTGATGTTTATGACCTCTTCCTGCAAATCTGGAAGCAGAGAATCAACGATCTGTGGTTCGCGCAACTGCAAACCGCTCATGAAAATCTCTTCAATCGAAGTAATTCTGCCCTCTTGAATCATTTTTCCAAGACGTGTCTTAGGAACCCATTGTTCCAAGTTCTGTTTTGATTCTCTTTCTCTACCTTTTCGATGACCTTGACGTCTCAAGCTTTTTTACCTCCGCTTTTGAACGCGCCAACAATATTCTTCTTCACTTCTGTGAAGCTATCAGAAAGATTCTCAGGTGGAATCTTTTGCTCTAAATACTTTGAAAATCTAGCCTGATACTGTTCAGGGTTTGAAGATAGACTCTTCGCCAACTGCTCAATGTGCTCGCCCTTGATTCTTTTTTCATCCGGCAGTTTCTCTTCACTATGTGGAACGACTATTCCAGCGTCCAATACTCCTTTCAACGTGGCGAAGATTCTTGCGCCCTTCGAAGGGGCATGCAATCCGATGTCAAGAATTGCTTCCTCGATTCCCTTTGCCTTCGCTTTCAAACCGCACAAGAGCCCAGTTAAGTAGGCGGCGGACACGTTTCCCCTGGCAACCTTCCAACCAAAATCTTCCAACTCGCGGCTGTGCGCCGAAACTAACACGTTATCTCCTTCTGGTTTCGCGATGGCTATCTGAGCGCTTATGTTTTTGAGAGTGCTACGGACTACCAGTCTGAGTTTTCCAGAAAGTATAAGACCCTTTCTTGCTTTGTAATCAGTCTTTCCTTCTTTTCTTCGCCTGTATGGAGCGCTGTAGCGTGGACCCTTAGCCATTTACCGTTTCCTCCAGAGTTCATGCGCCTTCAAGTAACGTTCCATGTCTGCTACTGAAGTGAACCTTCCGCTGCCAGCCATTCTGTATAGTCCTTGGTATGCGGTTTCAGCTATAATCTTCTTGGCTTTCAACTCGCGAAGTCTCTTTCTTAGTGCGCGGATTTTGCTCATCCACGCTTCCTTCTGGGAGACTCTGGCTCGCGGTCCGCCAGTTCGGCTTCCTGGTCCGCTTCGCAATCCTTCTTTTCTCTTTGCATGAAGAATTCGTGCTCTCGCGCGGCTTACTCCTTTTTCTGGTCGCGCGTTGATCACGCCTTCATGAATTAGTTTCTTGATTTCTTCCCGTGTTATCGCTGATTCAGCGTCGTCGGTTCTTTCAGGGTTTATCCAAACGCGGTTTTGACCCACTTTCAGAATCTGCGCGGCTAGGCGCCTTTGGCTTTTCAGATCAGTCATTGCTTTTCGGTCCTCTTTTTACGTTTTGCCGGTTTTCCCTCAGCCTTCTTGGACTCTTCAGGCTCTTCTTTGATTTCTTCTTTCTCCTCAAGTTTCTCTTGGGCTGACTCTTCTTCCTCTTTGGCGGTTTTCTTCGTTTCTTTGACGTTCAAAACTCTTACTCGTTTCTTTTTTGCTTCGGCGAGAATTCTAGCCTTTTTCCTCTTGCCAACTGTATGTGCAATACGTATGGCCTGAACCTTGGGATTTATGGTTTTGAGGTCTTCAATCGTGTAGACTAGTACTTCCTGATACCCAGATGGATGGATTCCTCTAGTTGACTTTGGACTCCTGTACCCAATTCCGGCGCCAGGCGGCCAGCCATCATATTTCAATCTAGTCTTGTGATCCAAGCCGCGAGGTCTGCGCCAATTCTCCTTGAGCCGCACATACCGCCAGCTCTCAGGCCTGACAAAATTCGGCTTTCTCTGCCTCAGTCGTCTTTTCAGACGCAAACTCTTACCAGAAACCCTTGTGCCTTGCTCGGTCATCATTCCATTCCCTCAGTTCGTTCATATACGTACAAACCGTCTAAGAATATTCTCGGATCTTTCCGTTTAACTTTGGTTGCTTGCTCAATGTTGGCGGCTGTCTGGCTGACACTTTCCAAGTCGAGATCTTGAATGATTATGTCTTCGGGCAGAATCTTGACTTTCGTGTTGCCCATTATCTTAGCTTTTCTCGGGCTACGTTCTCCTGTAAAGTTTTCAATCAAAACCTTCTTGTCTTGGACTTTAACGGTTATCGGAAAGTGAGAGAAGACTACCTTAAGCTTGTATGTGAAACCTTTTTTCACTCCTGTTATCATATTCTGCACATGTGAATAGATTGTTCCCACAAGTGAGGCTTCTTTCTTTCGTGGCCATTCAGCCCAAATGCGGAGGGTTTTATCATTGAGCCCCATTGAAATGGGAGCATGGCTGAAATCGCGGGTCAATGTTCCTTTTGCTCCTTTTACAGTTATTTTTAGTCCGTCCAATGTCGCTTCAACATCATCTGGAATTTGAATGGTTCTTGAGACTTCTATTGCCCGCATTAAAAGACCCCTCTGCCTAGTATACGAACGCTAGCAGCTTTCCTCCGAGGCGTTTTTCTTTTGCTTCTTTGTGAGACAGTACTCCTCGGGAGGTTGAAACAACTATTGTGCCCACTTCTCTCGATGGCAGGATCTTCTTTTCCCATTCTTCAAATCCGTCTATTTTCACTGAGTAGCGTGGTCTAACGGCTCCACACTTGTTTATTCTTCCCAAGAGCTGAACTTTGAACTTTCCTGAACGACCATCATCCACAAATTCGAACTCTCCGATGTAGCCGTTCAACTGTATGATCCTTAAAACTCTGCCCAGAAGTTTGGACGCAGGGCTAATTATGCATTCGCGTCTGTTGCGCATCTCATTGTTTATTATTGTAGTCAGACCGTTCGCCAATGTATCCATCGCTTTTTTCCTCATTACTCATATTTTTTGAATCCAAGCTTCTTGGCTACTTCCCTAAAGCATTGCCGACATAAATATAAATTGTAACGTCGAATAATTGGGCCGTAAGAACCGCATCTGCTGCATGGTCTGGATCCTTTGCCGAATTTTCTTTCTTTCTTAGGTTTTTGCTTGCCCATAAGCCAGTCCTCTTATACGATTTCAACTCCCAAAGTGTCCTTGATGTACACCATGGACTCTTCTGGCGTCAGAAGATGCCTTGAACCGATCTTCGCTTTTTCCCTTCTTTTGTTCTTTACGCGATAGCCAGGACGAATCATTGCTACGTTAACGTCCATTCCAAAGATGCCTATGTCAGGGTCGTATTTCACGCCTTGAATCTCAATATGTTCTTTTATTCCAAAGGAGAAGCTTCCATTTTTGTCGAAGCTTTTTCCAGATATCTTTCTGTCGACAACTGTAAGGACTTTGTTGAGAAAGTCTATGGCGTTCTGCCTTCTAAGAGTGACCACGCAAGCTATTGGTTCGCCTTTCCTGATTCCGAATTCTCTTATGCTTTCCTTGGCTTTTCTCTTGCATGGAACGTGATCTGTTATCTCTTTCAGGACTTTTGCTGCTTTCTCAAGAGGTTCACCAGATTTTCCGATGCAGAGGTTGACGACAACCTTTTCTATTTCTGGCTTCAGCATCGGGTGGTCTTCCCACTTTTTGCGGATCTCGTCTTCAGACATTCTAGGCGACCTCCGGTAATGATATTAGTGATTGGGTTTCGCCTGTGGCGAAAACAAAGTCTAGAATCGTCTGGTAACGGTTGCCTTTCTCGTCTTCAATTGTTGCCAGGGCGCTTCTTCGCTTTTTGCCAGACGCTTTTTCGATTTCAACTATCTTTCCACACTTTCCGATGTTCTTTCCGCCTGTGATTATCGCAAAATCCTTTTCCTTCATTTTCACGGTTTCAAGGATTTGCTTGTCTGGGAGGCTGATCTTCACTGTGTCAAGAGTTTCGTGGGCATCTTCCTGCGGATTTTTTGGATCAGCTGCTTTTACAAGTATATTTGAGCCGTCGTGAAGACTGACCTGAATATTTCCCTTCTTTATCACTCTCTTGTTTTCTATTCTGCAAAGCTTGAAGCTGGCCTCTTCTTTCTCAATTGGTTGAAGCATGAGGCCTTTTGCAGAGGGCAGTACGCGGAAGCTCTTGTTCACATCAGGTATTGAGATAACATCAGCCAAACCTACAGGAAAATCATCTTCGCGCCGCACATTTCCGTCAACATGTATTCTTCCTTGCGAAACTATTGTTTTAGCTTCTTTTCTTGTCTTTGCAAATCCGAGATAATCGCGTAACACCACTGCTAATGGTAAGCAGTTTTCACTTGTGTGCGGCCCGCATGAAGGCTTTACGACCCAAGTGTACTCCTTCCTGTGAATTTGCCAAAATCTTGGTGCTGGTTTACGCTTCAGACCTGTAGATGCTCCTTTTCTTCCCAACTTTAGGCTCCTCCTTCAGATTTCTTTGTCGTCTTTCTTTTTGTTCTCGGCTTTTTCGGTTTTTCTTCTTCTTTCTCTGTCTTTTCCTTCTCAGTTTTGGCTGCAGCGGGCTTGGCTGTCTTTCTTCTTGCTGTTCTTGGCTTTTTCTCCTTTGGTTTTTCAGTTACCTTTGGTTTTTCCTCTGTAATTTCTGGTTTGGTTTCAATAACTGGTTTTAACGGTTTTTCAGGCGCAATTTCTGCCTTTTCTACGGTTGTTTTCTTGCGTTCCAAGATTTTCTTTCGCCACTTGTCATCAAGATTCAAGTTTGTTATCATTACTTTGGAAGGATGAACAGGCACAAAGACTGCGGTGCCGTCAACTTTTTCACGCGTTAACCCTTCAACATATATTCGGTATTTCCTGCGATCTACTCGTGTGATCTTTCCCTCGAATCCTTTATGGTCTCCTCGCATAATGCGAACTGTGTCGCCGCTTCTCACAGGGATGGCTTTCACCTTGTGGGATTTCATTAGTTGCGGTGACAATGGCGCACCAAAAAACTTGTAGCGAATGTGATCTGGTGCTTGGAAGAGCATTTTTCTCTGTTTCGTTGGCTTCGTTATCGGTTTCAATGCTTGCATTCCCCATTCCCTTCGCTTACACGATTATGCTAGAAGCGCTTGCTATTCTTGGCCATCTTTCTGCAGCCTCTTTTGCCACGGGTCCGCGTATTTCTGAACCTCTCATTTCTCCTTCCGGGGTGATTATCACTGCTGCATTATCCTCAAACTGAACCCATACGCCATCGACTCTTCTGTAGGGTCTTCTTTGTCTCACGATAATTCCTTGGAACATTTTCTTCCTCATGTCAGGGGTTCCTTGTCTGACGGAAAGAGTTATTTTGTCACCCACCGCCGCTGAGGGATAACGCCTCAACCTTCCTTTGTATCCATGGACTTGCACGAGTCGAAGAATCCTAGCGCCACTATTGTCAGCGCATTTCAACATTGAGCCAGGATTCAATCCTCTAGCGACCTTCGGCCCCTGTGCGGCCATTCCTTTTGTGCCAGGCCCTCTCTGCTTCGCTTTAGCCGCCACTTCACTTCTCCTCCAGCTTTTCAACAACCACAAATGAAACAGTCTTGCTTAGAGGGCGACACTCGGCAATGGTGACACGATCGCCTTCTTGTGCATCAATACATGGAGAGTTGTGTGAGGGAATACGACTACGTCTTCTTTCATACTTCATGAATTTTGAAAAATATTGAAGGTAGTTACGCTCAACTACAACTGTCTTATCCATCTTTGCGCTTACAACAACACCTTCAAGTATGCGACCACGAACTGGAAGTTCTCCGTGGAACGGGCAGTTTCTGTCTTCACATGTTTTCTTTGGTTTCTTGAATGTAAGCGACATTACCATAATCTCCTGATACTCTTCTTCAAACGGTCTTCAGGTCTTCCAACGAGCAATTTGCCGTCGATTTCGACCGTTGTGCCATCGTCAAATTTGAAATGAAAAAGGCCAGATTCTTTTTCAATACTCTTTCTCTCGCCCTTAGTCAATATTGTGAACGTGTTCCGTGTTTCATCTATTACTTTACCAGAAATCCGCTCATAACCAGAATGCCTACTCTCAGCGATTTTTGCCTCCGCCCCGATAAACTCATGGCGAACTATGTTGGGCTTTACTTTCACTGTTTTTTCTTCTCCCTCTTCTTCTCTTTTCTTTTCTCTTTTTGTTCTTCTTTCGGCTTCTCTTTTTGCTTCTTCTTGACAAGTCCAAGTTTCTCTTCGTTTTCCACAGTCAAGATCTGGGCTATGGTCTTGCGGAGTCCTTTTACTCTCGCGGGATTTTCTACAGTTCCGCCGGCTCTAATCATTGTCTTCAGTCTTACAAGTTCTGTTCTCAGTTCGCCAAGTTTTTTGCCCCTTTCTTCGGAGGACATGTCACGGATTTCCTTGAGGCGCAGTATCGGCATTTATTTGGCGTCCTCCTGTTCTTTGTCACCTTCGGAGTCTGCAGCTTGTTCAGCCTCTTCGGTTTCAGCTTTGGCTTCTTCTATTGGCGGTGCCCCAGTTTTCTCTTCCAATGGCTCCTCTTCTTCCTTCGGGATCGCTGTAGCTATTTTGATTTTGTCAGGGAACTGCGCATCTGGAGGCATTATCCTGACTCTTATGCCAAACATTCCTGGTTTCATCTGAACATGAACCACTGCTTTTCGCAGATACCTTAGCGCAGGTTCACCGCATTTCTGCAGGTAACCGCCTTTGAATTTCTCATATCTTGCTCTCTCAGTCCTCAGTTTACCGCTTATGACAATCTCCGCGCCTAGGGCTCCAGCTTCCATTATCTGGTTCAGAGCCCAGAAACCTGCGCGTCTAAAATGCACGCCTCTCTGAAGGGCTGAGGCAAGTTTTGTACCAACAACATAAGCGTTCAATTCTGGAATCTCGATCTCAGAAACAGAAATCTGTGGGTTTGGAACCTGAAACTTTTCTTCCAAAACACTTGCAAGCTCTCTTATTGTCTCGCCGCCTCTACCTATTACAATGCCAGGGCGCATGGCATAAATCACGATGTGCGTGCCAAGTGGAGTTTTGGATATGTTTACGCCGCCGTATCCTGCTCTTTCAAGCTTGTTCTGCAGAAATTCATCAATCTCCGTCTTCTTTATAGATTCAACAACAAAGTGTTTGACGATGGACACTATGCTTCTCCTCCAGTCTCCGGCTTCTCTTCCAATGCTACTTCGATGTGGCATAGGATCTCATATTTTGGTGTGGCTCTTCCTTGCGCTCTTGGCTTGAATCGTTTCATTTTCATTCCTTGCGATGCAGCCGCATGAATAATGCGGAGTCTGTCCGTGTCCAAGCCTTTGTTCTCTGCGTTGGCTTCTGCGCCTTCAAGCAGTTTAAGAACATATTTAGCGGTCTTGACTGGATATTTTCCTACAAAGGCTTTTTCCAGCCCATGTCGGTGACCAACTTTCTTCGTGAACCTCTTGTACGGAACTGGTTTCTTCTTGACCATGACATCTCGAAGGTACTGCTTTGCCTTGTTAAGCATCATTCCTTTGACCGTTCTGCATACCTCTCGAGCGTGTTTATGGGATACTCTAATCTCTCGTGCACTTGCCTTCACGGTTTTTTCCGGATCCAGTTCTTCCTCTGTAATGGAGTATCCCCATTTTGGCACTGTATACTCTCTCCAACTGTGCAACTGAACAGCAACAAGGCGATTTATATGGCTTTCCGTTATATCGAATGCTTTCAGCTTGCTCCGCTTTTCTTAGCAAACTCCATTTCGCGTTAAGCAAGTTTCCACGTAATTCTATCGTACGAATTTGAGAACTTGCAAAAAGAATCGCCCTCGGTGACATTTATGTGCCTTGTGCCAAGAGCGTTATGTCTCATACTTAGCCGTATTCTTCTGTTTGGCTTTTTGCTGGTAAAACAACAGAACTATTCCGCCTAAAGCAAGCACTACGCCTAATATCTGCAATTTCTCGAATCTCTCTCCAAGGAACATTGACGAAAAAAGGCTTGCTGACAGAGGTTCTATGACTGAAAGCACACTTCCCTTTGAAGATTCAACATACTTGAGCGCGTGTGAAAAGAGAAGATATGCCGTGAGAGAAGGAACCCATGCTATTACTAAAATGAGCACCCAAAGCTGCTGAGAATAGAATGCCATTTTGGGAAATGAAAGAAAAAGCACAGGAGTCAAAGCTATTGCACCTATACCGTCACCATAGAGCAGCAGTGTCCAATTTGTGTAACGGTTCCGCAGTTTCTTTGTCAGAACAAAGTAAAGGGCAAACAAAACGCTTGTCAAAATTCCAAAAGCAAATCCAGATATTCCTAGACTAAGCCACGATGATTCATAAGCTCTTACAACCAGCACAGAGCCAAGAAACGCCAAGATTATGGCAAATACGGTTGTGAAAGTGATCTTTTCTCTGAGAAAGACTGCAGCATATATCGTGACGAAAGCAGGATACGTGTAGAAAAGAACAGCAGCCGTCGTCGGTGTAGTAAAATCAACAGTGAAGAAATAGGCTATTCTTTGAAAGGCCACTGCAAGAATCCCGAAAATCAAGAGCAAAGGCAAATCCTTTCTCTCAACTTTAAGAAGCTCTCTCTTGAACAGGGCTATTGGAATCAACATTGTGCCTGCTGAGATGAGGATTCTTAACGTCGTCAACGTCACTGGGTCAATGCCGTATCCGAAAGCCACAGTTCCAAAAACGCCCATCGTTCCCCATATTATTGACGCGGCAACTATCAGAATGTATCCGTATGCTTCTTTCATGGTTAGCGAGTGAGCAGTTTTGGCTTTTAAAATTGATTGACTTGAACTGCTGTTTACGATGCGTTTATGTTTAGCTTTTCGCGTTAGGGTATTCATAACCAAAAAAGGCAGGTATGGATTTGGTCTCTAATTATGAACACATCACGATGTTACATGGTGCGGGCGGAAGAGTCATGCATGATCTGGTTAGAGATCACGTTGTGAAGTATTTTGGTGGAGCAAACAAGATAGATGTCCCGCTTGAAGCCATGGATGATGCAGCCGTCATCGGAGACATAGCTCTCAAGAGCGACTCTCACGTGGTTAAGCCTATTTTCTTTCCAGGAGGAGACATCGGGCGTCTAGCAGTTACAGGCACTGTGAATGACCTTGCGGCTGTAGGCGCTGAGCCCTATGCTCTAGCGTGTGGACTTATTTTGGAAGAAGGCTTGCCCATAACAGATCTTGACAGGATCTTGCACAGCATGCAACAGGCATGCCAAGAAGCCGATGTGAACATTGTCACAGGTGACACCAAAGTTGTCGAGAGGGGGGCGTTGGGTGGATGTGTGATTAACACTTCCGGAATAGGTAGAAGGACGGAATCTCTGGAGAGCAACCTTAAAGTTGTCAAGAAGTTTAGACCCAGTTTCAAGGCTCGCTGGATTCTGGACTCAAGCCTCCAAGCCGGTGACAGGATAATTCTGTCTGGGACAATAGGCGATCATGGATTAGCTGTTCTATCTGCTCAAGAAGGACTGAGTTTCGGGAGCGGAATAAGATCTGATGTGAAGCCTTTAAATCGACTAATACTGCGGCTGCTGGGCGAAATAGGCGGGATTGTGGCCATGAAAGACCCAACACGTGGCGGTTTGGCGGATGCCCTGAACGAGTTCAGTGAGAAATCAAAGACAGGCATATTGCTCCATGAAAATGCAGTTCCGATAAGAGATGATGTCAGGACAGCATGTGAAATGCTAGGGTTGGACCCTTTTGAAGTTGGCAATGAGGGAAAAATCATAATTGGAACGGTAAAAGAAAAGGCAGAAGACATATTGAAGATTTTGAGATCGACAAAAGAGGGCGAAGAAGCAGCAATCGTTGGTGAGGCATCATGCGATTTTAAAGGTGTGGCAATGCAAACCGTTGTTGGGGGCAAAAGAATAATCGCTAGACCTGTGGGAGATCCTGTTCCAAGGATTTGCTGATGTGTGATTCGTTATTGTTGCCGCTCAGTTTGTGAGTGCCTCTTCTTCGATGAACGACCAGCACCAAAACGGAAATGAGCAGCAAAGTTGGCAAGACAAAAAAATGTATGACTGCCATGATAACCAAAGGAACACTTAACATCCAGTAAAAGAGGACTAGTTCAGATCCATCAACAAGCTTGATAGCAAGGAAGAGAACACAAGAAAACGCAATTCCAGTGCACAAAGATTTTGCGCTTAACCAGTAATCTTTGCTGTCTGGAGCGACAGTTGCTGGAACCAAGTTTCTCAACAAAGGCAAACTGCCATTGAGAGGGGGCAATGCTAACGAATAAGTAAGCAATGGAGCCAAAGCAGAACCAAACAAAAGCCCGGTTAGCAATCTTAAATCATTTGTGCTCGTCCGAAGCCCAAACAATTGCGAGAAAGAGTCTATTAGTAAAGGCAACATCATCGCCATGGCTACAAGCAGGTTAGGTGGACCCTTTGACTTCTTACTGCGGAATACGATAACAAGTAAGTAGCCTACTATTAAACCAACAAAAACGCCTGTGTCCCTTGCACATACTGGGAGGTAATGACCTCCAACAAAGATCGTCCTATCGGATCTCTGATGGCATACTAGACTTCCAATGAAATCAAACAGATTAATTAACTCATCAGTCCATTGCATGGAAAGATATTGTAGAAACAAAGATATAAAAAAAAGAGTTGTTAGGATTGCCTTGCTAAGGCGGTGGTGGTGGAGCACCCTTGTTTTGGGTTTTGTCTTTTCGGACAACCAGATATATGATGAAACCCAAAAGACCAGCAACTAGCACTATGATAAGCCATAGAGCACCGCTCATTCCTCTTGACTCGGCATCTCTGTAGACCCAAATGCAAAGCATGATCGCAATAACAACCCAGACAATGGGTATTAGGCAGATGAGACCAAGTGCGCCGAAGCCTAGCCATTCCAATCCTTCTTGTCCTATCAGCATTGATGCAAATTGATTCATCAGCATCTTCTTTCATCTCTTTTGGCTTATTATTATTTGATCTATTTATAAAACTTATTAATGAAATAAGAAGGAGATTCATTTTGCTATTTTTGCGCTCTCAAAAGATTGGCGACGACCTGCTTGATGATTGCTGTAGATAGGTGTAGAGTTGTTTCATGTAGTTTTGCATGTTGTCCACTCGTTTGGTCAAGTCCTCAACCTTGAGTTCAAGCTTCATTATTCTTTCGCGAAGCTCAATCAATTCCACATCTCTTTCAGGCATATTCTCACCTTGCATTATTTCATCTCTCCTTCTGTATTTATTGCCTTTGCCCAAATACTGCATGTTCCTTCACTGCTAACCATGCAAGCCCCTACAGGTCTTTGCGGAGTGCAGGTCTTCATAAATAGTGGGCATTCAGATGGCCTGATCTTGCCTATGACAACCAGATGGCACCTGCAGCCAGGTTGTATGTCAACTCCCTCTTCGACTCTTGCGCCATATTTTAGGTCAGCGTCATAAGGCTCGTACTCGGCTCTAAGCTTGAGTTTTGATAAAGCTATTGATCCAAGGCCGCGCCATTTGCCATCCACTGTTTCGAAAGTTCTCCGGATCAGATCCAGCGCTTTAATATTGCCTTTGTACTGGACTGCTCTTATGTACTCATTTTCCAAAGCTGGCTTGCGTTGAGCCAACTGCTTCAGTACCATGTAGACGGCAAATAAGAGGTCTAACGGTTCGAAGCCTGCCACAACTGTTGGCATGCCATAATCCCTAGGGAATGTCTCATATGGCTCTAGTCCTATGATGGTACTTACATGCCCGGGTGCAATGAAGCCGTCAAGGTTTAGGTCTTTCATCTCGACAAGAAGCTTCATGGCGGGCGGAATTGTGCGATGGGATATAAGGAAGCTGATGCTTTTCGGCGGTTTGCTGACTATTTCCACGGCTGTCGATGGGATTGTTGTTTCAAAGCCAATAGCAAAAAAGACAAACTCCTTGTCCGGTTCCTTCCTCGACATTTCTACGGCGTCGCCGACTCCATAGACGACACGGACATCGGCACCTTCAGCCTTCGCATCCAAGAGTGATTGTTTTGAGCCGGGCACTCGTAGAAGATCTCCGAAACAGGTTATGACTACATCTTTTTGGGCCAGTTGGACTGCTTCATCGATTTCGGAGGCTGGAACTATGCAGACGGGACAGCCTGGGCCAGCTATCACTTCCACGTTTTTGGGCAGAAGACTTCGCAGTCCATAATGCGTCATTGTCCATTCATGCGTTCCACAGACATGGCAAATTTTGACTGAATGGTCTCTAGGTGCAAGTTTACGTATTTTTTCTGCTACGCGTTTTGCCATCTCAGGATCTCTGAACCTGATCTTCTCAGCCATCACGTAGCCTCTTCTTTCACCTTTATTGCTTGGCTTCCGCCTGAAGAATTTGATTCCACAGCTCTAAGGTTTCCTCCGCTTCTTTTTCATCTAAAACCTGTATAGCATAACCTGCATGCACAAGAACATAATCGCCAACTTTAACGTTAACAAGAGTTATGTTGGCTTCTCGCAGAACGCCTTCGCCAAAATCCACTTCAGCCTTGTCTTGTTTAATGCTAATTACCTTCGCTGGAATCGCCAAACACATTTCTATCAACACATAAGCGAGAATATGCCACAATAAATCGATTATGGTTTAATGTTTGAAAAGCCCACCTACGATAGCTTGCCCTAAGGATATTCCACCGTCGCCCGGTGGAACATTTTCGTGAACTAGAACTTGCAAACCTGCAGTTTCAATTTCTTCCTTAATAATTGATGATAGAATCTCATTACAGGCAACGCCACCTGTGAAGCCTATACTTCGGATAGCGTGTTCTTGTGCTCCTTGTATTGCCAACTCTGCTAAGCCTTTGGCTAGATATGCGTGAGTTGAGTAGGCAAGATCCGGTTCACTACTCTTATTTCTGTTCTCATAGATCTCATAAAGTAAGGGTGTGGTTTCAAGCTGATCGCGTGAAATTCTCGGTTTGAGCCTGAGAATGTTTTTTCCCTTTGCCGCTATTGATTCGAGTTTCATAGCAGGTTCTCCCTCGTATGTGCGTTCGTAGCAGATGCCGAGCATGGCTGCAACTGCGTCGAGGATTCTCCCACAGCTTGTTGTCTCAACTGTCCCATGTTGCTTTTCTAGCTGGTTCAAGATTAGCTGAATTTCTTGCTCTCCATGCGGGAAACGTTCTTTGTTGCTCATGAGCCATTCTTCAACATTCATCTTCTTGGATAATATTCCTGCAGCTGTTCTCAGGGGGTAACGTGTGGCTAGGTCTCCGCCTATGAGTGGCTGCTTTTCGAGATGTGCTAATCGCTTGAAGTGTGGTTTTTCACGTGTGCTGAGAATGATTTCGCCGCCCCATGCTCCGCCCTCTGTGCCATAGCCGTAGCCGTCGCAGCATATGCCGATCATCTCTTTTGTGTTATGTTCAGCCATTAATGCCGCTACGTGCGCGTAGTGATGCTGGACTTGAATGAGTTGCCAGCCATTCTCTTCTGCAAGTTCATGGGCAAGTTGCGTGGTTGTGAATTTTGGGTGAAGATCGCATGCAATGGCTTCTGGTTTGCTGTTTGTCAGGTGTATTAGGTGTTTTGTGGCGCTTTCGAGGAACTGTTTGGTTTCAATGTTTTCTACGTCGCCAATGTGTTGGCTGATAAATGCCTTATCGTCCAGCAGGATGCATGAAGTGTTGTTTAGTTCTCCGCCCAAACCGATTACACAACGTTTTGCTTTTTCTTTAAGGATAATCGGAGCGGGGGCGTAGCCTCTTGAGCGTCTTATGAAGACACGGTTTTTGCCGTGCATTCGGAGGACTGAGTCGTCGCATCTGTGTGCTATTTGTCTGTTGTAGAAGAGAAAGTAGTCTGCGGTGCTGTTGAGTGTCTTCAATGCTTCTTCGTTGTCTTTTATTATTGGTTGGTTTGGCGGGTTGGCGCTGGTCATCACAAAAGCAGCATCTGTCACTTGGTCAAACAGCATGTAATGTAGGCCCGTGTAGGGCAGCATCACGCCTATGTTGTGCAGATTTGGAGCGACCAAGTTTGAAAGATAGTAACTATCGCTTTTGTTTAGTAAAACAATGGGTCGCGTGTACGAAGTGAAAAACTTCTCTTCCTCTCTGCTTACTTCTGCAAAGGTTTTCACTGCTTCTATGCTTCTGGCCATTATGGCAAAGGGTTTTTGGCTTCTGTGTTTGGTTTCTCTAAGTCTAGTCAAGGGTCTGTCTTTGGTTGTTGATGCTGCTATGTGAAAGCCGCCATAGCCTTTCACTGCTAGTATATGTCCTTCGGAAAGAAGTTTGCCAGCTTCACGTATTGGATCTTTGGCTTTGAGGGATATGCCATCCTGATTGGTTAGGTAGGCTTTTGGTCCACATTCTGGACACGCAACAGTCTGAGCATGGAACCGTCTATTCAGTGGATCAGCGTATTCTTTTCGGCAGAAGTTGCACATTGGAAAGTCGCGCATCATGGTGTTTTCGCGGTCGTAGGGAAGCCTCTCGATTATCGTGAATCTTGGGCCGCAGTTTGTGCATGTTATGAAGAAGTAGTCGTATCGTGGATCTTTTGGATCTCTGAGTTCTCTTAGACAGTCGTTGCATATGGCTATATCTGGAGGGATCACTGAACCTGCGTGTTCAGCTTCGTTGTTGCTCTTGTGAATAGTGAACGTGCTGTACTCTTCTCTTTCTTGAAGTTTCTTTGTGGTGACTTGGTAGATTTGTGCTAGGGGCGGTTTCTCTTCTTTCAGGGCTCTCATGAAGGACTGGATTTTGTGCGGGTTTCCTTCGAGGAGAATTTCGACGCCTGCGTCTCCTCTATTCTTGACATAACCGTTAAGACCGTTCTTGACTGCAATGCGATAGATGAAGGGGCGAAAGCCGACGCCTTGTACGATGCCTGTGGCGTTGATTTTTATGCGCATTACAGTCGCCTCTGCTTGTTGAAGTGTTCCTTTGCGTTCCAATAAGCCTTTTCTAGGCATTACGGGAAATGTTAATAGCCTTCTTTCTTACTAACCAGAGTTTCGAGAAGTTGGATATAATGACCACACAAGGGCAGAAAACAGCGAAGTTTGAGACGTATTCTATGAGTCTTTGTCCTGAGTGCATGCAGAGGATTCCTATGAGGATTTACGAGGAGAACGGCGTCATTTATCTTGAGAAGTCTTGTCCTGAGCATGGGAAGTTTGAGGACATTTATTGGGGTGATGCTGAGCTTTTCAAATGGTTTTATGACAACTGGTATGGTGCCAAATACAAGGGCAGCGGGTTAGAGAATCCGCACACGAAGACAGAGAAAGGTTGCCCGTTTGACTGCGGGATTTGTCCACAGCATAAGACACCTACGATTCTGGGTATCATTGACGTTACGAACAGATGTAATATGGCTTGCCCGGTTTGCTTCGCCTATGCTGGGGCTTCGAATTATGTTTATGAGCCTTCTTTTGAACAGCTTGTGAAGATGATCAATCTTCTAAGAGCTAACAAGCCGTGGGCCTGTAATGCGTTGCAGTATAGCGGTGGAGAGCCGACGATAAGGAATGATTTGCCTGATTTGATTCGTGAGGCAAAGAAAGCGGGGATAAGCCACGTTGAGGTTAACACGAATGGTTTGCGGATTGCTGAGGATATTGATTATTTCAAGAAGTTGCTGGATGCGGGTTTGAGCACGCTTTATTTGCAGTTTGATGGTTTGAGGGAGGATATTTACAGGCAGACTAGAGCTAGAGTGAACCTTGTCCCTGTTAAGCAGAAGGTTATTGACAACGCGCGTAAGCTGGGCGTGGATTCGGTTGTTCTGGTTGTTACTTTGGCGAAGGGTGTGAATGACAAGGAGCTTGGAGCCATCGTTGATTATGCGGTGAAAAACCGTGACGTTATCAGGTGTATCAACATTCAACCTGTTTCTATGGCTGGAAGGTTCAGGAAGGACGAGCTTAGGAAGATGAGAATCACGATTCCTGACACGATGAAAGAGATTGAGGAGCAGACGAAAGGCGCTGTAGGCAGGTTTGATTGGCGTCCTGTGAACTGGCCTATGCCTGTGACTAAGGCTATAGGTGTAATCAAGAACAAGACGTATCCGGACTTCTCGATGCACCCCATGTGTGGAGCCGCTACTTTTCTAGTCGTGGACAAGGACGGCTCATACAAACCGATCATGCATTACGTGGATGTAGACAAGTTCGCGGAAATATTCTGGGACGTATACTACTCAGGCTTGAAAGGCTCAAAGAAAATAGCTAAACTGAAACTAGCCAAACTGCTACCACTAGCAAAGTCGAGCTTCGTAAGAAGCTTGATCAAGGACGTGATTACAAAGGGAAGCTACGACGCATTAGGAGACTTTATGCGCAGAATAGTAATGATCGGAATCATGCACTTCCAAGACGTGTGGAACTTCGACCTCGACAGAGTACAACAGTGCGCGATTCACTACGTGACGCCGGACATGAAGATAAGAAGCTTCTGCACGTACAACAGCATACACAGACCCAACGTAGAGAAACAATTCGCGATGCCAATAAGCGAATGGACAAAGAAAACAGGAAAGAAGATCAACGAACCAGTATAATCTGCTGTTAACGCAATCCTGATGCGAAAAATATCATCCCTTTTGCTCTTGATAGTGGTAAAAGTTTTTATATAGGCAACACATTCTGCGTACTTGTCACACTAACTCATGCTGAATAAAAAAAGGAAGCTTTTCGAACAGAGAGCTTTTGGATCTTTCACGCAGAACTTTTGTGACAGGAGAAATGGAACACATGCAAAATGTAAGATTTTTCAAAGATTTACCGTTGAGTCCGCAAGCCATGAGAGCGGTTGAAGAGCTCGGATTTGACGAGGTTTTTCCCATTCAAGCTCAGGCCATACTTCCATTGCTTGAAGGTAAAGATGTCATAGGACAGGCTCAGACGGGAACAGGTAAAACTGCAGCCTTTGGAGTCCCAATGATAGAAAGACTGGACGCCAAAACCAATCATATCCAGGGTTTGGTGTTGACGCCTACGCGAGAACTTGCTATGCAGGTTGCCAACCATGTTAGCCAGTTTGGCAAGCATAAAGGGTTCAAGGTTTTGCCAGTCTATGGTGGTGAATCCATTCAGAAACAGACGTGGGCGCTTGAGAGAGGTGTCCATATTGTCGTGGGTACGCCTGGCCGTATTATTGATCTCATGAAGCGTGGAACACTTAATCTCTCATATGTGAGGATTCTGGTTCTCGATGAGGCTGACCGTATGCTGGACATGGGCTTTATCGAAGATATAGACTACATCCTCAGACGGTTGCCAATCAACAGGCAGACAAGCTTGTTCTCAGCTATAATAGATGAGAACGTGATGAATGTCTGCAACAGGTACATGAAGAACCCGTTGAAGATACTTGTAAGCAAGGATGAGATAGCGCTTGACCAAATCAACCAATACTATATGGTAGTGAACCCAGCTAACAAATTTGAAGCCCTATGCAACATACTCGACCAAAACCATATTGGAAGAGCCATAATATTCTGTCGAACACGCACAAAGACTAGTAAACTGGCGGACGCGCTTCAACGTAAGGGGTATAACTCAAAAGCGTTGCATGCTGGCTTAACGCAGGCTCAGAGAGACTGGGTGACCAACATGTTTAGACAAGGAAAACTGAAGCTACTGATAGCAACGGATGTTGCCGCAAGAGGTTTGGACATTCAGGGAATAACCCACATAATAAACTACGACATGCCATCAGAACCACCAACGTACTTCCACAGGATTGGAAGAACCGCCCGAAAAGGCGAAGAAGGAACAGCCATAACCCTCGTAGGCTACGGAGAACTAACGGAGCTTGACAACATTCGAGCCATGACCAAGACCACGATGGAAGAACTTGACCAAGCAACACTCGGCGGACCAATCGTCTAGCATCAATTCTGAAAAGACAAAAACCTGCTTAGAGAAATGTGAAGGAAAAATGGCGAAAGTTCTAGGCTTTCGCTGTCTTCTGTCTTTCCTCTTCTTGAAGTACTCTTCTGAGAACTTTGCCTACTAGCGTCATCGGCAGCTCTTTTCTAAATTCTAGCTCCCTGATCGCCTTGTATGGTGCCACTTTCTCATTTACAAATTTCTTGATTTCTTCTTCTGTTGCTGTTGTTCCATCTTTCAAAACAACGAAGGCTTTGGGTATCTCGCTCGCGATCGGATCAGGTTTGCCTACGACAGCGCATAGCTTCACGGCGGGATGTTCGTACAGAACGTCTTCGATTTCTCTCGGATAAACGCTGTATCCCTTGTATTTGATCAGGTCCTTCTTTCTGTCTGTTATGTAGAAGTATCCGTCTTCATCCATCTTTCCGATGTCGCCCGTGTACAGCCATCCGTCTTTGAGAACGTCAGCACTTTCTTGAGATATTTTCCAGTAGCCCTTCATGACCTGTGGACCTTTAACGACGAGCTCGCCTGTCTCACCAACTCCGAGTTCTGTGTTTCCTGTTTCAATGTCCATTATTTTCGCTTCCGTGTCAGGCCAAGGTAAGCCGATGCTGCCGACTTTTACTGTTTTCAAGGATCTATCGAGCGGGTTGCAGTGTGTAACAGGTGATGACTCAGTCAGGCCATAGCCTTCCACAAGGACACCATTTGTGACTTCCATCCATTTCTTCTGAATCTCAGGTGGAAGCGGTGCAGAACCAGAGATGCAAAAACGTACTGATGACAGGTTATATCGTTTCATGTCTGGATGCGCTAGAAGCATGGAGTACATTG
>Ga0315294_10001264_pt1 | contig 27390 bp, 18 predicted proteins | sample YL17G13_40_MG_FD_203626 | JGI IMG/M metagenome (GOLD analysis project Ga0315294, IMG submission 203626) | Sediment microbial communities from Yellowstone Lake, YNP, Wyoming, USA - YL17G13_40 | ecosystem: Environmental > Aquatic > Freshwater > Lake > Sediment | place: USA: Wyoming | collected... | reverse complement strand
TGCCCGGAATATCCACTCCACGGTTCATCATTGACGAATACGTCGGATGGCAACGGATAAGACTCAGCCCCGACGGCAAGGTCGTGATGACGGCCGACTGGGAGCGCGGCATCGCCAAGTTTTGGAGCCCGGATGACGGATCCCCCGTGGGGCCGGGGGTTTCCAGCGGCGGGACCAGCTTCCGCGACGCCTGCTTCACTTCCGACGGCGCCTACCTGCTCACGCTCGGCGGCCAGGGGGAAGTGCGCGCATGGGACTGGCGCAAGGGGGAAGCGGCCGGCGATCCAGAGGTGGTGGGGACGACAGCCGATCGGATCGTCATGACCCCTGCGGGCAACGAGTTCCTCGTAAGGATGTGGAATCAGTCATCGCTTGCCAGCGAGTGGCACTGCTACGCCCTGGACGGAAGGAAACCCGTAGCGAAATGGACGGTCTCGCCGTCGACCGCGCCGTGTGAGGCCATGTTCAGCCCCAGCGGGAAGGCCATCCTATTCGGGTGCTGGTCGTTCGAGGTCAGGAGGTCTTCCGACGGAGGATTGGTGCGGAAGTGGGAAACGGGGGGGGGGGGTGGGGGGGCCATGGCCTTCAGCCCGGATGAGACGTTGGTGGCCGCCGGATGCCAGGACGGGAGTGTCTGGCTGGCAGGCGTGGGGGCAGGATCACCTGGGAAGGTTGCCCAGCATGGCCAGAACGTTGTGGAGGTGGCATTCAGTCCGGACGGCAAGAGGTTGATGTCGGCGAGCTGGGACCGGTACATCCGGTTCTGGGATGTCGCGGCCGGCCGGCCGGCCAACAAGGGCATTGTTCTGGACATGCCGGTCAAGTCCGCGGCGTACAGTCCGGACGGTTCGCTTGTCGCGGCCGGCAGCAACGACTTCACCGCCCGAGTGTGGTCCACGTCCGCTTTGGCGCAGGTCGGCAACGCAATGGTACACGACAACCAGGTCGAGTACGTGACCTTCTGCAAGGACGGAAACGGACTCATTACGGTGGGCAACGACAGTACGGTGCGGGTCTGGGACGCGGGATCACGCAAGCCGGCCGAGTCTCCCCGGGAGGTCGTCGGCAGGGCGATCGCGATATCCCCGGACGGGGGGAGATTCCTGACGGTGGACGGCCGGGTCATGGCCGTGTGGGACACGGTCAAGTGCCGGTTGGCGGGGAGGACGATGGTGTCGCCGGACGGGGTCGCCCTGGCGGCCTGGAGTTCCGACGGCAAGAGCGTGATCTCCTGCGGCGGTTCCGCCTGCCGGGTGGCTCGTCTGTGGGATGTCGAGTCCGGCCGACAGCGCGGCAAGCTGTTGTGGCACGACGCCGGCATAACAGGCCTGGCCTTCAGTCCGCGAGATGACAAGGTGGCGACGATATGCGAGGACGGGACCGCCCGGCTTTGGGATGCGCGCTCCGGAGATCCGATCGGAGAAGCCATGCTGCACGCAGGATACGCGAGCCTGGTGGCCTTTTCCCCTGATGGGGCCAGGCTTCTGACGGGCGCAGGCAGGGACGGCGGCGGAGTCGGCGGAAACGGCCGGACCGCCCGGCTATGGGATGCGTCGAATGGAAGACCGTTGGGCCGCGCGATGTGGCACAAGTGGGCCGCTGCGGCGGCGGCCATCAGTCCGGACGGGCGCAGGTTGGTCACTTCGAGCTGGGACAGCTTCCTCTACTTCTGGGACGGCAGGACCGGAGAACCGGCGGGAAGGCCCGTTGCCGAGTCGCGAGGATCATGGATCATCCGGTTCAGTCCCGCGGGGGACAGGTTCGTGAATGTCTGCAACGGCCGGGCGCGTCTCAGACATGCCCGTGACGGCAGTCCGATCGGGAAACCCATTCGCCACGATGGTGACATCCTGTGCGTGGCATTCAGCCGGGATGGATCGTACCTGCTGACCGGCGGGGGAGACAGGACCGCCAGACTCTGGGATACCTCGACGGGCGAACCGCTTGGCCCATCACTGGGTTGCAGCGGCAAGGCGACCATCGTGGCCTTCAATCCCGAGGGGGATGTCGTGATCTGTTGCGACGACGGCACGACCCAGGTCAGGAAGATCCCCTGGCTGGGCAGGCGGGAGACGGCGGAGACGCTGAGGCTCAAGTTCGAGGTGGCTTCCCGGCGGAGGCTCGACCGGTCAGGATCGTTGGAGATCGTCCCGATCGGGGAGTGGCGCCGGCTCAAGGCCCGGCTCGCCAGAATCGAGCGGCGGCGATGAGGACTTCTTCACGTTCGGTGCCGATGCTGTTCCTGGCGCTGGCCCTGGCGTCGTGGGCCGGGCCGGTAGTCGGCAGGTCCCGGCTGAAACTCTGGGTGCCACGGCAGTTCTCGGGAGTGGAGTCCGTGCTCAGAGACATGAAGGTGGAGAGCCTCGGGTTTGACCTGGAGGTGGTGGAGAGCCACCGCGCCGACTTCGTGCGATGGCAGTTGTTGGCGGCGTTGGACGCGGATGCGGCGCCGGACGTCTTCATCGCTGACCTGGCCGACCTTGAGCCGCTGGCGCGGAGAGGTGACTGTATGGATCTGGCGCGGCTGGTGGCGCGGGACAAGGCGTTCCGCGAAGCGGTCTATCTCCCGGGTGTCCGGGAGCGGTCCGGGCGCGGCGACATCGTGGATGTCGTGCCCATCGCGGTTGTTCCGTGCGGCTGTCTCATCTTCAACCAGAAGCTGTTTGCGGAGGCCGGGATTCCGTGCCCTTCGGGGAACTGGACCTGGGACGAGCTGAGCAGTGCGGCGAAGAGGCTTTCGAAACGGAATCGGGACGGCACCTTCTCCCAATACGGCTTTGCGGAGTTCTACGACGAGTACTCGCTTCAACCGGCGATCCCGGGCATGAGATGGGTCTACCGGATCCACGCGACGGGAGGATCGGTCGTGGACGATGCCGGCAATTCGCGGCGCATCACCGTGGACTCGCGGGACACGCTTCGCGGCATCCAGTTCCTGCAGAGGATCTACGCCGAGAGCGGGGCGGACGACAGCGGGCCCTCCGGCTTCGCGAATGGACGGACCGCAATGCTGGCCTGCACCTACCTGACGGTTTTCGGTACGCTGAGCGACCCGAAGGGCATCGAAATGGGCGCGGTGCCGTTCCCTCCGCCCCCGGGAGGGGTCAACCGGTTCTTCATGCACGCCTACGGGATTGCGATCAGATCGGGCACTCGACATCCCCGGGATGCGTGGCGGGTAATCAAGTTGTTGGCGGGCGCCGATGGGCAGGTTCGGCTGGCCTTGCAGGATCCGACCGGAGGCATGCCGGCGCTGAGGACTGCGGCCGAGAGATGGGCGGTGGAGGAGAAGCGCAAGCCGGGCATCCCCAAGGTCTTCCTGGAAATGGCCAACCAGGGCGTCGTAGTGCCGAGATGGGAGCGATGGTACGGATTCCTCGGCGACATACTCGGGCTGGCGGGGGAGAGAACGACGTGGGCGGGGGCGCAGGACGCGGAAGTCGAGGAGGCCATGGCAGATGCGGCGGCATTGGCTAAACTGAGGTACTTCCCCGATACGGTCAGGGAGGCCTTCAAGCCTTCCGGTTCCGGCCCGCCGGATGCCTCCGAGGCGTCGGCCTTCCGGTTCCTCAGGCTGATGTGCAAGAACAGGATGGGATCCGAGGAGTTCAAGGGCTACACGGACGCCTTCCTGGCCGGGTATCCGAAGAGCCAGCGCCTGGCAGAAGTCGAGCGGATGACCATGGCGACGGCGGCGCGCGAACGGTGGACCAGCCTGAGGTACCTGGGCGGGTGGAAGCTCGCGGGGCCGTATCCCTTCGATCCGGGGAAACCCATCGGACCTCAGCGGTACGCGCCCGAGATGGCACTTGACCAACCTGGCGCCGACCTGCCGGGGAACTGGGTGCCGGCGAAGATGAAAGGGAACGGCGTGGACATCCGCGCCACGCTCAACTTCGACAACCGTATCGCATACGCGGTAGCCAGATTCAAGGTCGTGAAGGGCGGGAACGCACTGCTCGAGGTGAGTTCGGACGATTCCGTCGAAGTGTGGCTGAACGGGACGAAGATCCACACCAACCAGACGATGCGCGCCTTGGATAGCGAGACCGATGAAGTCATGGTGTCGTTGCGACCGGGCACGAACGTGATCCTGGCCAAGGTTGGCAATGGCGGCGGGGACTGGGCCGTCAGGGTTGCCGTGCGCGCTGGCGAAAAGGTGAAGCAGTGAACCGGGAACTGATGACAAGAAGGAGGAGTAGAACATGAAGATGCTTGCGCTGAATCTCATGCCGGACGCGGCCGCGAAGACGAAGGGCCGGGGTGCTCCGCTGGTCGGGCTGGATCTCGGGACTGCGAGTCTCAAGGTCGTCGCGTTGGAACGGGACGGAAAGGGGTATGCCCTCGCGGGGCTCCATTTCCGCGAATCGCCGGAACCCGGGGAGGACTTCATCTACCTGCTGTCTACCGATAAGAGCGCGAAGCCACTGGCCCAGGAGGCCGGGTTTCCGGTCCGGGACGTCGCGTTCGCGCTGTCGGGCGCGAAGTCGAATATCCGGTCATGCGAGTTCCCGAAGATGAGTCCCGCGGCGTTTCGCAAGTGTCTGCCCCTGGAAATCGAGCAGTATCTCCCGGTCAACGTGAAGGAAAGCGTGATCGACGGGCAGATACTGGGGGATTCCAAGACGGCATTCGGGAAGATGGACGTCGTCCTGGCTGCCGGCCACGCCGAGGCCGCGCGGATACTGTCGAAAGTGGTGCGGCACTTGGGATGCGAGCCGCGCGTTGTGGACGCGGAGGCGCTGGCACTGGCCAACATGTTTGCGTACAACTACGGCGGCGACCGGGCATACCGGGGCCCCGTGTGCCTGATCAATGCCGGCAGACGGCTGACCTCCGTCACGATCTTCGAAGGCGGGGAGTTCCGGTTCAACAAGCCCGTCACGATCGGCGGTGAGACGCTGACCAAGGACCTGACGATGGAATACCGGGTGGCTCCCGACCAGGCGGAGGCCCTCAAGCGCGAGCAGGGAGACCAGGCCCAGCGCATCATGGAGACGATCGGCGCGAACCTGAACAAGCTCGTGGCGGAGGTCAAGCGGTGCTTCGACTTCTACGAGACCAAGCTGTCCCCCTCGCACAATGTCGGGCGCATCCTGCTCGGAGGGGGCGGCGCGAGGCTGCAGGGCTTCGACCGGTTCCTGTCGGACAAGCTCGAGGTGCCCGTGGAGTTCCTGGACCCGTTCCGGAAGATCAGGGGGGCCGCGAAGGCTCCCGGGGCGAAGCTGGCGGACGCGCATGGGACCGCGTTCGGCGTGGCCGTCGGGCTGGCAATGCGGACGGTGCGTTGACAGCCCCACTTTGAGGTAGAACAGAGGTTCCATGCCGGACGACACGCCTATCCAGCCGCCGCTTCCCGGCGATCTCGACGGTACCCTGCGGCAGACCGACGAGGCGGTAGGCAAGACCCGGGACCTGTCGATACCCACCGGAGTCGAACAGCAGGCCAATGCACCACGGATAGCTGGCTACGTGCTGACGGCCCTCCTGGGCCAGGGCGCATACGCGCAGGTGTGGCGAGCGTGGCAGGTCAGGACCCGGAAGTGGGTGGCGGTCAAGTGCTTCCTGGCGCGTGGAGCGGTGAACTGGATGCTGCTCCAGCGGGAGATGGAACGCCTCATCCGGCTGGACAAGCACCCGCACATCGTCTCGCTACTGGACGCCGATCTGACCGCGGATCCCGCTTGGTACGCGCTGGACCTGCTGGAGGCCGGATCGCTGGAGCAGTATGTCGATCCGAGGAAGCTGGTGGGAGTGGACCGGGCGGCGAAGTGGATGGAGGAAGTCGCCGAAGCCCTCTCGTATGTTCACAGCAAGGGGATCATTCACTGCGACCTGAAGCCCGCCAACGTGCTGTTGGACGACATGGGGCATGCGCGGGTGGCGGACTTCGGGCAGTCGAGAGTCCTGAGTGAGTCGGCGGGCGCGCTCGGGACGCTGTTCTTCATGGCTCCCGAGCAGGCGGTTGTCTCGCACGGGGGCCAAGCGGCCCAGCCCGATGTGCGGTGGGACGTGTACGCGCTGGGAGCAAGCGCCTACGCGGTGCTGACCGGCAAGGTGCCGAATATGGAGAGCCTGCGGGAGCGGTTGACGACCAGTCCCGGGCTCGAGGACCGGCTGAACGCGTACCGGGAGTTGACGCGCGGAGCGGTCCTGCGAAGTGCCCGCGAAGTGCGGGGCCCGATTGTGGACGAGGATCTGTCCGCGATCGTGGGCAAGTGCCTGGCATACGATCCGGATCAGCGGTACGGGACGATGGGGGCGGTGCTGGGGGATCTGGCAGCGCGGCGGGAGTCCCGCCCGGTCACTCCGTTGGCAGACAGACGTGGATACGTTGCCCGCAAGTTTCTGCGGCGCAACTTGGCCATGGTCGTGACCGTCGCGCTCGCGGCGGTCGGCCTCACCGCCGCCGTCGTCAGGATCGCGGTAGACCGGCAGTCCATGAAGCTCCAACTGGCCCGGTCGTACGCCGTGCACGCGCGTCACTACGTCGACAAGGGGGACATGCTGGCGGCGCTGGCCAACTATGCGGAGTCGTACCGGCTTGCTCCCACGGCGCTCGCCCGGCGCAACGCGCTGGCGTTCCTGCCTGCGGTCGCCACCCCCCGGTTCATAGTGGATGACGCATGGGAAATGAAGGTGGAAGGCAGTGGGAGACCGCAGCTCAGTCCGGACGGGAAGCGCCTGCTGACCGTGAGCAAGTACTACACGGTTCGGATGCGAGACATGGCTTCCGGGGCCCTGGTGGGAAAGCCGATGCCGCACAAGCTGAAGGTGTGGGACGTTTCGTTCAGCCCGGACGGCACGCGCATCCTGACATGCGGGGAAGAAAAGGCCGTCTTCTTCTGGGATGCCCGGACGGGGGAGCCGGTCGGGAAGCCGTTGGTGCAGGAAGGAGAAGTGTACAAGTGCGCGTGGAGCCGGGACGGGAAACTCATCTGCGTCTACCGCTACGACTACACCAAGTACGCTTCGGTGGGTCAGGTATGGGACTTGGCAACCGGCCGGCCGGTCGGGAAGACCATGTCTTTCGAAGGGTGGTGCGGGGGGGTGTTCCTGGTGGCCTTCGCCTCCTCCGACGAATTCGTGGTCAGCGCGGGCGTCGGTGGCGCGGCGATGGTCTGGAATGCGCGCACGGGAGATTTGGTGCGACGCCTTCCGGTCTCCGAGGGCGGGATGAGGAGCGTGGTATTGAGCCCGGACGGAACCCGGCTGGCGGTTGCGGACGCGAACGTGTCTGCGGTGCGAATCTGGGACGTGCGAACCGGAAAGCAGGTTGCCGTGATCCAGCAGGGCGACTGGCAAGGGGTCAGGTCGTTCAGTCCAGACGGCAGGCGTGTGATCACGAACGACAACGTCGCGCGCGTCTGGGATGCCGCTACGGGAAAGCTAATCGGGAAACCGATGCCCCACGAGTGGGGCGTTACGGCCGGTTCATTCAGCCCGGATGGCCGGCGGATCGTTACCGCCAGCTTCGACGGCACGGCGCGGGTCTGGGACGCCGCGACCCAGGAGCAGATCGGGCCGGCCCTCTACCACGAAGGGCCGGTGCAGAGCGCGGACTTCAGCACGGACGGCGGCCAGGTGATGACGGCAGGCACGGACGGGTCGGCCCGGGTGTGGGACCTCTCACCGGGAGGGTCTCCTCCCGCTGCGTTCCGCGTTCACGGGGGCATGCTCGACGCCAGCCAGGACGGGAGGCGCATGTTGGTGGCCCGATACGTTTCTGCGGCAGTCTACGACACGGTTGCCGGCCGAAGAGTAGGTCGGTTCATGTGTCATTCCGGCGAGGTGCTCTCCGGCAAGTTCAGCCCGGACGGGGCACGGGTCGTCACGGGCGACTATCACGGGTCCGTCCGGCTCTGGGATGCCGGAACGGGGGAGCCGGTCGGCGCCATCATGTGGAATGGGACTCCGGTTGGGGTTGTGGCATTCAGCCCGGACGGGACCAGGATTGCCACGGGAGACCAGATTGGCAATGTGCGCATCTGGGATGGCCGGACGGGCCAGTTGGTCGTGGAGACGAAGATTTCCCACGGTCGTGCCGTGATGAACGTCGAGTTCAGTCCGGATGGCAGTCGCATCGTCACCGCGGGTGGGTGGGACGGAACTGCCCGGCTATGGGATGCGCGAACGGGGGTTCCCACCGCTCCGGCGATCGAGCTCGGGTGGTATGTGGCGATCGCGCAGTTCAGCCCTGACGGCCGCTACCTGGCGGTGACGACGAGCGCGAGCGACAAGGCTCCCTGCTGGATCGTGAACGTCAGGACCGGGCAACCGCGCGCCAAGCTGGCCACGGCCAAGCAGGTGATCGGTCTCAGGATGCACCCCGCCGGGAGGGCCTTCCTGACGCACGATACTGACTTCGAGGTCCGGGCGTGGGACATCGCGACCGGTGACGCGCTCGGGAAACCGATGCGCCACGGCGGCAGGCTTGCGGACGCGGCATTCAGCCCGGACGGTTCATCTATCGCCACCATCGGTGAGGATGGGAACCTGCGCCTGTGGGATTCCGAGTCCGGTGAGCCCGTGGGGCCATCCCTGCCGTGCGGTGTCAAGCCCAAGCAGGTGGTGTTCCGGGGTAGTTCCGAGGTAGCCGTGGCCACCGAGGACTCCGTGCGGGTGCTCAGTGTGCCGTGGGCCTCCAAGCGGATATCGCCTGACGATCTTCAGCTCGACGTGCAGGTCGTGACCCACCGGCGATTGGACCGGTTCGGGGCGGCCGGCATCGTCCCCGTCGGGGAGTGGCGGCCGCTCGCGGACCGGTGGAAGTCCCGGGAGGGGCGCCAATGAGATTGCGAGGGGGCCTCATCGCGGTCCTTGCGGTGGTCGTGGCGTCCGGGGCGGGTTGCCGGAAGGCGGGAGATCGGAAGCCGGATCTCCTGTTCATGGGGCCGAACGGCTGGAATGAGCAATCGGTCAAGGGCTTCGAGGAGCGAAACCCCGGAATAGGAGTGGTGGTTCAGGCGAGTGGGCCAAGCGACTACTACGAGAATGTCCTGCTCACCGCACTCATGGGACCAAAGCCGCCGGACGTGTTCATTGTCTCAGCGGACGGATTCGGACGGCTTGTGGAGCTTGGCAAGTTGCTGGATATCACCTCGCTGTCGTCCCGTGACGATGAGCTTAAGGCGTCCGCGTTCTTCCCGAACCTGGTTGCGGCGTTCAGCGATGGAGGACGGCTGTACGCGGTGCCGGCATCCATAGACCCGCAGGCGATCTACTGGAACAAGACGATGTTCGCGGCGGCTGGCGTCGCAGCGCCGCGGGACAACTGGACCTGGGAGGATATCACGAAAGCGGCGGTCAGGCTGACCAAACGGGATGGGAAGGGGAATCTGGTTCAGGCGGGCTTCGACAGCAACCTCCGGTCGGATGCGTGGATGTGCCTGGGCGGCGGCGGGGTGATCGACGACGAGGCGCGGCCGTCGCGGTTTGTCACGGACAGCCCGGAGAGCCTGCGGGCACTTCTTCTGCTGCGGCAGTTCGTGCCCCAGGACCGGGTAACGCAGAACTACCGCCTGTGGAGCAATGACGAGTCCTCCCGGAAGTCGCAGGCCATGTTCGTCGAGGGGAGGCTGGCCATGCTCCACTCCCAGCCTTGGATCTGTGATGCGGTCCGGCGGGTGACGGGTCGTCGGTACGAGTGGGATGTCATCCGGGTGCCGCCGGCCCCAGCAGGCCGGGCACGATTCCTCGGCAGCGGCGCGGGATTCGGGATCAGGCGGGGGACCCGGAATCCACGGCTCGCGTGGAAGCTGATCAAGCACTTTGTTGGAGTCGAGGGACAGCGTCGTGGGGCCACAGCCGGGACTTCGGTTCCGGGCATGATCGCGGTTGCGCGCGAATGGGGGAAGTACCACAACGAGAGCCCAATCAACAAGCAGGCACTGGTCGCCATGGCGGAGGCCACTGAGCTCCCCCAGCCGCATCGAGCGCGGTGGGGGGCGGCCACGACGGGGGGGCCGGTGCCACCGATCGACCAACTCCTCTTCTCCGGTGGCGTCGAGTGCAGTGCCACCGAGTTGAAGGCCGCCGTCGAGGACTACACGGATCTGTCGAACGCCCGGCACTTCCCGGCGGCGTTCCGGCAGGACTGGGAGAAGCGGCTGAAGGCTTCTCCGCCCGACGGTGACCGGGCCTTCCGGATGCTCAGGGGCATGTTCCAGTCATGCACTCCCAGCAAGGAAGTCCTGCCGATGGCGGAGGCGTTCCTGGCGGCGTACCCGAAGAGCCGGTGGGTGCCCGAAGTGCGGGACGTCACTCTTTCGGCCAGGATTCGGGACGAGGAGGTCAAGCCGGTGTGGATGGTCCGGCTCAATCTGGCAGGCCCCTTCGAATTCGACGGGAAGAGGAAGATAGCCGGAAACCGGCACGGGCCGGAGCAGGGGCGCGTCAGCCTGGCCGCGTCCTACCCGGGGGTGAAGGGGGCGCGCGTGCGGTGGACCAGGAGCGAGGCGCCCGACGATGGGCTGATGGATCTCAAGGCGGTGTTCGGTCGCGACTACTCGATCGCGTATGCCGTAACGTACATCAACTCGCCGCGGGCACAGCCGGCCGTGCTCGCGCTGGAGCATGACGACGGGGCCGAGGCATGGGTCAACGGCCGGAAGGTGGACTCCTACGACGGCCTGGTGGCGACGTACGGCGGGCCTTGGGTTGCACACGTGGCTCTGCGCGCGGGCGCGAACGAGTTGCTCGTAAAGGTGTCGCAGTCCGACGGGATGTGGCAGTTCCGGGCCGGCGTGGTCGCGGATGCGCCCGTACAGGACTCCTACACTCCGGGAAAGGAGAAGCCATGAGCTGGTTCATCGAGGCGCGGCCCAAGGGCGGCACTCCAGTCCGTCTCGAGATCTTGCCGGGCAAGCCCGTCGTAATCGGCCGGTCGGACCAGGCGGACATGAAGGTCGCGGGAGAGGGGTACCTTTCCCGGAAGCATGTCGAGGTCAAACTCGAGGGGAAGCGGCTGGCGGTGAAGCGGCTCGAGGGATCCTCGAACCCCGTGCTCTTCCGCGGCGCCGAGTCCGCGGAGTTCGCGATGGGGGTGAACGACTGGTTCGCGATCGGGGAGACCCGGTTCGTCCTTCAGGGCGGCGAGGGCATGGTGCCGCTCGAGACCGAGACCCAGGAGTCGCCCGCGGTCCAGCACACGATGAGCGAGGCCGATCTCTACACGATGGGGGGGCGGGCGGAGCGGATGCAGTTGCTGGACCTGCTGGAACTGCCCGAGATGCTCAGGTCCATGAAACGCGAGGACTTCTTCGTGCACCTGGCCGGGATGCTCCGGCTGGCCACGGACGCCCGGTGGGCGGCGGTGGCGAACGAGAACGGGGAGGTGATCGCCCGGGACTCGATCGAGGACGCGCCGGACGGGTTCCGGATGAGCCGGTCCGTGATCAAAGCCGCCCTCCGCGACGCGCCGCGGCCGACCCTGTGCGTCTGGGGCGGCACCGCCGGGTTCGAGGCGACGGTGCAGGAGGGTACCGACTGGGCGATCTGCGCCGCCATGCGCGTGCCCGGCGGCACTCCGTTCGTGCTCTACGCCGCCGGCGAGGGCGGGGAGGAGGCCGCGCGCCGGCACGAGGAGAACTCCAGGTTCATCGGGCTGGTCGCGGACATGGTGGCGCGCTCGCTCTCGGTCCAGCGGCTGGAGTCGTGGCAGGGCCGGCTCGAGCACTACTTCTCCGGCCCCGTGATCTCGAAAATCCTGGAGACCAGCGACCCCAAGGGGCTCGAGCCCCGGATCGCGCCCGCGACGATCATGTTCTTCGACATCCGCGGGTTCTCGAAGCGGACCGAGGGGCAGAACGAGCGGATCCTCTCGTACCTGGGGGAACTGCGCCGGATCATGACCGCGATGACGGAGGAGATCTTCAAGGAAGGAGGCGTGGTCCTCCAGTACCTGGGCGACGGGATCATGGCGTGCTGGAACGTGCCGATCGAGGTGCCGCACCACGTGGACGGGGCGGTCCGGGCCGCGATGCGCATGGAGAAGCGGCTCGGGGAGATGACCGACGGGTGGCGGTGCGGGATCGGGCTGCACACGGGGAATGTCGTCGCGGGATCGATCGGGTCCGACCTCATGTTCTCGTACGGGGTCATGGGTGCGGTCGTGAACCAGTCATCGCGGGTCGAGGGGATCACGAAGCATGTCGAGACCCAGATCCTGGTGACGAAGGAGATCGCGGACCAGCTCTCGCCGGGGGTGGCGCTCACCCGACGGATCGGGAGGTTCCAGCCCGCCGGGATGCATGTCGCGCTGGACCTCTACGAGCCCCTACCGGCGGACGCGGACCGGGAGGCGATCGCGATCTACGGGAAGGGGCTTGAGGTCTTCGAGCGCGGGGAGTGGGAAGAGGCCTACAAGGTCCTCGACCAACTCGGGCACGAGGACCGGCCGGCGCGGTTCATCAAGGCGCTGGCCGAGAGCTACCGGCGCAGGCCCCCGAAGGACTGGCAGGGCATCATCGAGTTGATCGAGAAATAGACGAAGGGAGGCTGGCACGATGAACAAGTTGAGCGGGGCGGTTTCCGTTTCGATCCTGGCGGGGGCGATCCTCGGCGCGGCCGGGCCGGTGGCGGCCGAGGACTCGCCGTGGAAGTGGCCCGACAAGATCCGGGTCGTCGAGATCGGGAAGAAGGCCACCGCCCTGGCCCTGGCGGCGGCGGAGAAGGACGGGAAGCTCCCGAAGGACGGCCGGGCGCTCGAGGAGCTCTACGTGAAGGATACCGGCAAGCCGCTCCCCGCGGTCCTGCCGGGAGGCCACACGCGCACGGCGACCGGGATCGCGACGTCCAAGGACGCCGGCCGCGTGGTCCTGCGCGAGGAGGCGTCCGGCGAGGTGACGTGGACGCTGACCCCGAAAGCGGTAAAGGACTCGGGAGGCTGGGTCTACCTCACTGGCAAGTTCAAGCCGGCCTCGGGGGCCGCGCGTCCGTTCTGGATCCTGTACCTAGACTGCAACCACGACGAGGAGATGACGACCACGTACCCGGTCGGCGCGATCATGGCGTCGCCGGCATCCTGCGGCAAGGTCCGAGCCACGGCCATCTTCGCGTCCGCCCGGTACGAGGCGGAGCACAAGATTCCGACGGAGAGCGACCTGAACTCGGTCCGGTCGGCCATCAGCATCTACTACGGCGATCAGGAGGGCGTCTATCCGCCGACGCTGGACGACCTGGTGCCGATCTTCATGACGGCCGTGCCGGGCAGGGCCTCGCTGACCTACGATCCGAAAACGGGCAGGGTCGAGGCGATCCCGGCGGCCCCGAAGCCCTAGCGGCTGCGGTTACCTCGCGTCAGCCCCGGAGGAGGGGGGCGTCGTCGTGCCCTGATCCTCCGGGGGGTTGGCGGCCGCTTCCGCGGCCCGCTCCGCCTCCTGCCGGCGCCGGTAGATCTCGGCCTCGCCCAGCGTTTCCTCATACATCGACGCGAGCGACTGCCGGGTGATTCCGGCGAGCTTCTGGGTAAGGCGGAGCTCGTTCCAGACTTCCACCTCGAACTCGTCGCCGAGCCGGCTGCCGACCCACCAGCCGAACCAGGCGACGGGGAGCAGGAGGATGATCGCCCAGCGCGTGGCGTCCCGGGTGATCTCGGGGAGGAAGAGCCAGATGATCCCCCGGCCGATCAGGACCGTCACGGTGGTCACCACCAGGATGGCGATCCGGCGCTTGCGGCGGGCTTCCCGGAACTTCTCCCGAAACGCTTCCGGCGACGCGTCGTCCATGGCTGTATCTTAGCGAAGAGCGGAATCCGCGTCGTATGATGGAACCGCCATGAAGGCGGCATTGCTGGTTGGGCCGCGCCGGATCGCGGTGCGCGAGGTGCCTTCCCCCCGTCCCGGGCGGGGGGAGGCGCTCGTGCGCGTGCGGGCCGTCGGCATCTGCCGGTCCGACCTCCACTACTACCTCCACGGCCGGATTGGGAGCCAGGTGGTGCGGTCGTACCCGCAGGAGCTCGGCCACGAGCCGGCTGGCGAGGTCGCGGCGCTGGGTCCGGGCGCCCGGGGCGTCCGGGTCGGGGACCGGGTCGCCGTGGAGCCCGCGGTGCCGTGCGGCAAGTGCGAGCTCTGCCGAAGGGGCCGCGGGAACATCTGCGCGAAGGTACGGTTCCTCGGGATGCCGGGATTGCGGGGGGCGTTCTGCGAGTACCTGGCGTGGCCGGCGGAGAACCTCGCCAGGATTCCGGCGTCGGTGTCATTCGACGAGGCCGCCGCGCTCGAACCGTTCGCAATCGGGGTCCACGCGGTGTCCTTGCTCGGTAGCCGGTGGTACCGGACGGCCGCCGTGGTCGGGTGCGGCCCCGTCGGGCTCTCGGTCCTGGCGGCGCTCCGGCTCAAGGGAGCGGCCGTCACGGCCTGCGACTATTTCCCCGCCCGGGTCCGGGTCGCGCGCCGGATGCGTGCCGCCCGCGTCGTTCGGATCAACCGCCGGATTTCCATGGCGGCGCAGGCGGCCCGGGTCGGGGCCCCCGAGGTCGTCTTCGAGGCGGGCGGCACCACCGAGTCGCTGGACCTCGCCCTGCGCGCGGTCCGGCCCGGGGGCGTCGTGGGCGTCATCGGCATCATGGAGGAAGACCTCACGCCCGTGAACCTGCACGCGGCCCGGCGCAAGGAACTCGTTATCCTCAACGTCCGGCGGTCGAACGGCGAGCTCCACGAATGCATCCGCCTCGTGGCGTCTCGCCGCGTGGACCTTAAGGCCATGGTGACCCACCGCGGAGGGCTCGGGGAGGCGGCCCGGCTCTTCCGGCTCGCCGCCGGCCGTTCCGGCGGCGTGGTCAAGGCCCTGATTCTGCCCTGAACCTTCTGCCATGACGCCTCTTGCCGAAGACTCGATCCCGTCGCAGTACCGCCGCATCGCGCGCGGATTCGGGGAGACGTTCTGGGACGAGGAAGCGAGACTGCTCCGGGACCCGGGCCGGCCCGGCAAGCACCTGACCCGCGACTCCCTCTACTTCGCCAGGATCCTGCTGGATCTCCGGGAGGAGCCGCAGTCGGCCCGGGCGGCCGGGATCGTGGACGCCGTGCTCGCGACCCAGATCACGCGCGAGGGAAGCGAGCACCGGGGGAACTTCCCGTGGGGGGCCGAGGACGGGGAGGCGGGCACTTGGGACCCGAACTGGGCGTGCTTCAACGCACAAACCTTGCTCGAAATCCTCGTCTGGCACCGCGCCCGCCTGCCGGACGCGGCCGTGGCGCGGGCCGAGCGCGCGCTCGCGCTGTGCGCGATGCACGACCAGGCGCGGTGGGTGGCTCCCGCCTACACGAACATCGCCCTGCTCTCCTCCCTCTGCCTGGCCGGTGCGGGGGAACTGCTCCGGGACCGCGGGTTCGCGGCGGCTGGGCGGGACAAGCTACGCGAGGTGAACGCCTGCGTCGCGGCGACGGGGGCGTTCGACGAGTACAACTCGCCGACGTACACGGCCGTCAACCTGCGCACGCTGGCGGGACTGCTCGCGTTCGCCAAGGACGGCGAGGTGCTCGGGATCGCGGAGAAGCTCAGGCGGTTCCAGTGGGAGGAGCTCCTGGACCGCGTCCATCTGCCATCGGGCCAGCTGGCCGGGCCGCACGGCCGCGCCTACGGCCGCGACATGCTCCGGGACACGCGCGGGCACGCGAAGTGGTACCTGCACCGGGCGATCGGCGACGGCTTCCGGATCGGGGTCGAGGCCGCGGGCACTCCGTCGGACCTGTTCCCGGGGCTCATGATCACCGACCCGGACTGCCCGGAGTACCTGAAGGAGGCATGGTCCAGGCGCAGGTTCCCGCGCACCGTCGAGATGGTCACGGATTCGTGCTCGCGCTCGACGCCCCTGCCCGAAGCCAGAAGATTCCCGCCGCTGTGGCGGTCACGGGCCGGCGCCGATGCCTGGCGGGCCCTGGTCGAGAGCAAGGGCGCACCGGGCACGCCCGGGTTCCTGGGTCAGGTCCAGACCGCGACCACGCACCTCGCCGCGCTCTTCTGCCTGGGAAGCGCGAGCGCGGAGACGATGGGCGACCAGGCCCAGCCGGTCATCGCGCACTGGGCCAACGCGGACCGGACGGACCGCGGCAATTCCTTCGCGGTGCTGGGACTGCGCGAGCGCGACGGCCGGCTCGAGCGGTTCGGCGGGGCGGTCCTGTGCTGTGCCCAGCACGGCGGACGCGTGCTCGGGCTCATGCGCTTCGGCGCCGATCCCGAGGACCGCTCGGCGCCCGCGGCCCCCCGGGCCGTGCTCGCGTTCCAGATCAACGCCGACGCTAACCCCGAGGTCGTGGTGCATGGAGCTCAATCCGGAGCCGGCGGGGAAGCCGAGGACGAAGCCGTGCCCCTGCATCGCGGGATCGTCTTCCGGTCCAACGGCGTCCTGTGCGGCGCCCGGATCCTGCAGGCCCGGGTCCCGGGCGCGAAGGTTACGTCCGCCCTGCGCGAGCTGGCTGCCCCCGGCGCGGGGCCGGAAGGCGAGCTGGGCGCCCATCTGATCCTGGAGCCGGTAGAGCTCAAGCTCGGGCAGGAAGCGTACGTAGCGTTCGCGATCGAGGTCTGCGAGGAAACCAGGAGCGGAGGGCTGGGCGGACTGGCGGGCCGCCTGCTGGCGGCGAAGGTGGACGCCGATCGCAGCGCGGGCGGGCGCGTCCGGCTCCTGTGGGGAGCCCACCTCCAGCTCGAGACGTCGGTCAAGGTCATGGACATCATGGGCTGGCTCGACCCCGAGGGCGAGGTCCGGACGTGAGCGATCCGGGGTACGTGACCGAGGCGGCCCGGCGCGTCCCCGTGGCCGGCGCGGCCGACGTGGTCGTGGCCGGGGGAGGCCCCGCGGGATTCGCGGCGGCGGTCTGGGCCGCGCGGACGGGCGCCCGGACCATTCTCATCGAGGGCGCGGGCGCCGTAGGCGGAATGGCGACGACGGGGATGATGAGCCACTGGACGGGGGCCACGGCGGGCGGGTTCTACGACGAGATCCTGGCCCGGAGCGGGGCGGAAATCCCCGGCGTCTGGCGGAGCGTGATCGACACCGAGCGGCTCAAGGGCGTCATGCTCGAGATGCTGGCGGAAGCAGGTTCCGCAATACGTCTCCATACCCTCGCGTGCGCGCCGGTCGTCGAGGACGGCGCCGTGACCGGCGTCATTGCCGAGAGCAAGTCCGGCCGGGAGGCATTCCGCGCATCCGTGGTCGTGGACGCCACGGGCGACGCGGACCTGGCGGCGCGGGCGGGAGTTCCCTTCCGCAAGGGGCGCGAGTCCGACGGCGCGATGCAGCCGATGACGATCATGTTCCGGGTGGGCGGCGTGGACACGGACCGGGCGGTGTTCCTGGCCGGATTCGAGGACGACCACGAGACCCCGGCGGGGCCGCTCCAGGCGCTCGCCAGGAAACACCTGCCGCACCCGGCGGGGCACGTCCTCCTCTACAAGTCGGCCCTCCCCGGCATCGTGACCTGCAACATGACCAACGCCACCGGCGTCGACGGGACGAACGCGGACGACCTGACGAAGGCGGAGCGGATCTGCCGGTCGCAGATGGGCCCGATCGTCGAGTTCCTGCGCCGGTTCGTCCCCGGCTACGAGTCCTGCTACCTGCTGGAGGCGGGCGCCGTCGTCGGCGTGCGGGAGACCCGGCACATCGAGTGCGAATACGCGCTCGACGAGCGGGACATCCTCGCGGCCCGCGTCTTCGACGACTGGGTCGTGACGCGCGCGCATTTCAACTTCGACGTGCACCACCTGGCCGGGGCGGGCCTGGATCCGACCGGCGTGCAGAAGGCCTTCCCCCAGGAGCGCGGGTACACGATTCCGTACCGCTGTCTGGTGCCCCGCGGAATGGACGGGCTTCTCGTCGCGGGCCGGTCGATCGGGGGGACGCACCTGGCGCACTCGAGCTTCCGCGTCATGCCGATCTGTGCGAACATCGGCCAGGCGGCCGGGATCGCGGCGGCGCTCGCCGCGCAACGACGGGTTGCGCCCCGCCGGCTCCCGGCCGCGGACATCCAGGCGGTCCTGCGCCGGCACGGAGTGGAACCGTGACGATCCACGACCTCGAGACGCCGTGCGCGCTCGTGGACCTCGACCGGCTTGAGGCGAACATCCTCGGCCTCCAGGCCTACTTCGCCGGGCACGGGATCGCGAACCGGCCGCACATGAAGACGCACAAGGTTCCCGAGATCGCGCTGATGCAGATGAAGGCGGGAGCCGTCGGCACGACGTGCCAGAAGCTCGGGGAGGCCGAGGTCATGGCCGACGGCGGGCTCGAGGACATCTTCCTGCCCTACAACCTGCTCGGGGACACGAAGCTCGACCGGCTGGTCCGGCTCGCGCGCCGGGTCAGGATGAGCGTGACGGCGGACTCCGCCGTCACGGTGGAGGGGTTGTCGGCGGCTTTCGGCGCGGCGGGGTTGACCCTGCCGGTCCTGGTCGAGTTCGACACCGGGATCGGCCGGTGCGGGGTCCAGACCCCGGCGGAGGCCCTCGCCCTCGCGCGCACGATCGCATCCTCGCGGGGCCTCGTCTTCGCCGGGCTCATGACGTACCCGCACAACGACCGCACCGTGCCGTTCGTCGAGGAGACCTCCGCCCTGCTGACCCGCGCCGGTCTTTCGGTCGGCACCGTGAGTCTCGGGGGTACCTCGGGGATGAGACAAGCGCACACGCGTAAGGGGGTCACCGAGTACCGGGCGGGGATGTACGTCTTCGGCGACCGGTCCTCGATCGCCGCGGGAGCCACCCCGCTCGAGACGTGCGCGCTCACGATCCTGACCACGGTCGTCTCGCGGCCCACGCCGGACCGCGGGATCCTGGATGCCGGGAGCAAGACGCTGTCGTCGGACCTGCTCGGGCTCGAGGGGCACGGGCTCGTGGTCGAGTACCCGGAGGCCAGGATCGAAAAGCTTACCGAGGAGCACGGCCACGGCGACTTCGGGCCGTGCGCGCGGAAGCCCGCCGTCGGAGACCGGGTGCGCTTGATCCCGAACCACTGCTGTCAGATCGCGAACCTGCTGGGGAAGCTCTACGGCGTGAGGGGCGAGGAAGTCAGGATTGTCTGGCCCGTTTTGGCCCGCGGGAAGGTGGCTTAGGCTCGAGGACGAGCCCGGTGGTCGCGCCTCCAGGCCTTGATCCGTTGCGCCGCGGCCGCGCGGCCGGGTCGCTTTACAGCTTTCCGTCGGGGTGCCGTCACCGCGGTGCCCGCCTGGATCTCGCTCTGCATAACCCGGTCCACCAGCCGATCGACAGAACGCGAGGGGCCTGTCGGCGGGATCAACGCTGCCGTCGGCGTCGGCGGCGCCGCCCCTGCTGCAGGCAAGCCGCTGCCGTAAGCGGGCGCCGTCTCGGCTCTCACTTGGCCGATGTGCCGGCCGATGGACCACGCGATCCAGGCCTCGGCCAGTATTCCCGCCAGTTCGGTCCAGGGCTGGCCGGCGGCCTCGTCCTCGTAGCCGCCGCCGCCGAAGTAGCCGAACAGCGTGGCCGTGCTGTCCATCGTGTCGCGTAGCGCGGGGATCATGTCGGCGACCGCGACGACGGCAAGCATGACCAGCATAACCCGCAGATTCACCACGAACCCGATGCTGAAGTACCGGTCGAAGATGCCATGCCCGTCGCGCCCGCCGTTACGGCGCCAGGCCCAGACGACGCCGGCGACCGTGATCACGAAGAGCAGGACCGCCGTAGAACGGCTGACGGCGACAGCGGAAACCGATGCCAGGGCGACCAGGATCATCCAGGCCATCAGGTACCTGAACCGGTCGGGTTCGGAGAGGCCCTCGTGCGCGAGTTGCTGCTTGAGCGGCTGGACCCTTAGGAAGTACACGGTGGTTTATCTTACCAAGCCTCCGCGCGGGGTGGTGTAGAATACAAGCGGATTGCCGAGGGGAGTCAGGAGGGAGCCCGATGAAGACAACCGCACTTACCGTAATCGTCATCCTGTTCGCCGGCCGCATGGCGCTGGGAGCGCCGGCCACGCCCGCCGTGCCGGGCGGCGGGAATCCGCACAACGACAACCCGAACGCGGCCACGCCCGCGGTGCCGGGCGGCGATCAGACGACTTCCGGGGACAGCACGCCGGAAGCCCATACGACGCCTTCCGGCGTCACGACCGCCCAGCCGGGCGGCGGGAATCCGAACAACGACAACCCGAACGCGGCGACGCCGGCCCAGCATGGCGCAACCGACTCCACCACGACGCCCGCTGTCACGCCGGCTCCCGCGACCCCGCCTCCGGCGCGGCCCCGGGCGCCCGTCGGTTCGCTGCCCGGGGCCCGGACGGGGCCTCCTGCGGCAGGCACCGCGCCCGGGGCCGTGCCGCCTCCGGCGCCGGGATACGCCGCTCCGGCCGCGCCCGGCTACACCCCGCCGGCCGTCTATGGCCAGCCGCCCGTATACCCGCTGCTTCCGGCCGCGCCCGACGCCGCACCGGTCCCGGCGGGCCCGCCGGCTCCGTGCCTGGCCATCCAGGGCGCGACGATGGGCCTGGGCGGGAAGTGGCTGCTCGTGCCCGCCCCGACCGCGGACCAGATGCTCGTGATCGACGCGAGGCGGAACAGCCTGATCACGAGGATTACGGTGGGCCAGGGCCCGGTCGCAATCGCGGTTTCGCCGGACGGCAAGACCGCGTACGTCGCCAGCTACCATGCCGCGTCGATCGCGATAGTCAGCCTGACGGACCTCAAGGTGACGGACACGATCCGGACCGGGCGCAATCCTTCCGCGCTCGCCGTCTCTCCCAACGGCAAGGAGGTCTACGTTGCGGACGCCGGGGACGGCACGGTGAGCGTCATCGATGTCGGATTCCGGCGCGTGCTCGCGGTGGTCCCGGTCGGCCCCCTGCCGCAGGAGCTCACCCTGACGCCCGACGGCCGGACCCTGTTCGTGTCGAACGCGGGGGACGCTTCCGTGAGCGTCCTGGATGTCGGCGCGCGCATGGTCAGGACCGTCATCCGGGGACAGTAGTCCTCCGGGCCGAACCCGGCCGCGCGTTGACCGGCTTGGTCGTCCGTCCCGCCGATGAGGGAGACGCGGTCGCGATCAACGCCATCTACAACCACTGGGTCCTGACCTCGACCTGCACGTACCAGACCGAGCCATCCGGAATCGAGGAGACGCGGGCCCAGCTCGCCTCCCACGGCTCCGCGCACCCCATGATCGTGGCGGTGCGCGACGACGAGGTCGTCGGCTGGGCGTCCCTGTCGCCGTTCCACGGCCGCGAGGCCTACGCCAGGACGGTCGAGAATTCCGTCTACGTCCACCACGGGTTCCTGCGCCAGGGGCTGGGTTCCTCCCTGCTCGCGCGGCTGGTAACGCTCGGGAGCGCGGCCGGGCACCGCGTCATCGTGGCCAGGATCGATTCCGAGCAGGCCGCCAGCATCGCCCTGCACGCCAAGCACGGGTTCACGCGGGCGGGCGAGCTCCGGCAGGTGGGGTACAAGTTCGACCGCTGGCTCGACGTGATCCTGATGCAGCGCCTGCTCCGCGAGGGCTGATTGCGGACGGGGCCGGGCCCGGTGGATAATCGGGCATGGCCATGAAGGCGAAGCGGCGCGGCGGGTCGCTCGCCGGGCATTGCCGGGCGGTCGTGGCCCGGGGGGCGGCGGGCGCGAAGGTCATCAACCCGAAGACCATCGTGACCGCGCCCTGGGTCCGGCTCAAGTGCCAGTTCGGGTGCGGCGGCTGGGGCGGGTGCCTGGCCTGCCCGCCGCGGACGCCGACTCCCGCCGAAACCCGTAAGGTGCTCGACTGCTACCGGCGCGCGATCCTGGTCCACTCGCGGAAGCAGTGGCAGGGGGTCAAGGCCCTCGTCGTCTGGCTCGAGAAGAGGATCTTCCTGGACGGCTACTACAAGGCGTTCGCGCTCGGGTCGGGACCCTGCCATCTGTGCGAGAAGTGCAACCTCAAGTTCTGCAGGCATCCGGAGCTGGCGCGGCCGTCGCTCGAGGGCTGCGGCGTGGACGTCTACGCCACCGCCCGGCGCAACGGGTTCCCGATCGAGGTCGTTCGGACGCGCGCCGACCATCCCAACTACTACGGCGTGGTCCTGGTAGATTGACGCCGCCATCCCGCATAGCCGCCCGGACGGCGGGGAGGACCGGGATCGCGCTCTCAGTGCTCGGTCTCGGCGGCCACGAGTTCCTGCCCGACGGAAGGTCCCGCGGTTTCAACGAGGACTACCTGCGGGCCACGACGGCGGGCGTGGTCTGGCCCGGATTCGGGGGGGAGAAGCGGCGGGGCGTCGTGGCCGCCGCGCACGCGGCCGGCATCAACTTCTTCGACGCGACGATCGATGCCGAGAAGGAGGCGCTGGGCCGGAACCTGGCGGAGGCTCCGCCGCCGCGCGAGGTCTTCGTCCAGACCCGGCCCGAGGGCATGGTCTACACGAACAACCCCGACGATCCCCTCAACCGGCGGATGCTGGATCCCGTCCTCCTGCGGGATGAGGTCCGGCGGATCCACGGGCTCCTGCGGCGCCCGCGCGTGGACTTCCTGAATTTCGGGTTCATGGGACCGGCGGTCGAACACGACCCGGATTACCTGGCAAAGATCGCGCGCAACGTCCGCTTGCTCAAGGACGAAGGGCTGATCCGGTTCGCGTGCGCGGACACTTTCTCGGGGGAGTGGCTCTACGAGCGCCAGATCGGGACCGGCGCGTTCGACGGGATCTTCATCAACTTCAACCTCGCCGACGACGCGCCGGCCCGCCGGATCCTGCCCCTGGCCGCCGACCGGGGGCTCTCCGTGCACTGCCGCGAGACGTTCATCAAGGGGGACCTTTTCCGGATGGGGGAGGAGGCGGGCGTGACCGACCGGGCGGCGCTGGCCCGGGCGGCGCTCCGGTGGGTCCTGGCGAACCCCGAAGTCACGGCGGTCGTGGTCGGGGCGGACGACGCCGCCCAGCTCGAGTGCGCCGTGGCGGCTGCTTTGCAGCCCGAGCTGACGGGCGAGGACCGGGACCTGCTGGACCGGGTCCGGGCCACGCGCGCGTTCGGCGAGTGCCAGGCCGGGAAACGAAAGGCGTTCGGCCCGTATACTGCGTGAAGGAGGCGCATCGACCATGACCACTGCCAAGAATCCTCTTGCCTGGCGCGGACTGCACCTCATGGACTCGGGCGCGGCGGGCCTGCCGGGCTTGCGGCGCCTCGTCGACGAGGTCCTGGCGCCCCGCCACGCGAACGTCCTCGTCTACGAGATCGACTACAACTTCCGGTTCGCCTCCCACCCCGAGCTGGCCGGGCCCGACGCGTGGTCGGGGTCCCAAGCGAAGGAACTCGCGGATGCGTGCGCGGCGGCAATGATCCGGCTGATTCCGATGATCAACTGCCTCGGGCACCAGTCGTGGAAGGAGCCGCCGGGCGCCCTGCTCAAGGCCCATCCCGAGTTCGAGGAGCCGCCCGGGGGCACAGCCCCCCAGGCCAAGCTGGGCGCCAAGGAGTTCTACTGCCGCTCGTGGTGCCCACGGCACCCGCAGGTCAACTCCTTCGTCGGGGATCTCGTCGACGAACTGCTCGACGCCTTCCGGGGCGACGCCTTCCACGCCGGCATGGACGAGGTCTACGTGATCGCGAGCGAGGCGTGCCCGCGGTGCCGGGGCGCCGACCCCGCCGTCCTCTACGCGGAGGCAGTCAACGCCCTGCACGGGCGGATAGCGGCGCGCGGGGCGTCCATGCTCATGTGGGGCGACCGCCTGCTCGACGGCAAGGCGACCGGGTACGGGGACTGGGAGGGCGCGACGAACGGCACGGACCGGGCGATCGATCTCATCCCGAAGGATATCGTGGTCTGCGACTGGCACTACGAGCCACTGCAGGCCTACCCGTCGCTCGAGATCCTGCCGGGCAAGGGATTCCGGACGTGGCCGACCGTGTGGCGGAACCTGGAAGGGGCCCGCAAGTTCATGGCGGCGGCTTCGGGTCGCGGGGATCCCAAGGTGCTCGGTGTGCTGACTACGGTGTGGTTCCCGGCCGCGCGCCTGCTCGGGGCCCTGTTCGGCGGCGATGACACCGACCACGGAGTTTCGCCGTCCGGCGAAAATCCGGCGGCTGCCGCTTCGGCAGCCGCGCGGACCATGCAGACGGCGTTGGAGGAAGCCTGGACCCCGCCGGCGTGACCGACGAGCCCGATGCGCCGGACCCGCTCAACCGGCGGCGGCATCCGCGCCATCCCGTCCGGATCGCGGGCACGGCGTGGATCACGGCGCGCGTGGTGGCGCCCCCGTTCAAGGTCGAGGCGACCGACGTCAGCCTGGTGGGGATGATGCTCCACGGCACCTCGGGCGCCTTCATGGAGCTCGAGGTGGGCGATGAGTTCCTGCTCGGGTTTCCGATCACCCACGCCAAGGAAGACGTGAGCGTGCGGGCCACGCTGGTCTGGAAGCGGATGGGCCTCATGACCCTGCTCGGAGACTGGTCCTTCGGCGTCCGGTTCCACGACACGGCCGAGTCCGATATCGCCAAGCTGGTCGGCCTGGCCGAGCATCAGCGGGAGCGTTCGCCCGGAGGATGACTCCGAAGCCCCTGGGGCTCCTGTTCGCCTTGGTATGCTTGGTATAATGGCGGCGTCGTGGGAACGGAGGAAGGCGGTTCTTCCCGGGTATCAGCTGCGTTCCTGCTGGTCGTGCTCGTCACCTGCCTGTCCCCGTCCGCAGCCGCCGACTGCCTGGACTCGGTCTGGGCGGATCCCTGGGCGGCGGGGCTGACCTACGACACGGTCTTCCCCAACTGGTCGAAGGCGCCGGTCGCCGCGTTCGGGCTCTACGAGTGGGACGACGCGTGGAGCGCCTGGTGCCCGAACTCCTCGATCACGGGGATCACGATCCTGAACTACGGAACCGCCTCCGGCGGCGCGGCCGGGGACATCACGGCCGTCTACTTCCAGCTTCAGTGCGGCACGAGCACGCAGTCCGGGTTCCGGACGCTGACGTTCGCCGGCAATTGGCTGGTCGGCGCCGCCACCTGCCCCGCCTGGACGTGGACGGGTCCGCTCGCGTTCGGCGACGACACGTGCGTGGCCCCGACGGCCGGGTGCTCGTGTTTCCCCAACCTGTATCTCTACGCCGACATCGCTTCGTGTCCGACGCCGGGCGCCGTGGTGGATCTCGGACCGGCGTACCTCCCCCCATGGCTGGGAGCCGGCATCACGGATGACTGCGGGTGCGGCGCCCCCTGGGAGGAGACCCGCAGCGAGGCGCCCAAGACGATCAGCTACATCATGGCCAAAGGGGACCTGACCGAGGCATCGCCGGGGGATACCGTTACCTACACCGTCTACGCCGGCCGGGCGGGCACCGCGGCCTACTCCAACCTCGTGGTCCTGGACTCCGTTCCGGCCTACACGCACTACGTGGCGGGGAGCGCGAGTCCGGCGCCCGACCCGGGGTGGGATCCGGACCCCGGGCCTCCGTCCCGGCTGCGCTGGACGTTCCCGGCCGGCTCGCCGGCGGGCGGCGCAACCGTCGAGATGACGTTCCAGGTCACCGTGGATTGGGGGAACGGCGAGAGTTTCGAGCCGGGGTCGGGGGACCAGGCGGCGCCGGAACTGGGCCGGCTGATGAACGGGGCGGCCGTCTCGTTGATCGGCGGGGGCTGTCCGGGAGTCGCCGCAAGCAGCCCGCCGACGCGTACCGTGGTGAAGCGGTTCCTCTTCTGGAAGCTCGGGAGCAACGATCTCCTCTTCGCGGGCAAGCCCGGCCTGCCCGATGACGAGATGGTGTACGAGATCTTCATAAAGAACATCTCGGCCACGAAGACCTGGTGGAACGTCAGGATCTGGGACACGGTGCCGGCGCAGTTCGACTCCTGGGGGTCCGGTCTCGGGTTCGAGGATCCGTGCGTGGGATGGACGATGACGCCGACCGGATGCGCGGTGGCCGACCCCGGGGCCGTGACCACGGGGGCGGGCACCACGATCATGACCTGGACCCTCGATCTGCCTCCCCAGCAGACCATGTCCCTGCGCTGGAAGGCGGTCGTCAAGCCGACGACGCCCGCGGGGCAGACCGCCATCAACCGCGTCTCGATCCGGGAGCTCGGCGCCCCGGGCATCAGCGGAGGCACGGGCGATTCCATGGTGCCCGCGGTCTTCACCCATCTCGCCAAGATCGCGCTCCGGACCACGTACTACTCGTACAACAGCTACGCGGCGTCCGGCGACCAGCGCGGGTGCCCCGGGTTCTTCATCACGTTCTTCCCCCTGAACATCAACACGAACTTCGAGTTCCGTAAGCTCGAGTACACGGCCGCGGGCGTCGCGGTCACGGGCGGCAAGTCCGCGACGATCAACACCTTCGTCGGTACCTGCGTCGGAGGGTTCGCCGACGGCGGGCACTCGATGGCCGGGTGCAAGGCGGAGCGCGTGCCCGCCATGTACTGGCCGGCCCAGATGGACGACATATGCCCGGCGTACCCGTTCGACTACTTCTACAAGGTCACGAGCAACTGCCCGTTCCTGTGGATCGGGATGTCGGAGGGGGCCGCGGTCCAGATGGACGCCCACACGTGGGTGCCCTCGACGAGCCTGTCGTACCGCGGGTTCGTCCACTACACGACGGTGCGGCCGTGCGAGGAGGCGCTCACGACGGCGGGGCGCGGCGACCGGCTCGCGATCCTGAACACGGCCATCGATGCGTACGACGTCTTCGATCCTTCGAGGATTACGACGGTCCACTGCTTCCAGTGGAACCCGGCGACGATGGGCTGGGACTACCTCAAGAGCGGGGACATCGAAGCCGAGAGCTTCTGGATGCCGTTCGAGGGAACTCTGGGGGTCGGCCTCGAGGACGTCTTCCACCTCCGGATCATCTCGTCCGACGCCCAGAACCTGATCTACCAGGGATTCCACACGTGGGGTGCGCCCTCGATCGGCGGGGCATTCGACAACTACGGGACGATCTGCCCGAATCGCGAGAACGGGAACCTGATCGCCTCGGGCGTTCCCGCGAACTACTACCTCGTCTGCCATCCCGGCAGCCGGACGCCCAACGTCGTGATCGGCAACGTCGGGGCGGCGGCGGCGACGTACAACATCTGGCTGTACGTGCCGGACAGCGCGCAGGTGCCGAGCGCGAACTGGCCGGTGACGCTGGCGGGAGCGGCCGGGCATTGGACGTTCAAGGGCCAGCACACGGTGACCGCGGGGCTCGCGACGGGAGCCAACCCCCTGAATCCGCACACCTACGGGAACGGGGAAGACCTGGCGATGACGACGGCGGCCTCGACCGCGCAGGCGTGGAAGGTCGAGCTGACCGCCGGCGGGCCGATCGAGATCCTGCACGGCGGCTGTATCTACGACTCATGGTCGGGCGCGTCGAACATGCACGCCTCCGACGGCAGTCCGTCGGGCGATGACTTCTGGTGGTTCCAGGGCCCCGGGGGGGGAGGGTTCGGCGTGGGTTGCTCCAACCCCGAGACCTACGTCATCAACGTCTTC
>Ga0315294_10001263_pt1 | contig 27390 bp, 24 predicted proteins | sample YL17G13_40_MG_FD_203626 | JGI IMG/M metagenome (GOLD analysis project Ga0315294, IMG submission 203626) | Sediment microbial communities from Yellowstone Lake, YNP, Wyoming, USA - YL17G13_40 | ecosystem: Environmental > Aquatic > Freshwater > Lake > Sediment | place: USA: Wyoming | collected... | reverse complement strand
CACTGCGCGCCGCCGGCCGCCGCCCCCCCCGCCCTCCTCGCCCCCCACGGCCACCCCCGCGCCGCCTGCCTCGCCGTCGTCCGCGGCGTGGACGCCAGGGCGGGCGGTGGCCGCATGGTGCGGTACGCGCTGACGCGGCGCGTGGCCCTGCTCGGCGTGGACCTCGGGCCGGCCGGGTCGACGACCGCGACCGCGGCCTACTTCGACGACGCGCCGCTGACCGCTGACGCGGCGACACGCGTCGCGGCGCTGGAGGTGGAGCTGGCGGACGCGCTGGCCGCGGTCGCGCGGCTGACCGAGGGCGGCGCGCGGTTGCCGCCCGCCGTCGCGGATTACGCCCCGCCGCGCTCCCCCCCCCCCTCCCGCGCTGCCGCCACATCGGCCGGCCTGCGGGCGGGCGGGCAGCGTGCGGCGGCGGCGGCGGTGGACGTGTGGGCGCGGCAGCGCGCGCCCACGTCGCGCGCCCCTCTGCCGGCGCCCGGCCCGACCCGCTTCCCGGCCGCCCCCCCCGGCCGCCTCGCCCAACCGGGCGCCGACCCCTACTCGCGCGCCGCGGCGTCCACGGGCGTGGGCGGCCGCCGGGCCGAGCTTTTCTCTTTCGCCTGCGCGACCGCTCTCGACCTTCCCCCCAACGCCGCCCTCGCCCTGCTCCTGTCGGACGACACCGAGGGCCGGCTTCAGTTTGTGCTGGAAGCGGTGCGGGAGCATGTGGCGGGGCTGGCGGCGCGCGCGGCGCTGCGCGGGCTCAACGGAGGAGGGGGGTAGGGGACGGGGGGTGCCGGCGGCGCGCTCGACCGCGCTCGCACATGCACGCCACTGTAGCACCACCATCGGCGCGCGGCCGCGGCGGCGGCGGCGGCGCTTGTAGCAGTAGAGAGAGAGACGCAACACCACGGCGCCCCGCCACACACACTCTCGGCCCCGTACCCCCTCCCGACACCATGCGCGGCGCCCTGGCCTCCCTCCTGGCCCGCACCGCCCGGGCGGCGTCCCCAACCGCCGCCCTCGCGCCGGTCGCGGCGCGCCATTTCGCGTCGCTCGTCCCGATGGTCATCGAGGCAACCCCCCGCGGCGAGCGCGCGTTCGACATCTACTCCCGCCTCCTGCGCGAGCGCATCGTCGTCCTGTCAGGGCCCATCCACGACGACTCAGCCAACCTGGTGGTCGCGCAGCTGCTGTTTTTAGAGTCGGAGCACCCGGACAAACCGGTGAGAGAGGGGAGGAGGGGTGGGGAATGCAGGTGGGGCGCGCGGGAACCCGATTTCGCTCAACCGCACCGACCACCACCACCGCCACCCTCCCTCCCTCTCCCCCAGATCTCCATGTACATCAACTCCCCAGGAGGCGTGGTCACCGCCGGCCTGGCCATCTACGACACGATGCAGGCAAGGAGAGAGAGAGGGGTGGAGGGGCGGGGGTTGGCGGTGGTGGGCGCGCGCACTCGAGCCGCCGCCTCCACGCCTCACACACACTCCCTCCTCTCCTCTCCCACAGTACATCCGGTCCCCGGTCTCCACCCTGTGCGTCGGCCAGGCCGCCTCCATGGCGTCCCTCCTCCTCGCCGCGGGCGCGCCCGGCGAGCGCCGCGCGCTCCCGCACTCGCGCATCATGCTCCACCAACCCTCTGGCGGGTACCAAGGGCAGGCGACGGACATCAGGATTCACACGGACGAGATTTTGAGGTTGAGGGAGATTGTCAACGGCATCTACGCGCACCACACCGGCCGCCCGGTGGCAGAAATCGCGGAAACCCTCGAACGCGACACGTTCCAGTCGCCCGTGGACGCGGTCGCGTTTGGCATTCTGGACCAAGTGGTGGAGCAACGGCCGCCGGTTGGAGGGGTGGCGGGGGGCAAGGTGTGAACCGCGGGGGTGGGGGAGGGTGGGGCGCGAGGCGACCTGCCGCCCCGCGACGGCGCCAGCCTGTTCCGTGGCGGTGCGTGTGATCGAGGGAGGCGCACGGTGGCGAGCCCGGGCGTTGGCGGGGTCTGGCGAGAGTGCTGAGCCGCGCACAGCATCGGCGGGCTTCAGACCCAGCGGCCAATTCCGGCCCCTGCCCCGCGCATGCGTCGCGCACCAGGCGACGGTGGCATGCGGCGATCCCTCACGCCGCTCGCGCGCGCCGCGGTCGCCGCGGTCGCGCGCCCGCCGATGATCGGCGCCGGGCCCGTGCCGGGGATGCGCCTCGCGACGACGCGGGTGACCGCCGAGCATCGCCCCCGACCGCGTGGGAAGGCGGCCAAAGCGGCGCAGGAGCTGGCGGCGGCCGATTGCTCGCCCCTCGTCGACCTGACGGCCGGCGTTCCCGCCGACGCGGCGCCCTACGCCGCCGTCAAGCACTGGGTCGTCTTCTCCGACCTGCACGTGTGCGATCGGACGCTGGACGCGTCCCTGGCGGCGCTGCGCGCGGTGCGGGCGGAAGTGAAAGCGCGCGGCCCACACGCCGGAGCCCTCTTCCTCGGCGACTGGTGGCACGCGCGCGGCTCCCTCCCCGTGCGCCCCCTGAACGCGGTCCTCGAAGAACTCTCCATGTGGACGCACCCCACCCTGATGCTCGTCGGCAACCACGACCTCGCCGGCGCGGGCGGCGCCGACCATGCGCTCGCGCCGCTCGCCGCCGCCCTGCCCACGTGCCACGTGTTCGATAGTCCGTCCTTGTTCCTGGGCGCTCTGTGGCTGCCGTACCGGCGGGACGCGGGGGAGCTCGCGGCGGCGGCGGCGGCGGCGGCATCCTCCCCTTCCCCTCCCACCGCCGTCTTTGCGCACGCCGACGTCGTCGGCGCCGTCGCCAACGACGCCTTCCAATCCGCCGCCGGCGTCGACCCTTGCCTTTTTCCAGCCGCGACGTGGCTCGGACACTACCACAAGCCGCACGCGGTCAAGACAAAAAAGGGACAGCCCCCAGTTCGCTACGTCGGCTCCCCCTACCAAGTGTCGGCGGGAGAGGCGGGCCAGGACAAAGCTTTGGTCGTGCTCAAAGGGGCGGTGGGCAAGGGAGGCAAGGGCGACGCGGGCCGCCACTCGTGGGCGGAGGTCGCGGCAGTCCCGCTAGCCGTCGGCCCGCGGCACCACGCTCTGGCCGGCGCCGCCCCCTCCCCTCCCTCTGACCTACGCCCCGGCGATCGCGTGCGGTGGACGGTGCCGGCCGGGATCGCCCCCGCGGTCGCGGACGCTGCGGCCGACGCGCTGCGCGCCGCCGGCGCGCGCGTCGAGCTCGTCCTCTCCCCACCCCCGTCCCGCACCCCCCGCCTGCCCGCCGACGCCCTGTCCCGCGGCCCTGGCGCCATCTTCGCGGCCTACGCAGACCACGTGGGCATGTCGCCCGCCGGGCGCGCGGCGGGCGACGCCGCGCTCGCGCGCGCCGGGGGGGGGGCGCCGCCGCCAGGGGTGAGTCTTTCGCTGCACACCGTCACTGTCGACGGTTACGGCCCTTTCGCGGACCCTGTCCAGTACAACTTGGGCGCGGGCGGCGTGCGCGTGCTCACCGGGCGCAACGACGACGACGTGGGCGCCGACTCCAACGGCGCGGGCAAGACCTCCCTGGCCATGGCCGCCCACTGGGCGCTCACCGGGCGGTCGGACGCCCGCATGGAAGGCGGCGGCGGGCGCGGGCTGGCGCACGGGGACGTGGTGTGCGACGCGCGCGATGCGGCGAGCGTCGTCGTCAAGGGCGAGGCCAACGGGGCGCCCTTTCGGGTGGAAAGGGCCGTCACACGCAAGAAGCTGACCACCCTCTCATTTCATCTGGCCGGCGTCGACGCGTCCGGCCCGGACGCCCGCCTGACGCAGGCTGCGATCGACGCGGCGCTCGGCGGCGCGCTCATCTCGCGCGCCGCCTTTCTCGGCCAGTCGGACGTTATGTCCCTCATTGAGGCCGGCGACGGCGAGCTCAAAGCGGCGCTGGCGGCGGTGGCGCTGGACGGGGACGCGTGGGACGCGGCGAAAGTGGCGGCGGCGGCGGCGTTGAAAGAGGCGAAAGCGGTGGCGACGACTGCCACCGCCGACGCTGACGCATGTTCGCGGCAAGCTGCGGCTCTGTCCGCCGAAGCGGCAGCCGCCGAAGCGGATGCCGCCGCGTGGGAGGCGCAGCGCGGCGTGGCCGTCTGTGCCGCCTCCGCCGACCGCGACGCGCACGCCTCCCGCCTCGCCACCGCGCTCGTCGCGTGCTCAGTGGCGGCTAACAGCCTGCAGGCGTGGATGGAGATGAGGGCTGGAGGCGACTGGCGCGAGGCCGAAGCGCCGCCAGCGCGGTCCGCCGTCGTCGCCGCGCTCGCGGTCGCTCACCCTCCCACCTCCTCCGACGACGAGTTCCACTTGTTCGACATCGACGCCTACTACGACGACCCGCTCGCGCTGGGCGTGGACACCGACGCGTGGGCCGCGGGCGACGACGTGGCGGGCGACGACGGGCCGCCACTCTCGCTCGCGCCGGCTGCGCGCGCGCCGCCCGGCTTTGCCGCGCCGTGGCCGGCCGACCTGGCGTCCCTCGCCACCGCCGCCGAAGCCGCCGCCGAGCGCGCGGCTTCGGAGGCGACCGCGGCCGCCGCGTCCGCGGGCGCCGCGGCAGGCGCCGCGCGCGCGGCGGCCGCCGCGGCCGACGAGTACGCCGCCCTCGCCTACCCCTCCCGCTCGCACGCGCACAGCGGGCCCGTGTGCGATCGCTGCCTACAGCCCGTGTCGCGCGCGGCGTACGACGAGAACCTGGGGCGTTTGAAGGGGGTTGCTGCGCGCGCCGCGGCGGCCACGGCGTCGGCCGCCGCCGCAGCAGCAGCAGCTCGCGCCGCCGCCGACCAAGCCGCCGCCGCAGCCGCGGCGCGCCGGACCGAGGAGCGCGCCGCGGAGCGGGCAGGCGCGGCCGAGCGCGAGGCGGCCGCACGGCACGCAGCGGCTGCGGCCGACGTCGCGGCGACGGTCGCCGCGGCGGCCGCAGCGGCGCGCCGCGCCGTGGCTAGGCACTCGGACCTGCTGGCCGAGTGTGGCCACGACGCCCTGGCGCCCGCCCTGGGCGGGCTGCCCGCGGGCGCGGACGACGCGACCGCTCGCACCGCCGCGTCGGCCGCCTCGGCCTCTGCCGACGCGGCCGACGCGGCCGCCGCCGCCCTCGCCGGCGCGCGCGCCGACGAGCGAGCGTTGGCTGGCGCCAATCCCCACGCCGAGCGCGCGCGCAGCCTGGCGGCGCTGGCCGAGGCGGAAGCGAGCCGCGCGGCCGCGCGCGCCGCCGACACCGTCGCCGCGTCCGCCGACGCCGACGCCGCATCTGAAGCCGACGCCGCCCTCGGCTCGGCCGGCGCCCGCAGCTACGCCCTGGAGGGCGCCTTGGCCGACCTCCAGGACCGGGTCGCCGCCCACCTCGCCGTCCTCTCGCCTGGCGCCGCGCTGACCCTCTCCGCCACCCGCGCCGCGTCCGCCACCGGCCGGGCCGACATCGAGCGCATCTCCAAGATGGTGACCATGCGGTCGGGCGACGCGATCGTGGAGCGCTCCCTGCGTGCGCTGTCGGGCGGCGAGCGGCGCCGCGTCGCGCTCGCTTTTGCGCTCGGCTTTGCCGACCTCGCCGCCGCCCGCGGCCGCCTTTCCTGCGACACCCTCATCCTGGACGAAGTGTTGCAGCACTTGGACGACGCCGGGTGTGCGGCGGTGGCGCGGTTGCTGCGGTCTCTGCCGCGGCGCACGGTGCTCGTCGTCGCGCAAGCCGACTCGTTTGCCGAGCGCGAGTTTGACGCGGTGGATGTCGTCGTCAAGAAAGGGGGGCGCAGCAGCGTGGTGGTGGCGCAGGGATGAGGGGAGAGAGACGGCGCGGCGTCGCGCCGCGTCCCCGTTTTGTCACACGCGCGCACGCCTTGTCCCTCCCTTGCTACGTCGCCCACGCCGGCGCCGCGTGCGCGTGAAACGCGCTGACTCCCGCCCCCGCCGCGGTCGCGCGCGCGGCGAGCGCGCCGCGCGGCAGGCGGTGCGCGCGCACCGCCGCGGGCAGCAGCGCCGCGCCCGCGGCCGCCGAACCCGGCGCGCCGCGCGCCAGCACGGCACCGGTGGCGGCGCACTTGCTGGACAGGAGGTGGCGGGAGCCGGCGGCCCAGAGGAGGGCGTCTTCCAGGGCGGCGGCGTGCGCGCGCCAGATGGAAACGCTGCCGCCGCCCTCGATTCCCTCGGCCGCCCTCGCCGCATAGTACGCGTGCGCGCGCCTGACGCGCGAAGCCAGTTCGGCCGCCGCCGCCGCAGCGGGCGGCGCCCAGCCGGCGGCGGCGCCGAGGCGCGCCACCGCCCGCGGCGGCGCGTGCACAGAGACGCCCGTCGCCGCGGGCGCGCCCGGGGCCGCCAGGGCGACGGCCACGACGAAGGCGCCGGCGTGCAGGGTGAGGCCCACGGCGGAGGGGGCGAGGGAAGAGGCGGCGGCCGAGTCGGTGGCGGCCACCGCCCGCCCGTCGCCCGCGACCAGCTCCACCCGCATCCGCGCCTCGCCCGCCACGCGCGCGGCCAAAGCAGCCAAATAGGCTGCCAATGCCGCCCGCTCGGGCGACCCCGCCGGCGGCGGCGGTGGGGGCCGCGGCGCCGGCCGCGGCGGCGCGGCGCGCGAGAGCGCGGCGTCGACCGCCGCAAGCGCGGCGGCCGCCGCGAGCCGGCCGGCAGCCAACGAGCTCGCGGCCGCCGCGTCGGCCACGGTGTCGGGGTCGTCGTCGCGCGGCTGCGGGGCGAGCAGGCCGGCCTGGGCGAGGGCGGCGGCCGCCGCGTCGGCCGCGTGCGCGGCCGCGCGCACGGCGCGCGCGGCGCGGGACGCTTCCACCGCGGTTTCTGCAGGGGTGGAGCCGGCCGCGATGGCGGTCAGCATGGCGGTCGCCTCGGCGCGCAGCGCGTGGATCTGGGGAGAACGCAGGGAGGGGTCGGGGACGCCGCGCGACGCTGCGAAAGGCCCCGCCCAGCCCCTGCCCCCACTCCCACCTGCTCCCTGGCCGCCTGAATCAGCTGGTCCGCGTCCGACGACGGGCCCCCATCGCGCACGCCGCGCGGCGTGAGGGACGACATCACCCGGCGCGGCGACCGGCCTCCCTTTTGTTCCCCTGCGCCCAGAAGTAGATCAGCACGCCCGCCGCGGCCGCGGTGCCGGCAAAGGAGAGGGTGCGCACGAAGCCGACCGGTTTCTGAAAGAACAGGGAGGGGTAGGGCGACGGAGGTGGATCGGCGCGAAGTCGGCGCTGCCGCCATCGGCCCCATCGACGGCCCGCCAAGGTTGCTCTCATCCCTGCCACCCCACCCCAGCCCGCCCATCCCCCCGCACTCACCGCGTAGAGCTCAAAGTTGAGCGCGCGAAACGCGCGGCTGCCCGCGGCCGCGGTGACGTGCGCCGGCCCAGGAGCGATATGGGGGCGGGGGCGCGGCGCGGGAGGAGGCGGCGGGCCGGCCATGCAGCGAGGGGAGAGTGGGGAGGGTGGCGCCCCGCCGGGGCCGGCACTCCCCGCCGCCATGGCGTCCCCTCTCGCCCCCCCGCCGGACCGCAGCCCCGACGCGCTCTACTGCTCCACGAGCGGCACCTACTTTGCGGACGCCGCGTCCCTGCACGCGCACTACAAGTCGGACTTTCACCGGTGAGAGGGGAGGAGGGTCGGGGGGTGGCTGCGCGCCGTGACGCGTCTCGTGGCGCCGTGGGGCGCCGCGCGCATGGCGCCGGGGCGGCGGCCGCGGGCGGACAGCGCGGCGCGAATGCGGCGGCCGGCCCCGCCGCGGCGGGGGACGCGCCGCTGGGCGCCAGCCGCCGCGTACACGCTCCGCTAGCCACCCGCTGCGCTCTAGCCCGGCGGGCGGGCACGGGAGACGCGCCCACGCCCCTCCCCACCTCTCCCAGCTACAACCTGCGCCGCAAGGTGGCCGGCCTCCCCCCCGTCACCCAAGCTTGGTACGACGCCCGCGCCGCCGCGCTGGCCGTCGGCGGCGCTGGCGCGGACGCGGGGCCGCGGTCGTGGCTCGACCCGCTCACGCGCAAGCGGTTTGCGTCCGAGGCGACCTACAAGACGTTCGTCGCCTCCAACAAGTACAAGGACCTGGTGCGCGCGTCGGGCGGCCCCGCACCGGCGCCGGTGGTGACCGCGCACGCGCCGCGCGAGCCCGTGGAGGCGGCGGCCGCGCCGCCGCGCGCGCCCGCCGCGGCCCCCGGGTTCCGGGTCGACGTCCCCAACGGGGCCACGTTTGAGACGCGCACAGCGGACGCGGCGGCGCCCGCGGACGCCGCCGCCGCCGCCGCGGACGGCGCCGGGTGGGAGACCGCGTCCGACTCGGGCGACTCGCTGCCCGCGGACTGGGTCGAGTGGGACCCCAAGCGGTCCCTGTTTGACAACAAGCTGTTTGACAGGCAAGGGAGGGGGGTGGGACGAGGTGCAGGGAATGGCGGGAGCGCCCGCCGCAACGACCGACCCCTCCACCACCCTCCCCTCCCCTCTCCCAGCGTCGAGGCCTGCCTGGAGCACATGTGGAAGACGTACGGCTTCTACCTGCCCGACGCGGCCTTCCTGGCCGACGCGGAGGGGCTCCTGTCCTATCTGGGCTCCAAACTTGCCAACGGCCGCGTCGCGCTCCACGCGCGCGGCGACGACGCGGGGGCGCGCGTGTGGCCGTCCCTGCACGCGGTGCAGCGGCACATGGTCGACTCGGGACAGGTGGGAGGCGGGAAGGGTGGGGGCGGAGGGTTGACAGGAGGAAAGAGGAAATCGAGGTTGTGTTGACGCCACTGGTGCCACCAACAAACCTGCATTTCTCCCCCCCCCCCCCCAGTGCAAGCTCGCATGGGAGGGCAACGAGGGCGAGTACGACGACTTTTACGACTACGCGGCGGACGAAGTCGGCGGGGGCGCGGAGGCGGCGATGGTGGTCGACGGCGGGGCGACCCATCCGCCCGCGCTCGCCGAGTACGAGCTCGCCCTCCCGTCCGGCGCCCTGCTCGGCTCCCGCCACCTGGCCCGCTACTACAAGCAGGCGCACCGGGTCCGGGAGGCGGGACGGGGGGCGGCGCTGCGGGGGGCGCTGGTGGCGCGGTACGCAGAGAGAGGGAGGCGAGGGGGGGTTGGCGCTGGCCGCCTCGCGCGCCCCCCGACGCCTTCCCACGCACCCGTAATCCCCAGCTACACTGCTCTCGGCGTCCTCGCCACCCAGTCCGACCCCGTGCGCATCGCGGCCCGGCGCGAGGCCCAAAAGGCGCGCGTGCGCGCGGAGAAGGTCGACATGCGGGCCGCCCTGCGCGGCAACGTCAACCGCAACCTGCCGCGCAATGTGCCGTATTGAAGGGGAGGTGGGGGAGGGGGGTGGGGGGCGTTTCGGGGGGGGGCGTGCGTGTGTGGTGGGTGCCGGGCGCTTGCCGGACCGTACCGCAGTCTCCCTCGCGCGCGCTGCGCCCCGCCCCCGAAACTCCGGCCGACACCGCCCCGCGCCGCCCGACACCGGGGCTGGGGTCCCCGCCGCCGCCCCTCGGCCGCCGCCCCTCCGCCGCCGCCCGCGCCGCCGCGGACATGCTGGCCGTGCCGCGCGCGCCGCCGCCCCCGCCCCGTCCGGTGCGTTGAGCCGCCAAAAACGGGGTCCTGGGTCGTGGGCGTGACGCGTCGCGAGCAGGAGTGGGTCTGCGGGCGGCTGTGCGAGGCGTGCCGTGTCAATGCGGGGCCGCGTCGTCGCGCGCGCCGTCGCCGGCGCCTTCCTCGCCCACCACCGCCCGCCAACCCCCCTCCCCACCCCCTCCCCAACCAGCCCGCGTTCGGCCTGGCATCGACACGCTCCTTTCCTTCATTCGGCTCCCTGGCCTCGCTCGACACGCGCTGCCTTGACGCGGTGCTCGGCCGCGACCGCCCGCGCGGCGGCGGCGCCGGCCTGGCCCCCCTCTTTGTCGCGTGGGCGGCCGACGCGCCGCCGGAGGTCGCGGTCAACCCGGGCGCGGTGGCGGGCGCGCCCGCGGGCGACGACGACGGCGCGTCGACGCCAAAGGCTGGGAGCGAGAACGGCGCGGCGGCCGACGCCGCGCCCGGCACGCCGCGCCGGGGATCGACGCCGGTGCGTAATGGGCGCCAACCTGCGCGCAAGCTGCGGGCGAGCGCGGACGCGGCCGCGGCCCCTTCGCGCCGCGCGCCGTCGCGCTGGCGCCGCCGGCCGGCCCGCTTCGGCGAGTGCAGCGAGTGATCGTCGATGCGCGACCTTGTGTGATTGCCCGTTTCATTCCCCCAGCCTGCCTTCCCCCACCCCTTCTTCGACCCTTTGGCTCGAGCCGTGCAACACTCGCCCCAACCACCCCACTCGCTCGCTACTCCCGACCCTCGAGCTCGTCAAGCAAGGCCTCGAGCGCGTGACGCGCGGCCGCCAGGCGGGCCTCGGCAGCGCCCCGCTCGCGCGCCGAGCGCGCGGCCGCGCCGCGCCTGTCGCCGGCCGCGCCCCGCCCGCCTGCCGCCCGGGACGCAGCTGCTTGGGCGGTCGCCCGACGCTCCACCGAGCGCCCCAGCGCGGCCGCGGCGTTCTCGCGGTCGGCCGCCGCCGCGCGCGCGGCGCCCGTCGCCGCCGCGGCCGCCACCTTGGCCGCGGCCGCCCCTTTGGCCTCACAAACACCCGCTCTAGCGGCCTGTTCGCCGTCCACCCGCCGGCGCCAGCGTTCGGCGTCGGCGGCGGCGGCGGCCGCTTCCGCGGTCGCCGACGCTTCGGCCGCGGCGGCCGCCGCGCGCCGGGCGCGGGCGCGGTCGGCTTCCGCGTTGGCCACGCTTTCGCGGGCGCGGGAGGTGGCTTCCGCGCGGGTGACTGCCGAGCGCTGGCCGCGGGACGCGTCGGCCGTGGCGGCCGCGGCGGCCAGGCGGTCGGCGTCGGCGGTCAGGGCAGCGATTTCTTTGGCCAGAGCCGCAGCGTCGACCGTGGCGGCGTCGGCGGCAGCCCCAAGGCGGGCCGCCCGAGACCGCAACAGAGCCGCCTCGCCGAGCGCCGCCGCCGCGGCTTCGGCGTCGGCCGCCTCGACCCCGGCTTCCGTCGCGCGTGCCGCGTCGGCCGCCCTCGCGCGCGCCCGAGCCGCAGAAGAATCGGTCGCGGACGCGGCGGCGGCCCGGCGCGCGGCCGCTGTCGCTTCGCGCGCGGCCTCAACGCGGCCGTCGCGTGGCTCCGCAGCTGGCGCTGCGCGCTGCGCGCGCTCCAGCGCGCGCACCGCGCGCTCGGTGTCAGCCCGCGTCGCGCCGAGAGCCAGCTCAGCGGCGGCGAGATCGGCGGCGGCGAGGGCGGCGCGGCGTTCGGCAGTGGCCGCAGCACGCTCGGCCGCGTCGGCGGTAGCGGCCGCCGCGCAGGCCGCCTCCTCTCTCTCGCTGGCCACCACGGCCGCGTCGACAGCTTCTCGCTCGGCCTTGTCTGCCTCCTGGTGCGCCGCAAGGGCGGCGGACGCGGCCCCAGTCCTCTCAGCCGCCGCAGCCCCACCCCCCGCCGCCGCGTCGGCCGCGTCCGCTGCCGCGGTGCGCGCCGCCGCCTCGAGCGCCGCCGCCTCGTGCTCTGCGGCGCGTCGGGCCGCGCGCGCGTCACGCAGGCTAGCCTCGGCCGCGTCGGCGGCGGCCCGAGCAGAGGGCGCGTGCGCGTGCGCCGCAGCGCTGCGCTCGGCCGCCCCCCTCGCGCGCTCGCGCGCCGCCGCCGCCCGCGCCTCTGCCGCCGCCACGGCCGACGCCAGCCAACCACGCCTCCCGTCCAGCACCGACCGGTCGCGTGCCGCGGCGGCTGCCTCGCGGCGCAGCGCGGCGAGTTGGGTGGTGGTCAGAGAAGCGGCGGCGACCGCGTCGGCCCGCGCCTCCCGCGCACGGTCGCCGTCGACGTCGGCTTCCGCGGCCGCCCCGAGCTCGGCCTGCCACGCCGCGGTCAACTGGGCGGCGTCCAGGCGGGCGGCGGCGACTTGGGGGCGCGCGTGCTCCTGCGCGCCGCGCGCCGCGTCGGCCGCCGCGTCGGCCTCCAAGCGGCGCATGTTATGTTCCCGCACGTCGGCGCGCATGGCTTCCAGGTCGGTGAGGGCCGCCGACAGGTCGGCAGCCGCCGCGGCGGCCGCCGCGCGTGCGGCGGCCACGCCGCGTCCCGACCCTGCCGCCTCGCGCTCGGCGGCCGCCGCGTCCGCCGCCGCAGCGGCCGCGGCCTCCGTGGACGCCGCTTTGGCCTGCATCGCGGCCCGCCAGTCGTCGCGCGCGGCGGCGGCGTCGGCGCGCGCGGCGGCGAGGGCCGACCGCGCCGCGGCCGCGGCGTCCCGCGCGGCGGCCGCTTCAGACGCCGCCGCGTCCTGGTCCCGGCGAGCAGAGTTAGCTTCCCGCTCAACGGCGTCAGCGCTCGCCGCCTCCAGGGCCGCCACTTTCATCGCCGCGCGCACGCGCACCCCCACCTCCTCCCGCGCCCGCGCCGAGACCGCCAGGCCGGCGCGCGCCTCACGTAGACAGGCTTCCAGGGACGCCGCGTCCGCGGTCGCGGCGTCGGTCAACGCGCGGCGGGCGGTGGCCAGGGGGTCGCCGTTCTTTTTTTGGAAGGGGGGCGGCGGTCGGGCGGCTGGCACGGCCGCGGCCGCCGCCGGGGGCGTCGAGGGCGCATGCGGGGCCGCGGCCATGACCGTCAGCGGGCGGTGTGCGCGGCGGGTGCGACCTTTGAGGCCGACGCTCGGGTCGGGGCGGCCGTCGGCCGGCGTCGCTGCTCTCCCCACTACCCACACCGCCCGCCTCGCTCGCCGCCCCTCCCCCCGGGCGGGTGACCCCCACCCCGCCGCCCGCGCGGTCGCAATGGCGGCGGCGCGCGCGGCGGCGCGCGCGGCGCCAGCGCCGGCGCGCGCCGCGCGCCCCGCGCCCCGCCGCGCGCCCGCATTGCGCGCCCGACGGCCCAGTGTCAACGTCGGGAGGGCAGGCACACCCGCGGGCCGCGGCTCTGTCGCCGCGTCCGCGTCCCGGCGGCGCCCCGTCGTCGTCGTCGACAACTACGACTCCTTCACGTACAACCTGTGCCAGGTGATGAGTGGTTGGGCGATGGGGCAGGGTGGCGGGTGGGTTGAGAGCGCGAGGGCGCGCCGGCCGACCCCCCCCCCCCTCGCCCGTCCTCGCCGCCAGTACCTTGGCGCGCTCGGCGCGCACTACGTCGTCCACCCCAACGACGCCCTCACCGTGGACGAACTCGCGGCCCTCGACCCCGCCGGCGTGCTCGTCTCGCCCGGGCCGGGCGCGCCGCGCGAGTCGGGCGTCTCGCTCGAAACGGTGGCCCGCCTTGGCCCCACCGTCCCCCTCCTCGGCGTTTGCATGGGGCACCAGTGCATCGGGGAAGCGTTTGGCGGCGCCGTCGTGCGCGCGCCGGGCGGCGTCGTGCACGGCAAGGCGCACCCCGTGTTTCACTCTGGGGCGGGGGTGTTGGCCGGCCTGCCCTCGCCCTTCAACGCGGCGCGCTACCACTCGCTCGTCATTGACCGGGCCACCTGCCCGCCCTGTTTGGAGGTGACGGCGTGGACGGAAGACGGCACGGTGATGGGCGTGCGCCACGTCGACCACCCCCACATCCAAGGGGTCCAGTTCCACCCCGAATCCATCATCACGGACGGTGGGATGGCCATCGTGGAGAACTGGGTCAAGAGCCTGTGAGGGAGGGGGGAGGGCGAGGGGTTGGCGCGCGGCCGTGCAGCGTGCACACACTTTGATTCACCGCCGCCCGCGGCGGCGGGCCCGATCACCCCGCGCCCGCCATGCCGCCGTCTCCGCCCTCGCCTGACGCCGCCCGCAGGAGGGAGGTGGCGTCCGTCGTGGTCCACGTCGCGCTCTTCGCCCAGCTCGGCGTCGCGGCGCGCGCCGGCGTGGACGCCGCGCTCGGTGACGGCTGCACGGGTGGCTGGGGCGCGTGCCTGACGAGCCTGGGTAGGGGATTGGGGGCGGGCGGGGGCGCGCCGCCGGCATGCGGCATCGCCGCCGCCGACGCCCCCCCTCCTCCCTGCTTCAGGCCTCGCCGGCGACCCTTTCGGCGCCTACTTCCGGGACCTGCCCGCCAACGCGGTCGGCTGCTTCGTCATGGGCCTGGCGGCGGCGTCGTCGACGCTCGCGCTCGGCGCGCCCAAACCGGTCGCCGCGCTGCCGGCCTCGCACCCGTGGCAGGCCCGCCCCGCGCTGCACATCGGGGTGCGCACCGGGTTCTGCGGGTCGATGACGACGCTCTCGGGGTGGGCGCTGGCGCTCGTCCAACAACTCGTCGGGGGGGGAGGCCGGCTCGGCGGCCGCTGGCCGCAGTGGCTCTGGGGCTGGGTCGTGGGCGCGGCGTCGGCCCTGGCCTCCTACGCACTGGGCGAGCACGTGGCGCGCCTGCTGGACGACCGGCTGCGGCCCGAGCACGCGCGGCCTGCGGCGCGCGCGGCGGCGGCGGCCGCGCGCTCGCCCGCGGGCGAGCACTTGATCGGAGAGCGGCATTCCGGCGTGTTCTTCGCGTCGGACGACGAGGAGGAAGGCCTGCCGGATCCGGCGGCCGCCGAGGCCGGGCGCGCGCTCGTGGCGCGCGGCGAGGCGACGCTCTCCGTCGGCGCCATCGCGGCCGCCGCCCGCGCGGCGGGTATGGTGATGGCTGAGGCGCCGGCGGCGAGGCCGCCGCCGGCGAGCGCGCCGGCCGTCGAGGGCGACGCGCCGACCGTCCCGCGGCGCGCGCCCCGCGCGGCGGCCGCCGCCGACGGCGCCGCCGCCGCCACACCCTCCGCACCGCCCTCGCGGCGTCGCCAGTGGCGCCTGTCGCGCCCCTCCCTCCCCCATGGCGTGACCAAGACCGAGGCGGTCGTCGCGACCGCGGGCGCCGCGTGCCTCGCCGCGGCCGCCACCCTCACCGCCCTCGACGGCCACCCCGTGCGCCGCGGCGTGTGGGCCGCGGTGCTGGTGTCGCCCGTGGGGGCTCTGGTGCGGTGGGGGCTGTCTCCGCTGAATTATTCGCTCCCCGGCCGCGCGCGGTTTCTCCCCACGGGCACCCTGGCCGCCAACATGGCCGGCTGCGCGCTCACGTACGCCGTCGCGGCGGCATTAGCTGTGTCGCCCCCCGCCCCTGGCTCCGCGGCTTCCATCGTCGCCGCCGCGCTCCAGCTCGGCGTCGCGGGCGCGCTATCGACCGTGTCGACGCTCGCCGCCGAGCTCACCGCCATGCTGCGCACCGCGCCCGCCCACGTGGGCGGGTACGCGTATGGGGCAGTGACGTGGGCGGGGGCGCAAGTGCTTGGGGTTGCGATTTATGGCGCCGCTGTGTGGGCGACGAACGCGGTGGCGTGAACAGGGGAGCGTGTTTTCTGTGCCGCCGCCGCGACTGTAGCTGCCGCCCAGTGTTTCACACACCCAAGCACACACGCGCGCACGCCCCCCGCCCCTGCGACTCAATTGCTCAGGTGTTTCTCGAGCTTGGAAAACGCGGCGTCGCCCGCGTTTTGCGCCGCGTCGGGCTCCGCCTCGACCACGCGCCGCACCTCCGGCACGTAGTGCGCGAGCATGTTTTCGATGCCCGACTTGAGCGTGATGGCGGACGAGGGACAGCCCGCGCACGCGCCGCGCATGCGCACGACGACGGTGCCGTCCGCTTCGTCAAACGACACGTAATCAATGTCCCCTCCATCCTCCTGCACCGCGGGCCGGATGCGGGTCTCGATGAGCTCCTTGATCATGGCCACGGTGTCGGTGTCGTCGTCGGCGGGGGCGGTGTCGGACGGGTGCGCAGCGGCGGCCGCGTTCGGGTCCACCGCGGGCGCGCCGGACGCATAGTGCTCCATGATGGCCTCAAACACGCCCGGTTTCACCGCGTCCCAGGCCGCGGCCTCGGCTTTGGTCACCGTGATGAAGTCGGACCCAAAGAAGACCGACGCGACGCCGTCGACGCGGAAGATGGCGGACGCGAGGGGGGAGGGGCGGGCGTCGCGGGCGGAGGCAAAGGTGGCGGACGCGCCGGACGTCATGACGGGCTCGCCTGGAGACGGGGAGGGGCGGGCGTGCGGGGGTCGGGACGCGCGCGGCGCCGAAAACAGCCGGCCCGCCACGAGCGAGCGCCACCACCATCCCCAACCACCCCACACCCATCTCCTTCTCTCACCGGGCAGGAACATGAGGGACGCGGGGTTGGGCGTCGTCTGCGTCTGCACGAACATGCCCCGCGCGCCGCGGGGAGCGGGGCGGGGGGCCACGGGGCGCCCCGCAGGCGCGAACGTGCCGGCAAGGCCGGCCAGGGGGCGGGACGGGGCGGCGGGCAGGGCCTGGGAAGGGTGGGAGGTGGCGCGTCGGTCGGCGGGGGCGGGGAGGCGCGCGCACGACGCACGCGCCGCGGAAGCCCACGCGGCGCCACCCTCGCCGTGCCGCGCGGGCGGGCGGCGGCCGCGGCCCCCGCCCCCGCCCCCTCCGCATTCCGCGCCGCACCCGCGTCGTCGCGCCAGCGCCGGCCGCCGCGGCCGCGGCCGCGGCGGCGCGCAGCAGCGCGCGGCGCATAGAGGCGAGAGAGAGAGGCGGGGAGATAGGGCGGGCGGAGTGTGTGACGAAGGGGCGCCGTGCTCGCTCTCTCGCGCTCTCTTACTTGGCCCCCCTCCTGCGCCTGTCCCGCGCCACGCCTGCGTCGACCGCGGCGCGCAGGGCGGGCCGGTATCCGAGGGCAAAGAGGAGCTCAAACCAAGCGAACAGGCCTGCCAGCACGAGCGACTGGGAGAGCGCGTCAACGAGGGCGGGGCGCCTCTTCTCAAGCAGGGCGTGGCCGACGCCCACCTGCACCGCCCAGGAGGCGAGGTGGACGGCCAGCGCTTCCAGGGCGGCGTGCGGGCGAGACGCCCACGCGGTCGCGGCGAGCCACGACGGCAGCGCGACGCACGCCCCCCAGGCCAGGCCGGCGCCGGGGTCCAGGGCGGTGTAGTACGCGACGTAGGCCGCGAAGCCGGCCAAGGCGGCGTTGGGGAGCGCGGCCGCGGCCAGGAGCGGCGGGGCGCTTGCCGGCGCGAGCGACGGCCCCCACGGCCCCAGACGCGCCAGCCAGACGGCGACGGTGAGCATTAGGGGGGGGACGAAGAAGAAGTGGACGATCTCGGGAGCACGAGTGAGGGTGGAGGCGGTCGAAGGGAGGACGCGGTCGCCGCCTGAAAAAAAACGCGCCCCGCACCCCGCCCCCTCCCCCACTCCCCGCCCACCTGGTTGCCGGGGTGGGCGTGGTAGCAGCCGTAGTCGACCAGTTGCGTCTCCAGGTCCAGGGTGAGCGCGCGCAGCGCGGGCGGGGGGCGGGCGCCGCGGGAGCGGGACCGGGTGGCGGCCATGGCCGACGGCCGGCGTCGGGCGCGGCGCGCGAGGGCGGGGCGCTGAGAAGAGTTTAGAGAGAGGAGAGTGGCGCCGGCCACAACCGATGGTCGGCGCCGACCTCGAGCTCGTCGCTCTCGCCGCCCCCCTCCCCCCCACCGCCCGCGCCGGATCCGCAGTCGTCGCGTCCGCCGACGGCGGCGTGTGCCTGGCCGACGGCGGCGCCCGCATCGGGGCGCTGCCCGACGGCGCCGTCCGGCCCCCCGCCGGCGCGGCCGGCCGCGTGCGCACGCTGCGCCGCGCCGACGGCGCCGTGATTGGCGTGTCGGTTCGCTTCGACCCGCCCAAGCCGGTGGCTGCCCCGACGCTTGCGCCGCGCGTGCCGCCGCCGAAAGGTGATTGGGGGATTGGGGGGGGGGCGCAATCGTCAGACGAAAACCCGGCCAGAGAGGCTCAAGATCGCATGTAGCCCGATGGATGCGAGACGGGGGCGCCGGCAGGGGCGGCGGCGGCGCGGCATCGACTTCTACTCTCCCTTGTTCTATTCCCAGGTCTCCACGCCGCCGCCGAGGCCGCGCTCGACCCCGACGAGCTCGGCTGCCGCCTGACGCGGGCCCACTTTGACGCGCTCGGTGGGAGGGAGAAATCGGGGTGGCGGGGTTGGCGTGCCTTGGTCTCTGCGCCGCGTCCCCTCACACCCCGTCCCCTCCCCTCCAGCCGCGTCCCCCGAGCTCGCCGGCCTATTGGCCGACTCCCACGTTCGTGCTGCCGCGGCAGCCGTCCTGGACGCGGCCAACCCGGCGGCCGCGCTCGACACCGCCGCGCGCGCGGGCGGCGCGCTCGCGCCGCTCGCCGACGCCGTGCTCGACGTCGTCGCGCCCGACGAAAAGGCGTGATGAGCGAGGACTCTGACCCGCCGCCGCCGGCGGCGCCGGCGCCGTCGCTGTGGTCGTGGGCGGGTGCCGCGGCGTCTGCGGCGGCGGCCGCCACCGCGGCCGCTGCGTCCGCGACCGTCGCTGACCTGGTGGACGCGGTCGCGTCCACCGACTGGAAAGCCGAGGCCGCCGACTTTGCGCGGGGCGTGGGCGCGGAAGTGGGCGGCGTGAAAGCGGCGGCAGACGGCGTCCGCGCCGCGGCCGTTCCCGCCCTCGCCAAAGCCGGCGACGACTTGAGAACTGCTGCCGCGCCCGCGCTCGCGGCCGCAGCGCCCGCGCTCGCCGCGGCGGGCGGCGGCGTGCGCGCCGCGGCAGGCGGCGCGGTCGCCGCCGCGCCAGGCGCGCTGGCCGACACCGCGGCCGCGCTGGCGGGCGTGCTGCCGGAAGGGGTGCGGGACGCGTTGGCGTCGTTGACGGCGCAGGAGGAGAAGGGAGAGGCGGCGGCGGAGGGAGAGGCGGCGGTGGTTGACGGCGCCGACGCCGTGCCGGGCAGCGTCGAGCCGGCCGCCGACGCCGACGCGCCGGCCGCCGATGCCTCGGCCACCAAGGCCGGCGGCGACGACGCGTGGGAGTGGGAGTGAGTGGTGGAGCGGGGCTTGTCGCAGCAGAAACCAAAACGAAAGAAAACACCTGACTCCCTACCCGCCCGCCAGCCCCCACGCGACCGCCTCCCCCACGTCGGCGCACACGCGGTCGGCGGGGTGCACGGTCGAGTCGCGCTCCGCGACGCCGGTGAGGACGAGCACCGGCTCAAACCCGCCCCCCGCCGCGCGCGCGCCCGCCACGTCAGCGTACGGGTTGTCCCCCACGGCCACGATGCGGGCCGGCATGGGCACGCCCAGGCGCGAGGCGTGGGAGGCCAGGGCGGAGCGGGCGAGGTCGTAGGGGGCGCGCGTCGGTTTGCCGACCGTCGTGACTCTGTCGGCGTCGAGCGGCCGCCCCGCCACCCGCTCGTACACCGCCTCGAGCGCCGCCCGAAACGCGGCCTGCCCCAGGCGGGGGGTGGGGTGCGCGTTGGCCCACAGGAGGTCGGGGTTGGAGAAGAAGAGCGGGGGGTGGGTGCGCGAGCGGCGAGCGTGGAGGTCGCCGCCGCCGACCAAAACGTCGATCGCGATCTGCAAATCGGTCGACATGCACGCGGGGTCGGCAAAGCAGAAGATTGCGGCGAAAGGGTTGGCGGAAGTGCCGACGCCGGGAGGGGGAAGGGGAGGCGGCGCGCCGCTCCGTGCCGGCGCCAGCGGCGTCGCGTGCGGGTGCGCCGCCGCGACCGACGCGGGCGACACCGCGTTGAAGCCATAACCGGAAGCTACAGCAACTGTTTCCCGGCGGCCGACGGCGAGCACGGGGCGCGCCGCAAACGACGGCGCGAGCGACCGAAACGGCGTGTGCGCCAGGATGACCTGATTTTCCGCCACGGGGCTCCCTAACAGTTCCTCTAACTCCCTCGCTTTCGCGCTCTCGGTCACACCGCCGCCGTTGGTCAGAAAGGCGACTGGCGCGCGCGCGGCGGTCGCCGCGGCGAGCGCGGCGCGTGCGGTGGGCAGCGGGGACTTGGAATGTAGCAGAACGCCGTCGATGTCGAAGACAAAGGCGACCGCGGACGCGCTGGCGCGGCGGGGAGCCATTCTTTTGTGGCGTCGGCGGTCGCCGATGCGCTGACCTCACTCTCGGCCGCGATGGCGGCGGCCGCGGCCGCCCCGCCGCGCCAGCCGCCGGCACCTTCGAGCGAACGCGGCGCCCTGCTGCCGCTCTCCATCTCGCCGGCCCCGTCGCCCTCCAAGCCCGCTGGCCGCGACTCCTGCCTCGCGGCTGCCGCCCACATCACGGCCGCAGTTGTGGGCGTCGGCGTCCTCGGTCTCCCGCGCGCTGTGGCTGATTTGGGGTGGGGCGGCGGGCTCGCGACGCTGGGCGCCGCGCTCGCCCTCTCCCTGCACACCGCCCTGCTCCTCGCGCGCCTGCCCAACGCGGGCGCGACCTACGCCGAACTCGCGGCGCCCCTGGGGCCGCGCGCCGCGGCCGCGACGGGCGCGGCGCAACTAGTGGCCGCCGCGGGACTCAGCGTCGCGTACGCTGTGACGGCGGGCGCGTCGGCCGCGGCCCTCGCGCCCGGCGGGCCCGCGCTGTGGACGCTCCTTTTTGGCGTGGCCCAGGTGACTGCAGCCCGCGAGACCGTGGCCCGTGGCCCGAGTGAGGGTGGAGGGGAGGTCGAGGTCGGTGCCTGGCGCGCACCCGCCCGACCCCTCTCTCCTCTTCCCGCTTCTCAGTTCCCCGTCGCCGTGCTCGCCCCCGATTTTCATGACCTCGCCCCCGTGTCGGCCGCGGGCACAGCGGCGTCCTGCCTGTATGTGTGCGCGGCGGTGGTCGCGTCCGCGCGCGCGCTCGCCGACCCGGCGCGGCCGCCGACGCCTCCGATCCTTGGCTCCCCCTCCCTTCTTGCCCGCGTTGCGGCCGTAGGCACTGTTGGATTCGCTTTCGGCGGCCACTTTGTCGTGGCAGGGGCGCGCGCGGCGATGGCGTCGCCCGCAAAGGCGCCAGCCGCGGTCGCGTCGTCCTACCTCTTTGTCGCGGCCGCCTACGGCGCCGTCGCCGTCACTGGCGCCGCCTCGTTTGGCGGGTCCGTCGCGGACGACGTCCTCCTCTCCCCGGGAGCCGGCCCGCGCGGCCTCGCCGCCGCCGCCAACGCCGCGGTCGTCCTCCACGTCGCGGCCGGCCTGCACCTCTTCTCCCAACCCTGCTTCCAGGCCGCCGCCGCCCGCCTGGGGCCGGCTGCGGGGCGGGCGGCGTACCTGGCGTGCGTGACCGCCGCCGCGGTCGCGCTCCCCTTTTTCGGCGAGGTCATGGCCCTCGTCGGCGCGGCCCTGTTTCTGCCCGCCACGTTCTGCGCCCCGCAACTGTTCCACGTCGCGCACCGGCGCGCGGCGGGCGTGGCCACCACCTTTAGCGACCGCCTCAACCTCTTCTCCGCCGCCGCCTGCGCTCTGGTGTCGGTGGCGGCCACGGGGGCGGCGGGCGTGCGGCTGGCGGTGGCCGCGGGCGCGTGTTGGGGAGGGGGAGGATAGCCGCCGCCCTCTCCACTGCCCGCACTTGGAACACGATCACGCCGCGTTGACAGCGGGAGTGCGCGGCGCGGTGCCCGACCCCGGGCGCGCGCGCGCGGCGCTCGCGCGGCCGAGGGCGGCCCGGGGCGAGGTGTGACAGTCTCTGCCCCACCCACACTCGCCGCCCGCCGCCGGCGGCGCCGCCCGCCCGCCGCGCCCCCAGTCAAGTCCCAGCGGGCCAGCCGCAGCCGCTGGCCGGACCACGGCCTCCCCAGTGCCGGCCGCCCGCGCTGCCATGGCCCCTCCCGCCCTGTACGCGATCTACCTCATCAACAAGTCGGGCAGCCTCGTGTACAACCGAGTGAGAGGAGGAGGGAGGCTAAAGCGTCGGCGGTGGGGGCGCGGCGTGCGATGGGCGCCGACGCGCCCGTCCCACCTCTTCAGGAATTCGCGCCGATGGCGTCGCTGAGCACCAACGACAAGCTGCGCGTTGCCAGCATCTGGTTTGCGAGAGGGAAAGAAGGAGAAGGAGACGTAGGGCCGATTGCGCCGCCAACCATCGCCGACCAACCTCCCTCCTCTCTCCTCTAGGCACTCGCTGCACGCCATCTCGGCCCAGCTTTCCCCCGTGCCCGGCTGCACCGGCGCCGACCTGTTGCAAGGCGACGGCTTCGACTTGCACTGCTTCGCGGCCGCGACGGGGGCCAAGTTTCTGGCGCTCGCGGGGCCGGGGTCGGCCGACGTGGCGAGGTTTTTGAGGGAGATGTGTGTGGGAGAGGGGAGGAGGGGGTCGTTGAGTTTGGCGACAAAATCGGACGCGGCGCGAACCACCCTCCTCCGTTCCTCTCTCCTGCAGCGTCTACCCTCTGTACGCCGACTACGTCCTTAAGAATCCGTTTTACGAGGCCGAGATGCCGATCCGGTGCGACCTCTTCGACTCGGCGCTCGCGGCCGCGGTCGACGCGCGCGGCAAGCGCCGCTCCACCGCGCCCGCGCCCGCGTCGTGATGGTGATGTGGAGAGATGAGTGGTCGTGTGCGGAATGCGTGGGCGCGTTGCCGTGTGATTTCGGGGGCGAGAGAGTGACCGTGCAAAGCGCAGCGTCCGCCACACTCTCTCTCCTCCCCGCTCGCCCCTCCAAGCCTCCTCCCCACCATGAGCAAGCGACGCGTCGTCTGCGTGGGCGACCCGGTACGCGAGCGGACGCCCCGATGGGCGCCTGCCATTGGCGCCGCGCCGTGCGCCGCCCACCCTTTCTCCCGTTTCAGATCATGGACGTTGTGGCAACCGTGGACGGCCTACCGGCCGGCGTGACGGCGGGCGGGTGCGTGCCCGTGGACGCGGCGGCCCTGGAGGCCTTGCTCGCCGGCGTCCCCCTCGCGGCCCAGCGGCGCTGCCCCGGCGGGTCGGCCGCCAACGTGGCGCGCGCGGTGGCCGCGTTGACAGACGAAGACGTGTCGTTCATGGGGGCCGCGGGCGACGACGGGGCAGCGGCAGAGTACGCGTCCGGGCTGACCGCCGCGTCCGTCACCGCCCTCCTCCTGCCCCCCCCTCCATCCACCACAACCGGTGTCTGCCTCGCCCTCGTCACACCCGACGGCCAGCGCACGATGCGCACGAGCCTGGGGGCCGCGGCCTCGTTTCGGGAGGCGACCGCCGCGCCCGCGGGCTGGGCGCAGGGCGCGACCGCGGTGCACGTGGAAGGATATGCGCTGTGGAGGCAAGGGCTGGTGGAGGGGCTGCTGCAGGAGGTGCGGCGGGCGAGCCCGACTGCTACCACCTCGCTCGACTGCGCGTCGGTCGAGGTCGTCGCCGCGCGCGGCGACGCCCTGTGGGCCGCCATCGCCGCCGGTCTGGTCGACATCCTGTTTTGCAACGAGGAGGAGGCGGCGGCGCTAGCCGCCGCCGCGGGCGGCGGCGACCCGCTCGACGCCGCGGTGCGCGCGGGGGCGCGGATGGCGGTCGCGTCGTTGGGTGCGGCGGGGGCGCGGTGTGCGTTCAGGGATGAGACGAGCCGCGGAGGCGTCGGCACCGCGGCCGCGCCCGCGGCGTCCGTCGCGGTCGTCGACACGGTCGGCGCGGGCGACGCGTTTGCCGGCGGCGTCCTCGCCGCCCTGCTGGCCGGTGCGTCGCCGGAGATTGCGCTGCAATCGGGCGCGGCGGCGGGCGCGGCCGCGGTCGCTGCCGCAGGCGCCGACCCGGGGGCGGCGGGGTGGGCGGCGGCCGCGGCCGCGTTGCGCGCGCTCATCGTCCGGGAGCCTGCCGCCGCCCCCGCGTGAGGGTCGACGAAACATTGCAATCACTGGCACGGTCTACACGCCACCACCTAGCCCCCAGGGTTGCAGACAGGGACACCGCGCACGAGCACTGCGCTCGCGCGCGCGGCGGCCGCGAAACTCGCGCCCGCTCCGCATCGACCTCCCTCGCTCGCCAGCCGCGGCGCAGGGCGGCGATGGCCGCCAGGGAGGCCATGCAGAGAGTGAGCGCGACGGTCGACACGACGGCGAACAGGGCGGTGACCCCCGGGTTCGCCGCCAGCGCGCTGGCAAAGGCGGGCTGGCTGGCTCCGGCTTCTCGCAGGGGGCGGGGCGTGGGCTGGGCGTCCATAGAAAACTGCCGGCGTCGAGCGCGAGGAGTTTCGCGTCGGCGCCCGTGCCCAGCTCCACACTCCCTCCCACCCCCTTCCACCCACGCTTCGGCACCCGCACCGAGCTCCAGTCAACACCCTCGATGCCGGCGCCGCGGGAGGGCGGGGCGCGGCGCGTCGCCTTTACGAATGCTCCCCCCGTCGAATTCGTCCCCTGGATCGACGAGCCGATGCACACCGCTTTGCTCACGAATGCCCACGCGCGCGTCTACGAAGCCGCCCTCGCGCCGGGCGCGGTCACCCTCTTCCACTCGCACGCCGCCAACACGGCCTACGTCGTTGTGAGGCCCGCGGACGGCGCGACAGTAATCAACGAGATCGTCAAGGACGGCGCGGCCGGCCCAGACCCCCCCGCGACGCTCACCGTGCGCTCGGCCGACTGCTTCTGCTTCCCGTGCGCCGACGCGGGCGCGCCGTTGGTGCACAGGTTGCGGGTGCCGATCGATGCGGCCGGAGGAGGGCCGCACTTTATCGGGGCGGAAGTCCTGGAGCCGGGCGGCGGCGGCGGCGCGACCGCGGCGCCGGGCGACTTTCCAGCGCAGTTTGTCGCGGCGGGCGTCGCGGAGCGCTCGTTTTTCATGGTGCGCCTCACGCTGGCGCCTGGTGGATCGGTGGGGCCGTTTTCGGGGCCGTCCACGCCATGCGTCGTGGTGGTGGTCAGGTCTGGGGCGCTCGACGCGACCGGCCCGTTCGCCGCGCTCGCCGGCCAGCCGCCCGGCGCGGTCGCCTTTTGGCCGGGCTCGGGCGATTCCTGGTCCGCGACCAACACAGGGGGTGCGGGCGAGTTTGAGGCGGCGCTCGTGGTGTGGACGGGGGAGGGACGAGGCGTGTGACGAGAGCGCGGCTGGCGCGGCCGGGCGCCCGCAGTCTGCTGCGCCCATCGCGCCCGCGCCTGAGCGTGCCGCCGCTCCTCCAGCCCTCCTCCGCCCGCAAAATGCTGGCCGCCGCCGCGCGCGCCGCGCGCGGCGCCGCCGCCGATGCGGCGCCCGCCGCCGCGGCGGCGCGCGGCTTTGCCTCGCGCCGCCCCAAGCTCAACGTGCTGCTGCAGGAGGTGGGAGGAGTGGTGGTGGATGGGTCAGGGATGGAGGGGGTTGGGAATGCCGCCCGAGCTGACGGCCCCCCTCCTCCCTCCCTCCCCTTTCCAGGACGTCGACGGCCTGGGCGCCGCCGGCGACACCGTCGCCGTGCGCCCCGGGTACGCGCGCAACTTCCTGGTGCCGGGCGGCGCGGCGGTGGGGTTGCGCCCGCCGCGCGCCGACCGCGCGGCGCGCGTGCCGCGGTCGGAGTTGCGGGCGGCGGCGGAGGCCGCGGCGGCCGAGTCAACCTCCACCGCCTCGCCCACCACCACCGACGCCGACGCCGCGGCCGCCGCCGCCGCGCGCCGCCTCGCCGCGGTCGCGCGCCGGCTTGCGGCGTCCGCGGTCGAACTGCCGCGCGCCGGCGACGCCGCCGGCCGCCTCTTTGACCCCGTGACGCCCGCCGACATCGCGGCGGCCGTCGCGGAAGATCTGCGGGTCGCGCTCGACCCGGCGCTGGTGGATTTGGGGGAGACCGCGACGCTCGCGGCGCACGGGGAGCACGCTGTCCCGCTGCGCCTGCGCCTGGGCGCTGACCGGGTCACGCTCACGGTGCGCATCGGGGAAGCAGCGGTCAAGGAAGCGGCGGCTGGCGGAGGAAAGGCGGACAAGGGGGGGCAGCAGCGCAAGGGGAAGTGAGGCGCGGCAGCGCTGCAAACACAGCGCTCACACTGCGACCCGTCCCTGACCCCTCGCGCTCGCCGCACGCCGCGCTTGAGCCGGCCATGGCGGACGACGCGCCGGCGGCGCCAGGTGTGGGGCGGGGATGGGGAGCCGTCGCCAGCGGGCAGCGGGGGGCGATGGGGGCGCGGGGGCGCGCGCGCCCGTGGGACGCGTCCAGGCGACGCATTGCCAACCACTCCACGCGGCCGCGGCCGCCTTCCCAGCCCCGCCCGAGCAGGCCGACGCGCCGGCCGACGCCACCCCCTCCACCGACCCTTCCGACCCTGCGGCGGACGACGAGGAGTGCGGCTTCTGCGTCTTCATGAAGGCGGGCGGCTGCGCGGCCGCCTTTGAAGCCTGGTCGGCGTGCGTCGACGCGGCGCGCTCCGACGGGGCCGACTTCGCAGACAAGTGCAGGCCGCCCACCGTCGCCCTGCAACGCTGCATGGAGGCCAACCGGGAGTATTACGCCGACTTCATGATGCCGGAAGGGGAGGATGGAGACGGAGAGGGTGGGGGCGAGGGAGACGGCGCCGCTGCCTCCGCCGCGTCCACGCCTGCCGCCGCCGCGGTGGAAGAAGAAGCTAAAATGTTGGACACCGTGGCGCAGGGCGCGGGGCACCACGCCGGCGAGGGGCGGCGGCACGGGGCGTAGCGTGGCGGGCGGCGGGCGCCACGCGGCGCGGCGGGGCGTGGCGTCGCGTGGCGCCCTGTATGAGGTGGGGCGCGATTGTAGCGGATGATTGCGCATTTGCGAGCGGGGTGGGAAGGGCGGAGGGGCGTGGTAGAGCGCAAAAAGTGAGAGCACCCGCTGTGCGCGCGTACGCAGTTCTCACACCCGCCGCCGGCGCCCGCGCCCTCCCCATGGCCGACAGCGGGCCGATATCTCGCTTCCTCTGCCCACACCCGGGCTGCCAGAGGTCTTTCGCGGAGCTCTGGTGTGTGGCGGGCGGGCGTCACGCGAACCCATGCCGGCAGTTGCCCACACCGGCCGCGGCCGGCGCCCGGCCACAAATTAAGGCTTCGCGATGGGCGGGCGCTGGAGCGGGCAGTCAATGCTGGCGGCCTTGGGGGGGTTGGGTGGGCGGCGCAGCATGCGCAGGGCCTCCGACGCGGGGGCGTGGCACGTGCCGCGCGGCGACCCCGCCCCCCTCCCCACGCCCCCCCCACCCCCCCCCTCCCAGGCGCCTCAAAGTCCACTTCCGCGCGCCGCCCGACGTCCGCGGGTCTGGAAAAGAGCGCGGCCACGGCCGCGAGTGCGCGTGGGGGCAAAGACGGGGGAGGCGACGGCGCGGAGGCGCGGCCCCCCTCCCACGCCCCCTCCTCCCTCCCCATCCTCCTCTTCAGGCTCACGCACTGCCCCAAGTGCAACGCCGTCCTGGAGGCCGGCCGCCACCACGTCGGCTGCGCCGCGGGCCCCGTCGCGCCGCGGCAGGCGGCCAAGAGGCTGCGCATGGTGTGTTGACGGAGTGGGAGGGGTGGGGCGTGGCGGAGACCCCGGGGCCGCCGCCGCGGCCGGCGCGCGCGCCGCGGCGCGCGGCGGCCGCGCGTCGACACGCCTACCCCCCTCGTCCCACTCTCCAGATGGCCGCCAACGACGCCGCCGCACGCTCCCAGATCGCTCCCGCGCCCGCGCCGCCCCGGCTGGCGACCGTGCGGCCGCTCGTGCCGGCCGGCAAAGCCACCCCGCCCGCCGCGCGGCTCGACGCGGCTGCCGCCCGCCTGGCGGCCGCCGTTGGCGACGCGGGCGAGCTGGTGGCGGCGGCGCGCGCGCTGCAGTGTGACGGTGGGTGGGATGGAGAGAAGGGAGAGGGGG